>OLQF01000154.1_pt1 | contig 61391 bp, 54 predicted proteins | sample 1643171 | NCBI WGS metagenome assembly OLQF01 (sample SAMEA3136702, study PRJEB25190) | human gut metagenome | reverse complement strand
AAAGTTGAATAGTACTTCGGGGAGAGTCACTTGGGTGGTGACTCTATGATGTTAAGTTCATCACCCCGGAGTTTTTATTATATAAAGCACAAAATGATTATTTATAAAAGGAATGGAGAAGAACAATAGAAACCAATGAGAAGTAATTGAGCAATGAATTGGATAAAGCTGAGATTCCTTCGCGAACATACAAGATTGCAGTGACGGGAAGAAGATATGTTGGTTTATCATTGTCTGTTTTTCTGGTACAGCATTATCAAGTGACTGCTGTGGATATTATCCATGAAAAGGTAGGTATGATTAGCAATTGTAAATCTTCAATTCAGACGATTACATTGAAAAGTATCTTGAAGATGATGTTGCGGGTGCTCATAAACTAAAACTGACTGCTACTTTGGATACAGAAGCTGCCTATAAAGGAGCTGATTTTGTGGTGATTGTTGCATCAACAAACTATGACAGTAATACACAGCATTTTGACACTTCTGCTGTTGAAACAGTAATCAAGCTGGTTATGCAGTACAATTTAAATGTAATAATGGTTATCAAATCTGCCATTCTGATTGGTTGCACTGCTTCTATCTGTGAAAAGACTGGAAGTAAAAATATCATGTTTAGTCCAGAACTCTTAAGAAAGTACAAAGCTTTGTATGATAATGTCTACCCTGCAAAATTAGTGGCTTAAAAGGACAGGAAAAATCATGTCCACACCCATGAAAAACCGCAACCCAAGGCAAAAATCAGCGTTTTGGATAGACATATAGTGAAGTCTGATAACATCATTTTAGCACGAAATGCAGTGGGTGATTTTTGATTGACACCTATTTTAACACGAAATGAGTGAGTCAGACGGGGGACGGAAATAATGATTTTCTGCATTTTGGATAGAGATGGGCAGAGAGTGATAAAGTCATTTTTGGCTGAAAATGCAGTAAAATCAAGGGTTTTGTAGGAAGTGGGTATGGAGGAATGGCGTAGGTATATTGCTGGTCTGTATCCAAATCGCTTTATTGTTGAAAATAAAAAAGCAGAATGTATATGGGTCTATCCAATAGAGTTTAGTTGGGAAAATAGGAAGATTTTTGAGTAAAAAAGGCTTCTGGCTTGGCCGGGAGATTTTATATAGAAACTATTAAGGAAGTAGAAGGTACACAAAATGAGCAAGATTGACGGGTTTGTCCCAAATGTAGATTTACAAAACAAAACAGTATTTCTCACAGGTGTTGCCGGTTTTATCGGCTCCAACTTGGCGAAGAGGCTGTTTGCCGATGTTCCGTCTGTGAAAATCGTCGGCATTGATAATATGAACGACTACTACGATGTGAGATTAAAAGAGACCAGACTGGAAGAATTGTCCACACAGCCGAATTTTACTTTTATAAAAGGCAGTATTGCGGACAAGTCCATCATCGAAAAGATTTTCGCTGATTACAAACCGGATGTGGTCGTGAACCTTGCTGCTCAGGCTGGCGTTCGTTATTCCATCACAAACCCGGACGCTTACATTGAATCCAACCTTCTCGGTTTCTATAACATTCTGGAAGCCTGCCGTCATTCTTATGATGCTGTGAAAGCAGATAAGAATGTGGAATATAAGGGCGTAGAACACCTTGTGTACGCATCTTCTTCTTCCGTTTATGGTGGAAATAAAAAAGTTCCATTCAGTACAGATGATAAGGTGGAGAACCCGGTTTCTCTATATGCGGCTACCAAAAAGTCTAATGAGCTGATGGCGCACGCCTATTCTAAACTCTATAACATTCCGTCCACAGGACTTCGGTTCTTCACGGTTTACGGTCCTGCCGGTCGTCCGGATATGTTCTATTTTTCTGCAACGCATAAACTGGTGAAAGGCGATAGCATTCAGATTTTCAACTATGGTAACTGCAAACGCGACTTTACCTATATTGATGATATTGTAAAAGGAGTGGTTCGTGTAATGCAGAGAGCACCGGAGAAGAAAAATGGTGAAGATGGTCTGCCGGTTCCGCCATACGCAGTTTACAACATTGGCGGTGGTACACCGGAAAATCTATTGGATTATATTACAACACTTCAGGAGGAACTTGTCAGGGCTGGAGTGCTGCCGGAAGAATATGATTTTGATGCCCACAAAGAATTGGTCGGCATGCAGCCAGGGGATGTGCCTGTGACTTATGCAGACAGCTCTGCGTTAGAGAGAGATTATGGGTTTACGCCGAAGATCGGTATTCGAGAGGGACTTAGAAAGTTCGCTGAGTGGTATAAAGCGTTTTATATGTAAAAAGCGGTGTAGAGATCCACACAAATAACACAATGATCCACATAACGGATAACTCTATCCGCTATGCGGGAGGAAAACGATTATGAGAGAGTTTAAAGATTTGAAAATTGCTGTTGCAGGTACCGGCTATGTTGGGCTGTCCATTGCTACGCTTTTAAGTCAGCATCATCATGTAACGGCAGTTGATATTATTCCTGAAAAGGTTGAGATGATCAACAACAAGAAGTCTCCAATTCAGGATGAATACATTGAAAAATATCTGGAAGAAAAGGAACTGAACCTGACCGCCACATTGGATGCAAAGGAAGCATACTCTGATGCAGACTTCGTAGTTATCGCTGCTCCGACTAACTACGACAGCAAGATGAACTTCTTCGATACAAGTGCAGTTGAAGCGGTTATAAAGCTGGTTATCGAGTACAATCCGGAAGCTATCATGGTCATTAAGTCCACAATTCCGGTTGGATATACCGCAAGTGTCAGAGAAAAGTTCCACTGTGACAACATCATCTTCAGCCCGGAATTCTTAAGAGAATCTAAAGCGCTTTACGATAATTTGTATCCCAGCCGTATTATCGTAGGTACCGATGTAGAGAATGCTAGACTGGTAAAAGCTGCACATATTTTTGCAGAACTCCTGCAGGAAGGTGCAATCAAGGAAGAGGTAGACACCCTGTTCATGGGATTTACTGAAGCAGAGGCTGTTAAACTGTTCGCCAATACATATCTTGCACTGAGAGTCAGCTACTTTAATGAACTGGACACCTACGCGGAAATGAAGGGGCTGAACACACAGCAGATCATTAACGGTGTTTGTCTTGATCCTCGTATCGGTACTCATTACAACAACCCGAGCTTCGGTTATGGCGGATATTGCCTGCCGAAAGACACGAAGCAGTTGCTGGCTAACTATGTAGATGTACCTCAGAATATGATGTCTGCAATCGTTGAGAGTAATAGAACGAGAAAAGACTTCATTGCAGACCGTGTGCTGGAGATCGCCGGTGCTTATGGTGCCAACGATGAGTGGAGTGAAGGCAAGGAGAAAGAAGTTGTTGTTGGTGTTTACAGACTGACCATGAAGAGCAATTCCGATAACTTCCGCCAGAGTTCTATCCAGGGCGTTATGAAGCGTATCAAGGCTAAAGGTGCAACAGTTATTGTTTATGAACCGACTTTGAAAGACGGAGAAACCTTCTTCGGCAGCAAGGTAGTAAATGATTTGGAGAAGTTTAAGGAAATGAGCCAGGCGATTATTGCAAACAGATATGATGGCTGCCTAGACGATGTGAATGAAAAAGTGTACACACGCGACATCTTTAAGAGAGACTAAAGGAGAAGCTAATGAAACTATTACATAGTGTAAGACTTTTTTACCTAAAAAGGAATAATCCAATTCAGTACGCACGTGAATTAGGCGTTTCAGTCGGAGATAATTGTCGGTTTATTGGTTCTCCAAACTGGGGAAGTGAACCATGGTTAATTGAAATTGGAAATCACACAGAAATTTCTTTTGGCTGTGCGTTTGTTACTCATGATGGAGCAACATGGGCGTTTCGTAATGAAGAAAAATATAAAAACGTATTAAAATTCGGAAAAATTAACATTGGTAACGACTGTTTTATTGGAGCAAGAAGTACGATTATGCCAGGGGTTACAATTGGAGATAGAGCAATTGTGGGCGCTTGTTCGATGGTGAACAAGTCCATACCCTCTGGAGAAGTGTGTGGGGGGGGGTACCAGCCCATTTTATCACTACAGTAGATGCATATGCTGAGAAGTGTTTGCAAAATACGCCTAAGTATGACTTGGAAAATTATAAGAAAAACTTTAAAGACGAAGTGATGAAAATGCTTAGTCAATCAAAATAAAGTTGAAAGGCATTGAAATAAGTGAAGAAAAATAGGTTATTAATTTATGCGCACTACTATGTGCCTGACACAGCATCTACGGGTCAGATTCTCAAAGAACTCGCCGAAGGAATGCTGGATACATTTGATATTACGGTAATTTGTGTTGTGCCAAGCTATCTTGGTACGATTGAGGATGAATATAAAACTCAGAAGTACTACGAGGAGAATATCAACGGCGTAAAGGTTTTGCGCATCCGCGTTCCAGAGTTCAGCAAGGTAAATAAAATGAGCCGCATCAAAAACATCCTCGGATATTTCTTTGGAGCGATGGCAGCCACCTTCAAAGTAGGCAAGCAGGATTATGTGTTTTCTATCTCCCAGCCGCCTATCCTCGGTGGACTTATCGGCGTTTGGGGCAAATGGATGAAGCACGCCAAGTATATATATAACATTCAGGATTTTAACCCAGAGCAGGTGTTGGCTGTTGGGTATAGCAAGAATAAGATTGTTACGGACTTGATGATGTGGTTTGACAAGTTCAGCTGTAAGAGAAGCGATCTTGTTATTACGGTTGGTCGTGATTTGATTGACACACTGAATGGGCGTTTCAAAGGTAAGAAGCCGAAATCCGCTCTGATTAATAACTGGATTGATGAAACCGAAATCTATCCTTTGGAAGCTGGAAATGAACAGGTTGAAGGCTTTAAGAAACAGTACGGACTGGATAGTAAGTTCGTCATCATGTACAGCGGAAATATCGGTCTGTATTACGATCTTGAAAACCTGCTGAAAGTGATCGAAAAGTTCAAGCCGGGTACAAAAACGGCAGATGGCAGAGAAGTTATGTTTGCATTTGTCGGTGCTGGTTCAGTTTTGGAAAAGCTGATCATGTACAAGGAAAGCCACAATATGGACAATGTGGTATTCATTCCTTACCAAGGCAAAGAAGATTTGATTTATAGCCTGAATGCTGGAGATGTCCATTGGTGCGTAAATGCTAAGGGTATCAAAGGTGTAAGCTGTCCAAGCAAATATTATGGTCTGGCTGCTGCTGGAAAACCGATTATCGGTGTGCTGGAAGAAGGCTCCGAGGTTCGCTGCTTGATCGAAGATACCAAGGGCGGTCTTTGCTGTAATCCCGGGGACTATGAGCAGATTGAAAAGAATATCCAGTGGTTTATTGACAATGTTGGAAACGGCGATATTGCTGCAATGGGGCAGCGCGGACACGATAATTTGATTGAGAATATGACGAGAGAAAAGAGCGTTAAAAAGTACGCAGAAGAAATTCTCGGCTGTTGATGGATTTGGAGGATGAACAGGATGAACAGTAACTGGTTCAAGGTACTAATGAAAGCTGCAAAAGTTGAATATGGAAAGAACCTGTTGCTGAAAGGTGTACCGGTTATCTTTAATAAAGGCGGTGCCGAACTTAGAATTGGCGATAATGTAACGGTTAAGAGCAGTTTCCTTTCCAATCTGGTTGGGCTTTACAGCCGGACAATTATTGTGACAAGAGTTCCAGAAGCTGAAATTGTAATTGGTGACAATGTCGGCATTTCAGGAGCAACCATTTATGCCAGAAAGGGCATTTATATTGGTGAAAACACATGTATTGGTGGCAACTGTAAAATTCTTGACAATGATTTTCACCCTATTGATACCGAGGATAGATTGAAGCTTCTGCAGGATATCCACGGTGGAGACAGTGATCTGATACCAAGCCGAGAGATACATATCGGTAAGAACTGCTTTATTGGTTGCAATACTATTATCCTGAAGGGAACTGTTCTTGGGGATGGTTGCGTTGTTGGTGCTGGCGCAGTGGTTAGTGGTAAGTTTGAGGATAATTGTGTGATTACTGGAAATCCAGCAAAAGTGATTAGGAGACTGAGATGAAAATATTTTTAGTTTTTTCACTGCTTTTATTAGTGCTTTATCTGCTGGGTTTTTATAAAAAAGTATCGTCAGAATGGTTTGACCAGAAAAGCACGACAGTATTAAAAGGATTTTCTATTCTTACGATTGTGTGGGCACATGTAGGTGCGGGGTTAGGCGTAGGTGGTATTCAATTTATAGCGGGAATTGGTGTGGTAATTTTTTTAATGACTTCTGGTTATGGATTGGAAATGTCTTACAAGCAGAATGCATTGAAAAACTTTTGGAATAAGAGATTGATCAAGGTTCTGATTCCTTTTTGGTTCGTTGAACTGATTGGTTTGATAGCAACAGGACATTTCGATATTTCCGTATTTATTAAGGACATGTTGTTGATTGAGCTGGCGACAGCTTATGGATGGTATATTGGATATATTGTGGTTTGCTACATTTTATTTTATGTCACGAAGAAATTGATTTTCCCCAAAAGTTCGGCGACAATTTTCATTGTGTTTGGTATTTGGTTTGTATTAGACAGTGTGTTCTTTGCAAATCCTGATATGCCTTTTTTGCGGGCAAGGCAGATGTTTTGTTTTCCAATAGGAATTTGGATGGCGGATAATAAAGAACAAGTAACAGAGAAGCTTTCAACTAAGATATCGGCACTTCTTATTATGGGGGCTGCATAACAGGTATCTTCTTTATGGCTATTACACAACTCCAGACGATTAAGAGTTTACAATATTTGGTATGCAACACTTTGTCTTTACTTACAGTCCTTCCGTTGGCAATAGGTGTTGTTGTGATGAGCAGGGGATGTAGTCGGCTGTTCGATAATTGTTTCTTGTTGTTTGCTGGAGCGATTTCTTATGAAATTTACTTTGTGCATGCCTTTACATTGAGTTCAGTTGAAGAGAAAATTGGAAAGGTATTGTTATTCATGATAATAACAGTCGTTCTGGCAGTTGTGTTGCACTATGGGTTAAAAAAGTTTTGGTGGAGAAAAAAGGCTGAATTAACAGTAGTTTTCTCTATGAAAAATGAAGAGCAGTATGTTTGAGGACAACTGCGTAATAGCTGGTAATACAGAGAAAGTGATTAGGAAGCTGTGATTAAAATGGTTTCAAATATGGGCAAAGAAAAAAATAAGTGTTGTGGGTGTCAAGCATGTGCTGCTTCTTGTCCTACTGGTTCTATCGAAATGGTAGAAGATGAGGAAGGCTTTTTATATCCCCAAATTAATTTTACGACATGTATTCATTGCGATAAATGTGAAAAAAATTGTCCAATTGTGAAGCGTGAAAAGGGCAATGAATTTATTAAATGTTATGCTGTAAAACACAAGGATACCGGAGTTAGGTCTGCTAGCAGATCGGGTGGGATTTTTACTGCAATATCTGACATTGTCCTTGAAAAAGGTGGTGTCATTTACGGTGCAAAATTAACAGAAAGTTTGGAAGTCAAACATATCAGATGCATGTCCCAGACAGAACGTAATTCCATGAGAGGATCAAAATATGTTCAATCCGTTACAGATAAAACAATTTATGAAAACGTAAAAAAGACTTAATTAAAGGGCGCGAAGTATTGTATAGCGGTACATCGTGTCAAGTGGCGGCATTAAAATCATATTTGGGAATAGAATATAAGAATTTACTGTGTATGGATATTGTTTGTCATGGAGTTCCTAGCCCAAAAGTTTTTCGTGATTATATTAAATATCAGTCCAGTAAAATGAAGAAGCCAATAACCAATGTGGATTTTAGAAATAAAAAATCATATGGTTGGGCGGGACACGTGGAAACCATTACAACAGATGGTGGAAGAAAAAAAGATTCTTGCCTGTACACAATGCTATTCTATCAGCATAAAATACTAAGACCTGTTTGTTATGTGTGTCCTTATAAAGGACTTATGCACCCAGGTGATTTAACTATAGCGGATTATTGGGGAATTGACAAAGCTTTACCAGGATTTAGTGATAATAAAGGAGTTTCACTTGTGCTTGTCAATACGCATAAAGGAAACGATGTATTGGAATTGGCAAAGCACCAAAGTACAATAGAAGCAATTGAGACTGATATCAATAAAAGTATGCAACCACCATTGAAGGAGCCATTTAAGGAACCAGCAAACAGAGATTTATTTTGGGCTGATTATCAGCAAAATGGATTTGAGTATATAGCAAAAAAGTACGCAGGTAAAAGTTGGACTTGGGTTGTGAAGTATCGAATTAAGAAAATTCTAATGGACTTACATCTATATAAAGTCACAAAATGAACCGGCCAAAAGGAGAAAAATCTATGGTTGATTTAACAATTATTATTCTCACAAAGAATGAGGAACAAAACCTGAAAAAGTGCATAGAGTCATTCCGTGGTATTGCAAAGAGAGTGGTAATTATTGATAGTTATAGCACAGATAATACGGTCGGTTTGGCAAAATCACTCGGAGTAGATGTGTATGAACATATATTTGAAAACCATGCAGCTCAGTTTAACTGGGCACTGGAAAATATCGACTTGAACACAATGTGGGTTGCTAAAGTGGACGCTGATGAGGAATTTACATTTGAGTTATCACAAGAAATTGATGAAAAGTTAGATAATTTACCACCAATTGTTAATGGCGTAATTCTCCGCCGTCGAGTTTATTTTATGGGGCGTTGGTTAAAGCATGGTGGTAAGTACCCAGAGCTTCTCTTGCGTATCTTTCGTGTTGGACATGGGATGTCTGAAATGAAGATGATGGATGAACATTTGATAATTACGGATGGCCAAACAGTACAATTTAAACATGATTTCAGTGATGATAACAATAAAAGTTTAGAGTGGTGGATTGGTAAACATAATTGGTATTCTAATAGAGAAGTGTTCGATCAGCAGATGAAGGAGAATGGGGGAAATGCAGAAAAATCTGTAAGTGAAACCGCTACGTCTGTTCAAGCTAAAGTAAAACGTTTAATAAAAAATCATGGTTATTATAGTCTGCCTAAATTTTATAGAGCGCATTTGTATTTTATCTATCGCTACTATTTAAGATTGGGCTTCCTTGATGGGACGGAAGGGAAGATTTATACATTCTTGCAGGCTTATTGGTATCGTTACCTAGTCGATGCAAAAATGTATGAATGTGAAAAAAACGGAAATAAAATGACAGAACAGAGGGATTTAAAATGAGAAATGTTGCAACTATTACATTTGGATATAGTCAAAATCTTGGTGCATTATTACAAGCGTATGCTTTGCAGCAATATATTATGGAATTGGGATATAATACGAAAATTATTCAATTCAAAAATTTTGACAACTGTCCGTTTGAAACTATAAAGGGTATTTTAGATGGGTTTAGCGATATTATCTTTTTCGGAAAATGTAAAAAGAAAATAGATAAAATCAATATATTTAGAAAGAATTATCTGAAATTTACGGAAAAATGTTATAAAAGTGCTGAAATGATGGATGAATTGAATAATCAATTTGATACTTTTGTTGCAGGAAGTGATCAGATATGGAATGTTCATAAAGGCATAGTGGATGAATTTTTCTTATCATTTGTTCATGATGATAGAAAGAAAATAGCATATTCAGCAAGTTTTGGACTCTCAAAATTGCCATCGGAGTATATTGATGGGGTAAAAAAAGGGCTGAGTAGATTTGATAATATTTCAATTAGAGAAAAATCAGGAGTAGCAATAGCTAAAGAAATAGCAGGCTTCGATTGTCCTCAAACATTAGATCCGGTATTCTTGTTACCGAAAGAACGTTGGGAGAGGTTTTGTGAGAAACAGCTTGTGAAAGAAAAATATATTTTCGTATATCCAACACAGATTACAAAGAACCTTACATATGTTGTAAAAAAAGCAAAAAAGGAATTAGGTTACAAGGTTTATTCTCTATTTTATTTTGCAGGTGTAGATGTAGTGGTAAAAGATGCAGACCCAATTGATTTTATAAATTATATTCGTTACGCTGAGTTAGTTATAGGTTCCTCCTTTCATGCAACTGCATTTTCTGTAATATTCAAAAAAAATTTGTGCGTTATTCCGCATAATACAACTGGCTCCCGTGTAGTTGATTTATTAACGGATATTGGCTTAAATGATTGTATTGTAACTTCGGATAATATAGGATTTGAGCGTGTGGATTATACCATCGCAAGAGATATGCTTCAGAAAAAAATAGATTTTTCTAAAGAGTATCTTTCAAGTGTTTTGATGAATCAGTAAAATGATGAGGAGTTTGAACAAATATGAACAATATTACTAAAAAGGTGCTTTTAGTAGCACCACTTCCGCCTCCAGTAGGAGGAATTGCTTCATGGGCGATTTCAATGTCGCAATGTGAGTTCCTTGATGGATGGAAACTGGAAAATTTTCGAACTAATTTTGAGCAGAACGAGGTATATGGACATATTAATGTAAGCAGAAATTGGGGATATGAAATAAAGCGGTGCTTAAAAATTTGGATTGGAATAATTAATAGATTGTCTGAAGACAAAGAAATCAAAATTGTTCATGTAAATATACCAGCCAACTTAACCAGTATGACCAGAGAATGTGTTACAGCGGTCATAACTAAATGTATGCACAGGAAAACTGTTGTACATTTCCATTGTACGGTTCCACAAATAGTCCAAAAAAAAATGCAATTTATGGTTTTCAAGTTGTTGTGTAGGTTATCCGGAAATATTATTGTTTTAAATAAAGCATCACGGGAATTCGTGGAGAAAAATACAAAGTCAAAATGTTTTCTGGTGCCTAATTTTGTAAATAACAATCTAATTAGACAAAAGGATAAGAAGATAAATGATCGTGTAAAATGTGCTTTATTTGTTGGTGGAGTGATTGATAAAAAAGGTTGCCGTACAATTATTGAGGTGGCAAAAACATTTCCAGAAGTGCAGTTTAGAATGGTTGGACACATTTCTGAGGAATATAAGACAATTGATTTGCCTTCTAATGTGAAATTACTTGGGACTAAAACGGGAGAAGACCTTCGAAAAGAATATGAAGAGGCAGATGTATTTCTCTTTTTATCTTATATGCTAAATGAAGGCTTTTCAATCGCATTAACTGAAGCAATGGCGTATGGATTGCCCTGTATCGCAACTGATTGGGCAGCGAACAAAGATATGCTGGGGGATGATGGCGGGATTATTGTACCAATCAAATCACCAGAAAAAGTTCGAGAAGCATTGCTGCAAATCGATAATGTTAAATTTAGAGAAAAAGCTTCGAAACGAAATGTTGATACGGTTCGGAAATATTATTCACAGGATGTTATACCATGTAAATTGTCGAAGGTATATACAGATATACTTAGGAATTAGAACAATTAGTGAAAGATGGAACTTACGTAAATGTCTTTGATTCATGGTAATCTTCTTACAAAGGATGATGTGCAAACCGTAACGAAAAGATATAGGGGGGAATGTAAATATGTGGTATAACCTTCAATGGTATTTTAGAGTGATATATAATTTAGTTCGATTACCGCTAGTTTTTTTGATTAACAGAGGAAGAGTCAGGTTTGCTATAGTACAGAAATTGTCTCCAGGTGCAAGCATCATTGTTGGTAAAAGAGGCAAGATTGAATTGAGACCAAGGGTAATTGCGGAACGTGGTTCATTAATTCAGTGTATGGGTGGAAAATTGACTCTTGGTTATAAAACTTATGTGAATAGAAACAGTTTGATTGTTTGTCACACAGGTATATCTGTTGGAGATTATACAACAATTGGTCCGAATGTCTGTATATTTGATCACGATCACGATTTAGAAAACAGAAATCAATTTATTGCAAAACCTATTGAGATAGGAAGCCATGTGTGGATTGGAAGTAATGTTACAATATTAAAAGGTGTCAAAATAGGCGACGGTGCAGTTATTGCAGCAGGGACGATTGTTACAAAGAATGTACCAGCAAATACAATAGTAAGTATGGATATAAGTTATCGTTTTAAAGAAATTAAGCGATAGATGGAGAAAGATAATGAAAAAAGTTTTGATTGTATTACCTCATTTTCGAACTGGTGGAGGACAACAGCTGGCTATCGATGAAGCTATTGAATTAAACAACATGGCAGAATTTGATGTAACAATTATGAGTTTGTGCCAGAAGGAAGATAATATTTTTACTCATAAAATTGAGTTTAATAATTTGCATACTGTTTATTTAAGTAAAAAGGAAGGTTATCATATACCGACTTTCTTTACTGTGATAAAAAAAGTGTTTGAAATGAAACCAGACATTGTCCACACACATTTGTTAGCCTTGGCATATTTTTTACCGGTATCAATTGTATATAGGAAAGCAAAATACTTCCATACAGTTCATAGCGTGGCTGAAAAAGAGGCAACGGGTATTTTTCGAAAAATAGAAAATGCTTGTTATAAAATTGGGAGATTTGTTCCAGTAGCTATCTCAGATTATTGCGCAAAAACAATTGCTCATCTTTATGGAATGTCTATAGATAGAATTCCTATCATCTATAACGGTATAAGTACTGAACGATTTAAATGTGTTGTCCCATATTCTGAACGTGATAAGAAAATAATCACCTTTATTTCGACGGGAAGAATGGAAGAAGTTAAAAGACACACATTGATGATTCAGGCATTTGCAGAAGTGCATAAGTCTTTTTCTAATACGGAACTAATATTTCTTGGCGATGGACCGTTAAGGAAAAATGTTGAAATTGAAATTGAGAGACAAAAACTGAAAGAAAGCGTGATTTTAAAAGGTGTTGTTGATAATGTTCAAGAAGAATTAAACAAAGCGCATATCTATTTGATGTGTTCTCAATATGAAGGATTGCCACTGTCTGTCTTGGAAGCAATGTCTTGTGGACTTCCTGTAATTGCAACAAAAGCAGGTGGAACAGTAGATGTGGTCAATTCACGTACAGGAATTATATGTGATGTTGATAATAAAAATCAAATTATTGAAGCAATGCTTCAACTTTGTGCAGATGAAAATCTTAGAAGAGATATGTCTAAAAACGCATTAATTGAATCTGTGAATTTTAGCGATAAAAAGTGTGCAGAGGGATATGCTAAATTATTTTGTGAAGATTAGGGAGGATTGGCATGAAACTTATGTTGGTTGTAGATGCATTCGGAGGCGGTGCCGGGAATGTAATGCAAATTTTAGCTAGAGAATTTAATGATCATGGGCACAAAGTTTCACTTGTCCTTCTAAACGGTAAAATTGTTGAGCCTAAATATGATCTTTCAGGGGTTAAAATTTATGATTATCCCCTTGGTAAATACGCACATGGAAAAACCCCAGTGGATAAGGTTTATAAATCAGTTAGATTTATTCGAAAGTTGATACTGGATATAAAACCAGACTGTATAATTTCTTTTTTAAGTGAGTTGAATACACTTTGCTGTATGGCCAATCATTCGTTAGGCAAAAAGAAAGTTCCAATAATTATTTCAGAAAGAAATGATCCGTCTAAAGAAAAATTAAAGGGATATTGGGAATTTCTGCGTAATCATACGTACAAATATGCAGATAAGATTGTAGTTCAGTGCAGTAATTTTAGATCACTTTGCAATGGGAAATTTGATCAGAAGGTCTCGATTATTGCCAATCCTATTTTGCAACCGGTTGAGAAAAAAGTTCATTGTGAACATGATAAAATTGTTGCAGTTTCGCTGGGGCGTCTCAACAAACAGAAAAACTTTTTCTGGCTGATAGATCGCTTTGAAAGGCTTAAGAGTGAATGCCCCAATTTGCAACTTCGAATTTATGGATCAGGAAATCAAGAAAACGAATTACACGCCTATATTGAAAAACTGGATTTAGGAGATGCAGTTTCCTTGATGGGATATGCAGCTGAACCACATAAAATTCTTTCCGATGCTGATATTTATTTAATGTCATCGGATTATGAGGGCTTTCCGAATGCGCTAAGTGAGGCTATGGCCGTTGGCTTACCATCAGTATCTAGACTTTGCCATGAAGGTTTGCGTGATTTAGTGAATGACGGAGAGAATGGTTATTTGTTGAATCCGAATGATACATATGGTTTTGAAAACGCTGTGATTGAGCTGGCTTCCAACTTTAACACCCGAAAGCGGATGGGTGAAAATGCCATGCTTACCGTAAAAAAATTCGGTGTTGATGAGGTGGTCGCTCTATGGGAAGCAAATATTATCGAATTGGTAACGGGGCAGGTGCACCATGGTGAAAACAAAGATACCCGGAGATGATTGTTGGATAAACTTGTACAGTAAAGAAGCTAATCTTGCTTGTATTTCGGAAGTTAACTGAGGACAACAATAAGAGCTATCTCTATTTTGGCGTACTACTAATGAAAATGAATAGGGTGTAGATGATGACAATAAGAATTCCAAGGTGGAATCCATACATAATAACAGTTTTATTTCTGTTTCCTTTTTTTGAACCATTGTCTTTAAGATATACTTTGCATGCACCATTTAATGTGGAATTTGCATTTTATTACTATAGGACAATAGTATCATTGATTGCGATTTTTTATTATTTCTATAACAAAAACGGTCGAATGAACAGAAATATTTTCGCAACATTGATATATATATTCGCATATATTGTAACTTCGTTAATTACGTTTTCGATTAAACTTGATGCGGCATTTTACTTTGTTGTTGCGATTTTAGGGATTGCCTGTTATTTTCGAACAGTTGTACATAAATGGCAGTACAAAGCTTTAAAAGCCGTGATTGTGCTATTGGCTGTTTTGTTGACAGTAAATTTGATTTGCATAATTATATATCCAGATGGTGTCTATACTTTAAATACTGCAATACATACAACTGATATGGGTTGGAGATGGAATGAGTATCAGAGAATTAATTTTTTATCAAACGACAACGGATTTATGTACTACATAATGCCACTCTGGATGTCTTGTTTACTTTGCTTTTGTAATAACAAAATTGGAAAGAAGGCATTGGTAGTATGTTTATTTGTAATTAATGCAAATGTATTTTTAATTTGGAGCGCAACATCTATTGTGGGAGTCCTTTTTTTGGATATTTTTACAATAATATTACTAGTAAAGAAAAAAGCTATTCTCTCATGGAATATTACCAGTGTATCAGTCCTAATTGCGCATATTCTTGTCGTAGTGGTACAAATTCAAGACTATTTTATGAATTTTATTGTCGGTTTTCTGCACAAAGACCTGACATTAACTGGAAGAATTTTTATTTGGGACAAAGCTATTCAAATGATATTGCAGAGTCCGATATGGGGATATGGTACAAAAAATTCATTTTATGTGGTTCCTATAAACGGCACCAACTATGCACCTCATAATATGTTATTGGCCTTTTTATTAGAAGGTGGAATTATTCTTTTTTGTGCATTCATTTGTTTGGTTAATACTAGTTTTAACTATAGTATGTGTGAGAATGACAATGAAAAAAAACAGATATTATGCGCAGTAATTCTTGTATATGGAATTATTGGCATTGCAGAGACGCAAATTGGATCCTATGGATTTTGGAGCACAATCGCATTGGCGGGTGCTTCCGTTGATTTGTATAGTACGAATAACAAAAGTATCTTGAGAATAGGAGTAAAAAGGTGAGTCTATACATAGGTTTGCATAGAAGAATTGGTAAAACAAGAGAAAAACTATGCACGATGAAAGCCAAGGCATTATTTTATACGCATGGTGATATTAAGGTCGGAAAAAATTGTGTAGTGCGGGGTAATGTTTATATCTCCAATTGTGGGAAGATAAAGATTGGAGATAATGTAAGGATAAATTCTGCTAACTGGGCAAACCCTATCGGTGGCGGTGAAAGAACCAATTTTCAAATTATGGCCGGAGGGTTGTTGACAATAGGAGATTATACGGGTATTTCCAACTGCTCCATTACGGCCGCCAATTCAGTGAAAATAGGAAATAATGTATTAATAGGGGCTGGAGTTAAAATTTATGATACCGATTTTCATCCGTTAGAAGCAGTGTATCGGTATGGAATTGAAAAAGATAATTCAAAAATCAGAGCAAACCCCGTGGTTATTGAAGATGGAGTGTTTGTTGGCGGAGGAAGCTATATTCTAAAGGGCTCACATATAGGAAGAAATTCTATTATAGGGGCAGGTTCTGTTGTAGCGGGGGGGTACCGGATAATGAGATTTGGGCCGGTAACCCAGCTTGTTTTATAAAGCGTGTCAATTGTGAAAATGATTAACTGTTCAAAACTAATACGGACACAAATTGCACTATATTGGAAATCTCAAGTATTGTTGTATAGATTCTTGATAGAACCATTGCTCTGAGTAGTTTATTAATAGAAAAGAAGAAAGGTTTGAATATGTCTAATAATGGCAGTTTGAGAAGACAGATAGCATCTGGACTTTTTTGGAAGTTTGGAGAGAGAATAATTGCGCAGGGAATTTCATTTATAGTTTCCGTAATCTTGGCTCGTATTTTAATGCCTGAAGATTATGGAGTGATTGCGCTTATACAGATTTTTATTACATTGGCAAATGTCTTTGTAAGCAATGGTTTGGGAGATGCATTAATTCAGAAAAAAGATACCGATGAGTTGGACTTTTCTACAATGTTCTATTGCAGTGTTGGAATGTCACTTGTTCTGTATTTCATTTTGTTTTTTTCATCGCCAATAATTGCAAATTTTTATGGGGACTCAAATTTAGTCCCATATATACGAGTACTATCACTGCAGATTCTTTTGTCTGCCATAAAAACTATACAACATTCATATGTTTCAAAACATATGATGTTTAGAAAATTTTTCTTTTCCACGCTTGGAGGTACAATCATATCAGGATTTGTTGGAGTATTGATGGCTTTGCGTGGTTTTGGTGCGTGGGCATTAATTGCTCAGTATCTGGTTAATAGTATTCTGGATATGACTGTACTTTTTATTACGGTATCTTGGAGACCACGACTTCAATTTAGTTTAGAACGTGCGAAAGAACTAACAAGTTATGGATGGAAGTTAATGCTTTCTCAATTTATTAATGTTTTTTACGGTGAACTAAGAGGTTTAATAATTGGGAAAAAATATTCAGCAGCGGATTTGGCATATTATAATAAAGGAAATCAATTTCCATCGTTGGCACTTAGCAATTTAAATACCTCAATTAGTACGGTTCTTTTTCCTGCGATGTCAAAAGTGAATGGCGATATGCAAAGATTGAAACATCTAACAAGGCAGTCAATGAAGATATCCTCTTATGTAGTGTTTCCAATTATGGCTGGCTTAATGGCAATTGCCACACCTTTAGTTCGGTGGATGTTGACTGAAAAATGGCTTTATTGTGTTCCATTCATGCAAATGTGCTGTGTTTATTGGGCATTTCAACCTCTACAGACCGCAAATGTCCAGGCAATCAAAGCGGCAGGAAGAGCGGATCTTTGCTTAAAACTGGAAATCATTAAAAAGATTATTGGTTTTTCTCTTTTATTTTTGACTATGGGTATTAGCGTGGAAGCAATGGTGTTTTCCAATGTTATTTTTGCTGCGATTTCTACACTGATTAATATCTATCCCAATAAAAAACTGATAGGCTATGGATATAAAGAACAATGTATAGATGTTTTGCCAGCGGCACTTTTATCAAGTGTGGTGTTTTTATCTGCTTGGGGAGTACAATATATTGGCTTTAATGACCTAATAACATTAGGAATTCAGTGTGTAGTCGGAATATTTGTTTATGTAATAGGTTCTTGGATATTTAAGCTTGATAGTTTTTTGTTTATTTGTGGATTTGTAAAGAGTTATATAAAAAAGTAAGATGGTTGTGTAATTGCCGCTTTAATGGAAGGAATCGAAATGAAACAGAGAAAAATAATTATTATAGGACTATTTAAATTTCCTCATGGGGATGCTAATGCCAATTACCAGCAATATTTGTCTCAGGCGTTGATAAATGCTGGATATAAAGTTGAATTGTTATCTTATATCAATTCGGAATACGCTAGCACTGATTTTTATGAGTATAAAGGGATAGCTGTAAAATCTGTAGTTAAAAAATCAAAAAATAAACTATTGACTCGCTTATATAGTGGAAAGTTGTTTCCATACATGGTTTATAAATTGTTAAAAAAACAGAACTTAACGCAAAATGATTTACTTTTTATTCCAAGAGGAGTACCTGCAATATATAATGCAGCAGTAAAATTACGGAAAAAAATTGGATTTAGAATTGCTTGTTGTCCACTTGAGTGGTTTGGCAAAGAAGAATACGTATCATTAAAAGAATACTATAAAGCAGAGAAGGAATTTCAGGCACTGAAAAACGTAGATGTGTTATTTCCAATTAGCTACAACATAGCAAATCAGTTCCCAAAGAATAAAAAGTTGGTTTTGCCGATGATGACGGATGTGTCAGAATATTCATATTTTGAAAAAAAATATGGCAAATATCAATTTATTTTTCCGACAAATGGAAAAATGAAAGACTCAATTATAGAAATGTTACGTGGCATAGCGCTACTGGATGAAGGAGAACTGTCTAGAGTAACATTTCACTTTACTGGTATCAAAAAAGAAATTATAGATCAAGCACTAAATTGTGATGAGAAAGAAACAATACTTAAGAGTATTGTTTTACATCCATGGCTAAAATATGATGAATTGGTAGAGCTGTTTCGCAAAATGCATTATTTATTCTTAGCTAGACCAATAAATCAGATGACATTGTCGAATTTCCCAAGTAAAGTTCCAGAAGTAATGACGCATGGAGTCGTTCCTGTGGTAACGCGCGTAGGTGATTACACACAATTCTATTTACGAGATGATGTTGATAGCCTGATTTTTGAAGGCTGCAGTTCTGAAAAGTGCGCAGAAGTAATACGAAGAGCAATAAACATTCCATTTGATAAGTATCAAAGGATGTCTCGAAATGCACGAAAATGTGCTGAGGAGCGTTTTGATTATCATAATTGGATTTCGCAAATTAAAAGTGTATTGGAAGAAATTTAAAAAAATAAAAAAGAGTAATTTCTCAAGTTTTTATGTATATACAAAGGAATGTATGCAATATAGTATATGGATACGAATGAATATTCATCGCTTTTCGTGAGAAAATGATATTTGTGGTTAGAACCACGGGTAAGGAGTAAAAATGGGAACTAAGATTTTACCGCTTGTGTCGGTTTTTACATGTGTTTATAATATGGCTGATAAAATTGAAAGAACTTTTAATTCAATTAGAAGGCAAACATATCCCAACATCGAACATATTATTGTAGATGATGGTTCGACAGATGGAGTTGATGCATTGATTATGGATTACAAGAATTCGGCTCGGTACACTGTAAAACATCTAAAGCAAGAAAATAAAGGGAAACACGCTGCGACAAATGCGGCATGGGATGTTGCTGAAGGTGAATTTGTTGTTCAATTAGATGCTGATGATGAGCTTTTACCGCACGCTATCGAATTTCTGGTAAATCAATGGGAACAGATACCAAAAGAATTTGTTGATCAATATTGGTGTGTACATGGGAGATGTTGTACACAATATGGTAAGTTGGTGGGAGAACTTTATCCAAAGGGAATTAATGAAATGCCATTTAATGAAGCCTCAAAAACTGCAAGGGCTGTTAGTGGCGAAAAAATTGGATTGATGAAAAGAAGCATATTAGATTCCTTCCGTTATCCGACTCCTGCAGGTGTTAAATTCGTGCAGGAAAATATCGTGTTTTGTCAGATAAACATAAACTACAGGACTTGGTATACTAATGAAATTGTAAGAACATATTATGTGAATGAAGGTACATCCTTATCTACTGCTTCAAGAAGTATGCAGGCATTGACAAACAGATGTTTTGATGCCTATTGGAGATTGCAACAAAGAAAAAAACATTCAAATAGTGATCTCAAACAGATGATACGATATGGAGTGTGCTGGCAATTTTCGAATGAAACATTTCGGAAAGCACTGCCATATGGGGGGGTACGAATTTTTGATAGACTATTATTAGATTTGTTGTACCCTGCGTTTTGGCTTGTTTCTAATTTGCTAAGAGTAAAATGGAAAGACTAAATTGATATTGTTGATTAAATACAATATCAGGAGGTGACCATGACAAACGAGCAGAGATTTTTATTACATATAATCGGACAGGTTCTAAACAAGCAAACCGTCCGCTGGAAAACTGAATATGAGTCGTTGCCATGGGAATCCGTATTCTGCCAGGCGGAGTACCATCAAGTGATAATTTTCTGATAAGCGATTACTTGGATAACGATGACTTTGCAACGGTAAAAAGTGATCCAAGACTGTTTAATGTTGCTGTTCATATTATCAATCAGAATGAAAATAAATTATATTCATGGGAAGAAGTGCAGAAGGCGTTTGAAACAGCTGGTGTTGATTGTTTTCCTGTGAAAGGCATTGTGACGAAGGATTATTATCCGCTGCCGGAGTTGCGCTGTATGTGTGATCTGGATTTGCTTTATAAAGAAGAGCAAGATGCTAAGATGAAGCAGACCATGAAAGAACTGGGGTATAGCGGTCACACGGAGGGCATTAAGCACGATCATTTTACAAATGATTTGGGCGTTCATGTAGAGATGCATCGAGAGATTGTAGAAGCCGGAACTGCATATCGTAAGTACTATCAGAATATCTGGAACCGTGTGATTCCGATGAACGGCTATCAACACATCTATCGCTTAACTCCGGAGGATGTGTACATTTTTACCGTGGTACATATGAAAGAGCATTTCATCCACGATGAAGCTACTTTCAAGATGGTCATGGATATCTATGTGATGCGGAAACAATTGAATTTGGAGCAGAGTTACATAGAAAAGGAACTGTCATCCATTGGTCTGAACGAATTTGAAAAGAATGTTCGTGAACTTGGCCGGAAGTGGTTTGAAACGGATGTACCGATTCAAGCAGATGATTCGCTATTTGAACTTTCGGATTATATTCTCGGAAATAGAAGTTATGGCAATCAATCGGATCATGTAGCAAATTTTGCTTATGAAGCCAAGGGCAGCAAGGTGCGTTATTTCCTGTATGCAGCGTCTCCTAGTTTGGCTCGATTGAAAAGCGTATTTTCGTGGCTCAGAAAATATCCAGTATTGTTGCCGGTGACGTGGATCATTCGATTTGTAAAGGCATTACTGGAAAGAAAGCATAATGTTGTGAATGAACTATCCATAATGAAATCCATCGATAAGGATTCTATGGAACAGGGAAAACAGCTAAGCACGATGTTCAAGAAATATGGACTGTAAATATAGGAACTGATAATGAAGTTCCGGTTGTTAAAAGGAGGAAGTTGGAAGGGATTTGAAAAATATTGATTAGGGATTGCAACGATTGAACAGGATATTGAAATTTTAAAACAAGGTCATATATATGAAAATGATAGAGTGCCAGGATTCCCGAAGTGTTTTAAAGTTGGTGCTAGACTTGATGAAAATTTAAAAAGCTGCTTTCAAAAATAGAAAATGAAACACCTGGAAATATTGAAGTTGCCGCAACGTTATTACGGGAAAGTTCAGAACAATAAATAATGGATGGCAAGCATAAGAAGTCAGGAAACTAGGTGTGTTGAAAGAGAAGTTAAAAGCGGAAATCGCCGCACCTCTAGTGCGGTAGTCATCCAAGTCAACAGCCTCTGCGTGGCGGGTGATAGACGGCTTTAAGCAGCTGACCGATAGTTGACAGTGCGTGGAAATAGAGATAACGTTTAAAATAGAGAGTAGGTGTGAGAATGTTCTACAGAGTATTTCTGGATACCAACATATATGATGGAGCAAATTATTCTTTCCATAATTTTGCTTTTGAAAAGATGAGAGAGTATGCTGCGATAGGAGATCTGGCCTTAGTAATAAATTCTGTGATAGAAGGAGAGGTTCGTTCCCACATCAAGCGGGATGTAAAAAAAGCAGTTAAGGCACTGAACGAAGTGGTTTCACAAAGAGTATTTGCGGGATTCCGAAAATTAGATGGCTTCTCTTCAATGTTAGAGAAGAAAAATCCTAATGAATGGGTGAATGTGTGCGATAGCGAGTTCAGTCAACTTCTGATGGATTGTAAAGCGGTACATATTTCGGTTAATGGCATTGATGTAGAGAATATTATGGCAGATTATTTTGCTCAGAAATATCCTTTTGAAGCCCAAAAGCCAGAAGAATTCAAGGATGCAATTGCTGTGTCGGCCTTACTGATTGATATTCATGGAACATTGAGTGAGATAAGCCAAAACAAATCCAGTAATGCAGATGAACTGAAGTATTGTGTTATATCAAATGATAATGGGTTTAGACAAGCAGTAAAAAATGGATTGTCTGATGTTGAAGTGGAAGATGTTAGGTTATTTGAAAGCTTAAACCAATTCATTGAGTATACAGTTTATATGAATCGACAGGCGCAGTTCCTGAAATCCTTCTTATTGAGCGAGTATGGACGAGATGAAATGGAGGAAACTGTTCGTCAGGCAATTCAAAACGCCGTTATTAGTATCGGTCTTGAAGGTCTGTGTTATGTGGATGAACAAGATATTGTTGACATTGATGACATTAAGTTTACTCCATATATACTTGGAATTTTTGAAGAAGATGGAGTGTCATCCGTTGCAAAGCTTGCTTTGGATGCTTCTTGTACACTAAAGGTTGGGTATAAGTACACAGATGAAAGAAATTCTTTTTGGGATAAAGAAGACAATGCTTATTTGTGGAAAACCGAAGTGGAAATGGAAGGAAGCTATTCAGTTCAACTTGAAATTATGTTCTCCCTCAATATAAGCGATTGCAGGGTTCCGGATGAATGGAATGAAGAAAACGAGAAGAATTTTGAGTATGATGAATATTCGGTAGAATTTGATGGTTATATCGATGCTCCGTCAAGTATTAATCTGGACGAGGATAATTTGATTGAGGAAGAAGTAATTGAAAAAAAGGCTCCTTTCGAAGAAGAGTATGAAGATGATGGAAATATAGTAAGAAATACAGCATTCGACACTTGTCCGGAATGTGGTTCACCAATTGGAATAGAAAATGATGGTGGGAATGGTTTCTGCATTAATTGTGCACATAACCATTAAATCAGGTGTGTGAACATAAGAGCAAAAAAAACGGAAAGGGGAACCAAATGAACCTAACCACAATTCATCACATAGCAATCATTGTATCAGACTACAACCTTTCCAAAGATTTCTATGTCAATAAGCTGGGCTTTTCAATTATTTGTGAGAATTACCGCCCAGAGAGAAACGACTGGAAACTGGATTTACAGTGTGGAAATATAGAATTTGAAATCTTCGGTGTGTCCAATCCTCCAGCAAGAGTTTCCAATCCGGAAGTGTTGTTCTGCAAATTAAAGAAGACGAGGTTTTGCAGATTGTTTGAGAACAAATTGCTAACGGCACAATAACAAGCTGCACATTATTTCATACCTAAACTGCACATTGTTTGCTCCATCTTCAAATTATTTTATACAAGTTTACAGGCAGGTTTCCCCGCCTGTAAGATTCAGTCATTGTAATGCTTGATTACAGACAGTACATTGACGATGCTGACAGCATCAACTTTGCTTAGTTTCGGATATTCTGCCCTGAGATGTTCGTAGTTCCCAAAACAGTCATCCGGGTCTGCGATATCCATTCCGATGATAACGCCCCTGACTGTGCTGTCCGAGGACAATATGGAACATACTGCCCCGGGAGCATATTTCAAAGTCCGCCGGTTCAAACGGGAGAAGCGGACAGATGGTACCCTGCCAGGGTTTCATCTGTCCATCGGGTAAGAACAGGCAGGTGAAAAATTTGTCCATAAGCGATCCTCCTTCCTAACCAAGCTCGCAGTCGTTGACTGCCTGCATGACGATATCCGCAGTGATAAGGTCTGCTTCTTTCGCCCCGCCGACCAGAAGACTGTAACTGCAGAGCTTGTTGATGACCCTGGGGATGCCTTCGGCAGCATTGAGGACAGCCCCGACAGCCGCATCTTCAAAGACTGGCCGGGAGCAGCCCGCTCCCCGGAGTTTTTCGGAAATATATATCCGTCCTTCTTCCTTGGAAAGATCGTCCAGATGGTAATTCATAACGATCCTCTGGCGCAGGGGTTCATGGATACTGAGGCGGAGGTAGTTGTTTAACTGCGGGAGCCCGGCGAGCAGGATAACGGCGCGGTCTTTGGAGTCCATTTCGAAGTTGAACAGGATTTTCAGGTCATTAAGAGTGGCGTTGCTGATATAGTTTGCCTCGTCAATGATGAATACCGGCGTCCTGTGTTTCTCCAGCGCCAGGCGGGTAATCTCTTCCTGTATAAGCCGGAAGTTGTCCGGCTTGCGGAAAGAGGGCTGGGCGCCCAGTTCGGTGACAAGGTTACGGTAAAAATCATTGATGGTAAGGGTGGTGAGGCTGGAATAGACCACCTTGTATAAAGAAGAGCAGAGGCTTTTGGCCCAGCCACGCAGTGCGGTGGTCTTTTCCCGTTCGGCGGAGCCGGCGAGAACCCCGAAGCCTTTTGTTTTTGCGAGATAGTCCAGACGGAACAGGATCTCCCTGTATTCCTGTGTCTCGACCAGGATCTCTTTGGAATTTTTCAGGAAAGGGTTGAATTCCAGACCATAGCGTACCCAGTATTCCATAGTCAGTCATCTTCTTTGCATAAGCGTATTTTTTCACGTTTAACGGAAGCGTTCTCCTGCTTGTTAAGGAGCCGGATGGGGGAAAGGGTTCCGTCCGCTTCCACCACAAAAATCTCCGACATGTCAGGGGAATAGCGCAGGCAGATGCGCTGTTTTGCAAAATGGTAATCCACCTCGTATTCCACCTGGTCTATGACGACCACGCAGTCGGCGGACACCCGGCGCTCGATTTCCAGCAGGAAACAGCGGCTGATTTCATCCTCGGGGAGCCGGCGGATGTATTCCGGTTCCGAGAAGAAACGATCCTGAGGGGAACTGCCTTTCAGGGAGGTGTGCGGCGACTGGTTGTAGCGTGCCACATAAGCAAGCAGGCTTCCCTTAAGTTCCTCCAGAAAATGGAAATCCCGGATATCCAGGGATGCCATCCACTGATCCTTGAGGGTGCGGAACCACCGCTCTATCTTGGCCTTGTCAATAGGCGTGTAGGGTTTGCAGTAATTGAGGGTCGTGCCTATGCGTGCGTCGAGCAGTTCCATCTGCCTGTTTTTATAGGTGCTGCCGTTATCAAAGTTCCATACCCTGGGGCGTCAGTATTTTGCGACAGCGGATTTCATGACGGACATCAGGTTCACAAAACTGTCATTGAAGAAAACATCAATTCCCGTGATGAACCTGCTGGCATCATCGATCAGGGCGATGATGCAGAACCTGTGTTTTTTTCCGTCCGCAGTTTTCAGGGAAGGGCCGACGCTGGAATCACCACACCAGACTTCATTGATGTGGGGGCGTTCATAACGCCGCATATTCTGATTGCCCGTAGTTCCGGGCTGCGTGGCGAGGCGGTTGACATACCTGCCGACGGTTGCCTCCGATACCTGCCCGTTCCTGATGCTGCCGTTATCCTTTAACTGGCGGAAGATGGCAGCCGCGCTCATCCTTGGATAGTTTTCCTTCAGGCAGAGGATCTGTTCCTGAAGGTCGTCATCGAGTTTGCGGGGGCTGCCAAGATCAGACCTGCCGGTAGGCATGGTACCATTTGCCGATGGTTTTGGGGGCATAGTGCCTGGTTTTTCCGTCGGGGCAGTAATGCCCTTATCCGAAACGGACTGGAAGTAGGCCGACAGGGAGCTGTAATCCTCCTGGAGCCTGGTAAGGAGCGGAGCGATGGCGCAGTAGCGCATCAGGGCAATATCCTGGCGTTTTTCTTGTTCCATGGAAGGAACCTCCTTTGTTTTTCTCCATTGTAATAGGAAAAATGGCAAAGGTCGTGTCAGGTTATGTGGTTCTTAGGAAAAGGATATTTGGGGTGGTTTTAATCTGCATGAACTGCCGGTTGAAGAAATCGAAGCAGGATCTAGTCAGTCCGGCCAGTGGCTGCAGGGAAATGGTTTGGGAAAGGAGTTTGTGCTACCAGTGCTTGCGGAACTGGCGCAGGATATAGCGGACAGAGTTTTCATCGATCAGCGGGTTGCGTTCCATCACCTTTTCAGCCTCTCCGGTAGTGATGCCTGCCTGATCGGCAAGGGGAATCTGGGAATAGGGAACGATGGATGAGAGGAGGAGAGAGTGGGTATGACCGCATTGGCTGCAGAGCATCCGGCAGATATGCAAGGCACCGTTTTCCCCATTTTTCCTGACCGAGCGGTCATAGTAACCATGGATGGTCAGACAGGCGGAATGGGAACAGCAGGGGCAGGTGAGCTGGTGGAACTGGAGGGAATTGATGACATCATCATAAATTTTTTGCGTGACGGGGTTGCATAAAGCGACAGATATAGTTATCATAAGTATAGGCGTGTGGCAGATGAACTCTTTTTCGCCTGAGGGCTTGGAGCGCTGCCATGGAGCTATGCTTGTGGCGGGACCGATCCTGCCACAGTTGTTTATAGTTACCTGCTTATGATAACAAAAGGTACTGGATAAAACAATCTGTCGTGGAATACAGCGGATTATTTTACCCGGTGCCTATTTTTATTTGTATTAAAAACGGTAAAAATGGAGCGTATAATTTGTGAAATAATAACTAAAGAGGAATACAGCCGGAACCTGGAAGAGAACTTGGAAAAAGTGGTGGAGAGGCTAAAGAAGAAATCGTATAAGCCACAGCCGGCAAGGCAAGTGGAAATACCCAAGGATAATGGCAAAACCAGACCACTAAGTATTTACTGCTATGAGGACAAGTTGGTACAGGATGTACTCAGAAGAGTGCTGGAAGCAGTGTTTGAACCTCATTTTTATGATGGGATGATGGGTTTCCGCCCGGGAAGGGGATGTCATAAAGCAATACAGAAATTAAATGTAATGCTGGAGCAGCGCCCCACAAACTATGTGCTGGATGCAGATATCAGGAACTACTTCGGAGAGATAGACTATGAATGGGCAGTCAGGTTTGTAGAAGCACGGATAAAAGACCCGAACATTACGCGTCTGCTGCGCAGGATGCTGAAAGCAGGCATCCTGAAGGATTATGAGTATGAAGAAGCGGAACAGGGAAGCGGCCAGGGGTCATGCTGCTCACCAGTGATATCCAACATATACATGCACTACATGCTGATGTGGTGCTTTGAGGAATGTATCCGACCAAAGCTAAAAGGATACAGCGGACTTGTGTCATATGCGGACGATTTTGTGGCATGCTTCCAATATAAGGAAGATGCGGAAATGTTCTACAGGCGACTGAAAAATAGGATGGAGCACTTGGGGATGAGCCTGGAAGAGGAGAAAACGCGGCTGATAGAGTTCGGAAGATATGCGCAGGAGCGCAGAGGAAAGAAGCCGGAGACATTTACCTTCCTTGGTTTTACACACTACTGTTCAGAGGGAAAGAATGGAAAATTCCGGGTGAAGAGGAAAACCAGCAGGAGAAAGTTTGCGAAGAAATGCAGGGAAGTCCACAGTCTGATAAAGGAAATGCGGATAGAATCACTGGAAGAGATAATAAAGAAACTAAACCAGATACTTGTTGGATAGATACTACCATTACTATGGAATCACAGACAACAGTAAAAGTATCAGCAGCTTCAGATACCGTGTCATGAAGAGACTGCACCACTGGCTAAACAGACGCAGTCAGAAGAAGAGCTATACGTGGGAGGGGTTAAATGAAATGCTGAAACAATACCTATTAGCCAGCCCCAAAATCTATGTCAGTGTATACGCAAGGTAGTTGTTGAAAATTAGTTTTGCAAAGAGCCGGATGCTGGAAAGCCGTACGTCCGGATCTGAGGAGGGGTGTGTCCTGTAAGGGACACATCTACTCGACCACCATTCCTTACATTTCCCCAACAATTTTAATCTCCCCCCTAGAATTTTTCTTCCAACTATGCTATAGTATCCAAGATAGAGCAATAAACGTATAAAAAATACCAGTTTTAAAAAACTAAGTAACAACCCTTGTAACATTTACCAATAAAAACCAGTCAAACCACCATTTGATTTGCCGTAAAATCTATTGACATAATAGAACATAACATCATATACTAATAATCAGAAATTTTACATATTTTCGTAATTCCTATATTTGAGCATTACGAAATGTACCTATATATAATAAGGAAGACAATATGAACCAACCCCAAGTTCCAAGTTATACCCCCAAATGGCTGCCACCCACAATGTGGGCCATTTTTACAATAATCCTGCTGGTTACATTAACATTGTCCTTCCAAACCGGCACTGCCACAAAGGCCCTGGAGAAGCCCCTGGTATCCCAGGTAACCAACACAATGACAACCCTTCCTTCCGAGGAAGCAATCCTGACAATCACCTATTACATCAGGCAGATAGGACGTGCTCTGTTATTTTTTCTGCTCGGCCTTACCGGAAGCTGGTCAATCCACCTTACCTTCCGCAAAACTGCCGCCAGGAACCGGCTCCTTGGAACTACCCTTATGTTGTTTATAATATCGTACTTCACAGAAAAAATGAAAATATTTATCCCAGGAAGGCACTATTCCTTCCCGGAATGCCTTGAAAGCTTTCTTTTCGGCATACTGGGCTGTATCTGCATAACCTTTCTGCTATACTATTTACGCCGCATAGCCAGCCGGCCGCCGGAAAATAATATAAATAAAACTACCTCAGGAAGTACGAAATAATATTGGTGCATCCGACATTATATCTGTGTATACTGTTTTCAGCTTCCATCACAGAAAACCAGGCACCAGGTTCCGCTGGAGGCTCATATTCGCAGAGCGGATATGGTGTAATAGTATAATATCATCAGGATATCAAAAAGTTTGCATCACACAATTAACCTAAAAGCCACACAAAATGCAGCATAAAATCCTTTCATTATTTTTAGAACAAGATAAAAATTTCCTATCAAAGGGAAAATAAAAATCAAATACAAAAGCAGGCCGCAGCGCACACTTAAATTAAGCACTGATTATATCCAACACATAATTTTCATTAATCTTCATTATGTCGGATTTAACCATACTTAAACCGCAGCACATACCGCATTACACAAACACACAAAAGGTTCCCAACCCTGACACGGTTTCTAACCCGGCCTCAAACGCGCCGTCTGCCCCCTGGAGGAATATGTACCAGAAAAAGTCCAACTTACAAAATCTCATAATAATATCAATAGACTGCCTTGTCCTTGTACTTAGCTTGGGCATTGCCAATTACATCCGGCATCAGAAGTTCTTCAAAGGTCTAAACAACCCGATGGATATGAAGGTTCTGATTGCCATTTTTTTGGTGGTCTTTCTGATAATCAACCTGTTTAAGAACTGGTACAAGCAGATGCTTCTGCGCGGACCGTTCCAGGAACTGATTGAAATCATCAAACTCAATCTGGTCACCCTGGCTGGAGCTACCTTTGCCCTGTATTTCACCCGTGTTATCGACGAGTATTCCAGAAAGGTATTGTTTTACTTCGTTCTGATAGATGTGTTGCTGATGTTCATCGTCCATCAGCTGTATAAGAAGTACCTGCCGGTATTTTACCGTATGGCTGGCAATGCCAGACAGCTTCTGCTGGTAGCTACCAGTGACGAAGCAGACCTGCTCGTTTCCGAAATGAAAAACAGCAAGGATTACAGCTATGCCATCAAAGGCATCATACTCCTTGACAGCGGAAAGAAAGAAAACAGCAGTAGTAAAAGTAAAGGAACCCCTGACAGAAAAGAAGTAGGCGGCATTCCAGTAGTTGCGTCCAGCAGTGAGCTTGTGGACTACTGCCTGACTGCATCCCTGGATGAGGTAATCATCTGCGCTGACAGGAAAACCCAGGAAGAGCGGAAAAACGATATGGAAAATCTTGCAGCTATGGGACTCACCATCCATCTGCAGATTCCCGTCCTGGAGCTGGATGAGGCGCCGCAGCGCATACTTTCGCAGTTCGGCCAGTTCCATACCGTAACCTATGCCAATAAGGTGGCGCCTTTCGGCCAGCTCATGCTGAAGCGCCTTATCGATATTGCAGGAGCGCTGGTGGGAACGATTGTTCTTATTATCCTGACCATTTTTGTCGCTCCGTTAATTAAGCTGGATTCTCCCGGCCCGATATTTTTTGCGCAGAAGAGGGTGGGACGCAACGGCCGTATTTTTAAGATGTACAAGTTCCGTTCCATGTACATCGATGCGGAGGAGCGGAAAAAAGAACTCATGGCCCAGAATGAAATGGACGGCCTGATGTTCAAGATGGAGGATGATCCCCGTATTACGAAGGTGGGAAAATTCCTGCGGAAAACCAGCCTGGATGAGTTCCCACAGTTTATTAATATTTTAAAAGGCGATATGAGTCTTGTTGGGACAAGACCGCCGACGCTGGATGAATTTGAGCATTATCAGTCTTATCATAAGAAGAGGCTCAGCTTCCGTCCCGGCCTGACCGGTATGTGGCAGGTAAGCGGCAGAAGCGATATAACGGACTTTGAAGAAATCGTAAGGCTTGACGTTGAGTATATTGATAACTGGTCTGTCGGCCTTGATATTAAAATCCTGATTAAAACCGTTCTGGCCGTTTTTTCCGAAAGCGGAGCTAGATGATTTTTTTGTGCCCTGAACTCCTGTTTTAAACGGATATTAAGTTCTGTTTAAAAATGCCGATAAGCTATAAGGAGACAGGAAAACCAAAATAACGAATGAGGATAATTCTATGGAAAAAATGAGTAAAGCGGATCTGGAGAAAGAAGAGATTCTGAATCCGGAGAAAGCGGAGAAAAGACGGCGCAGAAAGAAAAAAGCCCGTATTATGGCTGTGGTGACTGTAATCTGCATGATTCTGGTGGTATGCTGCACCGGTTTTATCGTAGTCAGGGCCATGGGAAAGAACAGTATTATGAGTAAGGCAACAAGCCCGTCACCGTCGCTGTCCACGGATCTGAACGTAATGGATAAGGTGGAGCAGTGGCAGGACGGCTGGGTCGGCTACAACGGTAAGGTATATGAGTATAATGACGATATCATGACCTTCCTGGTCATGGGTATTGATAAGAAGAGTACTTCACCGCAGACGGGCAGCGGTATCAGCAACAGCCAGGCGGATGCCATTTATCTGGTGGTGATGAATCCGCATACAAAAAAAGTGGATTTGATTGCAGTTAACCGGGATACGATTGCAGATGTGGATGTATATTCCCAGCCCGGCGCTTATGCGAATACGATTAAAACACAGATCGCCCTGCAGTATACCTATGGCGATGGCAAGGTCAAGAGCGCACAGCTGATGGAAAAAGCAGTTTCTAAGCTGTTTTACCAGCTGCCTATACATGGCTATGTGGCCATCAGTATGGATGCCATCCCTACGATTAATGATACTATCGGAGGGGTAGAGGTGCAGTGTTTGCAGGATTTGACGGAGGTGGATCCCCTGTTGAAGCAGGGAGAGACGCTGAAGCTGGAAGGACAGTCCGCATTCTGGTATGTGAAATATAAAGATGTGAATGCTTCCCACGGAAGCAGCGACAGGCTGGAACGTCAGACACAGTATATCCAGTCGTTTGTAGGCCAGGCCAAGTCTGCGTTTAAGGCGGATGTTGCCATGCCTCTTACACTGTTTAAGAAGCTCGGCCCTTACATGGTGACGGATATCAAAGCGGACGAGGTAACCTATCTTGTTTCAACAGCCGCTGCTTATAAGTTCAGCGGTGAGGTGCACAATCTGGCGGGAGAATCCAAAACCGAAGAAGGAAACGAAGCCTTTTATGTGGATGATAATGCACTTTATCAGCTGGTAATTGACCTTTTTTACAATGAAGTACCACAATAATATCCCCACAATACTTTATATGACAAAGGTAAAGATAAAATGATACGAAAAAAGAACTGCCTGTTGCTAACTGCTCTGATTTTGTATTCAGCCGTACTTGCCGGCTGCGGCAGCACTGCCGCCCAGCCTGAAGAAAACACGGTGCCGGCTGAGACTGCCCTGGAAGATTTTAAAAGCGCCGGCGATAAAAACGATATAGCCGCCCTGCAGCAAATCAATCCGGAGGCTTATGCCTGGCTGGAAATCACCGGCACGGATATCAGCTTCCCCATACTGCAGTCTGCGGAGGATGAAACCTTCTATCTGACCCATAATATTTACGGGGAAGAGGATGACAACGGATGTATCTATACGGAGTATTACAATAATACGGATTTTGCCGATCCCAACACGGTTATTTATGGCCGCAACAGGGATGAAATGTTCGGCAAGCTCCATCAGTTCCAGGACAGGGATTTTTTTGATACCCATCGTGAGATAAAGATTTACACGGCGGGAAAAACTTTGACCTATAAAATCTTTGCCGCGTATACCTATGATGACCGGCATTTGATTGCCACCTATGATTTCTGGGATCAGCTTGTTTTCTCCAATTACCTGGAGGATGTATTTGCGATTCGGGCGATGGATGCCTTTATCGATGATTCGGTGGAAGTGACGGCTGAAAACAAGATTATAACCTTATCCACCGGAGTGACGGGGCAGGATGACAAGCGTTATCTTGTGCAGGCTGTGCTGGTAACGGAATAGGCCTGGAAAGGCAGATGGCAGGAATGGAACAGAAGAAGAGAAAGAAAAAAAGAAGAAAAAAGAAAATGTCCGGTGCCGTAAAATTCGGCATTGGCGTACTGATAGCTGCAGGCATTCTGCTCATGCTGGCCCTGATTGTACTCATCGCCTATTTTTGGATGGACAGTCATGGGAAAAGCGCGTTTGCCGAGAAGCAGGAAGCGGTTCCGGAGCAGATGCAGCAGGCTGCGTCCTCATCCGATGTGTCGGGCAATGATGCGGATGAGGCGCTGGAGGCGGGAAGTATCCGCTATAACGGGAAAACATATGCCTATAAAAGCGATGTCCTGACCTTTTTGTGCATGGGAATTGATAAAACGGGGGAAGTAAAGGCCTCCAAGGATTTATACAGAGGCGGACAGGCAGACGCGCTGTTCCTGGCGGTGCTGGATCCCGGCGATAAGAAAATTAATATCATCGGTATCAACCGTGATACCATGACTGAAATAAAAACCTTCGATCCCAATGGCTTATATGCGGGAAAAGAGGTGGCGCAGATTGCGCTTGCCCATGCTTACGGCGAGGGGCTGGAGGAGAGCTGTGAAAATACGGTGGAGGCTGTATCCAACCTGTTTTACGGGCTGCCGATTCACGGCTACTGCGCACTGAATATGAGCGTAATAAGCACTATCAATGATGCCGTGGGAGGCGTGGAGGTTACCATTCCGGAATCCCTGGCAGGCGTGGGAATGAAAATCAACGGGAAGGGCTATGGCTATAACTGGTCAGCAGGGGACAGAATCCATCTGCAGGGAGAGGAAGCCTATGTCTACATAAAATACAGAGACACCAGGGTAGCCCAGAGCGCGGATGAACGTCTGATCCGCCAGAAGACCTATCTGCAGGGCTTTGTGAATCAGGCCAAGGCGGCGGTGAAGCAGGATATGACGCTTCCGCTGAAGCTATATACGCAGGTTTTGCCATACATGGTAACGGATATTTCTGCCGATGAGGCGGTATATCTGGCCGGACAGGCTTTATCATACAGTTTTGATGAAAATGATATTTATACAATGGAAGGGCATGTGGAAATGGGTGAAGTGTTTGAAGAATTTTACCAGGATGACACCGCCCTGTATGAATTGATTTTAAAGATTTTTTACGATGAGGTGACTCCACCTGGTACTGCGTCAGGCAGTTAAATAATGGTATTAGCGTCCGGGCAGCCGGACGTTGATATATAGAAGCCACACACAAAAACTAAGAAAGGGGGATGATTGACATGAAAAAGAAAGTGGCAATTGTTCTTTCAGTAATTCTCGCATGCTCTATGAGCATGACCGCGATGGCGGCTCCCAGCCCGTCCATCCAGAAAGAGCCCGTTGCGCAGGTAGTAGTTAACCCTACTGTCGGCACAGCAGGCAACAATGTTGCAGTACAGGCTACAACTGTTAACAGTGAAAAGTCAGCAGTTCTTCCTGGTACAACCTTCAAGACCGCTAGCGGACAGGTTGTAGATCCTGCTGCAGTAGCAATGGTGGTAGCACCTTCTACAGCAGAGCAGGCTCAGGCAGCAGCAGCATCTCTGGTTGCCGCACTGGCTTCCAGCAAAATGCAGGTAGTTAACTTTACCGGCAAGAGTGCTCTGTCTCTGACAGACACAAAGGGCAATCTGAATGTTGTTAACAACATTACAATTGGCCTGACAACAGCTTCTGGTGAAGCAGTTGCTCAGAACGGATCTGTTTCCGCAGCATTTGCGCTGACAGAAATCCTTGGCGGCACTGCACTGGCTGAAGGGGAAACCATTCAGGCATTATATCAGAGAGCTGACGGTACATGGGTAGCTGTACCTGTAGTTATTAAGAACGGTACGGTTGCAATCGCACTTCCTGCATTCGGCGGTGCTGTAAATGTAACCTTCGTAGTAGCAAAGGGCGCTTCTCTTGAAGATGTTCCGGCTACAACTTCACCCAGAACCTGATAGTTCCGGGCTGAATATTATTTCCAATCAATAAATCAATTTGTGTGGTTTCAAAAACGTCTGGATACCTGAACATCGGGTCCAGGCGTTTTTCCTTTTCAGGGGGGATTTGGCGCCTGATGTTTTCCAATGACACTTTTAATGATACTCCGTAACTGTTGTACAATTAGGTTTGCACTTAAAATGAACGAAATAGTAATAGTTTGACACAGAGACGCAGCAGTGGAATGAATTGACAAAAGATACAGAATAGCGTTTTATTGGATTGGAATTATTAGAAAATATGCGATAATACCAATGCCTTTTCTATAATATAGCATAGATTTTCTTTGAAAAAATTATGTGCATAAAGGTATAAATCAAAATGGATAATCATTTTTTTTGTGCACAATAACGGAACAGGTACATGCTGATTGGCAGATGTGCCATATATGGCACATCATTTTCTTCTTCATCAAATCAGAATCTATCGTCTGTAGTAATAAATTAAAAAGTTCGGTAAAATACTACTACAGTTCAGTGGAAAAAGCAATTCTTGCCTGAGGAATATGCTAAACTGAAAAAAATCGAAGTTTGGTAAATTTTGGGAGCAAGGTGCTAATGATGATGGATTATGTAGTTATTATGCGTGGCTTAAGAGAAGACAACGATGTAAAACAAAGGGAGGTGGCGGAGTATCTGAATATAGACCAGAGAGTCTATTCCAGGTATGAGCGCGGGCAGAATGCCATGCCGGTGCGTTTCATTCCTCTGCTTTGTGACTACTATAATGTATCAGCTGATTATCTCTTGGGCAGGACAAGGGAAAAGGATTTCCCCGGAGCCGACAGAAGCCGCAAGCTGGGGACCACCAGGAAAAACGGGTAAGACAAAACTGAAGAGGGTGCATGAAAGCTGGCTCGCTGTGCAAAGCGGCTTTGATGCAGTAAAAAAGAACGGCGCGCGCCGTTCTTTTTTCTGTGCATCATTCTTTTTTCTTGAGAAAAAACGGATAATCGGATATAGTATTAGGTATGACGCTTTCTACAGGCAGCGTCATACAACAATCAGAAAAGCAGGAGCAGATGCATATGAAATGTCTTGTGCTGGCGGGCGGCAGGGGAGACCGGCTGTGGCCGCTGTCCAGGAAAAATTATCCCAAGCAGTTTATCAGTATCCAGAAGGATCATTCCATTTTTCAGGAAACGATTGCCAGGAATATTCCCTTCTGTGATGAATTTATCATAGTGACCAACAAAGAATACCAGTTTATCGTGGAAAACCAGATGAAGGCTTTCCAGGGCATCACCTATCGGCTGGTGCTGGAGGAGGTGGGGCGCAAGACGACGGCGGCCATTGTGCTCTCCTGTCTGCAGTTCCCTTTTTCCGAGCTGATGTTTGTGGTGGCAAGCGATCATCTCATCGACGGCCCTACCTACAAGGATGATGTGACGAAGGCTGCGGAGCTGGCAAAGGAAGGGTGGCTTGTCACCTTCGGGATGGATATCCGCAAGCCGGAGACCCGTTTCGGATATATCCGCTGTCAGGGTGAGGATGTGGTGTCCTTCATTGAAAAGCCGGATGCGCAGACAGCGGCCTCTTATTTTCAGGCAGGGGATTATCTGATCAACAGCGGCATGTTTTTATTCCGCGTGGGAACGCTGATTCAGGAAATCAGGAAATTCTACCCGTGGCTGTATAATTCCTGTGAGGCGGCTTTTTATATGCGGAAGGTGAAGGGGCGCCATACCTTTTATCCCGCCGGGGTGCTGGAGGGGATACAGGCCGTTCCCATCGAAAAAAGCGTCTTCGAAAAGACCGGGAAAGGGAAGGTGATTCACAGCTCCTTCCAGTGGCAGGATATCGGCAGCCTGGAGGATTTGTCCCTTACCGGTATCCAGAGGGATGAGAGCAATCAGATCGTATACGAAAGCAGGAATACCACGGTGCTCAATCAGAGCGCCCGTCAGATTGTGGTGGCCAATAACCTGGAGGATATCACCATTATCAATACGGAGGATGCCGTTTATGTGGGACGGACCGGGGAATCTGAAAAGCTGAAGGATATCATGCGGGAGAACCCGGAGGAACAGCATTATTTTGACCAGGGGCGGGTGATATACAAGCCCTGGGGGACATATGAGCTTCTGAACGTAAATCCCATGTATGTAGTCCGTAAGGTAGTGGTTACCGAAGGAAAGACCATATACGCCCATCAGCATGCCCACCGGACGGAACACTGGATCCTTGTATGCGGCAGGGCGCGGATTATCCTGGAGGGCGTGGAAGGGGAATATGGGGCCAATGACAGCATTGAGGTCCCGCGGAATACCACGCACCAGATTTCAAATATCGGGAATGAGCCGTTGGTTTTCATGGAGATTTCCACCGGTACCATGGTAGAGGAGCGGGATTTGATTTCCATCCGTTCCCGGGATCTGACGGAGGCGGAGCTGGGTTATCAGACGGAGCCCTTTGTGCGTCTGCTGCCTGCCTTCAAGGATTACCTCTGGGGCGGCACCAGGCTGCGGGATATTTATGGCAAAAAATGTGATTATGAGATTATCGCTGAAAGCTGGGAGCTGTCGGCGCATAAGGAGGGGCAGAGCATTGTGGCCTCAGGAAGGCATAAGGGCCTTCTTTTCTCAGAATACCTGGATCGCATCGGTAAAGAGGGCTGGGGCTGGAAATGCCAGCCTCTGGAGAGGTTTCCGCTTCTGGTCAAGCTCATTGACGCCAGGGAGAACCTGTCCGTGCAGGTGCATCCTGATGATGCCTATGCGCTGGAAAAGGAAAATGAATACGGTAAAAATGAGATGTGGTATATCCTGCAGTGTGAGCCGGATTCCTGCATTTACTGCGGCTTCCGGCGGGATGTGACCCGGGAGGAGGTGGAGCAGGCCGTCCGGGACGATACCATTCTTTCCCTGCTAAACCGCGTGCCCATCAGACAGGGGGAGGCATTCTTTATCCCGGCGGGAACGGTGCATGCCATCGGCAGGGGAAGCCTGATCTGCGAAATCCAGCAAAGCTCCAACTGCACATACCGTCTGTATGATTATAAACGTAAGGACAAGTATGGAAATTACCGGGAGCTTCATCTGGACAAGGCTCTGGCGGTAATGGATTATAACCGGTATGAGGTACAGCGTTTTGACAGTGAGACGATAGAAACACCTGCATATGTGTGCCATATTTTAAGCCGCTGCAAGTATTTTGAATGCATCAGCTGCAGGCTCCATGGAACCTATCAGCTGGAAGGGGACGGAAACTCCTTCTATTCCGTGTTATGTGTGCAGGGAGAGACGGCCCTGCGATGCGGGGAAGGCGGAAACAGCGCGGAGCTGGCGATGAAGGCCGGCGACAGTGTCTTTATTCCCGCCGGGGAAAGAAAATTCCTGCTGGAAGGCGACGGAGAGCTGATTATCACTCATATTTAAAAAGCATTTCCGGCGAACCTGCATGTGCCGGAAATGATACCGGCCGGAAATACATCGGTTGAAAACTGACCAGCCGGAAACCGTAACCGGTCGACCTATCTGTAATCAAAGACTGCGCCGAATCCCTTTCCCTGGATTCGGCGCAGCCTTTCATGTTATTTTTTCAAAAAAACCGTATATCCCCTGCTGTTCAGCAGCTTCGCCGCCTTCTCAATAGCGGCTTCTTCATAAAACTCAATCCGCAGGACGCCGTCCTCGGATTCTCTGTTATGTACAATCCCTATATTTTTGATACTGATGTTGTTGAGGGCCAGCAGCGTGGCCACAGACGCCAGGGAACCGGCTTCGTCGGGAATTTCCACATTTACCGTATAAACCTTCTTAATCGGCCCGCTGGAGGCATCTATGAAGGAATCACGGTAATTCCGGGCGCAGTCAAAGAAGTCATACAGGTGTCCGGCGTCGTGCCTGTCAATTTCATCCTTTACCTTTTCCAGGGAGCTGATATAGCGTTCCAGCAGCCGGGAGATATTTTCTCCGTTGGTGAGGCAGATTTGCTGCCACATGACGGTGGAGGAGGAAGCGATGCGGGTGATATCCTTAAAGCCTCCTGCCGCAACCAGCTTCATGATGCCGTCCTCATTGTCGCTCGACTTTACCAGATTTACCAGGGAGGAGGCGATTACATGGGGCAGATGGCTGATGGCCGCCGTCACATAATCGTGCTGCCTGTAGTCCAGAATCAGAGGAATGGCGCCCATGGCCTTTACCAGCGCGGCATAGCGTTCCAGCTGCCTGCGGGGGACATCCCGGGTGGGGGTCAGGATATAATAGGCATTTTCAAGAAGAGAAGCCTTGGAGTTCTGGTAGCCGATCCGCTCGCTGCCAGCCATGGGATGCCCGCCGATGAAGCAGGAGGTCAGGCCCAGCTGTTCGATGTGCTCGTGGATCGTGGTTTTTACGCTTCCCACATCGGTGAGGATACAGCCGTTCTCTTCCGCATTCAGTAGAAAAGAACGGATGAGCAGCAGATTACTGTCATTCTGGGAGACGGGGGCGCATAAAAATAAAAAGTCGCAGCTGGTAAATGCAGCGCCGTTGTCTTCTCCGATATGATCTGTGACTTCGTCCGCAGTGCCCTCCGCAAGGGCCAGCTTCAGAGTTGCCGGATCGGTGTCGCAGGCGCGGATAAAGCAGCCGGGATAAGCGGCGCGGATTGCTTTGGCGATGGAGCCGCCGATCAGACCAAGCCCCAAAAAGGCAAAAGTCATTTGTTCCATGGATGTTTACTCCTTCATTTCCGCACAGACAGCGGGCAGGGAGAGTTTCCTCCTCCACCCGTCTGCGCAGGGTATTTGGCTTCTGATGCGCGGGCCCGCAGAAGAACCGTCACACGAAAGGAAAGCTTTGTTACCGGAAAGTCCGGCCAGCCAGCCTTGCGTAAGGTGTGAGCTCTTCTGTGAGCCGGGCAAATTTTTCAAAGGTCAGTGACTGTGGGCCGTCGGAGAGCGCATGGGCGGGATCATTATGTACCTCGATCATCAGCCCGTCCGCGCCGCAGGCCACGGCAGCCTTGGCGAGAGGTGAAACATATTTGTATACGCCGGTGGCGTGGGAGGGATCTACGATGACAGGAAGGTGGGTCTTTTCCTTCAGTACGGGAACCGCGCTGAGATCGAGTGTGTTCCTGGTAGTGGTCTCAAAGGTACGGATGCCTCTTTCACATAATACTACATTGGGGTTGCCCTCCGCAATAATATATTCTGCGGCGTTGAGCCATTCGTCAATGGTGGCGCTCAGGCCTCTTTTCAGAAGGACAGGAAGACCGGAACGGCCCGCTTCCTTTAATAGGATGAAGTTCTGCATGTTTCGGGCGCCGATTTGAATCATGTCCACGTACTTTACTGCGGCTTCAATGGCTTCATTGCTCACCACCTCGCAAATCGTTGCCAGCCCGGTTTCCTTTTTGGCTTCCTGCATGTAGCGCAGGCCTTCTTCCTCCAGGCCCTGGAAGGAGTAGGGGGAGGTCCTGGGCTTGTAGGCACCGCCGCGGAGTATGGTGGCGCCGGCGGCCTTCACCGCATGGGCGATGGACATGAGCTGCTCCTGGGTTTCCACGGCGCAGGGACCTGCCATGATGGTCAGGTTGTCAGGGCCGATTACCGTGGGGCCGACCTGGACGACGGACGGTTCGGGATGGAATTTTTTATTGGCCAGCTTGTAGGTTTCCGTTACGGGGACGATTCGGTCCACATCCTTGAAGCTGATGAGGTTTTCGGTGGACAGACGGCTTTTGTCGCCGACAACGCCGATGATGGTTACCTCTGTGCCCTGGGAAAGATGGGCGTTCAGCCCGCTTCCCTCAATATATTCCTTGATTGCCGTGATACTGGACTCGGCGGCCTGGGGTTTCATTACAATAATCATGGGACGGCTTCCTTTCTTTGATAAAATGCAGCTGCGAAGGTATTTAACAGCTGCAAATGTTTTTTAGTCAGTAATAATGCATGCAGCTATTAATATAGCACTTTAACGCGCGAAAGTCAACCGGTTGAGGAAACAGATTCTTGTTAAACAGGAACCGGCCGGAGAAACGGATACTTTTTAAATAAAAACGGATGATTTTTATTTAAAAAAAGCGCAGCGGTTTATGCATTCGGCTGAGGCGGCAGCATGGTATAAGTGGCTTTTCCCTGATTTTACGGGCTTTCGCAGGCCCTTGTGAGAGGTTGGAGATGAAAGAGCGGAATGTCCAAAAAATAACTTGTATAAAATGTTGAAAATTGCTTGTAAAATTTTCTGACATTTAGTAAAATATACCCATGGGGTTCTGGAAGAGAATTTAAGTGGATTGGGGACTTTGACAGAAAACCCGGAAATCGCATAATACGGAGGAATTCAGTATGAACATTTACACAACAGACAAGATTCGTAACGTTGTTCTTCTGGGACATGGCGGATCAGGCAAGACTAGTTTAGTAGAAGCAATGGCGTATTTGTCCGGAATCACATCCAGGATGGGAAAGGTGGCCGATGGAAATACGGTCAGCGATTTTGGCAAGGAAGAGCAGAAGAGAAAATTTTCAATCAGCACGTCCGTTGTCCCGATTGAATGGGAGGGTGTGAAGATTAATATATTGGATACCCCCGGTTTCTTTGATTTTGTCGGTGAAGTGGAAGAAGCAGTCAGCGCTGCGGATGCGGCTATCATCGTTATTTCCGGTAAGGCCGGCGTGGAAGTGGGAACCCAGAAGGCATGGGAGCTGTGTGACAGATACAAGCTGCCCCGTATGGTGTTCGTAACGGATATGGATATCGATAACGCTTCCTACCGTCAGATCGTGGAGGATATGACCAATCTTTACGGAAAGAAGATCGCACCGTTCCATCTTCCCATCCGAGAAAATGAGAAATTTGTGGGATACATCAACGTTATTTCCGAGACCGGCTACAGATGGCAGGGCAAGGAGGTTGTGGAATGTGACATTCCTGAATACAATAAGCCGAATCTTCAGATTTGCCGTGATACGCTGATGGAAGCGGTTGCGGAGACCAGTGAAGAATTCATGGAAAGATATTTTGGCGGCGATACCTTCTCCGAAGCGGAGATCAGAGCGGCGCTGCGTACCAATATCAATGACGGAAGCATCGTTCCCATGTCCATGGGCTCCAACATCCTGGGACAGGGCATCTATACGCTGCTGGATGATATCGTAAAATACCTGCCCAGTCCGGAGGGACGTGAAATCGCAGGCATTAATATGAAGACAAAGGATATTTACCAGGCGAATTATGATTTTGCAAAGGCAAAGAGCGCATTTATTTTCAAGACCATCGTAGATCCTTTTATCGGGAAATATTCTCTGATTAAGGTTTGCTCCGGCGTCCTTAAGACGGATGATACGATGCTCAATTACGATAAGGACATAGAAGAAAGAATCGGCAAGCTTTACGTACTGCAGGGAAGCAAGCCCATTGAGGTGAGTGAGCTTCATGCCGGGGATATCGGCGCGCTCGCCAAGCTGACGGGAGCGAGGACGGGAAATACCCTTTCCACCAAGGCTACTCCCATTGAATTCGGCAAGGCGGAAATCTCCGTCCCTTATACCTCCAAGAGATATAAGGCTAAGAACAAAGCCGATATTGACAAGATTTCACAGTCTCTGACCAAGATGACCCATGAGGATCTGACACTGAAGGTAGTGAATGATTCTGAAAACCACCAGTCACTGCTTTACGGCATGGGCGATCAGCATCTGGATGTTGTGGTGAGCAGGCTCCTGAATGAATATAAGGTGGAAATCGAACTGAGCCAGCCCAAGGTTGCGTTCCGTGAGACTATCCGCAAGAAATCGGATGTGGAATATAAATATAAAAAGCAGACCGGCGGACATGGACAGTACGGCCATGTTAAGATGAAATTTGAGCCGCTGGGAGATCTGGAGAAACAGTATGAATTTGCCCAGGAGGTAGTAGGCGGCGCTGTGCCGAAGAACTATTATCCCGCAGTGGAAAAGGGACTTCAGGAATCCGTACAGAAGGGCCCGCTGGCCGCTTATCCGGTGGTAGGCGTGAAGGCTATTCTGTACGATGGATCCTATCATCCTGTGGACTCTTCCGAAATGGCATTTAAGATGGCCACAATCCAGGCCTTCAAGAAAGGCTTCATGGATGCGGGACCGATTCTTCTTGAGCCGATTGCTTCTTTGAAGGTTACCGTGCCGGATCAGTATACCGGTGATGTTATGGGTGATTTGAACAAGCGCCGCGGCCGTGTCCTGGGAATGACTCCTATTGCAGGCGGAAAGCAGATTGTTGAAGCGGATGTGCCCATGACGGAGCTGTACGGTTATTGTACGGATCTTCGCTCCATGACAGGTGGCAGGGGAGATTACTCCTTCGCATTTGCCCGTTACGAGCAGGCGCCTTCCGATATCCAGGAGAAGGAAGTAGCAGCGAGAGCCGCTAAGGTTGCGGAAGGAAGCGATGAATAAAGTCTTTTTTAGAGAAGAAAAGCAGTAACCGTGAAGGAAGAACAGTTACGAAAAGGATTATAATATTGGGGTAAGGACGCCGAAGCTGTTGGGGGACAGCTTCGGCGTCCTTTTTTAGTAAATCTATACAAATATGACTGATTGATTCCGAAGTTTAATACAAAACAAATAAAAACAATAAAAACCACAAATATAATGTTGATTTATGAATGATTTAGGTATATGATAGGAAGGTAAAAAGAAACGTAACTGCGAATGTATTTAACAGCTGCAAAGAAATGAACATATGATGCCCGCGGCCGTCAAACCATGGTACGGCGGGAAGCAGTCTTGTATATGACAGGAAAGGAGATTCCCATGAAGGTTTTGGATTCTAAATTTGTGAAGGATTTTATTAAGATGGCGGACGATGGTTATCATGAAGGCTGGCATGAACGAAACGGCGGCAATCTTTCTTACCGGATTCGGCCGGAAGAGGTGGAGACCATCCGCAGCAGGCTGAGCGACCGCGGCGAATGGACGCCAATTGGCGTGAGCGTACCGGATCTGGCAGGGGAATTTTTCCTGGTGACGGGTACCGGAAAATATTTCCGTAACATCATTGTGGATCCGGAGGCCTGCATTACCATTATAGAGATTGATGAAAAGGGTGAAAATTACCGCATCCGCTGGGGCCTGGTGGAGGGCGGCGGCCCTACCAGCGAACTGCCCACCCATCTGATGAACCATGAGGTGAAGAAGCGGGTGAGCAACGGTAAACACCGGGTTATTTACCATGCCCATACCACCAATGTCATTGCCCTCACCTTTGTCCTTCCGCTGAAGGATGAAATCTTCACCAGGGAGCTGTGGGAAATGGCTACGGAATGTCCGGTGGTGTTTCCTGACGGCGTAGGCGTAATCGGCTGGATGGTTCCGGGAGGAAGGGAAATCGCGCTGGAGACAGGAAAGCTGATGGAGAAGTACGATGCGGTTATCTGGGCACACCATGGCATGTTCTGCTCCGGAGAAAACTTTGACCTGACCTTCGGCCTGATGCATACCATAGAAAAATCCGCTGAGATTTTGATCAAGGTATTGTCCATGAAGCCTGACAAGCTTCAGACGATTACGCCTGACAATTTCCGGGATCTGGCCGGGGCCTTCCATTTACAGCTTCCGGAAAGATTCCTTTATGAAAAAGAAGAGTAACTGTAACCGGACGGTTACCAAGAAGCTGAATATGCTGTGATTATTTGGGAAACTGCCTGTAGGCGCAGCCTTTTCCTGCCGTGGGACGGCAGCAAAGGGGCATGCCGTACAGGCGGTTTTTTTATATGGGAAATCCCTGCCCCATTTTGGTAGCGCATCCGATGATTCCGGGGTTATCAACGGAAAGTGGACGGCAGCAGATGGCAGAATGTGAAAAACATCGCTTTTATATAAAAATGGAAATAAAAAAAGTCTGTATTCTTTTCATAAAAACGGAATTGTATAAAAAAACAAGGAATCTCACATTGCATTTCAGACTGATTTTTATATGATAGAAATAGAGGAACTGTGAGTAGCGGACAGTTGCAAAATGCAGGAAAGGGGACGGGCCCGTAAGGTCTGCCCGGTTCTTCGGCTGCAAAAATATAAGCCTGTATATGCGGGCGGACAGGAGAAATGGGATGAAGATAGACTGGAGACAGGCAGAGGCAAGGGATGCTGAAATACTGAGTACAGACGGGGACAGCTGTACCGTACTGTTGGGAGCCGGCGGGGGAGGCATTTCCCTCCCTCAGATAAAGGGGACGAAGGAACGTTATCTCACAGGTGATGTGGAGGTGCTTGAGGAGCATTCTACGGCAATGATGTTCCGCTGCTTTCTTCCGGGGCAGGAGAAGGAGAACCTTTTTATGCGCTTCGGAATCCTGCCGCAGTTCAAAACGAGAATCTGCCTGGATCTGGATTTGCTGGATAACAGGACAATATTTACGAACCGCACGCCGGGCACGCTGAAGCTGGTGGTGCACGGGCAGCGCACGCAGCGGGAAGAGGTGGAACGTTTTGAACTGGGCATGGATGAAATGTTCCATGATGTAAAGGTGCGTTTTGAGAACTTTACCATGTCGGATACCATGCCGGAGGAATTCCCGGTGCCTTCAAAAAAGCTGGTGGATGAATTCGGCCAGTGGATGGGGAAGGAATGGCCGGGAAAAATCCATTCCAGGGAGGAACTGAAGGAAAAGTATCAGGCGCTGGAAGGAAAGGCTGAGTATCCGTTCCCCGAATGGAATGTGTGGGGCGGTGATAAGACGAGGAAGCTGAAAGAGGGAACCGGCTTTTTCTCTACCTGCAAAACACCGGACGGCAGATGGCATCTTACCGATCCGGAGGGCTGCGATTATTTTTCCCTTGGCCCCTGCGGAACGCGGGCAGGTGAGTGGGGAAGGATTGACAGCTTTGAAAACTGCTGCGAATGGCTTCCGGAGGAGGATGCGCAGTATGCGGAATTTTTTGAGGAAGGCAGCAGGAGGAGGACTGCTTATATGCCGGTGGATCATTACAGGATGGCCAATTTCTCCGGCATGAATCTGAAAAAAATCTATGGGGATGACTGGAAGGAAAAATGGGAAGAGATTTCCTGCCATATCCTGATGAATAACGGTATTAATTCCCAGGGGAATTTCCCGGGGATCGCAGTGAATAACGGCAGAAGCAAAATGGCCTATGTGCGGGAGCTTCCTGATTTTCCGGTTACGGACACGCTGATCTTCAGGGATTTCCCGGATGTGCTGTCTCCGGAATATGAGGAAAAATCCCGCATCTATGCAGAGAAGCTGGAGGAATGGAAGCACGACCCCTGGCTGATTGGATATTTCCTGAGAAATGAACCGGAATTTAATTTTGTGGAAAATCTGGCAATTGCGGACGAGGTGCTGCGTAATCCGGCCCAGACCTTCTGCCGGAAGGGGCTGATTGCATTTTTAAAGGAAAGATATGTGACGATAGAGGCGCTCAATCAGGCCTGGAAAACGGATTTTGGCAGCTTTGCCGCGCTGGAGGGGCCTGTTGCGGACTGCTCCGCCCGTTATCCGGGTTCGCGGAAGGATATCCGGGAATTTTCCGGGAAGCTGATTACGGAGTATATCCGTGTACCGTCCGTGGCCTGCCGGAAAGTGGATCCCAACCATCTGAATCTGGGGCTTCGCTGGTCCAAGGCCTATAACGCGGATATGATGAAGGGGTGGGAGTATTTTGATGTGTTTTCCATCAACTGCTATGACTTCGACCCCACAAGGGACATGGATTTTGTGAAAAATGCGGGCGTGGATCTTCCCATCCTTCTGGGTGAGTATCATTGCGGCGCTCTGGATCGGGGGCTGACGGCCACCGGCCTGAAGGGCGTGGCAAATCAGGAGGAGCGCGGCGTGATGTGGCGGTATTTTGTGGAAAAGGTGGCGGCGCATCCTTACGGCGTGGCCGCACACTGGTTCCAGTATAACGATCAATTCTGCCTTGGCAGGTATGACGGGGAAAATTATCAGATTGGCATGGTGGATGTATGTATGCAGCCCTATCCGGAGCTGATGGATGCTGTATATGAAACCTCAAAGGTGCTGTACCAGGTAAAAAACGGGGAAAAACAGCCCTGTGGCAGAAAACCGCAGCCCATCCCCATGATAGGGTATTAAGCTTATGAGAGAAGAACGTATTTGGCGAAGGCCGCAGATAGTGCCGATGCCGCTGCAGACCGGGAAAATCAGTGCGCCGCAGATATGCTTAAACGGGGATGGCTGGAAGCTGTGCAGTGAGCCGGGAGAAGAATTCTGGAACAGGGAAGCGTCCGGGACCGTATGGGAGGATACACAGGTGCCCATGCAGCGGACTCCTTCCGAACGGGAATATGCGTATGCCTTTGAGCTGGAGATCCCGAAGGCGTGGAAGGGACACCGGATTTTCCTGCGTTTTGACGGGGTGAACTGCAGGACGCGCGTTTTTGTTGACGGCAGGCCTGCGGGAGAGCACTACGGCGGTTTTGTAAGCTGGGATTGTGAGATAACGGAGAAAGCCGCATGCGGAGGGCGGCACTGGCTGGTTTTGGGGGTGACGGATGATCCGGGCGGAATCTGTCCGTTCCATTTCGGGGGTATCATCCGGGATGTGACGCTGTTTGCGCTGCCCCGGACGTATCTGTCCCGGCTGCATGCGGATGTTTCCTTCGACGATACTTATACGGATGCCGGGCTTACGGTTTATACGCAGCTGCAGGGAGGCGGGGGATGCATTTCACTCTCCTTATGTTCGCCTTCCGGTGAAGAAATCCTTCTGGAAAAGCAGGAGCTGCAGGCCGGGCAGGAGCATACGGAAACTTACCGGGCAGCAAGGCCGCTGAAATGGGACAGTGAACATCCCTATTTGTATACGCTGACGGCCAGCGTGTGGGAGGATGGCCTCTGCACGGAAAAAGCTTCCCGCCGTATCGGCTTCCGTGAGATAAAAAGGGTGGGAAACCAGGTGTTCCTCAACGGCGCTCCCCTGAAGCTGCGGGGGATTAACCGGCACGATATCCATCCCGTAACCGGCAGGGCCATAACCCATGAACTGGTGGAAGCGGATGTGCGGCTTTTCCGGGAGGCCAATATCAATTTTATACGCACCAGCCATTATCCGCCGCGGCCGGACTTCCTGGAGCTGTGCGATGAATACGGGATTTATGTGGAGGATGAAACCGCTGTTGCCTTTCTGGGGCAGGAAATTGACTGCAGGGAAAATGATCCGGAATTTACCTCCCGATTTATGGATCAGTTTGCAGAGCTGATCGAACGGGACAGATCACATCCCTGTGTTATTTTGTGGTCCCTGGCCAATGAGAGCTTCTGGGGAACCAATATCGCCATGCAGAATGCATATGCCCACCAGGAGGATCCCTCCCGCCTCACTATCTTCAGCTATCCCATCACCCAGCATGAGGAGGATGATCGGGCGGATATCTGGAGCATGCATTATGCGGCCTGGGATCAGGCATCCGATGCTTTGGTGGACAGCTTTAACCGTAGCTGCCATGAGCCGCTTTCCTGGCCGGTGCTGCATGACGAATCCACGCATATTCCCTGTTATGACAGAACGGATCAAAGGAGAGATCCGGGAGTGCGGGATTTCTGCGGAGAGACTATAAGCCGTTTCTGGGATAAAATCTGGAATACGCAGGGAGCGCTGGGCTGCGCCATCTGGGCCGGCCTGGATGAGGTGTGGCTTGCTTCCGGCCGCCGTAACCACTGGGGAGCCCCCTGGGGGATCCTGGACGGCTGGCGGCGGAAAAAGCCAGAGTTCTGGCATGTGCGTAAGGCTTATTCTCCTATCCATATTACGGGAGAGCCGGCGGCGGAGGGGGACTTTGTTTCTCTTGGCATCGAGAACCGGTTCAATCATACTAACCTGCAGGAGGTGGGGATTGCCTGGCGTCTGGGAGATAGCTCAGGCAGGATGCAGGGGCCGGATCTGCCTCCGGGGGAAAAAGGAAGCCTGTTGATCCCGGCGCCCTTTCTTGCAGGAGAGCAGCTGACTCTGGAATTTACAGATCCCTTCGGCAATCTGGTGGATGATGGGTGCTGGCAGCTGGCGGCCCCTGCTTTGACCCTGCCTGCATTTTCCGGAGGCGCGCCTTCCCTTCGGGAAGCCTGCGGCGGACTGCTGGTGGAGGGCAGACGGTTCCGGTTGTATTTTTCAGGGGAAACGGGACTGATTTCTGCAGGCTATGTAAATGATGTACCTGTGGTTACAGGAGGCCCCTTCCTGCAGCTGACCGGCCTGGCGCTTGCGCCCTGGAAGCTGGAAAAGCTGGAATCGGGAACCGCGGAGAGCTGTGCGGCAGTCAGCATTTCCGGCAGCTATGGAAAGGTGCGGGTACGTTTCCGGATTGCCATCGATAATGAGGGGCTGATGGAAACAACATACGAAATCCTGGAGATGCCTTATCCCAGCCCGCGGAAGCTGGCCATGCGGGTGGGGGATGATACGGATTCCGGCGGTTATGAGGAGGTGGGGATCTGCTTTATGGTGCCCCGGGAGATGGAACTGCTTTCCTGGAGCCGCAGGGGCCTGTGGAATACGTATCCTGACTGGCATATCGGCCGTCTGCAGGGCAGCGCTTTAAAGCATAATCCTTACGGCGTATGCCGGACCGGCGTGGCGCCGGAATGGGATTGGCAGCTGGATGAAAAGGATACGGTGTTGTTTGGAAAATATGATACGGGGCGCAGGGGGACGAGAGATTTTTGCAGCATGAAGGCGCATGTCATAAAGGCGGCCATGAGCGCGCAAAACGGCGGTCAGGCATTTACAGTGCTGTCGGACGGAACGGATTGTGTACGCGCACAGCTGACCCACAATCCGGAGGCAGTCATTGGAAAAACAGATGGCCGGGTTTCCTATCAGGGCAGCTGGCTTTGCCAGAAAACAGGAAATCTGAGCAGGGAGGGTACGGAAATGTGGTCCAACACCGAAGGGGATGCCTGTATCTGCCATTTTACAGGAACAGGCATTGCCTGGATTTCCAGCTATGATATCCTGGGAGGCATGGCTGAAGTCTATGTGGACGGGGAATTGATGGATGATTCCATTTCCCTGGGCGTGCGTCTGCTGACGCCGGGAATTGCGCGGGGCTATGAGAAGGATGCCGGACGTCTCGTTTATGCGGCGGAAGGACTTGCGATGGGAGAGCATACCCTGAAAATTGTTGTGAAGGGAGAACGGGCGCCGGGATCCATGGGAGCCTATGTCTTTATCGATCATTTCCTTGTTTTCGGGGAAAATGATTATGGGGATACACGGCTGATTATAGACAGCGAGTTTAATTATCCCGAGCTTTCCTGGGGATGCTATACGAAAGAGCCGGTTACCGTTTCCACCGGATACTCCCGGAAGGTTTATACGAAGCTGGGCAATGAGGAATAGGTCAAACAAAGTCGGATATCCCGCAGAATATTACGGGGTATCTGACTTTGTTTTTTTACCGGAATGAAGTCTGGGCGGGGAGGCTTTCTTTTTGGGGATTTTTTCTCCCTTTAATATAAGCGGCGGCTCCGGCAGTACGGGTGATTTGATTTTATCCCGTGCGAATTCCAGGTAGAAGCTCTGGATTTTCAGTTTATTTTCCTCGTACATATCCAGAGCCTGGTAAAGCTCCTTGTAATAGCCGAACAGGATACGTTTGGTGCGGATGGTTTCCCGCAGGTCGATTTTGCTGTCCACCAGACTGCCCTTTGTTTTTACATAGTAATAAATGGGCCTGGTCTCCACGCGGATATTGGAAACGTATTTCAGGTATTCCAGATTGAATTTGAAATCCTCGCACCAGTCCAGCTCACGGGAAAAGAACAGCGCGTTGTCCCGTATAATATCCATGCGGTAAAATTTATTCCAGGTGACGCCGTAATAGAAATTGGCGGGGGATTTCATCATATATCTGGCAAACTCCGCCCTGCTCATCAGACTGGACGCTGGGATATGGCCCTTGATCCAGATTTTTCTGCCAATGACGCGGTAATAATCGGTGATTACCATTTCCGAACCGGTCTGCATAGCCTTCAGCAGGGTTTCCGTAGCGTCCCGTGTAATCCAGTCGTCCGCATCCACAAACTGTATGTATTCCCCGCGGGCCAGCTGCAGTCCCAGGTTCCGGCTTTCCGACACACCGGAATTTTCTTTGCGTACAACGCGCAGGCGGGAATCCTTTTTCTGGTATTTATCAAGGATGACGCGGCTGTGATCGGTGCTGCCGTCGTCCACAGCGATAATTTCCAGATGGGAATAGGTCTGCCTGAGCACGCTGCACAGACAGCGTTCCAGGGTTTGTTCCCGGTTATATATGGGAATAATAATGGTAATCAGAGGATTTTCCAATTCCATGCTCTGCCTCTCTTAGTTTTATTTTGCTGTTAAAGCAGCAGTTTTGTTTACGTCCCGCTTTGCTGACGCGGTATGGCTTCGTAACTGTTGCGCTGAACGGACAGCTATATGGCCTGAATTAATGCTGTATCTATTTTAGCATGAGGGAGGGGAAGGAAACAAGAAGAAAAGATGTATGCAACAGCGCGGCATCCCGGTGCGGGCTGGCCGGGTGCGGAAGCATTGCTATGGGAGGAAGATTGTGGTACAATGAACTGGTTTACAGGAACCGCACCAGTTTCTGACAGGAACTGGTGGAAAGTAATTGCCGGCCCTTTGGCTGCCGGCAGGGAGGAGCTTTTATTATATGAAGAAAGGCGTTTTATACACGATTTTAGGAGTATTGGCGGCTGCTGTAGCGTTCATTTATTATTATGTGACACTGCCGGCCATCAATATTCATTCCAGCGGGTTCTGGTTTTTCATCATGGCGGCGATTGTGGCTGTGATGGTGGTTTATACGATCCGCAAGGCGGGAAAGGATATGGCGGGAACGGGAGGCGTGGCCCTGCGTTTCAGCCTGAAGGAGCATAAGCCTTTAAAATTTTTGGGAATCCTGCTGCTTTTACTGCTGGCTGCTTATGTAATCGGAAGCATTCTGTCTTCCCCTATTGTCAATGCGAAGAAGTACCAGCAGCTTTTAACGTTGGAAACCCGGAATTTTACGGATGATATCAAGGAAGTGGATTACCGTACGATCCCCCTTTTGGATAAGGATTCGGCCGCGCTTCTGGGAGACAGGAAAATGGGCAGCCTGGTGGAGATGGTGTCCCAGTTTGAGGTGGCGGATGACTATACCCAGATTAACGTAAACGGCGTTCCGGTACGTGTGACGCCGCTGGTATATGCCAGCCCTATTAAGTGGCTGACCAACCAAAAGAACGGAATCCCGGCTTATATGCGTATTGATATGACCACTCAGGATACGGAATGTGTGATGCTGGACGAGGGAATTAAATATTCCAAATCCGAATATTTCAACCGCAATCTTTACAGGCATCTTCGCTTCCAGTTCCCGACCTATATTTTCGGTGACCAGATTTTCTTTGAAATCGATGATAATGGCGTGCCATACTGGGTATGCCCCGTGAAGAAATTCAATATCGGGCTGTTTGGCGGCGAGACCGTGGGAAGAGTGGTGCTCTGCAATGCGGTAACCGGCGAATGCACGGATTATGACGTAGAGGATGTTCCACAGTGGATTGATAAGGTGTATTCCGCAGAGCTTCTGATGCAGCTGTATGATTATCATGGCATGTACCAGCATGGCTTCTTCAACAGCGTGCTGGGACAGAAGGACTGCCTGGTGACCACCAATGGCTACAACTATATTGCGCTGGATGACGATGTCTGGGTATATACGGGCATTACCTCCGTAAACGGTGACCAGTCTAATGTAGGCTTTGTGCTCATAAATCAGAGAACCATGGAAACCAGATTTTACAGGGTGGAGGGCGCCACGGAAATGTCCGCCATGTCCTCCGCGGAAGGGCAGGTACAGAACCTGGGTTACCGGGCCACCTTCCCCCTGCTTTTGAACATTGCGGATGAACCCACTTATTTCATGGCTCTGAAGGATGCTGCAGGCCTGGTGAAAAAATACGCCATGGTAAACGTGCAGAAGTACCAGTGGGTAGCCATCGGAGATACTATACAGGCCTGTGAGAAGAGTTACAACGAACTGCTGAGCACCAATGGCATCGTAAGCCAGAATACTGAAGCATATGTGGATGTTTCCGGCATAATTGAATCCATTTCCCCCGTGGTTCTGGAAGGAACCACCCATTATTACATCTGCATCAAGGGAAATGAGAATATTTTTGATGTGGATCTGTCGGATGACAGCCTGATTGGAATCGTCCGCTATAATCCCGGAGACTCTATCAAATTCCAGTATAAAGACGAAGGCGGCCTGAATCCGGTTAAGACCCTGGAGTAAATTGACTGCCAGGCGCCGGATAGAGTGACAAAGCTATTGACATTTCCCGGGAAAAAGGATAGAATAATCCCTAGTTTCCGGGGAATTTCAGAAGATTTTCACCGGCAGAAGTAAAAAGAGCAAGAGACATGGAAGAGGAGTAATAAGGAACCTGGCCTTTTCAGAGAGCCGCCGGATGGTGCGAGGCGGTAAGGAGAAGTCCCCAACTCGCCTTGGAGTCCTCCGGGGGAAGCCTGTTCATGCAGGAGCAGGAAAGTAGTCCGGAGCGGGAATTCCCGTTACAGAACAATAAGTGCGTACCGGTTTGCAGTCAAAGCAGATGGTACGAATTAGAGTGGTACCACGGAAACAAGCCCTTTCGTCTCTAACCAGGAAGAAAGGGCTTTTGTTATGCGGCGGGACAGCCTGTATACGGTTATTGTTACAAGGTAATTTTAACAGCACGGCAGTTGCCCGCCAGCTTTTAAACGGCAGTAAAAAGGAGGAAGCTATGGCAGCACCATACAATCACAGAGAGATTGAAGAAAAATGGCGTAAGGAATGGGAGGCCCATCCCATCAACGTCAACGACGGAAAGAAACCCAAATACTACTGTCTGGACATGTTTCCCTATCCTTCAGGAAACGGACTTCATGTAGGGCATTGGAGAGGCTATGTCATTTCCGATGTGTGGAGCCGTTATAAAATGTTAAACGGCGGCCATTATATCATTCATCCCATGGGCTGGGACGCATTCGGCCTTCCCGCAGAAAATTATGCGATTAAAATGGGAGTTCATCCCGCTGTATCCACGGCGGACAACGTATCCAAAATCAAGAGCCAGATCAAGCAGATCGCCGCTCTGTATGACTGGGATATGGAAGTCAATACCACTGATCCGAATTTCTATAAGTGGACCCAGTGGATTTTTGTAAAAATGTTCAAGGCAGGGCTGGCATATGAGAAGGAAATGCCCATCAACTGGTGTCCTTCCTGTAAGACGGGCCTGGCCAACGAAGAAGTGGTAAACGGTAAATGTGAACGCTGCGGCGCCGAGGTTACCAAGAAGAACCTGAAGCAGTGGATGCTGAAAATTACAGCCTACGCGGATCGCCTGCTGAACGATCTGGACAAGCTTGACTGGCCGGAAAAGGTAAAGAAAATGCAGACCGACTGGATCGGCAAATCCTACGGCGCTGAAGTGGATTTCCCGGTAGAGGGCAGCGATGAGAAGATCACCGTTTACACCACAAGGCCGGACACCCTTCATGGGGCGACCTTTATGGTCCTGGCTCCGGAGCATGCGCTGGCGGCAAAGCTTGCAACCCCTGAAAATAAGGAAGCCGTGGAAAAATATATCTACGAAGCATCCATGAAATCCAACGTGGACAGGCTTCAGGATAAGGAAAAAACTGGCGTGTTTACGGGAACCTATGCCATCAATCCTTTAAACGGCGCAAAGGTTCCGATCTGGCTTTCCGATTACGTGCTTGCAGATTATGGCACGGGCGCGATTATGTGCGTTCCCGCCCATGATGACAGAGACTTTGAATTTGCCAGAAAATTCAATATTCCTATTATCCAGGTAATTGCCAAGGATGGTAAGGAAATCGAAAATATGGAAGAAGCCTATACGGATGCTTCCGGCACCATGATCAATTCCGGCGAATGGAACGGCATGGAAAGCGCGGTGCTCAAGAAAGAAGCACCTGTGATGATTGAAAAAATGGGAATTGGCCGCAAAACAGTTAATTATAAGCTGCGTGACTGGGTATTCTCCCGCCAGCGTTACTGGGGCGAGCCTATCCCGATTGTTCACTGCCCGAAGTGCGGCTGCGTACCGGTGCCGGAGGATCAGCTTCCGCTGCTTCTTCCCGAGGTGGAATCCTATCAGCCTACAGGAACGGGAGAATCCCCTCTGGCCGACATTGACTGGTGGGTAAATACCACCTGCCCTGTCTGCGGCGCGCCTGCGAAGAGAGAGACCAATACCATGCCTCAGTGGGCCGGCTCCTCCTGGTACTTCCTCCGCTATGTGGACAACAAAAACGACAAGGAACTGGTGAGCCGCGAGAAAGCGGACAAATATCTGCCGGTTGATATGTATATCGGCGGTGTGGAGCATGCGGTGCTTCATCTGCTGTATTCCCGTTTCTACACCAAGTTCCTGTGTGATATCGGCGTAATCGATTTTGACGAACCTTTTGTCAAGCTGTTCAATCAGGGTATGATTACCGGAAAGAACGGCATCAAGATGAGCAAGTCCAAAGGAAATGTGGTGTCCCCGGATGATCTGGTAAGAGACTACGGCTGTGACTCCCTGCGTATGTACGAACTGTTCGTAGGGCCGCCGGAGCTTGACAGCGAATGGGACGACAGAGGAATCGACGGCGTAAACCGTTTCCTGAACCGTTTCTGGAATCTGGTTATGGACAATAAGGACAGCGGCGTGCAGGCCACGAAGGAAATGGTGAAGGTACGCCACAAAATGATCCATGAAATCACCACCAGACTGGAAAACTTCAGCCTCAATACGGTAATTTCCGGCTTTATGGAATATACCAACAAAATGGTGGATATGGCAAGAAACGGCGGTATCGACAAGGAAACACTGCAGACGGCGGTAATCCTTCTGGCTCCTTTTGCACCGCATATCGGTGAAGAGCTGTGGCGTCAGCTGGGCGGAACCGATTCCGTATTCCATGCGGTATGGCCGGTAGCCGACAAGGCGGCCATGGCGGATGACGAAAAGGAAGTGGCAGTTCAGGTGAACGGCAAAACCAAGCTGGTTGTCACCGTACCCGTTGATATCAGCAAGGAAGACGCCATTGCGGAAGGCAAGAAAGCGCTGGAAGCAGCAGGCAAGCTGAGCGGCACTGTGGTAAAGGAAATTTATGTTCCGGGCAAGATTATTAATATTGTTGTAAAGCCTTAATACGGCTGAATAAAAGGGCTTACCGGAAACTCTCCGGCAGGCCCTTTTGTATCTGCTGAGGAAATAAATGCGGCTCATGGACGGCAGAGTCAGAGAATGCCGCAAGCCGGAGATTAAGCAGTATAGGCAGGCATAGTAAAATTTCGGAGACAGGAGCTGTTATGAAGGGAGCAAAAATGAGTACAGTACTTATAATAGAGGATGATATGGATCTGCAGGAGGGGCTTGCCTACTCCCTGGAAGCGGACGGCTATTCGATCATTGCGGCTTCGACCATGGAAGAGGGGGAAGAGCAGTTTAGAAAAAACGCCTGTGATCTCATTCTTCTGGACTGCAACCTGCCTGACGGGAGCGGCTTTGAGTTCTGCGAACGGATCCGCCGCCTGGCACAGACGCCTGTGCTGATGCTCACCGCCCGGGATTCCGAGCTGGACGAGGTGAAGGCCCTGAATCTGGGAGCGGACGACTACCTGACCAAGCCCTTTTCCCTTTCGGTGCTGAAAGCGAGAATCCACAGCCTTCTGCGCCGCAGCCCGGAGCCTCAGAAGCTGTATTCCAACGGTATCACACTGGATAAAGCCGCATGCAGAGTATGGAGGGGAGAGGAAGAGCTTGCCTTCAGCTATCAGGAATACCGGCTGCTGCTTTATCTCATGGAAAATAAAGGACAGGTGCTGAGTAAGGAGCAGATCCTGTCGCAGCTGTGGGATGGTCAGGGCAGATTTGTGGACGAAAATACGGTGTCTGTGAACATACGCAGGCTGCGGCTGAAAATAGAAAAGGATCCGGCCAGCCCTGAAATCATCCGTACGGTACATGGGCTGGGCTATTTCTGGAGGGAAGGATGATGACTATGCTTTGGTTGTGTATCTGCGGCGCACTGGCGGCCGCAGCCTTTTGGTATTGCCGGAAATACAACGAGCTGTACCGTGCGGCGGACGGAATGCTGGAGCAGGTGCTCTCGGAAGAACGGATAGAGATCAGCGGGCTGGAAGAGGGCAGGCTGTCTGCGCTGGCGGCCAAATGCCTGCGGGTTCAGGAAAAGCTGAATCTGGAAATCGGGAGGGCGCAGGAAGAAAAGGAGCAGGTAAAGCAGCTGATTTCCGATATGTCCCATCAGCTTAAGACGCCGCTGGCCAATGTGCTGCTTTATGTGGAAATGCTCTGCAGGCAGGAGCTTCCTGAGGGCAGGCGGCAGGACTTCCTGGAGAAGCTGCGCAGACAGACGGAAAAAATAGACTGGCTGACCGCCTCCCTGTTCAAGATGGTGAAGCTGGAGCAGGGCGTGATTTCTTTCCGGGAAGAGAACGCGGACATCTGCGCCGCGATCCGCATGGCCGTATCCGCTGTTTATGAAAAAGCCGAAAAGAAGGAGATTGCCATAGAAGCGGAAGGCCTGAGAGAAACGATGCTGTGGCATAACCCGGAATGGACGGCGGAGATCCTGGTGAACCTCCTGGAAAATGCGGTCAAATATTCCCCGCCTCATTCCAAAATAAAAATTGGCCTGCAGCGCTATGAAACCTACAGCCGGATTCTGGTGACGGATCAGGGGATAGGTGTGCGAAGGGACGAGCAGTCCCTGGTTTTTCAGCGGTTTTACCGGGGAAAGGAGGTCCGGGCCCGGGAAGGGGCAGGAATCGGCCTGTATCTGTCCCGCCTGATTGCGGAACAGGAAAAGGGCTATCTGACGGTGGAACCTGCGCCCGGCGGAGGAAGCTGTTTTTCCCTGTTCTTGCAAAACTGTAAGAATCCAGCCCCGGCTTTGTAGCATTTCTGCAAGAAATCCCTGTTACAATAAGTTATGTAACAATTGTGAAAAAGAGGTAACAGCTCAGCCCTGCCTGAACTGTTGCAAAAAGAGGGAGAGCAAACCATGAATGCAGTGGAGACAACAGGACTGGGAAAAATCTACGGCCGGGGCGAAAATGCGGTAAGGGCGCTGCAAAATGTAACCTTCAGCGTAAAACAGGGGGAATTTGCCGCGCTGTGCGGTACGTCCGGCTCCGGAAAAACAACGCTTTTAAATCTGCTGGGCGGCCTGGATACGCCCACGGAAGGGAATATTATCATCCGCGGCCATTCCCTGGCGGGTATGTCTTCTGCGCGCAGGACGGTTTTCCGCAGGAGGAATATCGGTTTTGTTTTCCAGAACTACAGCCTGATGCCGGTGCTGAACGTGTATGATAATGTGGCTCTTCCTTTAAGCTTTGATAAAGGGAGGCATATGGATCATGCCTATATCCGGGAACTGCTGGAGGGGCTGGGCCTGTGGGAAAAAAGGATGAAACTTCCGGAGGAGCTTTCCGGCGGGCAGCAGCAGCGGGCCGCAATCGCCAGGGCTCTGGCAAACAGGCCGGCGGTCCTGCTTGCGGATGAACCCACGGGAAATCTGGATTCCGCCACAGCGGCGGATGTGATAGGCCTTCTGAAGGCAAGCTCCCGGAAATATTCCCAGACGGTGCTCATGGTCACCCACAATGAGGTGATCGCCCAGTCCTGTGACCGGATTTTCAGAATAGAAGACGGCAGACTATGCCCGGAAGGAGGGATGCTCCTGTGAAAACCATTTGCGCCTTCGTCCGGCAGAATATGAGCTATTATAAAAGGGATACCGCGGCCTGCCTTGCCGCCGTTATTTTTGTGGCCGCCCTGCTTTCCGGGACAGGCTCCCTTCTGTACAGCAGCCGTATGGGAAATCTGGGAAACAACCGGCTTATTTACGGCGACTGGAATTATTATACGTTAAAAACCGGGCCTTTGATGCAGGAGCTGCGGGAAGGAGGGCGGCATCCGGATTACGATATTGTTTCCTATGGCTGTGTGGAAATGAAAAAGGTGCTCACACAGCCCGGCCGGATCACCCTTCTGTATGGAGATGAAAATTACCGGAGCATGCTTCACCGCGAACTGCTGGAGGGCGTCTACCCCCAAGACAGAAGCCAGGTGGCAATGGATCGCTATACCCTGCGTAATCTTGGGATTACAGGCGGCCCGGGCACACAGGTGGAGCTGGACGGCAGAACCTATACCCTCACGGGGATTGTGAAGGACAGATGGGCAGCATCCGTGGGAACGATGGAAGCCTTTGTAAGCGAGGACACGCCGGAGGAAACGGGCCGTGCCTTTGTGTTCCTGAAATTCGGGGAAGAAAGAAGGCTGCACTCTCAGTGGGAGGCCTTCTGCGCCCGGTATGGCCTGCAGCCCGGGCAGATGGGAGAAAATGAGCCTGTCAACCGCTATCTTGGCGGCTCCCAGAAAGCTTCCCTGAAAACGCTTTGGAAGGAAGCCTTTGTGGATCGGGATGCGGATATTACTTATCTGCTTCTGCAATTAAAAAAGCAGTCAGACCCGGCAGGCGGAGGGATCCTTCTGCTCCTTGGCTTTTTCGGCGCCTTTGTTTTATACAGTGTATTCCGTATATCCATACAGAAGCGCCTGCCCCAATACGGCATACTCCGATCTATCGGCTTGGGAGACACCGGAATCTTCCAAATTATTTTCACAGAGCTGACCGCTTTCCTGCTGCTGGGCTGGATTCCAGGCTTCATTCTGGGCAATCTGGCGGTAAAATCCCTTTATTCCCGGTTCAATACGGTTTTTCTCAGCAAGGGAATGGGGGTTTCCCAGGAAGCGCTTTCCCTCCCGGCAGCAGAAGAATTGCTGCAGCGTACCGCCTCCGCCGCGCAGACCTTTCATGTAAGTCTGTGGGCTTCGGCCTCCTGCCTGCTGTCCCTGCTCATTCTTTTACTGCTTATCACCCTTATTTTTATCAGAAGGATACACCGGCAGGAGGCCGTGGAGCTGCGCAGGGAAAACCGCAGCATGAAATATGCCCGGACAACCTGCGCCCTCCGGAATAAAAGCCCGGCCCGCGCGCTTGTTTCCAGACTTCTATATCCGGGAAGGGCGGCATTTTTCAGCCTGCTTGTGTCCCTCGCCATGGGCGGCGTGATTTTCCTGTGCACCGATTATGTGATCATAAACACCAGGCTGCACGACGAACGCGCCCTGAAATCTGACGACGGACTGGGCGCCGGCTATCAGGTGCTCCTGGAGACAGGAGAGCGGATGAACAGCATACCGGAGGAAACCGCCCGGAGCATTGCGGGCCTTCCGGGCGTGGAAAGGGTTCACACCGTAAGCGGCCTTTCCTGCCAGATCCTTTTTGCGCCAGGGGAATTCCTGTGGCAGGACTACTTTACAGAAGTCAACAGAGAATATCAGACGTTCTGCCACGGCATATCGGAGAAAACAGAAGACGGCGGCCTTACGGTCAAATGCAATCTCCTCGGCTATGACGACGATCTGCTCGCCCAGCTGGAAGCTTTCCTTCTGGAAGGGAAAATCGATCCCCGCCAGATGAAGGAAGAAAATACAGTGGTTTTGACTGCGATTATGGACGGGCAGGGAAATTACGACAGCACCACAAAAAAAGCAGGGGATACCATCCTGCTGAAGGTTCCCAGCGGACAGGCTCCCCTTTCCCAATGCCGCAGCTTCCCGGAAAACCTGGAATATGAAACCAGGGAATTTACCATAGCCGCCATTGTCAGCCGCTCCCTGACCAAAGACCCTAACCTTTATACAGCCAATACCACGGATATCACCTACAGTATCCTCATGACCACACAACAGCTGCAGGAAAATTTTGCCGTCCGCGGCAGCAGCGTGCTGAGCATCATCAAAGAAGAAAAAGCAAAAGCCGCTCCCACGGCCGACGCCATCCGGGAAAAAATCGCCGCCCTGCCTGACTGTGTCCTCAAAGACTACACCCGGGCAATCGAACAAAAGGAACTGTACCTGCGCCAGAAAATGTTCTATTTCTACGCGCTCGCCCTGCTTTTTTTCCTGGCCGGACTGCTGCACACCGGAAACAGCCTCAGCCACCTTATTTTTTCCAGAAGACATGAAATAGGCATCATCCGTGCCATGGGAATTTCTGACAGAAGACTCCTTGCCCTCATCGCCAAAGAAGCCCTCCGCTATGCCCTCCTGTCCTCCCTCCTCATGCTAACGGCCACCGCCGCCGCCACCCGGGCCGCCTCCTATATCCTCAGCCACATTTACCTCTACCTCTCCGCCAAGGCCCCGGTCCCACCTTCCGCCATTACCGCAGCCCTCCTCCTCAACCTCTCCGCCGCGCTGCTTGCCGTCACCCTCCCCACCCTCCACGCCCTCAAAACCCCCATACTCACCCAAATCAACCGCCAGAGAAATACCCCGTAACAACGCGGGGCATTCCTCTGGCACTCTTATCCACATTTATTTGCGTTTGATTATCTGCGTCAATCCGCATCAGAAATTTCCCTTCCTAAATTCCTTTTCCTTCTCACAGCATCGTATCACCCTCCCTTTTCTATACATATTTCACAGAAAAATCACAGTTCCACCAACATTTTTACACATTTTGGGAATACATTTATTTTTAGAGTTGCCGTGCTGCGGCCGTGGTGCTTTCCTGCGGGGCTGCGTTTCCGTGGAGGCGTTTCCGGGGGCTTTGGCCCGGCATGCTGGATCCGGCTGGGGCGGCGGGGGTTTTTCCGGATCCCTCTATGCCATGGAGATGACACAATTTTTGCCCCAAGCTCATCGCAATGCCCGGCATAACGGGATCCGGAAAAACCCCCCGCCACCCCAGCCAGATCCAGCATGCCGGGCCAAAGCCCCCGGAAACGCCTCCACGGAA
>OLQF01000148.1_pt1 | contig 62540 bp, 57 predicted proteins | sample 1643171 | NCBI WGS metagenome assembly OLQF01 (sample SAMEA3136702, study PRJEB25190) | human gut metagenome | reverse complement strand
AAAATCAACCATTCGTGTTTCCCTAAGATACTTATCTTTCATTTCCTATCGCCTTTCCCATAGGTTTTCTCACAACACAATGCATTCGCATACCTTTACGAATTTCAAATTTTTCTACTTTTAATCCTGCTTTTTTGCAACATTTTATGACCACATCTCTTGTTGGCACCTGGACATCTCCATGTCCGCATATATTTGCCAACGGCATTTCCAATGTATTCATTAGCCATACCAATACTTTATTGTCACTGGTCACATCTCTCAGTATCAATCTTCCATTTGGGCGAAGACATCTTTTCACACTGTCAAAAAATGCCTGTGGATCCGGATAATCCTTCTTGCACATTTCGTAAATGCCAGCATGGTTACTTTCATATCTTCCTGCTGCTTTTGTAAACTCTTTAATTGACAATTTTTTATATTCTTCATTTTTCATGCTTTTTTCTCCAATCACTGTACTTTTTTCGCCTTGCATCCGCATTTCTTCATTTTTTCATATAAGCATAAAACTGCTTATGCAATTCCCTCATTTCATCTGGTGCCTTCATAGCATGTTGATACATAAATTTATCTCCAAAACTGCTTTCAAATGTAACTGCCAGCATAATCGCTAAGAATCATTTCTCGCCTCTTACCCTAATGCCACATCTAGGATCATCATCAAACTAAATCCAAGTGCAAAGAAAAGCGTACCAATATTCGAGTGCTGTCCCTGCGACATTTCCGGAATTAGTTCTTCAACCACAACATATAACATGGCTCCTGCTGCAAAGCTCAGTAAATATGGTAATGCCGGGATTACCAGCTGTGCAGCAAGAATCGTCAATACTGCTCCAATCGGTTCAACCACTCCTGAAAGTACACCTCCGAGAAATGCCTTTCCCTTGCTTTCGCCTTCTGCCCTAAGCGGCATGGATATAATCGCTCCTTCCGGAAAATTCTGAATGGCAATTCCAAGTGATAAAACGAGTGCACTTGTTGCTGTAATCTGTGCATTTTCAGCAAGAAATCCCGCATACATTACACCGACTGCCATACCTTCAGGGATGTTGTGTAGTGTAACAGCCAACACCATCATTGTTGTACGGCCAAGCTTGCTTTTCGGCCCCTCTGCCTGATCACTACCAACATGAAGATGTGGAATCAAATGATCCAGTGCTAGCAAAAACAAGATACCGATCCAGAACCCAACAACTGCCGGAACAAATGATAATCTTCCCATACTCTCAGATTGTTTAATAGCCGGAATCAGAAGACTCCAAATTGAAGCAGCAACCATTATACCAGCTGCAAATCCTGCAAGTGCACGTTGCACTGACTTGCTAAGTGTTTTTCTCATAAAAAACACACATGCTGCACCTAGCGTTGTTCCAACAAATGGAATCAGTATACCTTCAAAAATATTCATTAGCATTACATTTTCCTTCCTTGTATAATCGAAAAATTTTTCATATATATAGCAAAAATAATTTTCTTCAGCGGTATAGTAACAGTTCTATAGCTTGTTGATTATATTTTCGCTATAATCTTTCAAGCCATCTTTGTGTTAGACTAAACTAACCCCTCTGTATATAAGAAACCGCGCAAAAAATAAACTGTAATTTTACACGGTTTTCTTGTGTTTAAGTATATCACTTACGAAATCATATAACAATAGAATTCTTTCAACAATGTTTTATTTTTTCCGGACAGTTTCAGCACAAAATCCCGTGGGTCATTTCATCAATCCTTCTCCCCTTCATTCGCTTCCTCCAGCATAACACTCTCCTGTACCTGTATGTCAGCATACTGGACGCGAAGAACTGCCTGGGGCCAGTTTATGCTGACCATTGCGGTTTTCTCTTTTTCCATGCCGGCTTTGCGGATTAGGTCAAGAAGTTCATTTAATACTTCTTTTGTCAGATAGCCGCCCCGCCAGTGAAAAACAAGCACCTTTCCTTTCTTAGCAGCCTGCAAAGACCGCTTGTATACATCCTCCTGTTTGGTAAATGATAATTTCTTCTCTTTGTAGTAAAAATGATCATGATCATTGCAATGAGGCGCAGGCGCGATCAAGGGCTCATGATCGCGAAAGATCTGCTGATCATCCAGGTTGAAATAGTCATAGCGGATTTCCGTGTTTTCGTGATCTTTTCCCAGACTGTTATCAAAAGTGGCATCTAAATGATAATATATGCCATTTATTTTTACAATATTCCATGTGTGCCGGTATTTGATTCCTTTTTCCGGATTGTTACCGCAAATTACGATCACACACCATACACCCAGCGCATCCAGAAGAACCTTCACCGCTTTCGCAATGCCCTCGCATACCCCGACGCCCTGTCCTAGAGGACCAATGATCTCATGGGAATATGCTTTTTTCAGTTTGTCATAACGGACATTTTCACAAATAAAATCGTGCACATATTTCTCTTTTTCCCACTCAGACATCTTCTGTGCCGGACGGACAAGCTTCTCTACCCTGGCTGTCAGAGCCTTCTGATGCTCCCGGATCTTGTTTTTCTCAAAAAGATATTCCGGTATGAAAATCAGGTTCGGCGAATCTTTGTAGTAACGATATTTAAAATCGGTTACCCAGAATATTTCAGGATGGTCCAGTCTCATCTGGAAAAAGACATTGTAAAGTTCCTCTCCGGAAAGCGCCGGAACCTGAATTTCATCCAATAGATTTTTCACCCCGGCAAAAATGCTGTGATAAGCAGCCTGCTGGGGTTTGTTCATATGATTATAATAGTATTGTTCCATTTTTATCCTTTTAGCTTATCTGTCAGTTTCAGATATCCCTGCACAAGTAGATCTGTTACGATCAGCACAACGACTGACAAAATCAGACAATCTCTTACACTAAATTCGTAAAAAGCTGCAAAACCAGCAATCGTCCAATATACTCCAATATGCACTGCATACATTTTGGATATCTGCCTGGAATAATAGCACAGCTTATTGTAAACAAATTTCCATTTTTCTATAATCGGCATGAGAAAAAATGCCACTGCAAATACAAGGATAATGCTGCAGAAGGTTCCCACTACTTTCACAAGTCCGGGAGTTCGATACTGTTCGATCATATAATTAAAAAATCCGTCAACCCCCGGATGCATTACGATGCAGATCACAAACCAGGCTGCCGCTACGATTCCGCATACCAGACCGCTCTTTTTGTAAAAAGCTCCTTTTTCATCCTCGGGTACCTTTCTGATTACTTTTGCAAAAACATATCCTAAAAATACATAACTCAGATATGGAAAAAAGCAGAAGCTTGTCTCACCTTTTCCCCCAAAGGTCATATCCAAAAGCCAGTTAAGTGCCTGATTATCAGAAATCAGCAGTTTGGTAAAAGGTGTCACGATTCCCACTATCAATGCACTTATTATGTAACCGCCAAGTTTTACATTTAATTTCCTGTATAAAGCAAGTACAAGGTAGCACATACCGGATATGAAAAAGATATTCACAAATGTAAGCATGGAATACCGACTTGCTTCAAATACGTCCCTGCTGCCTGCTACTTCTCCTGTAATAGAATTTCTAATGGCGTAGCTGACCGTCATAACTGCCGCATAGCATAAATTGCTTATGCCTTGGTAAATCAACAGTTTTATACCGTTTCTGACCATGTCCTTTGGCTGGGAATGACGTGTAAAAACACTTCCAAAACCCATGGTAAACAGATATAAGCAGGCTCCGGTAGGCATAAACAGGGCAAACATAATTTTATGTACACTTGACTCTGCCGCTGCTGCACCTGCAATTGTCTGAAAGGAATGTATAAATACAATCATGATCATCAGAAAGCCTTTTACCAGGTCAAGCTCTCTCTGGCGTCCAGTATTTACTTCTTTTTCTTTTAAAGAAAACATATTTCTTCCCCTTTTCCTTAAATTGTTCAAATATTGTCTAAAAGTGCAATGTTTTTTGGATACTCCATATTAGAATATAATTTCAGCTGCAGCTGCAATATCCTGTTATACTCATCACATCCAGGCTCAAGAACTCTTCTTTGCTCATACAAGTCGTGGTCTTCCTTGCTCATTTTCACATCAAAGCTTTCCTTTGTATGAAACTGGATTTCAATTCGGTAGTTGCGCGGATTTTTAAATTTGGTATTCACGCCATTGTATGGAAAACCGTCATTGGTCCAATAATTTTTTAATGCATAAATTTTCCAGTTTTTCTCAGACAAAGCCGTTATAACAGAACGGATCTGTTCTACATAATCTTCCGGATCCAGTATGATCGTATAACGGACTACATCCGCCAGCGAATCAAAGAAGGATTTCTCTACTCTCTGATAAAGCTTATTGTACAAGGATTTCGGTGATTTCACTCTGTACTCTAATCCTTCCAGTACGGCTTTGTTGGTTTTCGCGAACTCTACAAGGAATTTGGTTGTCGCGAATTCTGTGGATAAATAATCGGCATAAAACACTCTTTCCTCAGGAGAAAGCTTCTGAAACAGTTCCCTGTCCTCATCGGTCCATGATTCTTCGATTTCTTTGTTCAGATAGATTTTTTCAGCTGTTTCCGCTGACGGAAGGCGGTGAAGCTCTATGGAAGCAATAGAAAAAAAATCAAAACTGTGGTCTGACCGATTAGACAGACTACTGACAATTTTCCCAAAATTATCAATAATTAAATTTACCTTCCGCTCAATCAGTGTATAAGCCGAATCCGAACCGCCTGCTTCTATCACCAGTTTGCCATCTTTTACCTTAATACTTCTTACCACGTTTCTTTCAACAAATCCAACGATTTCTTCGGAATTATATTTGTCGAACTTGTCATAGCTCAAATCAATATTTGCATTTTTTAATTCTGCCAGCTGATTTCCAACAGCTAACACAGCCGCCAGTTCCCTCAGACTGATAACATTTTGATTGTTCAACACCAAAGCTTCTTCTAACTGAACAGGTGCTGTACCATTTCCACCGATAAAGTGAAGCATACGGATTATGGCATATTTATGCAGATCTGATGGAAATTCAAATATATCACCGTATTCTTCCAACAGGCATGCACTGAACAAAACATGATATTTACTCATAACCGGAAAGAACGTAAGCTCTTCTGCCTGCTTCTGAATTCCAAGCTTGTCTACATATCTATTCATAATTTCCTGATTTAAGCCAAATCCAATATGTGCAAATAACGCTGCGGACAAAAGGCAGTAGCACTCATCTTCATTCAAATTTTCCAGTTTCTGCTTATCCATTATCATATCACAAAATTCTGCAATGTCGATAAAATGCATTATAGAATAATCAGAAATATTAGGATATAACTTTTTATATTTTTCCAGCATTCTCTGGACAACTGTACAGTTATCCCGGTAGTTCCCATATAGTTTTTTTGATTTTGCAAATAAAATTTCCGAACACTTATTAACTATCATTTAGTTTTTCTCCAGTCTCTTTTCCCTGTTCTCCTTCGTTTGCCTCTTTAATCAGGATAATGGCACAGAGTTATTCGTTTCTTATCCAGCTTAATTACCTCAAGATTACTTACCGTTTCAAAATAATCGTTCATATTCCGAATATTCTTTTGTCATTTAAAATCATATCGAACCACAGCACAGTTTTTTACCCCAAATGCAGCATATTCCTCATTTGTCATATCCGTAAAATAGGACTGTACCACTCTGGCGATTCCGTTGTGGGCAACCAGGATGTAAGTCTTCTTATCGGACTCTGCTTTTATTTCATCAAGAAGATTATAAATCCTCTGTGCCAGCCGAAGGGTTGATTCTCCACCTTCATGACTGCATGCAAAAAACTCCTTTGCTTTCTTGAAATCCTTCCCATCCCGGGGAGTGGACTCCCATTTTCCAAAATTCTGCTCAATCAGCCTTGGTTCCACCCTGTATGGAATCCCTGTCATTTCCGAAATCAACTGAGCCGTATCTGCCGCCCTGCTAAGCGGTGAGCAGAGGATTTCATCTGCCTTAATCCCCTCTGCAAGAATCTTCTGTCCCGTCTCCTTTGCCTGCTCACGTCCATATTCTGTAAGCGGACTATCTGTAGCCCCGCAAATTTTATTCTCAACATTCCACACGGTCTGTCCGTGTCGGATGAAATAGAAATGTCCCATGGTGGATTCCTCCCGTTATTTTCTTCTCACAATCCTAAGTAACTCCTGACGAATATCCTCGTTAGGTACAAAAGCTTTTTTATAAATCTGATTATAACCAAGATACCCAAAATGAATTAAACACGTAATTACATCATCCCGACAGGAAAAACTAGTCATATCGTTCTGAAACGTAGTTACATCTACACTCACGGAATCTCCTGACAGCATTTCGATAATTGCAGATCTTAATCCATCGAAATCCATATTGATCAACGGCACAACCGTTTCATATGAAGCAGTTTCGGACCAATAGCTTTTAAATTCTCCACGCAGCATTACACTGACAACCGCTTTTGGATTATATACTTGATAATCATTTAACCAATAGCCATCATACCATTTTTTTACTTTTTCATAATTCTGGTTATATTTTCCAGAAAGCTCTTTTACTTCTTCCTCCGTAAAACCAATATACGGTGCAAAATCCCCCGAACTTAACATAGTAAATTCATCAAAATTATTAAGTGCAGACTGGGTTTTCAATTTTTTAATCGGGAGAATTCCTGTCAAAAAAGCCAATGCTATAAACCTAGTAGGCTCAGTTCCTTTAAACATTCCCCGCAGAAAATCAATATATCCATCCTGTATCTGCTGGTTCTGCGCCTCATCTCGTATCAAAACATCCCACTCATCAATAATTACAACAAACTTATTTCCTGTTGCATTATTAATTTGGGATAAAGCCTCAGGTAAGGAATTTACATCTTCTGGAAACTCATCTGGATAAAATTCCCTTAATTCCAGGATTGTCTGCTCTGTAATATAAGAGACAATATTTTCCGGACCTCCAGCTGCCATCATGCACCACTGCACATCAAAGTGAATCACGTCGTACTTATTCAAATGCTCCACGAAATCTGGGCTGTTGCTGATTTCCAAATTTGAAAACATTTCACTAGAGTCACATGCTTTGCTGTAATATGCCGTGAGCATATTTGCCGTAATAGACTTTCCAAATCTCCGCGGACGGCTGTTGCAAATGTACGCATTTGTTGAATTTAAAACGCTATTCGTGTATTCCAACAAACCAGTCTTATCAACATATATTTTCGAATTCAAAGCCGCCTGAAAAGCACGGTTGTCCGGATTTACAAATCTTCCCATAGATATCGCTCCTAAATAAAAAAGGTTCATAGCATCATTATCTTTTTATAGGATATATGATACTATGAAACCTTTGGGGGTGCAAGAATACTTGTTAATATCTTTTCTTGTTTTGTCACATTTTACCTATAGATTTTTCTCCATAATTGTGTATAATAAAGATAGAAAAACACAGGCTCACTTGCTGAGGAAATCATATTGGCTGATCCGGGCACTCCCCCCTGTAAAAAAATAATCGTGAACGATTGCCGATAACAAGGCTCTTGGGTAATTCCTAAGAGCTTTTGTTTTATAAAGGGTGTAAACATATATAAATATTATTGTTATTCAATCATTCTTTCTAGAAAATCGTTCCAAACTTTATGCCTTTCTATATCCCCTAACAACCTAATCATATACTATTATTGAGTACTCGTAAATTAATTTCCATCTGATTTTTAATCTCAAATATAGATTTTCCATATTGTATCGCTAAAAATTCTATCACATCTGTATCCCACGGCATATATAATTTTCCATTTTTTTCAGTAAATGGTGCATCTGTTTCTGGTAGCATTTTATTTAAAGGTATTTGCATAACCATATCCTTACCAGATTTTGTATAACACATTTTAGGATTGATACTAAACCAACAGCCTAACGATAAAGCTCTTTGAAGTTCCTTGGCATTTCCAGTAAACCAATGCATTATAGGTATATTTTTGTTTATACTTTTTTCAATGCCGTCTAGCACTTCTGTAACAGCACCTCTCGAATGAATACTAAGTATTCTTCCATTCTGTTTTTCAGTCTCATTTAGTACGTTATAGAAAAAACTTTTTTGTACAGTATATGAATATTGATTTCTAGCAGTACCATCCACCCCAACTTCCCCAATATATCTACAATTTGAAAGTTGTTCCATGAATAACTCAATTTCACTTCTCCTATCAGCAACTAATTCCGGATGAAACCCTAATGCAACATTTACATCGTCCGTATTCCCAAAGTACTGTAATGATTTTAAATACGCACGTGGACTCGTCGTAACTGCTAATACCCTTACTTTTCTTTTTTTTACTTCTTCAAATACTGCCAACGGATTTTTATATAAATCCAAATGGCAATGAAAATCTATCATATAACATTATACTCCTTTAACAAAGCACCTATTTCCAATAAACCACGTTCAATAACACCTAAATACAAATCTCTTTCCTCCCCTTTTGCGAAAGTTAGCATACCCTTCACAAGACTTTCAATACCATTTTCTTTAAGTTGAACGACTGCTAATGTTGCAGCTGCTACATCTTTAGAATCCGCTAATTGCAAATTTTCTTTACAATATCCCCCCTCCGTTTCATCACACATTCTATTTTTCAGAAAAGAGGCTCTTCTCACCAAACATGGAACACATACGCCACAATGACGCAATCCATATCTTTGATATTTACCACAACTGGTTGATCCAAAAATAAATTTTTCCATCAAATTCTGATTCTTACATTCCTCTAGAACTTCACCTTTTGTTTTATATTTATACGGTAATACAAAATCAATATTTATTCCTACATCATTCCATATCTCCTGTAACATATTCATATACACTGGATGTGTTGTCTTTGTACTTAAACTACCGGTTCTAAGTGGATCCAATGGCATATTCAAACTGATATAGCCATTTTCAGGTACAAATAGCTCCTTTCTTCCTTGAGTATTACAATTAATGCCACAAGACGCCAATAATGCAAATGCAAAAAACATAATTGATCTTGCTCTGGTTGAATTTTCGGATTTTCCTTTTTTATACACCTTATTACTCCACTGGCATAAATTATCAGATCCAAACTGCATAGCATATTCTCTCTGATGATCTGCATCTCCTCTAACTATTTGAGACACAAATAAAGGATTTCTTCCTTCTTCATGCAAATCAATTGCTCCTACCAGACTGTCCATGCCGCCCGACAACAAACAAATACAGTCTTGTTTTCTTAAATCAAATTTTTTCTTTGGAACTAATGATTCAGGCAAATCTTTTATAGTAAGCATCCAAAAATCCCCACTGAGAAAACGAAGCATATCCTCCAACTTTCTTTTTTCTTTTCTCCATTTAGCTGCATCATGTAAATATATGTAAAGCTCAATTTTCCTCGTCCAACCATCGGCACTATTCCTTCTTAATATTGCTTTATCCGCAGCAACTACAGCCATAGCAATAATTGTAAAATCCAAGGCCTCTACAGTTGGCGTAATTTTCGATTTTTTTAATTCTTTAAACAATTGCACTCCAACATGACCTACATTACTTCTTTTATGTTCTGGAATCGAAAACATTTCAAAGTAGTAATACTCATCATTATAATATTCGGGAACGCAACATCGTGGATAACAAATCACTTTACTCATACTTCAACCTCGTACACTTCAAATGTATTTTTTATAGCTGTTCGAAACAGCTTCTCCATACCAATTGTCTGACTACCAGAATTTCTAAGTTTATTCAATTGAGTTGATATTTCCGACTGCAAATATTCTTTCATTTCATTCATTCTATTAACACGTTCCGCTGCCGACACATTTTGTTTTTCAAAAGACTGTCCTATATCCAATTGAACTCGACTATATGCCTCATTTCCAAGAAATGCACCTGTAAGAGACCATATCTGATCATCTGTTAGTTTATTAATATCTGCACTCGGATTTTGATTCATAAACTCACTCAACGCAAATCTTCCAGAATCTCTACATGTTATTTCATCTAAACTTCCACCACTTGGACACACATTATCTATAATTGTATCAATAATTTCATTCGCATTAGCACCTCTTCCTTGCAATTCCAACAAAATCTTTCCTAATGCAAAATCCTTATTGTCCCTTAACGCTTGAAATGTCCGAAAAAAGTTTGTGGCTACTTTTGTTGAAGTGCGCATTCGTTTTGAAAGATTCCTTGCACCACCCATTCCTATTTTGGAATAATGTCCCAAAGATTTTCTCAAAGAGTCTTTACTTCCAGAACGAACATATTCCCCCATTCCTCTCCTAGCACTTGCAAAGCGAAATTTAGGTGCTATATCAGGTATTTTGTTCCCGTCTAGTTTCTTTTCATCAAATTGATTATCATTTTCTCCACTGTCATTATTGTAATCGTTCAACGAGGCATTATCTTGATTAGGTAATTCTATATCATCTAACCATTCTGGATCCAGCGAAACGCCTGCCCCTGGTCCCATACTTGAAGCTGATGTTCCCATATATTATTAACCTCTACTTTTTTGTATTATCGCCTTTTTTACACTACTTGGCGTTTCAGAATCGTCGTTCCATTGTTTTAGCATATCTTGAGCCCATTTTTTATCCGCAATAATAGGAATAATAGGAGCTTTTCTAGATTTCGCTGGTATTTCCCCCAAAGCCGAAGCTAAATTTCGACCTAATTCAGGAAAAGCTTCCGTAATATGCACTGCTGCAAATAAAATATTTATATTCCATTGTTCATTGCGTCCCAGACTAATTATTCTCTTCAACAATTTCTCCGCTTCTTTTATTCCTAACGCCTTAACTTCCTCAACAAGATCCTTAATATACGTACCATTTCTTACATTCTTTAACGCGGTTAACAATTCTTCGCCTTTAACAGAAAGTTCGTCATATGCCACAAACGAAAGTGCCTTATCTTTACTAAGATATAGCAATGGACGTAAATCAATTCCGCCCAATTTGGGTTCGATTAATAACCATTTCTGCACAAACTCATCGTTCCATGTAGCATCTGGAGCTTTATATGTTTCGCCATTTAATAGACTAGCTTCTATTTCTTGTATAAATTCTGGACTTCCGCCTTCTGCATTAGCTACTTCTTTAGCCAAATAATCGAATGCTCCTTCTGATGCACATCTCTCAAATAATAGCATCTTTATTAACACGCCTGAGTCTAATGTCATTCCATTAAATTTGGCAACCTTTTTTCTTATTTCAAGTGCATTTAATAACCTTTTTATCAACCTAGGATTACCTTTAATATTATCAGCACTTACCAGAATACCTGCCAACTGATCAGCGATCGCCACATATTCCTTCATAATATTTTTAATATCTTCATCAAAAAAATCTTCAATTTTTTCTACTGTCAGATCATTTTCCCAAGCTTTAGACAAAAGATTACTAAATTTTTCTTGCACTTCTAAAAAACTTTCTTGTTCCACTCTGTTCTTTCTTACTTCCATCTCCATGAACAAAAGAACTATGTATGATTTTACCTCGGCAACTCCCAAATGTGGTATTTTAATTGGAACCTGAATTAGTTTATCAAAATAACTGGTAACTAATCCATCCGACAATTCGACTCCATTAAAATGAGCACGAACTCCATTTCTTATCATTTGTTCATCTGCAGCAATAATAAAAGCGGTTCGTCTTACAAATAACAGTAATCTCATTGCTTCAAGTGTCGAAATTGCTGTTTCTGGCATACACCTATCCAAATCATCAACTAGAACAACCAATTTCACTTTTAACGCTTCAAGTATTTCTTCAAATTCTATTCTAATTTCTTCAAGCTGCTTTGTAGCCGGCTCTGTCATTTCTTCGTTATCCTTAAAAACCCCATCTAATTCTGGAAGTAATTCTTCAATTGCAGTATTTATCTTTTCGCTATTTTCACTCCTTTTACCACGATTATTCAAGCTACTCTTTATGGAATTAACAAAATTTGCAATAGCTCCAACTGGTGCTGCTCCCGGAATAACCCCTGCCACTAGAGGGAATACTAACTTAGATACTTGAAACCAATTAACGCGTTTCAAAAATTTCTTAAATTTCTGTCCGATTTCACTCTTTTCATTAATTTTTTTATTTCTAATTTCTTCAGTTAATTTCGTTGTCACTGCCTGAAGCAAAGCCGATTTTGCATCTTCATATCCCTGATATAACCATGCATTAAATTCAAGAAATATATATTCATCACTACCTGATTGATCATTCAAATCTTTACCAATCATTTTCACCATAGATGATTTTCCGGCTCCCCAACTTCCAGATATACCTATAGATATTGGACTATTCCCTGATTCAATTATTAACTCTGCTACTGTTTTAGATACAACTGAAAAATGTAAATAATCCGTCGTAGTTTCAATATCATTCCACATATATCTATCCCCCTCTAGCATGCATGTGTTTGTATACATTATAAAACAAACTGTCTTAAATTAAAAGAACTCCTTCATATGTTCAAAAACCTATCCTATTGCACGAAGCAAAATATCTTTTTTCAAAATTCCACTTGGCCGACTTAATTTTATCTGGAATGAAACTCCCGCTATTTCAGAAACCCTCTGCCTTAATTTTCTACGCAAAACTTTCTCTCCAAATACACTTGTTCACACATAGACATATTCTATAAACAGATATTACATTACACCACAAATTTTTCTACGTCTCCCCTTTTATATCTTATATATGTTCACATATCTTTCTCAATTTTACTAATCAACGTCACATCTGCCGGTAGCCACTCTACATCTTTTAACTTTTCTTTTGTCAGCCACCTTGCAGCCTCATGCTCTTTCAACTTAATATCTCCACTCACGATCTCGCACCAGAAGCAATCCATGGAAAGATGAAAGTCTGGATAGTCATACTCAATGGTATCAATTACCTCTCCCACTGCAATTTCTGTATCAAGTTCCTCCATAATTTCACGTTTTAACGCTTCCTGCGGTGTCTCGTCAGGTTCTATTTTTCCACCTGGAAATTCCCAGCCGCCTTTTAAGGAGCCATAGCCACGTTGGGTTGCAAAAATAATGGGTTCGCCTTTTTTATTAACAGCTTTTATTACTGCTGCGACTACTCTAACTGTTTTCATAAGTTCCTCCTCATCATGAATTCACAATATACTCATAAATATCTTCCCTTACAGGTACATCAAGAATCCACTCTATCTCCACTGCTGTTTTTTCTGTATTTGCCATTTTAAATTCTTTCGTTTTTCCGCTTGCTGTCATATGCCCAAGATAATAAAATTCTTTGGAAATTTTATCATCCTTGTTTTTTCGTACAAAAAGTTCCACTTGGATTCCTCGCTCTTTCGCTTTTAAGAAATTCTGTACATCCTCTGACTGCAAGCTTCTTCCTGATTTCGAAATTGCGATTAAACGATCTCGAAATCCAGGAATAAAATGATCCTCATATTTGGTTGTATCGCTAATATTTTCTTCTTTATCATAATTGATAAATACAGGAAATGTTTTTGTCTTTTTGTCAAACTTGTAACCACCAATATTTAAAGGCACTTCATTTTGTGCCCAGTTCAGCAAGCGGCAAACATCTTCATAAGTATATTTTTGATATAAAACCAAATCAGTCTTAGCATAACTATTCCTGTAATCTCTTTCATAGCGGCTTATTCCAAAATCAACCAATTCTTTAAGGATATTATAAAAATCATCATTTGATAACATTTCCACAAACGATTTCGTTGGTTTATAGTCATTTCCAGCTTCTTCAATAAACACACACTGAGAATAGGTCTTCTTACCTGTTCCAGCAGGAAATTCATTTGTCATCACATTTACAATATTTTCTTTTTGATCCTGGTTAAGTTCTTTTCCATATGATTTCATATCTTTGGAAAGCTCTGCAAAGAGGCCTAATTTAGGAAACCCATGAGAATACGTGAGCATTCGTTTTAACAGTTGAAGCTCCTGTATACGTTTTCCATTTGCTAATTTCTTGGATACAAATTCAATTACCTTTTCCTCATCCAAGGACAACCGAACTTTATATTCTTTTTCATATTTCACCAGGAATTTATAGTAGGAACCAAGACTGTTATTGTCAAAAATCCGAAGAACATCCATCTCGCCGTAATCGTCAAAATCTCGAAGTCTCGGAATCCTTCCAAGCTTATTCTTCAGATTCGTGTAATTTTCTTTGATAAGCTTAATATCACTGAAATTTGCATTATCTACAGATGCAAAAATTCTTTTCCGGCTAATTTCATCAAAATGTACGGTAGAAGCTCCTGGAATTATCCTTCCACCTTCCATAATGTATCTACGAATATTGTCTTTATTGTAAGTTCTATCCCCTGATAGCGCAATGGGAATCATAAAATTGTTATTATAATTTCCAATAAAATCCAGAATAACTACATATTCCTTTCCCTTGGCTTTTCGCAAACCTCGTCCAAGTTGTTGAATAAAAACAATTGGGGACTGCGTTGGTCTAAGCATAATAACTTGGTTAACCTCAACAATATCCACACCTTCATTTAATATTTCAACAGAGAAAATATAATCCAACGGCTGGTTGTCATCTGTTGCTTCATCCTCGTTCATTGCCAATCTTTCAAAAGCAGCTTGTCTTTCCGATTCAGAAGCATTCCCATTAAGCGCTATTGTATGTTTTAGCGTCAAATTGTTTCAATTTTATCATAATATGCTTTCATGCGATCAGCAAAACCTCTGCCATCAGTATTATCCAATATGGTAAACCAATCTTCAATATTTGATGAAATGATTGCATTTTTCCTCAAAACACTAGCTATATCCGTAGCCGACATAATTAATATAGGATGTCCATCTTCCATTACTTCCTTGTATGCCTGATCATGAACATAACTGGTAGTAATCAATACACCAAACTGCCTATATCGTATTCTTGAAATGAGGCGTGACATTTCCCTAACACCAACAGAATGGTTTTCTGAATAACATTTTGCCTCCATTGCACAATCAATTCGCAAAGGATAATTTGCCTTGCTTTGCCCACCGATCACATAGTAACCCAAAGCATCCCTTCCACCATCTCGCCAAGGACGTGTCAAGGAAAAATCCTGAAATCTTTCATCCATCTTTTCCAGAATATTTTTTGCACAATTCTCAAATCCATATGGATTATCTTGATAATGATCTCTGATCATGGACAGGCATTTTGTCCCCTCAACATCACTTTGCAATTGATCATATTTGGTTGGAATTTTAGGAAGTTTTTTTGCTATTAGTGGTACTATTCCGTTTCTGCCTTCACTGATAAATTTTTTCCAAACATCTGGCGCGTACTGTAAACTATCATCATGATTATAAATCAATGCTTCAAGCCACTTTCTGCTTATCGGCTTCTCAGTCTCTAGAACTGTAAAATATGCTTCATAATTCTGGAAACGTTTATCATCCATTGTTCTCCAAAAAGCAACCAAATCCTTATCTGGTGATATTTTGGGATTCCCAGGTGCAGCTAATCCAAGAAACTGAACATCCCATCCAGAACCACCTTTCTTGAAAATAAGAAATGGCGGAATGTTTTTTATCGATCCATCCCTACTGTTAAGGCAAGCAAATACAAATTCTAATAATTGATTACCTTTTCTTGGTGTATCCAAAATGGTTCTTCCAGGCGTTCTATTATCGCCATAATATCTAAAAATTCCGGTTTCTTCATCTAAATAATCCGGCCAAGCAAGCTCCTGCATCGATGAATAAAGAACAACATACGCAGGCATCCCACTTCCGTCTTTTCTCATCACTTTTCTAAAGCCACCAGAGTTACTGCAATTAGGTAACAATTTGGAAAGGACCTCTGAGCCTTTTCCACTTATTTTGCCACCTTTATATACAGTGTCCACAACCAAATCTGCGCCCTGCAATCCTTCAAATGATACTTCCATCTATTTTCTCCAATGCTCTTATGTACGCTTAATATTTTGAATGATCTATTAATTGTACAATATTGTATTTCTCTTTGTTGTAAAAGCATCCTCAATAATAGCTTTTCTTAATTCAAACATCTCCTTATAATTCTTGACGTCTGAAAAATCAGCAAAACAATCCTTAGGAATAAACTCATACTTTTCTATTTGATCTCTAAGCCATTCACTCTCAATCATTATAAGTCGTTTTTTATTCTTTGAAGCATTTTCATTTTTGGGTAATAAACCTAAGTTAAGCAAATTATGCTGTATTACCTCATGATTTTTAATCGAAGACGTCTCGAATGACGCCTGTGGAATAATATGATCCACTTCTATTTCATTTAATGAATCCGGACCTTGGATATATCTAAGGCAATACATATGATACAGTAATGGTGTCATGAGTGTTTGACTGATTGCGAGAGAATCGATGGTACTTTCTTCAAATATTTCTTTTAATACACGCTGCCAGTTTTCCTGTGATACAGATTCGAATACATCAGGCTCGTTTGAAAGATTTGAAATGTTATATGCTGTTTTTTGATCTGCTGCGCCACGCCATTGCTTATAAATGTATTCATATATAAGTTTATCCCATAATATAAAGCAATTTTTCTGGAATTGTCTTGCCTTAATATCAGATCCAATCGGCTTTCCTTTTCTTTCCCAGTCTTTATATGCAATGACAAAAAAGTCTATAGCTACTGCCTCACTTGTTAGCTCGAAAATCGTTGCTCTCCAAGATTGAAAATATCTGAAATAATCATAAGATGTCAGCAGTTTAAACATATTCTTTAAGTCATATATAAGCTGATCAAAATCTTTATTCCAATTCAAAGCTGTACTCTTACTCAGTTTTTCTATGGATTCTTTTTTTACACCACCTTCATATATACCTGCAACAATTTTAAATCCACAGGTTAACTCTTTAACAAAATCTGTTTTAGTAGGAGCAAATTGCTTTATCACGCAATTTGTCCCTAATCTTCTCAATATAGTTGCTGGATAGTCCCATCTGACAACATCAGAAGGAACCGTTTCTAATTCTTTGTAAAGTTCTTTAACCGCATCAATTGCTTCTTGTGATGGGTTTATAATTGGAATATTCCAGTGTGGTTTTGCGGATAATATTTCAACAGCCTTCAGCTTTTCGCCTTCTGAATTGATTATGTTGAAGATCTTCTGGGAATCTGACGGTGAAAGATTTTTGACTTCTATCATTCCAATCTTACTGCTAGTAAGTTGGGAATCAATTTTGTCAATAATAAGCATCCTCTCCAAAATTTCATCCCATTTATCATGGATTAACTGCTTTGTTTTCTTTTCATCTTTCACAATGCTTCTAGAGTCCAAATACTCATAGAAACAATCCTCGTCCTCATAATCTTGTCTATATGCGTCTGCGTGATTTCTATATTCATCAATAAACATTTTGAGTTTACGGGATGATAGTGCATTCTCTCCGTTCTCCATATACGGAAGCCTGTCTACATATTTTGTGAAATCAAATGGTTTCGTAAAACCAGTATTCTTTTTCTGCTTGTTATGAATAATCTTTATAATATCCAAAAGTAATTCCAGACCAGAAGAAGAATCTCTTATTACAACATCTTCCTCACTTTCTGCTGGCAGACTATCATCTTCTCCTTCTGATGTATTACCGTATTCTTCATCTACATCTGCCTCTATATATTCATTAATCTTTTCCCAATATTTTTCTTCCAATTCAAACGGCTGGTCAGAATTCTTAAATCCAATAAAAGCTCTTGCCCAATTATAGATATTTTCTGGATCCTCATACATTTTTGTCAGCGCATTTTTTCTTTGCCTACCGTCCAACAACCATCTGACTGTCTTTCCCTTAGACTCATCTACACTTAATATACAAACCCCAATAGGATATTCTTTAAATAAGCTAATACATAATTGAAAATTTTTCTTTGGGTCCCAGGTCTGCTTTCTTTGAAATCGCGGTAATCGAACATTTCTATCTGTAATAAATGACTTTACCGTTTCTGGTCTAATTTCATACATTTTCTTAGTTCCTTATCTTTCGTATATTGTAATAACGTGTCTTCACAGTATCAATTATTAGTTAGTTCCATCTACATTCAATATTTAACACAGATGTTGGCATACCTACGAACTGAACATCAAATTTTAAACTTGGTTCAACTTTCGTACTTGCATTATGAATTCTAAAACTAAGCTGCCATCCGTTATTCAAATACATTTCAACAGTATTCTCACTCTCTGGTTTAAATTCTAATGCAACTAACCTGGTCGGAAGCTCAACTACCGGAACTGTTATTGCAGATATTGTGTTTTTGCCCGGTTTATTTAACGTATCATGCATATTAAACGTATGAATCAGCGTAACACGTTTACTATCTTTACTTACAATCTTATAATAATCCTCAATGCCAATAAGATATTCTATCATCTTTCGTGGCATTGATTTATCCTTCCGGTATGATCGATTTACTTCATCGATGAATGCTTGTAATAATGGAATGTATACCTTTTCATTTTTATCATCTAAATCTGACCATTTGACACCATTGCTCTTTGCATCTTTAAGTGTTTCAAAAATCGGTCCGACTGCATTCCAGTACTCCTCACTACAAGGTATTTCGAACCATTCTTTTCCAAAATCCAATTTATGACTTAATCGACTATGCTTTACCGCATCATGATTGTGTTTAATGCTGAGACCGATTTCCCATTCAATATTATTTCTGCGAATAATAATATCTCTTACATCGCCTTTTGCCCCAGCTCCATCCTTTTGAAATTCGAGTGTAAGTTCGCCATTATCTGCTTCAGACATTCTTGGTTCCAATTCAAGGACTGTATCAATCGCAGCATTAGCAGACGTAATGAACAGTTTCTGCATTTCATCATCCATTGAATCCCACGCTCGTTCATTTGCCAATAAACTGGTATTTTCTACAATACGAGTTTTTCTGGATTCACACAGTGCTTTATATAACGTCTGAATCCATGCATATTCATAAGCACGCCCTTGATCATTACTCTTTGAGCTCATTTTTTTCTCATTAGCTTCTTTTGCGTCAAGGATCTCATTATCAATGTCAACAGTATCGCCATTTCCATCAAGATACATTTTAATAGCTACTGCAATCTCATATGCTAAATTAACCGGCACAGCATTGCCAATCATCTTATATGCGGTATTAGTATCTTCATAAATAAATTTGAAGTCATCCGGGAAGCCTTGTACTCTTGCAACTTCACGAATTGTCATACGTCTATATAGATGTTCCTTACCTTCAACAAATCTGCAATCATTCTTACCGAATTTAACCATTTTAGGTGCTTGAGGGTGAAGCTGACATTGTCTTCCGGAAGCCTGTACCGTAAATGCTTGTTCATCCCATGATTTCACACGATTTCGACTCATAAAAATAGGTGAATACGCACCTGTGAAATATTCATTATTGTTAATTGCATCTGGATTATGATGATTTTTCGGTCCTGAAGGAACAGCCGTCTCCTGTAAATCCCAGATAATATCTCTTAATGTAATCTTCTTGGAATCATCTTTTGTGGATCCCTTTGGAAATCCAAACTGTATATTTAAATCTTTTCTAAACCCAATATAAAACACCCTTTTTCGCTCTTCAGCAACACCATAATCTTTGGCGTTAACCAGGGTAAAAGACACATCATATCCGGCTTCCTCGAACATATGAAGAATATTCTGTACAGCCTCCGAATGTCTATCCGCTAACATTCCGCTAACATTTTCTGCCAAAAAAAACTTCGGCTGAAATTCTGTCAGAATTCTAATGTAATCAAAAAACAGTTGTCCTCTTGCATCTTTTATACCTTTTAATGAACCTGCCTCAGACCATGATTGACATGGTGGTCCACCAATTATTCCGTCAACTTCTCCATCTATGTATTGTGCAATGTCTTCTTTTGTAATTTGACGTACATCTCCTTCTATAAGATGTGTATTTGGATGGTTAACTTTAAAAGTTTCCCAAATTGTTTTATCAAATTCATTTGCAACAGGAATATTAAATCCTGCTTTTTCAAAACCTAAATCTAATCCTCCACAACCAGAAAAAAGACTTATAACATTCATCTGCATTACCCTTTCTTATTAATGATATACATTTCTCATATCTGAGTTATTCGAATTAATATCATCCGTAGTATTAATCGATAATCTGCCCAAACAATATAGAAGGCGACTTGCCATTTCGTCACCATTAGCTTCTAGTGGTGCATCAAATATTAATGATGAACTCAATTTTCCGTTTACAATATTCCAATCAACCTGAACAGCCAATGGTCTATTGCCATCATACTTTCTATAGTATGTCCGATAGTTTAACGCTTTACAGGCAAAATAAATCTTCGGATGTCTTTCTATATAATCCCCTATCGGAACCATTCTATCAATTACATCCTGTGCGGATCTTGCTGTATCTGAAACAAGAATATACTCTGCTATTCCAGAATTTCGAATCAAACGTCCATTTACGTACGCATTTCTCTTATCTGGAGATAAATTAGTTCCAGCATAAACATCATATAACTGCTGTCTTGAAAGACACATTTCACCTGACAATTCTCCGCCTGGTTTGTTTAATAATTCAAACTTCCACCCCAGAGTTATTGCCCCCTTTTCGATTTTCCTGAATTTTTCTTTATACACTCGCATTCTTTGTTCAAATTGGCTGCGAATCCCTGATGTTGAATCTTCAATTATTTTTCTCCAGTCTGGTCCAAACAATTGTTCCGCCCGTTCCGAATTCATCTTATTCTCTAAAAAATTTGCATTTTCTTTTTTATAAGAGATTTTAATCTCTTCAATTCCATAATTGCTGCGTGCAGCTACATATACATCTGTTTTTGGTTCACCATAAGAACACGTCGGTTTACCAGCTTCTTCAACGATCATTCTTTTACCATTATGTAAAATTTCTGTACCTCGCTGGAAATAACTTAACATTCGTCTTTCAAAATCACCAAATGAAAGCATATTTTTTCTCTTCTTTCTTTTGTTTAAGTTAGCAACCACCAGTTCAACTGGTGGTTTATCCTTGGTTCTCCAAAGGGTCATTGTTACTGCTCACCCCAAAGGGCGGTATCGCAAGCACTTTTACTGGTCCGCTATAAAGTGGTACTACTGGAATCTTCTCGATTCCTCTGCTTGCTCATTTATATATTTCTGAACTGCTGCATCTGTTATATTGCTGATTGTTTCAACATAATATCCTCTAGCCCAAAAGGCTTTATCCCATTTACTTTGCAGTTCTGGATGTCTGTCGTAAAGCATCAATGTGCTCTTCCCTTTCAAATATCCCATAAAGTCTGATACACTAAGTTTCGGTGGAATTGCTACGCTTAAATGCACATGATCGATACATACGGCTCCCGCAATAATTTCTACACTTTTATATTTGTATAGAGTTGATATTATTTCTCTCACATCTTCTCGTACCTTTCCATACAATACTTTCTTCCTATATTTAGGAATGAATACGATATAATACTGGCATTTCCAGCGAGTATGTGATAGACTTTTATTGTCCATTTGAACCGCCTCCTTTGAGTTTGGCTTGCGACACATTCTCATCATATCACAGGAGGCTTTATTTTGTTATCCTCACCGCTTCCGCCTTCTCCATTCTCCCCAGCATAGCTGGTGGATTAGACCTTTCATTTATCTGCTCTTTCGATTCGACATTCCATTTCTGCTCTATACTTTAATAAACGTAACAGATAATCTGGAAGTTCTCTTTTCTCTGCTTCCCAATCTTGAACGGTACGATACGGAATACCATAGTAGTCACTAAATTCACGTCTGTTCATTCCCATTTTTTCTCTTAATTCTTTTACTTCTTTTCCTCTACTCATGATAAAACGCTCCTATCGTTTTAACGCATTGCGTTATTTAATAGTACCAGATATATGCTATGTTGTCAATCAATTCTCCCTCACCTCTCATTATTTTTTCGCCCATACATTTTTTTAAATTGAAAAGACAGGCCCGAATACCCTTTAAATCAAGTCTTTTCGTCCTGTCATTAATATAACAGGTGTTCCTGTTGCAGAAATCAAGAGTGATCTTTTCTCTCCTGATTCAACAATTTTTCGCAGATTAGTAATGAATTTCACCTGTATATTATTTGGTTTCAGCGTATAACTTTCTATTGACGTAATCTCTTGTTCTTTAGCACACTCTCTTTGATGCTTGATTATTTTATAACGTTCTCTATAGTTTTCATAGAATTCATCATAGGCTAACGCATAAAGTGAGCTCCATAATTCTCTGAACCCAGCAACAATTTCTTTTGCCATTTCGCCTTATTCTGTTGAAATCAGCTTGGTGTTCCATTCACGATTACTAGAGCGTGTTTGCGGACACGTTAGCGTTGTTCACGGTATTACCGGAAATCAGTTCGGTAACAGATATGGAAAACGCATCTGCAATGGGCTCCAGCAAAGTAGAGTTTTCTACACTAATAATCTTCGTTTGTAGGCAACGCCAAACTTATTGTCCCAAAAACTTTTCCATTATATCCCAATAAACTTCCATCGTCTCATCCCCGCCACAATATATCTCATGCTTCGTCCCGGGCATGTAGACATATTCGCAGGGGGCAACACCGCGCTTTCTGATTTTCACTGCGAATTTCCGAAGTGCGCGGACGGATACGAAATCGTCTTTTTCGGCCTGGAAAATAAGGAGAGGAGACCGGAGTTTCTTCCAGCCGTGGTATCTTAAATACCAGCTCATTTTTATGGAGGCCTTCAGCCAGCCATAGGATGGTGCACAGGTCTGGAGAAACTGTTTTTCTTTTCGCAGGTCGTTGTATCTTATAAATTTAGGTTCAGAGGTGCCGGCGCTGGTTTGGAAGGTGTCGGTTCCGTCGTAAGGTTTCTGGCCTAAGACATAGGACTCTTCCTTTCCCCAAAAGCATTCTGCATGGGCGATCAGTACGGTCAACGGCCAGGGCACGCCTCCAGTGAGCGGTTTGCTCATAGGCGAACTTAATATCACTTTATGAAAAAGAGCGGGTTCCCAGGCTGCGGCAATTGCGCCGATTGCACCGCCCATGGAGTGGGAAAAAAGGTTCAGGGGCAACTCCGGGTATGCCCTTTTGATTTCGTGGCATACTTTCAAAAAATCTCTTACATACCGCTTCCAGATATCAATATGTACCAATGAGGGATCTGCTGCCAGACGGTAGCTTTGACCGTGTCCCATATGTTCTGGCATGTATACGTGATAGCCAGCCTGTAAAAAATAGTAAATCAACTCCTCATATTTTGGTGCGCCTTCTGTGAAACCATGACTGATCACCACCACCCCCACAGGATTCTCTGCCAGATAACGCTTCACATGGATTTTTCCCGTAATTCCATTTTTCCCATGGTAAATGTCTTCTGCTCCGGGAATGTATCCCTCTCGGCAATGGACTTTTAAATAAGGTTCCACCTCATTTTCCATAATATATAAATATTCGTTTTCCTGTATTATTTTCATTCCAAAACTCCCCTTACAAGCAGCTTATAAAATCATAAAAAACAATCATCACGATTCACAAATTCCTGATAACACAACTCATTCAAAAGTATCTTAAAGAAAGATATACTGTGACATGTGTGTTACAATTTACGAGAGGCTTAATACTTTATTACTATCCCCCAATAATCCCATTAATCTTCTTCTCATTATAAAATACCAGAATAATTCCGCCCACCATACAGAACACCGCTGCGCCAAAGGCTGCGATCCTATAACCAGTTCCGTCTCCTGTTCCGATGGTAGAAACAGCAGTAAAGATCAGCATGGAAAGACTCTGGCCAAGTTTGAATGCAAAGGTTCTTGCCGCATAAAACATTCCTTCCCGGTTGCTTCCTGATGTGATGGAATCACTCTGGGCGATATCTGCCACAACCGCCTGGGGCAAAATTCCAAAAATTGCCATCGGTAGCGCTGCCACCACCGTCAGGATCAGCCCCTGTACGGTTTCCGAAATAAAACTCATTTTTCCCATAAATCCTGTATAGAAATAAGCCAGACTGAATACAGCAAATGCAAACAGGATCATCTTTTTCTTACCCAGCTTCGGGGTAAGCTTATTTACCGGAATGTAAAATACTAAAGACAATGCTGTCATCCCCACAAAATACAGGGTTGTCATCGTCTCCGGCAGCTTCAGAAGGCTGGTTACAAAGAAGGGCAGGCCTGTCTGAAACATGGTAAGGGCGATCCAGTAAAAAATATCGGAGCCCACAAATTTACAAAATTCTCCGTTCTTAAACGTAGCAGTCAGGGAGCGAAAAGCAGACTCTTTTGCTGGAACTGTGTCCACGTAATCCTTTTCCCGAATGCAAAATACAGGTATCAGCATGCAGATAAATGCCACCACTGCCATCAGCGTAAAGGTGACACGGATGGCGCCAACACGTCCAAATGCCGGGATAAATGCCCCCCAGATAGTTGGGGCCAGGTATGCAACTGCAGTTCCTGCAATGAATGTAAAGGAAATCACCGTAGAAATATTAAGCCGCTCCTGCTGGGTATGTCCCAGCTCCGGGATCAAGGCATTATACGGTGTACAATAAGCTGTAATGGAAAGGTAATAGGCCAGAACCATCACCAGCAAAAACGCTGCATTGAGCCAGCTTTTCTCATTGATCGGGGACCAGAACACTAACACTGTGGAAAGTGCCAGAGGCAGGGACGCCCATTTCAGGAACGGAATTCGCCGTCCATTTTTGGACGTACACCGGTCTGACCAGGACGCGATCATAGGATCTGTGAAAGCATCAAAAATTCTTCCGAAGGCTGTGATTCCTCCGATAATGGTGAAAATGCCAAGCACCACCAGTCCCTGGGGAATAAATACGGTCTGCCCCTGGCTGATGGCGGTTTCATCTGGCTGATAAAAATACACAAGCCAGTTTGAAATGATTCCGGACAACATTGCCCATCCAAACTGACCTGCTGCAAACTGCCAGATTTTTGCTGTTGTAAGTTTCTTCATCACGCACTTACCTCCTGCTTCTTTATAATAATGATAGTATCATTTATGTACCCGCTTCACAATATACAAATCATTACTATTGCACAATTTTCACAGAATTTGTTACTACTTTACAGGTAATATTTCACTTTACAGTTCTTTTCCCTTTAAATATAATATCATGATGATACCAGGGTCAAAAAGTCAAAAATCCTCTTGCAAGCTCGCTTGCAAGAGGATTTTTGGTCTCTTGACCCGCCAAAACATTCGTAATCCGCTGATTCGCTCAAGTATATGCATTGCGTTATTTAATGATACCCGATATATGCTATGTTGTCAGTCCACTATCATCTCACCTCTCATCATATTTTCGTCCATATATTTTTATAAGCATCGTATCGATCTTTATTTCCACGCTTTCCAGACATCCGGCTGATATCCAAGTGTAGATTGTTTTCCATTTCGAACCACTGGTGTTTTAATCACTTGGGGATTCTCAAGTATCTTTCCAAGTTTGTCTTCATCTGCAATATATTTTATGAGTGCAAGCAAATCCTTGTCTTTTCCTTCCCAGTTGACCATGTTTTCCAAGCCACCATTTGCCTGGGCAACAGAATTGAATTCACCTTTGCTCATTCCCTTGTCCTTCATATCAACAAACTGATACTTAATACCACGTTCTTTGAAAAATCTTTCTGCTTTCTTGGTGTCATTGCACTTCTTCGTTCCAAAAATCTGTATGTTCAAATTCCTTCTCCTCTCTTAAAAATCAAGTGAAGTTTTTTTGATAACTTGATATAAAAAAACTGGAAGCACTTCAGAAATCATAACTTTTATAACTCCATGCATTCCGCTGCTTACATAGCTCTCTGATGCTCCCAGATCTTATTCAGCATTCCACAGCCACTTTGATCACGCCATCTTTCTTATTTTCAAAAAGCTCATACGCTTCCTCAATTCTGCAAAGCGGATAGGTATGAGTGAGCAGAGGCTCCGTATCAAGTCTGCCTTCTGCAATCAGCTTCAGTGTTTCCTCGCAGTGACAGCCATCCACTCCACCGGTTTTAAATGTAAGATTCTTGCCATACATATCCGGAAGAGGCAGTATCTGGGCTTTATCGTAAAGTGCCACCACAGTCACAATTGCATTTGGTCTTGCGCATTCCCATGCCAGACGAAATGTAGCTTCCGCTCCTGCGACCTCAAGAACCACGTCTGCTCCTCCATGCGCACTGTTCAACATGACAAACTCTTTGCAATCTTCCGGTGATACAGTAAGAACCTCCGGATAATGTTCCTTAATAAAGTCAATACGTTTTTCATCTTTTTCGCACATAATGATCCGCTTCGGTTTCTTCAGCATCACACAAAGCAACGTACAGATTCCGGTAGGACCGGCTCCTATGATCAGCACTGTATCCTCCTCTGTAATCTGGGAAATATGTGCCGCCCAATAACCGGTAGCCAGAACATCTCCTACCAGCAAAGCCTGCCTGTCAGTAACCTCATCCGGAATTTTGTTAAGCCCCTGATCTGCAAAAGGTACCCGCACGTACTCTGCCTGGCCTCCATCTATGCGGCAGCCAAGAGCCCAGCCGCCATTTTTATCCGTGCAATTATTAACATAGCCTTTTTTACAGAAAAAGCATTCCCCACAGAAAGTTTCCACGTTTACCGTTACTCTGTCTCCCGGTTTCACATTGGTTACACCACTTCCAGCTTCTTCTACAATTCCTACCATCTCATGACCAACTGTTATCCCCGGAACCGCACGCGGAACACTTCCATGTTTGATATGCAGGTCACTTGAACAGATACTGGCAAGAGTTACCTTTACAATAGCATCCCTATCATCCATAAGCACAGGCTTAGGCTTTTCCATTAATTCAAATTTTCCTTTTGAAACATATGTATATGTCAGCATTTTTATCTCATCACTTTCTGAAAATTTATTTTTAAACATTCACTGTCTGCCATCCGGAACTTTCATGGTAAATATAAAGGCAAGTGAACTAAGCAGCAGCATATAAGGATACAGCAGCATTGGAAGTATATCAAATGCACTGACCACTTCTCCTAAACTGGCTGCAGCAGAAACAGCAACCAGCATTTGCGCTCCGTATGGTAAAATCCCCTGAAAAATACAGGAAAATGTATCCAGGATAGAAGCAGCTTTTCTGGCGCTGATACCGTAATCCTTTGACATTTCTTTTGCAATCGGGTTCGCCATAACGATCGCAACTGTATTATTGGCAGTTGCAATATCCATTAACCCAACTAACAGTCCCATTCCCAGGAGCCCGCCTTTTTTTCCTTTAAACACTTTCTTTATCCAGTATAATAAAGCGGAAAATCCACCGTACTCCTTGATCAGGGCACAGATTGCAGCTACCAGAATCGCAACCATACTGGTTTCAAACATCCCGGCAGCACCGGTTCCCATATTTCCAATCAGGTCTGTAGGTGCTATCATTCCTGTTGCAATCATTATAACTGAGCCACTTAGAATACCTGTGATCAGCACGAAAAACACATTAAATCCGATGATTCCACCTATAAGAACCAGAATATAAGGAATGGTCTGTATTAAATCATATTTTTCTTCGATGAATCCACCATTATAATTTTTAACAGACAAAACCAGCAGGATAATAATGCTGGCAATAGCAGCCGGCAGTGCAATAAAGAAATTCTCCTTAAATTTATCTTTCATTTCACAGCCTTGTCCATTACATGCAGCAATGGTTGTGTCTGATATAAATGACAGATTATCTCCAAACATAGCGCCGCTCATGACGGAACCAATACAAACCGGCAGTGCAAATCCGGATACTCTTGCTACTGCAACTCCAATTGGAACGATCAGAGTAATTGTTCCTACAGAGGTACCCATTGCAAGAGAAACAAAACAGCTAACCACAAAAAGCACAACAACTGCAAACTGAGGCGGAACCAGTGATAAAATAAAATATGCAACACTGTTTGCAGATGTTCTTCCAACTATACCTACAAAAATACCTGACAGCATAAAAATTATGATCATTGTAATAATGTTAGGATCACTGATTCCCATCCCCATAACTTCCAGCTTATCATTCAATTTAAGCTCGCGGTTCTGTATACAGGCAACAAGTAATGCAACCAGAAATATTACAACAACGGGAATTTTATAAAATCCCATCTCGATATCCAGGCCATACTCAAATAATATGCCAAGCCCCAGATACAAAACAACAAACACTACTATAGGAAGCAGTGCTTTTCCATTTCTTTTTTCATTTTTCCTCATCCTACATTTTTCTCCTTCTTCGTTATAGTACTAATAGTACCATTTTTGTGCCGGCTTCACAATAGCAGGTCAACTGGATATTTTACATAAAAAGTCCCGGCAGGCTTCTGCTTCTGAGCGCTCAAACTCAGGTAGTATGAAACCTGCCGGGAAGTTTTATTTTCATCAACCGAAAAACTACAGCTTACTGATAATCTGTCTCTTATATTCCAAAAATTCTTCTGACAATGCAAAATCCTCTGCCCTTGGTTTTCTCTCCTGGATCACGATCTCATCTTTGATGGTTCCTGGAGTTCCGTTCAGGATGTAAATCCTGTCGGACAAAAGAATGGCCTCGTCAATATCATGGGTGATAAACAAGGTGGACAGATCAATATGCTGCATAACCTCCAGATACCACTTATGCACACTGGCCTTGGTCAGCGTGTCCAAGGCACTGAAAGGCTCATCCAGAAGGGCAACTCCGCTGGAACTTAAATAAGTTCGAAGCAAAGCCGCACGCTGTCGCATACCGCCGGACAGCTGGCTTGGATACTGATACTGGGTGCCTTCCAGACCAAATTCTGCAAAAAGCGGATTGGCCTTTTCCCTGGCTTCTGCTTTCTTCACACCTTTCAGCACAAGGGGAAGTGCTACATTGTCGATCACTTTCTTGTGGGGAAGGAGAAGATCCTTCTGCAGCATGTAGCTGATGCTTCCAGGAGCGGAGGTGACATCCTGATCTTTCAGATATACTTTGCCCTCATCTGGAGTGATAATACCGGAAAGCACATTGAACAATGTGGTCTTTCCGGAACCGCTTACTCCCAGAAGGGAAACCAGCTCACCCTGCTCCAGATGAATGGAAATGTCCTCCAAAACCTTTTTTTCACCGTATGTTTTTGAAATATGTTCTGCTCTTAAAATCACTTTATTTTGTTCTGATGACATATTAATTCCTTATGCACAGATTTATCTGCATACCCGGATAAATCGTTTTCCTGGCAGAATAGCTCTATGCGTTAATTTCTTTCTCTTTCATTCCTTACTGTGGAAGATACTCGTTAGAAAATCCGACTCCAGTAAGATCCTTGTCGCAAAGCTGGTTCTCATACAGCCATTTGTAGAATGCATTCCATCTGTCTGCATCAATTACGCCCCAGCTTTCTGCGTCGTCAATGTATTTTGTGGAAAGGAATTCCTGGCTCTTCTTTACAAGCTCCTCTGCATCTTTCAGGGAACCTGTGTTGTCGCCGTTGATGAGGATCTGCGCTGCTTCATCTGGATTCTCAGCTGCATACTCATAACCTTTTGCAGTTGCTTCCATAAATGCTTTCGCCTGATCCGGGTTCTCAGCAAGATAGTCGTTATTTGCAATGATAACCGGTGTGTAGTAGTCAAATACAGGATTGATATCAGAGAATGCAAAATAGTCGCAGTCTACACCTTCTACGTCAGCATTGATTCCGCCCCAGCCCTGGAATACCCAGATGGCATCCGTCTGATTGGCAGCAAGTGCTGCTGGCTCATCTGTAATATCATTAGGGATCAGGGTAACCTGGCTGAAATCTCCGCCTTCGCCGTTTACAACATTTTCCAGCATAGCAAGCTCGATTGGAGAATCCCATGTGGAATAGGTTTTTCCGGTAAGTCCGGCTGGTTTGTCAATTCCGTCACCTTTTCGGGAAAGGATTCCGGAGGTATTGTGCTGAATGATTCCTGCAACTGCTGTGATTCCAAGAGGCTCGTCAAGTGCAAGGGAAGCAGCCATGGTATCCTGAGCCTCGATCGCAAACTGAGCCTGACCTGCTGCGCACATAAGGGCTGCACCATTTTCCGGTGGCTGAACGATTTCCACATCAAGACCAGCTTCTTCGTAGTAGCCTTTTGCCTGTGCTACATAAAGTCCGGTGTGGTTGGTATTCGGTGTCCAGTCCAGGCAGAATGTGATTTTCTCCTGTGCACCATCTTCTGCGTATACACCGGTAGGAACTGCAAGCACCATAGCTGCCGCTGCAACTGGTGCGATTACTTTTTTCAAATTCTTATTCATGATTTTTCTCCTTTTCTACCTGCAGCCATGGCATTGTGATCCGGCTGACAATATTTACTGCCAGAAGAAGTAAAAGGCTGATGATCACAATGAAGATAATGACTGCAAACATTTTATCAAAAGAATATGCTTTTTTTACACGGGTCATATAAACACCAAGTCCGTTAAATCCACCCAGCCACTCAGAAACAACTGCTCCTACAACTGCGTAGGAAGCAGATATTTTCAGCCCGGAAAAAAACTGGGGCAAAGCACCTGGAAATTTCACATGGCGGAAAATCTGTGCCCGGCTGGCTCCCATGGCCTTCATCAGACGAATGGCATCCGGATCCACACTTTTATATCCATCCAGCAGTCCGATTGTAATTGGGAAAAAAGTGGTGATCACAACCAGAGTGATCTTCGGTGCCATTCCAAATCCCATCCAAAGCACCAGAATTGGCGCAATGGCAATGGTCGGTATGGTCTGTGTAATGATCATGATCGGATAAAATGCCTGATCCATTACACGGAACCGATCCATCATAGTTGCAAACACAAATGCCAGCGCGATTCCAATGAGAAGTCCGTAAAAGGATTCCAGCAAAGTGAATTTCGCATGGAAAAGTATGGTTGGCAGATCGCCAAACAGGGCTGTCAGCACTGCTACCGGAGATGGAAGCATGTAGGAGGGAACAATTCCCGAAATGCTTACCACTTCCCAGCCAAGCAGAATCACGGCCATGGCTGCAATTGAAGGGATCTTACTGGTGATGTTTGGTAACTTTCTTTTCAATGGTAAGTACATCCCCTTCTGGTTTGTATGCAATTTTAACATATACGCTCATAGCCTTGCAGCCTGCGCGCTCAGCTACATGCTGACACTCTTTTACAATGTCCATCAGCTGGTCATAATCACCTTCAATGGTGGTCTCAAATGGTCCTACATAATAGTTCAGACCAGTGGATCTGATGTAGGCGATTACCTCGTCTACAATGCGGATAACTTCCTCTTCATCCTGTACATTTGGCAGTACCTGAATTGCTACACTTGCGTTCATTTTCTTTTCCTCCTATTTTCTGTCCCATAAACAGGACTTTGTAATAAAAATCGAATAAGAACCATTCTTGAAACTGTGACGGAACTGAACAGGCTCTGTCAGTCAGTATAAAAAAAAGAGCACCTGCCATCCAGACAAATGCTCCTACTTACATCGTTAAACACTTCCTACACTGGCATGATCCAACAGGTTAAAAGGGTCTAAGGACTACCTTACTCTCAGCTTCTCAATTGAAACTCCCCTGGTCTTTATTCAGATTTCGTTGCTTATTATAATACACCTTTCTTCAAATTACAAGAAACTATTTTTATCTCAATTATATTTTACATACCCTTAACAGAATTGTACTGCTCGCAGTCTGACCAGCAAGCTCTAATTAATATTCCCATTTCATCAGAATTCGTTAAAAAAATCCCCCTGCATATCACAGTTATTTCCTGCAGAATATATAATAAATCTATAGATTCTCAAAAGCAGCCTGAATACTGTCATAGTGCAGGAATTTTCCCTGGGCTGCAAATTCCTTGATCTGATTCAGGGTGGCAAACATGTGGCCGTCTGTCTCTTCTTCCTGAAGATGTAGATCTTCTTCTTTCACATCCATCACAAAGCGGTAAACATCTACGAAATAGTTGTCTCCCTCCCCTGGATTCTCTCTTTTGTAAGTAAAAAGATAGCCGCCCTGCGCACCGCTTACATCAAGGCCTGTCTCTTCTTTCACTTCGCGGAGTACAGCATCATAAGAAGATTCCCCTGCCTGTGCTGCACCACCGGAAACCTCCCACCAGCCTGGTGCCCAGGCTTTTGTCATCACACGTTTGGTAATGAGAAACGTACCATCTGGTCTTGCCACTACTCCAAGTACGGTGAGATGGTATTCTCCGTCCTTTAAACACCAGTCGTTTCGTTTCATGGTACGGCCGGTAGGTCTCTTGTTAATATCATAGATATCCCAGAATTCCATTTTATCACTCCTGTTATATTTTTCTCATGTATATTCTCGTTTCATTCTTGTTTCGCAAATATTGTTATCATATGCAATATTTTACTTTTTCTATTTCAGCAGTTCCTCCACCATCTCTCTGGTATACTCTACCTTCTCTACATGGTTGACCTCGATCTGATACAGTGCATTTGCCGCAATGTGCTCTGCTGCCTGCTCCAGATCACGAATGCCTGAAGTATTGGAATAACGCTGGATGATTGCCTCCAGCGCACCCTCTGTGATAATGCACTCACTCTCTTCCATATGCATTCTCTTAAGAACCTTCGGAAGAGAGAATCTGGAAAAGATCACTTTCTTCTCCTCAGCTGTGTAGTCCGGAATATCAATTACTGCGAATCTGGACATCAGCGGTGCACTGATCTGGTCACGGTCATTTGCAGTAGCAATTGGATACACACCGCCAGTTGGGATCATGCACTCCATATAGTTATCTGTAAATCCAAGGTTGTCCAGAAGCGTAAGAAGTACATCTGCCGGATTTCCATTTCCTTTGCCGGAATTTGCCTTATCAAGCTCATTAATAATAAATACCAGATTAGAGGCACCAGCCATGGAAAATGCTTCCATAATAATTCCAGGCTTTGCATTTGCGTAAATACGGGGGCTTCCGGTAAGCTGCTTGGAATCGTTAATTGAGCTCATATCCAGCGTAGTCCACGGAAGTTTCAGGATTCTTGCAACTGCATAGGCTATCTGGGATTTGCCTGTACCGGCAGGTCCGATCAGAAGAAGTCCGTAGGCCGGAAGGGTATGTGTACGGTTGATCTGGATAATCGTCTCAATAATACGTTGTTTCACACGCTCCATTCCATAAAGCTCTTCATCCAGGATTCTCCTTGCCTCAACAGGATCGATTGCTTCAAAATAATTGTTCTTCCACTGGATATTCAACATAATAGAAAGAGCTCTCTGCGCATGATGGCGCTCTTCCTGGGAAACTTCACTGGATCTTGCCACTGCCAGGTTTCTTCTGGTCCAGAGTCTGATATTATCCGGCAGTGTTTTGCCTGCGCAAGTCATAAAATCGGTAATGCTCTGAATGCTGGTAAGCTTCATCTCATCACCGTTTTCCTCCTGTTCCTCATCCTCTTCTGCTTCAGCAGGTGCATTACTCTCCAGAAGTCTCTCGATCATAAACTGCAGAAAGCCATCCTCTGCGGAAAGCTTTGTGCCGCCGCCAAAAGCAGTTTCGCGAATGCGGTATACTGCATATCCGTCCTCCCTGTTAGTACCAGACAAACGTACATTGATCCTGCTGTCTCCCAGCCATTTCAAAAGACTGGTAAATCTGGAATCAATTTTCAGCACATCTGCTGTATAATTACCGTCTTCTTCCTTAAAATCAAAAGCAGTACGGTTTACCGGATTGGTAAACACACCGCAGGAATGATGTTTCCACTGTCTCTCTTTATTGTCAAGCACCATGATCGGCTGCTCCGGTGAAGGCTTCGTATGGCTGCTGTGAAATGTTGTGTAAGTACACTTTGCCTCCGCCTTGCTTGCAGAAGCACCGCTGAAATCAAATACTGGCATAGCTTTTTCCTCTTTCCTGTGTATTTAAAGGGATATATTTCTCTAATTTTTCTTTCTTACTATAACAACATTTTTCTCTAATGTCCAGAATGAGTTGGCCTGTTTCAAATTCAACATTATCTTGTTTTTTATATATCTTGTTTTTCTTAGTTTTTTACAAAAAAGCTCTTGCCAAAATGGAGAAATTCGTGTATTCTATTAGACGGACTACTTTTCAATAATTTGATTTTTACTTAACATTTGATATATATTTCTGGTTTTTAGTGCGCAGACACCATAGTCCCTCCCAAAGCTTCTAATGGAATACTGCAATCTAAAAATAAAAGACTCCCGGGCGCTCTAGAGCGTGTCTGAAAAAGCTTTCTGTAAGATTTTTCAAACAGGCTCAAGTGTTCCGGGAGTTTTTCTATTCAATTATGCCAGACTTAACAGCTGCTTTCCTTCTGTCAGTCTTTCTTCAAACTGCTCATAGAAATCTCTGCCCTCTTCATATGGTTTCATATAAAAACGATTCACCACATATAAATTCAGATTTTTGATCAGCTGGGCATCTGTGGCATTATAAAGAACCTCCTGCACATCCAGCAAAAAATAATGCCAGTCAGCTACAAACTTTTCATACTGGCGAAGATCCGGAGTGTCGATCCATTTCTTTACCTTGATCTTGCTCCTGCTTGTCTTCTTACATTCATGGGTTTGCAGAAAATACTTAAATCCACCATTTTCATAGAAACGTCCCAATGGGAAAAGTCTGCAGAACCCAGGACGGAAGTCATGAATGCTGCACCGTCCCTGTTCATTCAGGAAAACACAGCATTGGTTTTTCCCACTCATGCAAAGATGAGGCAGAATATTCCCATCCATGGCATCGAACTGGATCAGCCCGGTGCTTACCAGTTCCTGTGGTGTTTTTCCCAGATTCGTACACAGACGGTACACATCCATGGGATCCAGCACAACTGAGTCCCCCATACCCTCACAGCAGTCATGACAGCCCGCACAATCCTGGCAGTCTGCCTTTACCATATCGTTTAATTCATAAAGTCTTCCGTCGGAAATCTCTTCCAAAGATACTTCTCGGCGCATATGCAAATTCCTCTTTCTTTTATTTTTTTGTGGACAAACAAGGTTACGGTTCACTTCGCGATGTACAGAAATCATGCATTCCCATGATTTCCCACTGAGATTCCCGTTTTTCTGTAAACGATATTCACCAAAAACGTCTCGCGGAACATTGCCAGTGAACAGTACTATAACATGCTGCCATCAGCAGCATCTCCGTATTATCTATCCTCTGTATTTACAGCTTAATTCCAGATAAGGCCTGTGCAAAAGTATTGTTCACCGGCTCATTTGCCTCTTTCTGCTGCTTGCGCAGATAGTTCTGCACGTCACGCTTGCCCACTCCTGCGCCCTCTTTCTGACGTCTTGCCTGGAACGCGGAAAGCTTCTCTTTATAACCGCACTGGCAGACAAACGTCTCTTCCTTACCTTTTACATACATTTCCATACGTTTATGGCATTTCGGACAACGGGCATTGGTGGTGCGGGAAATCGTTTCACGGTAACCGCACTCACGGTCCTGGCATACCAGCATTTTGCTGTTTTTTCCGTTAACAGCCAGAAGTTTTTTGCAGCACTGCGGACACACTTTATTTGTAAGATTGTCGTGGCGGAAAGTGCCTTCCCCGGTCTTGATCTCATCCACAATTTCACAGGTATAGTCACGGATTTGGTGAAGAAAATCCCCCTGACGTATCCTGCCTTTTGCAATCTGGGAAAGCTTCATCTCCCAGTCAGCCGTGAGCTCGGGCTTTTTCAGATCTTCCGGCACCAGCTCCAGAAGCTGTTTTGCCTTGGAGGTAATATGGATCTCATTGCCTTTTTTCTCCATCATAAAAGTTTCTCAATAATGTCTGCTCTTGTGGCAACGGTTCCAAGCCCCCCAGTCTCTCCAAGGGTTTTCACCGCTTCTTTATCCCTTGTCTCCATAAATTTCACCGGATTTTCCATAGCTGCAAGAAGAGTTGCCTCTGTGAATCTTGCTGGCGGTTTTGTTTTTCCTGTATTTAAGGAAGTTTTCAAAATCTTTAGTCTGGTTCCTGTTTTCATCTCCGGAAGGCGCTGGTCTTTCAGTTTTTTCTCATCTTCCGCCTCATCTTCCAAATCATCATCTGCCCCGCCTTCGTAAACTTCCTTCCAGCCCAGGCTCTTTATCACTTTGCCGCTGGCTGCAAATGTTTCTCCTGCCGCTTTCGCCTCCATGTTCACCTGCTCATACTGACTTGCAGGATAAAGAACCGCAAGGAAACGACGGACAACCATATCATAAATCTTCCGTTCTTCATTTGTCATGTGGTCCAGCTGAACAAACTGTTCTGTCGGAATGATCGCATGGTGGTCACTGACCCTCTTATCATCCACAAAGCTTCCATTCACCTGCACAGGCTTATTCATAAGTGCGCCTGCAAGCTTCCTGTACGGACCGATTCCGCAGGCCTTCAGCCTTTCCTTAATAGTAGGAACAATGTCTTTTCCAATGTATCGGGAATCGGTTCGGGGATATGTGAGTACTTTGTGGTTTTCGTAAAGGCGCTGCATAATATTCAGGGTCTCTTTTGCAGAAAAACCATATTTCAGGTTGGCTTCCCTCTGCAAAGTTGTCAGGTCATACAGACCTGGGGCCATAGTCTTTTTCGCTTTTTTCTCTACACTGGTTATTTCAAGAGCAGCGTTCTCCAGCCTGCCCTTGATCTGCTCTGCCCTTTCCCGGGAAAAAGTACGGAAGCTCTTTGTTTTCTCATCTCTCCAGGTCCATTTCACATCCTGGGTTTCCAGAGAAATACCATAATATTCCTTTGGAACAAATTTGCGGATTTCTTCTTCGCGCTTTGCGATCATGGCAAGGGTGGGGGTCTGCACCCTGCCACAGGAAAGCTGGGCATTGTATTTACAGGTGAGGGCTCTGGTACCGTTCATTCCCACCAGCCAGTCTGCTTCTGCCCTTGCAACAGCTGCACGATAAAGATTGTCATAGTCATGCCCGTCTTTCAGATTGGCAAAGCCTTCTTTAATTGCTTTATCTGTGACTGAGGAAATCCACAGTCTCTTAATTGGCTTATGGCAGCCTGCTTTTTCCAGGATCCAGCGGGCAACAAGTTCCCCCTCCCGTCCTGCATCTGTGGCTATAATGATTTCTCCAATATCTTTTCGGAAAAGCTGGGTCTTTACTACGGAAAATTGCCTGCCAGTCTGGCGGATGACTACCAGCTTCATCTCCTTGGGGAGCATGGGCAAAGTCGCCATTTCCCATTTTTCATACTTTCTGTCATATTCTTCCGGGTCAGCCAGGGTTACAAGATGTCCAAGCGCCCAGGTTACTACATAGTTTTTGCCTTCGAGAATACCACCGTTCTTCTGGTTTGCGCCAAGAACACGGGCAATGTCTCTGGCGACGGATGGTTTTTCCGCAATTACAAGTGATTTCATGTATACACTCCTGATTATTTTCGTATTTGATGATGTCTGCTTAAGCAAACAGTGAAATCCTCTCCATAATTGTTAAGGAATAGTTACATTATAACACACTTCAGAAATTTTTAAGAATATTTTGTTAAAATTAATTTGTAAAACGATCCCACCAATGATATTATGTAACCATAAAAGACAGAGAATCTACATCGCGATACTTCAGGTTCTTTGCAACAGAGCATGCCCCCAAATATATTCCTTGAAATGTGCTTCACAATTTATGGAAGATTTTGTAAACATGTTCTAAAAACCTAGGAGAAAATATGTACTACTTTATTGTTAATCCAAATTCCCGCTCTGGCAGGGGACGTTCCATCTGGAATGAAATTCATCAGCAGCTTATGCTTCGAAAGATTGATTTCCAGTACTGCCTTACAAGATATTCTGGACATGCCGCAGAGATTGCTTCTGATGCCTGTGCTCTTGGCACTGAATCTGAGCCTGTATATATCATTGCAGTGGGAGGTGACGGCACCATTCACGAGGTGCTCACCGGCATCACCGATTTTGACCGGGTAGTCTTCGGATACATTCCAACCGGCTCTGGCAATGATTTCTGCAGAAGCATGAGACTCCCTTTTGATCCAATGGAATCACTGGAATATATCCTAAAGGCAGAGCATATCAGCAAAATGGATGTTCCTTACCTGCTCCGCAATAATAAGAAGTCCCGATTCGGTATCAGCACGGGAATCGGATATGACGCCGGCGTATGCCAGGAGGTTCTGGCAACGCCCTTAAAGAAGATATTCAATCGTCTTGGGCTGGGAAAGCTGATTTATCTTTTCATTGCATTGAAGCAGCTGATTTTTATTAATCCAGGAAAAATGACAGTGACCCTAGATGGAGAGAATACTTTTTCCTATGACCACGTATATTTTACAGCGGTTATGAATCAGAAATATGAAGGCGGCGGTTTTAAGTTCTGCCCGGATGCTCAGCCTGACGACCAGCTTCTGGACGTGATCCTTGTGGAAGGTATCCGTAAGATAAAGCTTTTATTTTGCCTGCCTACTGCTTTTTTCGGAAAGCATGTGGGCATCAGGGGAATACATATTCTCACCTGCAGCGATATCCATGTACATAGTGCGTCCGCTCTTCCCATTCATATTGACGGGGAATCTGGCGGAATTCGCGAAGATTTAACAGTTTCCATTGAAAAAAGCTCTTTAAAAATCATTTTACCTGTGGTATAATCTCTCACGATTTGGGGGATCCGGAATTACAAGACCGGTAACCCAGATTGGAAAAGGAGTGAAAAAGACTTGGTACAATTTATAAAAAAATACAGGCATGGTCTGATCATACTTGCGTATGCCATTGTTTATATGCTTTTTTTTGAGTATCTGGAGTGCAGGCCGGTATGGGGATTTCATGTGATCGACACTGTTTTTGATGATTACATACCATTTTGTGAGTATTTTATTGTCCCCTATCTATTATGGTTTCCGTATCAGATTCTCACAGTTTTATACTTTATCTTCAGGAACAAGAATAAAAAAGAATATTATCAGTTGATTTTCAATATGATGATGGGTATGACTGTTTTCCTGATCGTGTCTTATGCATATCCAAATGTACTGCACTTAAGACCATCAGAGTTTCCAAGGGAAAACGTGTTTACAGATATGGTAAGATGGCTGTATCGGACGGATACACCGACCAATGTTCTGCCAAGTATTCATGTATTTAATTCTCTGGCAGTTCATATGTCACTTACCAATTGTGAGGCGCTGAGAGACCACAAAGGGGTAAGGTATGGATCATTGGTTCTTACATTACTTATTATCATGTCTACTATGTTCCTGAAGCAGCATTCCGTAATTGATGTGTGCTGTGGTGCTACGCTGGCGCTGTTTGGATATCTGTTTTTCTATCCGCAGAAGGCAGGAGAAGAAGCAAGTGGCATGGCAGTAGAGAGAATTGGACGGAATAATCGCAGGAAACATTATTAAACAAAACGCGCACTTCCAGAAATGGGAAGGCGCGTTTTTTTTAACAAAAATACGAGCGGCGACAACCGAATATAGATAAAATATGCTGCAAAGTGGGGCGTACAGATTGCAGGAATGATTTTTCAAACAGTCTCCAGAGCGCCCTGATCATTAATCAGTTAAATCCGTAGAACTTCTGGCAAAGCTTGTATGCAGCTACAGACACCTTACGTCCGCCGCGGCCTGGAAGGTTCATGAAGTTACCCATGAGGCTGTGGCGAAGTTTTCCGTAGAGGGCACGGTTCGTGGAGCGGATATATTCCAGAAGCTCTTTCTTCTTGTCGAGAGCTTCCTTTGTGCCGGAGCGGATCAGCATAATGGAGGAAATGGTAGTAATAATATCCAGATAACTGATCATGTAGGCTCTGGTGCGTTTATTCATGCTGCCGCAGCTGGTGTAGGAATTTACCATCAGTTTATTTACGCGGAGCTGCTGGTCGATTCTGCGGATCATAACTGTCTCGTTTACGGACTGGTCATCGCGGCCGATAAAGTAACGGTAGAAATTAGTATCCAGGTAGTACATGTTCTGTACATACGGCAGCGGATCAAAGGCAAAAATATTATCTACGTAGAAGGTATGCTCCGGCAGAGTCAAGTTGCACTCAAGGAGAAGCTGGGTACGGTAGATCATGGAGTGCATGAGAAGATATTTTCCCTTTGGCATGTGACCTACTTCATTCCAGGTGAAAATCTGGTTCACTGGCAGGCAGTGACGATACTGCATAACCTTCTTGCGGGTAGCACCCTGTTTCTCGTATACAAAATTACTGATGAGAAGATCAACTGTTTTGGAGCCTTTTACCAGCTCTTCCAGAGTTTTCAGGATCTCTTTGTAGGATTCTTCATTTACCCAGTCATCGCTGTCTACAACCTTGAAATAGAGCCCCTGGGCATTGTGGATACCGGTGTTTACGGCGCCGCCGTGGCCAAGGTTTGGCTGATGGATGGCGCGGACAATGCCTGGATATTTCTCCTGGTATTCATCTGCGATCTCGGCTGTTCTGTCCTTGGATCCATCGTCAATTACAAGGATCTCTACTTCATCTCCGCCTGGTAAAAGGGATTTGATGCAGTTCTCCATATAAGCTTCAGAATTATAACATGGAATTGCTATACTCAGTAATTTCATTTATTTTCCTCCTCATGTAGTGTAACGATTCTGTATTTTAAAATTACGCACCTTGCGATGTATTTTTCTTTTTTTCTTTGAGTTATGTTCTCAAAAACGCCAGCAGAACCGTTACATATATTTTTCATAAGCGCCAAACGCAGAAGGTATGGCGTAGTTTCTCTCTGATTCTTTTTTATCTGCAAAAAGAATTCCCGGGACATGTGTCTGCTCCAGGGAGGACACGCGGATCCGGTACGCTTTCATCCGCCACTCAATGTGGGAAAAAATATGCCTGGCATCTGGCAGTTCTTCTATATATAAGGGCTCTGCGCCAAGCTCTTTCACGTATTCCAGGGCTTCCTCACGGTTCAGGTATCCTTCTGTATTTGGAAGCTCGTATAATCCGGCAAGGAGGCCTTTCGGCGGCCGCTTGCGGATCGCAGTGCAGCTTCCATCCTGAATAACCAGAACGGTTCGCTCTTCCACCACTCTTGGCTTCTTTGGTGCTTTCACCGGAAACTTCTCCATGGTGCCGTGAAGTCCTGCCTGGCAAAAGCATCTCACCGGACAAAGATCACATTTGGGCTGTCCGTTGGGGACGCACACTACTGCTCCAAGCTCCATCATTGCCTGATTAAAATCACCTGGACGGTCTTTCGGGATAATTTCTTGCAATGCGCTTTCTGTCTTTTTGCGAAATGCAGGTCTGGTAATGTCTTCCGAATCTTCCGTCATTCTGGTGACTACACGGAAAACATTTCCATCTACGGCTGGCACCGGAATGCCATACGCTATAGAAGCGATAGCTCCTGCAGTGTAACTTCCTATCCCCTTTAACGAGATAAGAAGGGAAAAGTCTTCGGGAAGTCTGCCATTATATTTTTCTACCATTTCCCTGGCTGCCAGCTGCATGTTCCGCACACGGCTATAGTATCCAAGACCTTCCCACAGCTTTAACAGCTTTTCCTCCGGACAGACTGCCAGGGCCGGGATATCCGGCAGTTCCCTGATAAATCTTTCAAAATAGGGCTTTACAGCTTCCACGCGGGTCTGCTGGAGCATGATCTCGGATACCCAGGTGTAATAAGCGTTGTGCTTATCCCTCCAGGGCAAAATCCTTTTATTCTCATCATACCAGGCAAGAAGAGGCTGTATAAACTCATCTGTCATCTAGTTTCCTCCAAACACACAGGCACTGGATTCTGTATTTCCATCCCGTCCGGCTCTACCAGACAGTCATAGGCCAGAATATGCACCCCTGCCTTTTTCGCTTTCTGTAAGGTTTCCCCAAATTCCCGGTGCGTATCCCAGTTTGGTTCAAATCTTGTAATTCCCTTCATCTGGATCACCAGAAGCAGATAAGCCTCATATCCTTCCCTCATGCAATGGATCAGCTCTTCCAGATGCTTCACGCCCCTCGCAGTAGGAGCATCTGGAAAACGGGCAATATTGTCTGCTTCCAGGGTTACACCCTTGACCTCAATAAAAGCCTTTCTCTTATCTGAACAGGCATACAGATCGAATCTGGAATTTCCATAAGTTTTCTCAGGAGTTACCTGCACTTCCTCCGGAAAAAGATGTCCTGCCCTTACCCATTCCAGGGCGGCTTTATTGGGAATCTGGGAATCCATATTGATCAGGCGTCCGCCTTTATTTACACAGACCAGATCGTATGCTGTTTTCCTTGCCGGATTACTGCTCTTTTCCAGAAAAACCTGAACACCAGGAATCAAAAGCTCCCTGCATCTGCCTGTGTTCTTTACATGAACCGTCTCTGTCTGTCCCGCAATCTCCACATGTGCGATAAATCGGTTCGGACGATCCAGGAAACGGCCTTCTGTAATATTTTCGTATTTCATAGTTCACCTCGTGCTGCTGCCTGACTCCCAAAACGTGTCTGAAAAAGGCTTTCTTCAATGACAGTCTCAAGAAATAATGTAACTATTTCACTGCAATATAAAACTGACCAATAGTTCAAAAGCAACAGTCACCTTTCCTATCATAACATAAAATCGGCAAAAAGCCAGTTAAAATTGAAAAATCCCATATTAGGAGATTGATTTTTTTGATTTTCCTATATAGAATAGAAACCGTCAGATTTCAAAACAGAATGAGAAAAGAAGCAATTTAAGAATTTTAAGCACACCAGAAAGGACTAAAAACCTCAAATGGACAGTATTATTTTTGATATTGACGGAACTATATGGAATTCCACCGACGTTGTAGCTATGGCGTGGAATAAGGCTTTAGAAAAAGAGAATCTTGATGTCCGTGTGACAGCTGATCAGCTGAAAGGGCTGTTTGGCAGACTTCTCCCGGATATTGCGAAGGCAATCCTTCCAGAACAGACTGAAGCGGAGCAGCTTCGGGTCATCGATATCTGCTGCCAGGCTGAGCACGATCTGCTGCGTGCGATGGGGGCACCTGTTTACGACGGACTAGAAGAAACTTTGAAGGAGCTTAACAAACGCTACCCTCTTTTTGTAGTAAGCAACTGCCAGGCTGGATATATTGAGCTTGTTTTTGAGAAAACAGGGCTTGGAAAATACTTCACCGGTCATCTGTGTCCAGGAGACAGCGGGGAAGCCAAGGCAGCTAATATCCGTTCTATTGCTAAGAAATATCAGCTGAAAGCACCTGTTTATGTAGGAGACACCTTCGGGGATTACCAGGCATGTCAGGAGGCAGGGGTACCATTTGTATTTGCTTCCTATGGATTCGGACAGGTAGATACACCGGATTATGTAATTGAGAAGCCGGCGGATTTGTTGAAATTATTCTAATTATTTATACAAATTTTATTAGCATTCCTTACTTTTCAAAAAATAGTGTGCCTGACTCATCACTGAAGTAACGAGAATGTGACACACAGTTATTCAAAAGCAGATTGCGGGAATGATTTTTCAAACAGGCTCCAGTGCAGCTCAATATCCGGATTACAAAAGAAGCACCTGTATATCAATTTCCAGATATACAAGTGCTTCTTTTTCATCTCATTTCTTACATTTCTTGCGAATCACTACCACCATGATAATGAAGATAACAATTACTGCTACCAGATAAATGATATCGTACACATAGCTCTTGATCACCATATCCAGACCGGTGAGGATTCCGAAAATGAGCAAGGTCACGCCGGAAACCAACTGGACCTTTTTGTCATCGTAAAGCTTCTTACGCTCAGCAGCATTTCCGCCTTTCATAAGAACATCTCCATGACCGGTAAGAAGCATAACTCCCATTACAAGAGCTGCTATAGTCAGTATCATATCAAATGAATCCATATTCATATTAACTTATTCTCCACTTCTTTTGTGTTGTTCTGCTATCCGTAGCTTCAAAGACATGCAGCTGTCTTTTCATACATCTAGAGCGTGTTTGTTCGTACTCAATGACCAAAAACTAATTGTTACTGCTCACTGAAATTTTTCGGTCAGATAAATGATCTTTTAGTAGAAGCACACGATCGGCACATTGGTATCAATAATGCTGTACAGAGTAGCAGCTGCATCCAGCGGCATATTGATACATCCATGGGATCCGGCGTAGGTATAGCGGTCACCACCGAAATATGCCTGCCAGGTAGCGTCATGGAAACCAATTCCGCCGTTAAACGGCATCCAGTAGGTAACCTGGGTTTCGTACTCGTAAGTGCCGTCCGGCTTCTTCTCTCCACGAAGCACATCCGGGCTCTTCTTATAATACAGGGTGAAAATTCCCGGAGGTGTGGCTCTGTCATCATAACGGATATCTCCGGAAACAATGTCAGAGTCAAAGATGATGCTGCCATTCTGGTAATAGTACATATGCTGACTACTCAAATCTACCTCGATATAGGTACTTCCAATATCATTATATCCATAAGAATTGGCTCTCATGGAATATACCGGTTCCCGTGTAGTCTGGGTGCCTGTACGGATCTCTTCTGTCAGCTGTGCTGCTTCTGCGTCCTGATCAATCTTCCAGCCATATGCAGAGCCATAAACAGAAACGGTACGGCCACTGGTCGTATTAAAAGAACGTGTTGTTCCCACTGTGTCATGCTCACTTGCCAGCTGTGCCACAAAATCCTTGATATGCTGGGTAAAGGAAGCATCATCCTGCACCAGCTGTCCCTTATCATCAAACTGCAGCCATTCCTTAAGGGTGTTTCCGTCAAGAGTGACTGTCTGATCTCCAAATGTATAGGTAATGCTGGCCTTGGTATAATTATTATAAGCATCCCTGGTGGCCTGAAGGGTGGGATCATCGCTGGTCACTGCTGCCACTGCATATACATCCGGCGTACTTCCCAGATCAATGGATGTCTGGCTTCCGGAAATGGCGGTGTCCAGCGCCTTATAGGCTTCCTTCACCTTCAGCTTGCTGCCCTCAGTCTCAGGAACAATAGTAAACTCGCTTCCCTCAAGCGCCACATATGCATTCTCCGGCTCAACCTGGTTCTCTGCCTGTGCACACTTCAATTCCTTTACTTCACTCTGAAGCAGACTCTTATCAAAAGTCACATTCTCCTGGGTGGTATAGCTCCTGGTCTCCATGAATCCTTTTACCCATTCATATGGCTTCTGCTGCTTCAAAAGATCCAGAACTTCTCCGTCAGACACATAGCGGTAATTGATCTGGTTTCCGCTGATGGCCTGCGGCTCCTGGTTTCTCGCAGTAATCTCAATGGAATAATCCTCTACATTGCTTGCAATCAGCTGCTCTGTTTCGTAGGCAGTCTTATTGGAACAGTTGATTCCGTTAATATAGGTTCCTTCAAAGAATCTGTCTGCATAATAGTAACTCACTGCTCCATAAGCGCATCCTGCTGTCACCGCAAGAATAGCTGCCACAATTCCCGTAACTTTAAGTCCCTTATGCTTCTTCCTGGGAACAGGGATGATCTTCTCGTCCAGTTCCTCATCGGTAATAGGAACATAGGAAATCTTCGTCGGACGGGCAGATCTGGCTGCCGGCTTCGGAGACGGTCTGGCAGATTTCTTAGAAGTCTGCTTCTCAGGCTGGTCAGGTGCTGCCGCACCGGCAGAGTCTTTTCTTCGGTGCTTTCTGCCTTTATTGGAACGGGGTGGAATAATTTCCACCTGAAGCTCTTTTTCAGATTCTTCCGGTCCATTTGCAGATTCAGCGTCCTCTGAATCTTCTTCCTCTGAATTCTCTTCTTCAGATTCTGTCTCTTCCTCGTTCCAGGAGTCCTCTTCGTCCGATGCCAGCTCTGCATCATCCTGGTCGTACTCCTCTTCCTCCGGATACTCCTCTTCAGAATCCTGCTCAGTCAGTTCCTCTGCATCGGAATCGTCTTCGCCTTCCCAGGAATCAAAATCGCTCTCCTGGTCATCCTCATCATAAAAGTCTGCGCCGTGGAATTCTTCGTCCAGATCTGCTTCAAGACCTGCCATCGCCGAATCTATTTTATCTTCAAAGTCTCCCGGACTTCCCTGAGTATGCTTGTTGTCCTTACTCATGTATAAAACTCTCCTCTGATAAAAACACTGTTTAAACAAGGCTTCTCCATCTAATGGCGAAACCTTGTTTCATTATAACATATATTTTCCATTTTGTATCTTAAAATGTATATTTCCTTCAAAGAATCCCTTTAATGTTAATTGCAATTCAAACTTCCACCCCAAGAGCTTATCCGTGGAAGTTAATTCTTCCGAAAGAATATGTGGAAGTTACCCTTTCAAACTGGAAACTCGGATTGCAATCGACCTTTTTTCATCCTCAACAGTCTATAACAGATTCATTTTATTAAATCACGTTTACGGATTTGTAATCCTGGCTTTCACTGCAGACATAATTTTCTCTTCATATCCTTCATCACATAGAAGTAAAGTACAATAAGAAGGACTGTTGCTACAATCCATGCAAATGGACTGGCCATGCATGCCATTGTATAACTCCTGGCATCTGCTGCAACAACTGCCATCACACCTCTTCCAATAAGCTCTGCCACGCCTGAGAGCATAGGAAGAAGCCCATATCCCATTCCCTGAAAGCCGTTACGATAGCAGTTAACCACATAAAGAGGAACCATAAACATTCCCACACAGCGAAGGTATGTATCTACCATAGGGATCACCGCCTCTGCATTATCAGAAATAAACAGATAAGAAAAATTTTTTCCCACAAAAAACAGGACGAATCCTACAACAACAGCATATGCACAGCCGATCACATCTGCACACCGGAACCCCTGACGCACACGGTCCAGCTTACGCGCACCAACATTCTGTGCACTATATGTAGACATTGTAGTTCCTATAGCTACAAATGCCTGGGTAAAGATATTATCAATTTTAGAGCCTGCTGTAAAGGCCGCAACTGCATAAGAGCCAAGTATATTCAAAGAACTCTGTACCATCATACCTCCAATGGCTGTAATGGAATACTGCAGTCCCATGGGAATTCCCACACTGATCTGTTTTACGGCAATATCACGGTTAAAATACCAGTCTTCTTTTTTCATCTTTAGTTCCGGCACGGCCTTCCACATATAGATCAGGCAAAGAACTCCTGACACTCCCTGTGAAATAACGGTAGCCCAGGCAGCTCCCGGCGCTCCCCAGTGAAAAAAGATAATAAATACAAGGTCAAGTACAATATTCAGTCCTGCCGCCAGAATCAAAAAGTAAAGAGGCGTTTTGCTGTTTCCCAGTGCCCTTAAGATACTGGACACCAGATTATACAATACCTGGGTAAAAATTCCGGCACAGATGATCATAATATAACCATATGCACCATCAAAAATATCTTCAGGTGTATGCATGAATACAAGAAGCCTGTGCATTCCCAACATGCTTACTGCAGTCATAACAACTGCGATCACAGCTGAAAGAATTGCTGCATTACCAACCGTCTTACGCATCTCATCCATTCTTCCTGCTCCGAACTTCTGAGAGGTAAGAACTGTAACTCCTGTTGTAACCCCCATCAGGAATCCAATAATAAGGAACGTAATGGTTCCAGTAGCGCCTACCGCTGCCAGCCCCTTGGTTCCAACAAACTTTCCAACAATAACTGCATCTGCCATACTGTACAGCTGTTGAAAAACATTTCCCAGAAATACAGGAATAGTAAAATTCAACAGCATTTTCATGGGCTTTCCCACAGTCATATCTGTCTGCATATTCAGTTTTCCTCCATAAGAAAAAATATCGTTTGAGAGGGATTATAGGCGATATTTTTTCTACTTTCAAGCCCCTTTTTTTATTATTTTGCAACTATTCAGCAGGTGCTGTTCCCCGAGGTGTTTATTTGTGAACGCAGTCCATAGGATTGTATTATTTTAAGCGCTTGACAAAAACCATTTTCTGCCATACTATAAGAACCACATAACGAAATGTTAACGTGTGAAAGACATCTGTCTTTTTCGCGCTTACGTTTATATCTGCTGCCAGACTATGAACGGGAACCACGATCAAACGGCAGCACTACTATTTTTAAGAAGGGAGTTCCCCATGGGAGAAAAAGTTATAAATGCAGCCCTGCTTGGGCTTGGAACAGTTGGAACCGGTGTTTACAAGGTTCTGAAGAACCAGGAAGAAGAAATGACAGCCAAGATCGGCTGCAAGGTTAAAATACGCAAAATACTTGTCCGCAACCTGGAAAAGGCAGCTGGCAAGGTAGATGATCCGGCTGTCCTTACCAATAGCTGGGAGGATATTAAAGCAGATCCTTCCATTGACATTATAATCGAACTGATCGGCGGAATCGAACCTGCCAGAACCTATATTCTGGATGCTCTTCACGCAGGCAAGCACGTAGTAACAGCAAACAAAGATCTGATTGCCGTCCACGGAAAAGAACTTATGGACACAGCCAGAGCTTCCCATGTGGATTTTCTCTTTGAAGCAGCTGTAGCAGGCGGAATACCTATTATCCGTCCTTTGAAGCAGTGCCTGGCAGGCAACCACATGAGCGAGGTTATGGGTATTGTAAACGGTACTACCAACTTCATCCTCACAAAAATGTCCCAGGAGAATATGGAATTTAAAGATGCACTGGCACTTGCCACAGAGCTTGGCTATGCAGAAGCGGATCCTACTGCGGATATTGATGGACTTGATGCAGGACGCAAGGTGGCTATTCTCGCCAGCGTTGCTTTTAATTCCAGAGTGGTATTTGATGATGTTTATATCGAAGGAATCACAAAAATTTCCGCCAAGGACATCCGCTATGCAAAAGAGATGGGCTGTGCCATCAAGCTTCTTGGTGTTGCCCGCAATACTGAGTCCGGTGTAGAAGCTTACGTCTGCCCGATGCTGATTCCAAATGATCATCCTCTTGCAACCGTTAATGATTCCTATAATGCGGTCTTTGTCCATGGAGATGCTGTAGAGGACGCCATGTTCTTCGGACGGGGTGCAGGTGAGCTTCCTACTGCAAGCGCCGTAGTTGGAGATATTTTTGATATTGTGCGCAATATGGAAGCAGGGTGCTGCGGTCGTATCGGATGCACCTGCTATAAACAGCTTCCTGTGAAAAAAATGGAAGATACCTACAACCGTTACTTCCTTCGCCTTCATGTAGAAGACCGCTGTGGTGTGCTTGCTGAAATGACGGAGGTTTTCGCCAAATATCACGTAAGCATTGCCCAGATCATCCAGAAAGACAGCCAGAATCAGGACGACCATCTTGCAGAGGTTGTTGTGATCACTTCCAAGGTTCGTGAGGGTGACTTTAAGACAGCGGTACAGGAGCTTTCCAATAAGTCTTCGGTAAAGCGTATTTCAAAGACTATCCGAGTTTATAGGAAGTAATTAGAAAAATCAAAATTATATTGTACATATGTTTATCTTAAGCATACAGTCAAAGGCACGATTCGTTCGTGCCTTTTTTATGTAATAAGCTGTTATATAAAAAGCCTGCCAAGGCAGAATTCTTCCTCATCAGAACTCCCATAGTAAATACTGCTAAAAATAGTTTCCAGAAATAAAAAAAATTGTGATTGAAAAATCCCAGATTTTTGATACTATATATAAGGAACAACAAAAGGGAAATTTTATCATATAAAGGAGCACATTATGAGCAAAAAACCAACGGTTTTAATGATTCTTGACGGATATGGCCTGAATGAAAGACATGACGCAAACGCTGTATACGAAGCGAACACACCTGTCATGGACAAGCTGATGGCTGAATATCCTTTTGTAAAAGGTAATGCAAGCGGACTGGCTGTAGGTCTTCCGGACGGTCAGATGGGTAACTCCGAGGTTGGTCATATGAATATGGGTGCAGGCCGTATCGTATACCAGGAGCTTACCAGAATCACCAAAGAGATTCAGGACGGAGACTTCTTCAAAAATGAAGCACTTCTTGCAGCTATGAAGAATGCCAAAGAAAATGATTCCGCGATCCACTTCATGGGTCTTCTTTCTGATGGTGGTGTTCACAGCCACATTACTCACCTTTTTGGTCTTCTTGAAATGGCTAAGAAAGAGGGACTTAATAAAGTTTATGTACACTGCTTCCTGGACGGCCGTGACACCCCTCCGGCTTCCGGAAAAGGATATATCCAGCAGCTCCAGGCGAAGATGGATGAGCTTGGCGTAGGTGAGATTGGTGTTGTTTCCGGACGTTATTACGCAATGGACCGTGACAACCGCTGGGATCGTGTTGAGCTTGCTTACAACGCACTTACCAAGGGCGAGGGTGTTAAGGGAACCGACGCAGCTGAGGCTGTACAGGCATCCTATGACGACGGCAAGACAGACGAATTCGTTCTTCCAACAGTCATTGAGAAAGATGGCAAACCAGTTGCCGTTGTTTCTGATAAAGATTCTGTTGTATTTTTCAACTTCCGTCCTGACCGTGCACGTGAGATCACAAGAGCATTCTGCGATGACGAATTTACAGGTTTCGCAAGAGAGAAACGCCTTGACCTCACATATGTATGCTTCACAGATTACGATGACACCATTGGAAATAAGCTGGTTGCATTCCACAAGGTTCAGCTTCACAACACATTCGGCGAGTACCTTGCAGCTCACAACATGACTCAGGCACGTATCGCTGAGACAGAGAAATATGCTCACGTAACCTTCTTCTTCAACGGTGGCGTTGAGGAGCCAAACAAGGGCGAGGACAGAATCCTTGTGAAGTCCCCGAAGGTTCCGACTTACGACCTGCAGCCAGAGATGAGCGCTCCGGAAGTTTGCGAGAAGCTTGTTGCAGCAATCAAATCTGAGAAATATGATGTGATCATCATCAACTTCGCCAACCCGGATATGGTTGGTCATACAGGTGTTGAAGCTGCAGCTATCAAAGCTGTTGAGGCTGTTGATGAGTGCGTAGGAAAGGCTGTAGAGGCTCTGAAGGAGGTTGACGGACAGATGTTCATCTGTGCTGACCACGGTAACGCAGAGCAGCTTGTAGACTATGAGACAGGCGAGCCATATACTGCTCATACCACCAATCCGGTACCGTTCATTCTGGTTAATGCAGACCCGAAATATACTCTTCGTGAGAACGGCTGCCTGGCAGACATCATCCCGACTCTGATCCAGCTTATGGGCATGGAGCAGCCAGCTGAGATGACTGGTAAATCACTTCTGGTGGAGAAATAATCCGCTTATACAGCTCTGTTGCTTTAAAGGGTGCTGGCTTAAATGCCAGCGCCTTTTTATTATGTCCTTTTTTATTATGGCACAAAAAGAACAGCTCTGACAGATTTTCCATCCATCACAACTGTTCTATTATTCCTGATACCTATTGTCGCCAGCTCTTTCTGAATTATTGTTTCCCTTATACAACAACACGATCTAAATCGTACTTCCACTGTTTACTACTTCTTATATAAAAACTACTTCTCACTGAGCTCCTTCAAAAGCTTCTGAAGATGGCGGATATAATGAAACCCTGCACACAGAGTTACCGAAATAATAACAGACAACAGTGCAGCCATGACCACATATACCACAGCGCCAGATTTCGCCCCTGCTACCATACAGTAAAACAGACACGAAGACAATGCAGCTGCAAATACAGTGGAACCTGCTATTTTTAATCCTTTTCGCATATCTTAGTCCTCCCAGATAGGGTGACTATAATCACCCTGTTATGTTTTTCATTTTAAACCCATAATAGAGATATGGCAAGAACAAAATGGACAGGAATTTGAGTGATGATAAAATACGACAGATTCTGGGAGACATTGAAAAAACGCCATATTTCACAGTACTATCTCATTAATGAGTGTGGAATCGAAAAAAGGTTATTGCGCAGACTTCGGGACAATGAAAATGTAGAAATCTTTTCATTAGACCGAATATGCACTGTTCTTAACTGTGATCTGGATGATATAGTAGAATACGTACCCAATAACCCTGATATCATTGAGGATGCGAAAACAGCCCAAAAAGAGGCAGCCGCATCACATCCTGTTCACACTCCATCGAAATAACTGGTGCTTCAGACTCCCACAGTATAAACCATACATAAACTATACGTGTCTCAGCTCTGATAAACACGTTTTTTTGAAAAAGAATAAAAATACTTACATTTTTATTTTTTTGCACGGATGCCTAATTCTTTGTTTCGGCTGAGTGGAGAGAGTTTGGAATTATTTTTAGAGCATTTTGTTCTTTTTTTTTATATTGTTTTTTAGTTAATCCAGGGTATTAATTTTTCCATAAAGAACCCTGCTGCATAAAAAACACCGCCAGGTGACTTTCGCATTTTATCTGCGAATTTTCATCTGACGGTGTTTTTATCTTAAAAATTATTTATTCAACCTCTTCCGGCTCCATACTCAGCTTATGCTCCACTTCTGTGCCAATATCATACTTCTGTCTGTATTCCTTAAAATAAGTGTAATATTCCAGACTATCTGTAGGATAAATCCTGGAGTTGTGAATGTGGATATCGGTTGTCTCTTCCCCACTTTTCATAAGTGCTGTCATGGCACTTGCACAGTGGGAAGCAATACGTCCAAAGCTGTTCAGAATATCGCTGAACACAGTTCCCTCTTCCAGTCCGCATTTGCCCTGGCTGAGGCGCTCTGCATGGCGCATCTTCAGTTCATCACAAAGTCTGGTGATTACCACGCCAAGTGGTGCAACACGCTGTGCGGCTTCTCTGTCATCGTTCATAAATGCATTGCAGGTCACATTGATTTCCTCACGGACTGCATCCATGACTACATTCAGCTCATCCCATGCTGTCTGAGAGAAGTTCGTGTGGTTGTCATGCATTTCGTTGGACATATGTGCGATGTAGGAAGCGTGATCGCCAATTCTCTCAAAGTCATTGATTGTGTGCAGATAAAGGGAGGTCTGGCGCGTCTGGGCGGTGTTCATCTCACGTTTGGTGAGCTGGATCAGATACTCTCCAAGACGGCTCTCATATTTGTCGATCAGGTCTTCCTTACGCTGTACCTTATCATATTTATCCTGCTGATAATCATTCAGAAGGTTCATAGCTCTGTTTACATTCTTACGAAGCTTCTTGGCCATACCATTCATAGCACGATGACACTGTCCAATTGCAAGTGCAGGATAATTTAACAGACGCTCTTCCAGAAGATCGAAGTCTGCCTCGTCCTCCAGCTCCTCTGCGCTGTCCTTAACCAGATAGCAAACCAGTTTCTCCAGCTTGGAAATAAACGGGAAAAGCACCACAACGGTAGCCACACGGAAAATGGTGTTCAAAAATGCGATGGATACCGGAGTCATGATCATATCCAAAAATCCAAAATGAATGAACGCATTCAAGGTATAGAATACAATGGACCACAGGATCAGACCGAATAAGTCATTCAGCAAATATACAAGAGCTGTTCTCTTACCGTTCTTATTCGCTCCAACTGCAGAGATCAGTACCGGACATGCAGCACCAACACCGATACCAAGAACAATTGGAAATGCACTTGCAAAGGTGAGGATTCCGGTTACGGAAAGAGCCTGCAGCACACCAACTGTTGCAGATGCACTCTGAAGCACTGCGGTAAATGCAATACCTACCAGAATACCTGCAATTGGGTTGGAAAACATTGTCAGCATATCAATAAATACAGGACTTTCACGAAGAGGAGAAACTGCTCCACTCATCATCTGCATACCATTCATCAGAATAGCAAAGCCCAGCATAATGTTTCCAATATTTCGGTATACAGATCTCTTACAGACCATACGAAGCATGATACCGATTACAGCAACTACTGCTGAAATAGTGGCTGTAGAAAGAATACTTGCAATTCCACCGGAGCCCTGGATATAAGACAGACACAGAATCCATCCTGTAATACTGGTTCCGATATTTGCACCCATGATAATACCAATTGCCTGTTTCAGCTTCATCATACCGGAGTTTACAAAACCGATTACCATAACGGTAGTGGCGGATGATGACTGGATTACACTGGTAACACCTGTTCCAAGTGCTACTCCCTTCAGCGGGGTATTGGTCATTTTGTAAAGGAATGCTTCCAGCTTATTACCAGCAACGGATTTCAGTCCGTCTCCCATCAGCGACATTCCAAAAAGGAAAAATGATACTCCGCACAGCAAAGATAAAACCATTGAAAAAATTGCCATGTTCTAATCCTCTGTTGTCGTTTCCCTCTGCCAATTCTGCAGAGGCGACCTTTCTTTTCAAAGTATTTTCTTTTGTTAACGTGGATTTTTCTCAATTTTTACATATCCTTAATTATTATGCCATAATCATAGGCTGATTACAATATTTGATTAATTTCAAATTGTAATTTTTTGCGGTTCAAAATTTCCATTTTTCTGTATAATCTGACGAAATATATGGTAATTTTTATTTCTATTCAGCTTACTGACGATAAGTAGATACCATTATGCAAGAATCTTACACACAACCGGCATCTCTCTTATCAGTGACATCACTATATATAAAATTCCCATCTTCTGATTACCATGTAATTTAAGCGTTTAATTGCTTTTTATCTGGATTAATATATCTGATCTGCCAGATAATGCATTTAATTGATACTGGAACTGCAACAAGACAGGCAATAGCACCAAATAGCATAATCGCAACATCCTGAAAGAGGAATCTGGAATTGAGAATGATTTCCAGACTATATTTTTGTGTCTGCACATAGGAAAACAATAAAATACTCCCTCCAAGATATGCAAAAAGCAACGTGTTTACTGTTGTGCCTATAATTTCTTTTCCCACCTGATACCCTGTTGAAGTAAGTTCTTTCTCTACCAGACTGTTTTTATGAGTCCAGACTTCATACACAGATGACGTCACAGATAGTGCAGTATCAATGACAGCTCCCAGAGTGCTGAAAACACTTACAAAAACAGCCACATGAAGCATATTAATACTGATATCTGTGTTGTAATAGTACATAAAATCCTCTTCTGAAATCTGAAGTTCATTTAAGCCATAACTTCCTGTTCTCCACGTAATAGCAAAAATCGGAATAAACAGAATCAGCATTACAAACAGTGTAGCCAGAAAGGCAGCTCGCGTTTTGACATTATTTCCATTCTGATAAAACAGAGAATTATAACAGACACCTGCTCCTGCCGCCAGTATCAGAAGCAGTGCGGGAAAACCAGCTAACATCAATATAACCGAAAAAAACAGAATAATAATATTACCTGCCAGTGCCATGATTGAAACAGCTCCACGTTCTCCTCCAATTGTAATCATCAAAAAAAGCAGCACTAATGTAAGAAAAAGAATCATTATTTTCCACTCCTTTTCAGTGATGGTATTTTCATAATAATCGAAGCAATTAAAACAGATACTGGTATTGCCAACACTATTCCAATACTTTCTATCAGAAAGCGACAGATATCATATGGAATGTGATATCTTACAAGCGTTATAAATCTGATCTCATTATTCATTTTAAGAATAAACATTGGAATCATGCCACTTACAAGAACAAATAGCAGTACATTTATCATGGTTCCCATAATATCATATCCGATTTCCCTTCCCGAATGTATCAGCTTTCTTATAGAAACTGATGGATTTTTGCGAACAATTTCACCAGTTGCTGCACTTATAGTGACTGTTACATCCATAATCGCTCCAAGCCCTGTCAGCATAATATCTGTCCAGAATATGTCGGCTGAATTACTCATGCTTCCAAGGTATTCCAGATTAGAATAATCTAAATCTCCATACCTGTGAATAGAAAAATCAAACAGCATCATAATCAGGAAAAGAACACATAAAGTCGAAAGAACAGCAGCCCATGTTTTCCTGTGAATTCCATTCAGACAGATCAATGTAGTCAACGAAAAAAGAAGTGCAATTACATTACATATTCTCAGAATATTCTTTCCATCTCCCAACAGTTGAAATCCGTACGCAAAAATCAATGTATTCAGTATCACTGATACGATCGTATAACCCCCCTGTTTTCTCGTAATATAGATCAGAAGAATAATCAGACCACCCACCAGTACGACCAGATAGATGTCACGTTTTACAGAACGTATAGTTTTTCCAGGTCTGTCTTTTGACCCATTCAGAAGTACCGTATCTCCTTTATGGTATTTCTGCGTCTGAACCTGTGAAGAAGTGTATTCGTTAGAAAGTGTAATTTCTTTACCTTTATATGCACCGTTCAATATCCGGGCTGTAATTTTCTGAGTATAATAGTGTTCTTCTGCACCTCTGGTTCCTTCTCTGCTCATGGTTTCCATTTCTGATACAGAACATATTTTTGCCAGAGGAGTGTGATAGAATCTGGCATTAAAACAGGTAAATATAACACAGATAATATAAATGCCAGCTAAAAGATATTTTTTATGAGATAGACAAAATTTCATTGAATTTATTTTCTCCTTCCAGATTAATATTTCTGCCAATATCGCATTGTACGCTTTTATTCGATGTTGGTCAATGTAAATTGCAGATTATTTGCAAATATTGTTGGCATTTTGATACTGTTCACTGGTAACATTCCGCGAGGTGTTTTTTGTGAACAAAGTTCACAGAAAACCCGAGAGTTGCGGCGCGAAATCATGCAAAGCATGATTTCTGTGCATCGCGAAGCGCGTTACTGTGAACGGAGTGAACAGTAACGGCATTTTTTTCTGTCCCGCGCCAGCATCTATAATACAAATAGTTTGCATTTACACAAAATTATTTTCTATTTCCGGAGTTAATAAATGATAGATAAAAGGCCCCAAAGCTCTGTTTCAAACATTCTGATGGAGCAAAATATATACCTTATAAATAGTTTTCTTGAATCAAGCTATCTCTGTTTAATAAATAGGATAAACATATTCCTCTTCTGACGGCTCTGCGTCTTCTATATCAGTGACAGTAATTTCCATCCCTTTATGTTTGTCATAGTGATATGTACCTGTTACATTTATCCATGCATCCTGCGTCAAATCAGAAGGCAGGTACCATATTGGTAACCTCAATCTTATCCCCTCCAACCTTTGTTGCAAAATCATACATAGGATAAAAGCTTGCCATAACATTTATTTTTTTTCCAGAAGAAGTATCCTCAGTTTCTGCTGCATATGCCAGATTAAAAGAACCAATGCCAAGTGCTATTGTAGCTGCAAGTGCTGTTCTAGTTAATAATTTTTTTCTCATAATAAAATCCTTTCTGCACAAACCTGATGTGCCTGAAAATAAAATTTCAAAAGCATATTATCTCATCCGCTTAAAATAAGCGCAAACCATTTGCGTTTATTAAAATAACGCATAGAATACCGGCCGTCAATAATATTTGCAAATTATTTGCATTTCTGGAGCATAATTGACTTAGGCGAAATAAAAAGATACAATAGAAAAAAGCACATATGAAAGGAATAAAGAAAATGGCTGAGCGAAAACCCTATACTACAAAAACAAGACAGATTATTCTGGAGTATTTGAAGTCCCAGAAGGCTGTCACTGTCAGTGTGGCTGATATTGAAAAATATTTAAAAACTGAAGGAATTAAGGTAAATACAACAACTGTATACCGATATCTTGACAAGCTTTGCGCCGAGCATATTGTAATCAAATATCCGGATCTGAACAGTGATAAAGCTGTGTTTCAGTTTGCAGGAGAAGAAAAAAAATGCACAGAACACCTACATCTGAAATGCATCAGATGTGGCAAGGTTGTGCATCTTGACTGTGACTTTATGGATGAATTTAAAGAGCATTTGTATAAAGATCATGGCTTCCGGCTGCATTGCAGCGGAGATATGCTTCATGGCATCTGTCAGGACTGTGAAAACAAAAAAATTTCTTCTCCACAGAGCTGACTGTCTTTTAGTAAACAACAGTTTCCCCGTCTTCCAGCATATCATAGTTAGAAACACCGTACGCTGTTAATTGGCCACGCATCGTAAAGCGTGTAACTGATGCATGAGCAACATTATCCATATGTGTCAGATAAAGCTTCGCCTCTGGTGCTGTCAGCGAAACATTCCATACATCCTCAGCACCCATAATCAAACGGCCATTTTCCTTTGTTTCAGCAGCACAACACGAGATGGAAAACCTGTCAATTTCTCTGGTCTGCCAGACAGTTTTTCCACTGAGGATCGCTGCCTTTTCTTCTATTGTCATCTTTTCAACCAATTTTTACTGTTTCATAATTGTTTTCCATCCCACTTTCATCCTTATTCAGCATTCTTTCTTTTCTTATATCCTCTAATTACCAGTACTTCCATTCCTGCCATGAAAAGGGCTATTACAGTGTCGATACCAATTCCTGCTTTTTTCCAGTTTTCCATACCTGTTTCTTCGTGTTCTCCATCATAAGCCCAACTGCTTACAACTGTATACATGACATTTTTGCAGGCATTTCTCATCTGAAGTACAGATGTTGGATGCTCTGGATTGGCTACATTGTTCTCTTCTCCATTGAATGTAGACAACATTACATCTACTCCATTCGCCAAAGCTGCATCTGCATTCATAAATCCATGACCATTGTTTCGGAAGAAGTCTGTAAGCGCCATTCCCCTGAATCCCCATTCATCTCTGAGAACTGTATTCATAAGGTTACTGCATTCTCCAGTCCATTTATCTCCAAGGAAACTCCAGGAAACCATAACCGCATTTGCTCCACCTTGTTTTACAGAAATCTCGAATGGTTTCAGATAAATTTCCCGGATTGCCTGCTCATTCGACCAGACACTTACCATTTTGGCATTACCTTCATACATAGCAAAATGTTTAATGTAAGAATAAACTCCGTATTTTCTTGCTCCTTCTACTGCTTTTGCTCCCATATTTCCTGAAAGAATTCCATCTTCTGAGAAATATTCATAGTTTCTTGCACCAAATGCGGTTCTATGAGTATTCATACCTGGTGCATACCAGCCCTCTGCACCCATTTCCTGACTGATCTTGCCCATGCATTCACCCCAGGCCTGTGCAAGTTCCTTATTCCATGTGGATGCAACCACAACTTCAATTGGGAATCCAATAGAACCAACTCCTGTAAAGTTGTTATTAATTGCTGCTGGTCCATCAAAATCAAGTGTAGCCACTTTTCCCACAGAATCCATGGCTGCTGTCTGATAACCAGCCATTGCAATCATATTTGCCATTTCATCAACAGTAAGCTGATCCAGAAGTTTTTCCCAACGAGGATCGTCATAATCAGCATCACGCATATCAGCTAATGTAAGTCCATTATCTGCTCCCGTTGTCGGCATTACATCCTCACCATTGAGATATGTAGTCTTATCAAAATTGCTGTTCAGATGATATTCAGAAACATATGGCTCACCCAGCTCTGCAGATGCCGGTGCTGCTGTAGCCTCTTCATAATTTGCAAAATGATCTGCTCGTGATAAATATGTCACATCGCCTTTTGCATCTTCAAATACATTTGTTGCTGCAGTATCATCTGATGCTCTTTTATTTTCTCCCTTATATACTACATCTTTATCTGCAGTATAAGTTTTCTGATCCAGCACAGTGTGTGAATCACTGTTAATAGAGATTACATAGTCACCTTTTTCAAGAACATACGCTTTTGCATTATTCTCATCATAGGAGGCCATATCTTCTATACTAAATGTAACTGTAACAGTCTGAGATTCTCCCGGCTGAAGCAGATTTGTTTTTTCAAACTCAATTAGATTTGCAGAAGATTTCTCAATTCCTCCATTTGTATATGGCGGTTTATAATACACTTCTACTACATCTTTTCCGGCAACATCTCCGGAGTTGGTTACTTCTACATCTACAGAAATCTGTCCGTCTTTTTCCTCCAGTTCACCCATTTTCTGTTCAAATTCTGTGTAACTCAGACCATATCCAAATGGATACTGTACAGTCTTGTCGTAATCAATCGCACCTTCCTGTGCAGCTGTTTCATAGTACTTGTATCCTACATAAATGCCTTCCACATAATTGGTAAATGCCGGAGCATACACCTGCGCAGTTCCTGCGTTCATTCCTTCAACAGCCATATCTGCCAGATTTGTATACTCTGTTTTTTCTGCATTATTCCACCACGGAGCAGTCGTCATATCATAAATAAATGTATCCGGTGTTTTTCCGGAAGGATTGACTTCACCTGAAAATACTTTACCAAGTGCATTAAATCCCACATTTCCCGTTCCTGGGCACCATACAACAGATTTAATCTGAGGATATTCATCTGCGAAACCAAGTTCAAACTGATTTGCTCCATTATAAATTACAATGACATTATCAAAGTTTGAGCAAACCATATCCACCATATCTCTCTCAGTTTGTGAAAGCTGTAAATAATGCTCTCCCTCAGGAAAATCATCATATTCATCAGAATTATTATCATATGCTGCTTTTCTTACATCCATAGGAATATCATTATGACCTTCACCTGCTTTTCTGGAAAGAACCACAACTGCCACATCAGAATACTCTTTCGCACTTTTAATAAGCTCATCACTGTATGTATCTACAGGTGGCTCCGGTAATGTCCAGCTCTGTTTCTGGATAGACATTTCCGGATCATCTGCACCATAATTGTTATAAAAATCAACCAGTTTCTGGTTAATAGAAAATCCGGCATTTTCAAGTCCCTGATTCAGACTGACAATATCATACAGATCATTAATTCCACCGGAACCAGCTCCTCCGTAAGCCGGATTAATAGATTCCCAGCCAAAAATATTCAGTTTTTTTGTTTCATTTAAAGGAAGCAAGCTTTCATTCTTCAGAAGAACAATTCCGTCTTCCATAATTTCTTCTGCCACTTCCGCAGCTTCTTCATTTGTTTCATCGCTTAAAGTTCCATTTCCCGTTGCAAGTCCAATCAATGTAGCCATTGGTCCAAAACAGATCATATTCACGCAGACAACAACAGCAAGAACCATTGCGATCACAGCTTCTCCTCTTATCAGAAATCTTTTGTCCCTGGACATCCTGCGGCATGCAACCATAATTACGATTCCAATTACAAGTGCAGCAATAATACCGATAATATATGGTTTGCATAATTGTAATACCGCCAAAACATCTTCCATTTCAACACTGATCATTCTCTTTTTCCTCCTTTAACTCCCTCGTCTTTTTCAGGTATCCTTTTCTTCTTGTTTCATATAATCTAATATAACATCTCCAAGATACGCTACATCCTCAGCTGCAAATGCCATTGGAAAATTATCAGAGAAAAGAATTTGTGCAGAAGGTGGAAATTCCTCATCACCTGACCATAAAATAAAACATAATTTTAATTCACGAAAAACTTCAAATTCGTAGGATACATCTCCATACTTTTGGCGTATCCCTGCCAATTTTTCCATTAATCTTTCAAAAACATCTTGTCTATTTCCATATGTTTTCGCGAGCCTCATAATACAACGCCCATAAAACTGCCTATAATAAACCTCTCCCCAAGGAAGATCACGATAGGACAAAAGATCCCCCGCAGCTTTCATATAATCTCCCTCTGAAAAATATCGTAACATCAAGATTTTTGCATGAATATCATTACACAAAATCGCATCTTTATCTGATTTATCTATGCAATGAATTTCGAACTCTGGATAACTGATCGTGTATGTGTTCTGCATAAACTTTATTATAAATGACTTGCTATTATCATCAAATGGTATATCCAGCCGACTTGTAACACCCTCTGGATTTACATTCTGAAACTCCGCAAGGTAGTATTCATATGGTTTCATTTCCAGATTATGTTTTTCATAGTAATCCTGTAACATTCTAAATCTCCTTATTCTGTTAAATAGAAAGTAGGAATTCTGTTAAGTTTTCAATAGCATCTGGTTTTTCTGACAGTTCTTTCCCCATCAGCCCCTCTCCCATAATGCCAGGATCCGCACTAAGAGATACAGCGACTCGATTTGAATTCCATACAGCTTCATACATCATTTCCTGATTCTCTTTTGTTACTTTATTGAGAACGTAATAAAATGGTTTTCGAATACTTTCCGATAATTCCCCGATTTTTTTGGAAAGCTGTAGGGATTCATAGGATGGATCTATGATTATCAATATCAAATCTACACCGTTATCAATTCCACGTCCAAAGTGTTCAATACCAGCCTCCATATCCATTAGCGCAAATTGGTCTTCTGTAAGCCTGAGATTTTGGATAAATTGAGTCATAACAGTTCCCATAGCACAAGAACACCCTTCATTTGCTTGATGAATTTTTCCACTGGTCATCAGTTTTACACCGTCCTTCAGACTATAATAATCTTCCGGTATATCATCTATAGTCCAGGTTTTCTCAAAAAACTGATGAGTAAATTTTGATAACATCATATCATTTAAAACATTTTGCTTACCACCGAAATAGTCTGTAAAATCTCTGGGAAGCTTCATACCTAGCTGTCGGTGTAGACCATAATTAGATTCATCGGAATCAATTACCAAAATTTCTTTTCCTCGTCTGGCTAAAGCCTTAGCCAACAGACTGGTTACTGTACTTTTTCCACATCCACCTTTTCCACAAACTGCTATTTTCATCTCTATATTTACTCCTCTTCTTTTTTCTAAATAATAAGAATTACATATGACCATACTTCAAACTGTCTTACTCCACTTCCTCCAGTTCTGTTCCTTCTGAAAGAATATATCCGCAGTTATCGCATACTCCGTCCTCTGCTAGTATCCCGTCTTTCACAAAGGCTTCAATGCCTCCCTGTTCATGACAGCGTGGAC
>OLQF01000136.1_pt1 | contig 65635 bp, 64 predicted proteins | sample 1643171 | NCBI WGS metagenome assembly OLQF01 (sample SAMEA3136702, study PRJEB25190) | human gut metagenome | reverse complement strand
TTATAAGATTATTTTAACAGTTAAACACCTCCTTGTCATATCTTTATATTTCCCTCATTCTCCAACAGACAAAATGTCTCATAGCCTCCCAGCTCCCCTCATTCTTATGACAGGCTGCACTCACCTCCATGACCATGCAGAAGTCTCATTATCATATCCTTGTTCGCTCCCTGTGCTCTTCGTGGTATCATAAAAGAACCTCAATCCTATTGTTCATGGCATAAAATTCATTGCCCGCAGATCATGGCGGAATATGTCCTCCCGGACTGTGCCGGAAAATGGTCTTATTCAATTGTCAGTTTCCCTTGGATTCATCATCATTCGATCATCATATGTCGTGAATGGATTTGTCAGATCTGATCGATCTCATCTTAGATTTATCTTGTTGATATGTTTTTAGAATTATCTTATATTGTATTCTCTTCCATTTATTCCCTATCTTGGTTTATCATAACATTTTCGCATAAAAAAAGCAACCCATTTTCTTCCATGGGTTGCTTTTTTATGATTCATTAGATTCCAAGAATCTTCTTCACTTCGTCTTCCATTGCTGCTGTCTCACATACCGTATCATGAAGAACTGGTGCAGTTCTGATCTCTTCGATCGCTTTTGGAATTGCTGTCTTAGATACTTTGTTAAGTTCATCAACTAATTCAAAGTCATCTTCTGCATCATATGCTGGATCGATCGCATCCATAACACTTCTTGTGAATTTGTATGGACTTGCTGTAGAAGCGATCACTGTTGGAGTCTTGTCATCTCCTGTCGCTGCTTTATATTTGTCATATGCAACTGCTGCGACTGCTGTATGTGTATCCATCACATATCCTTCTTTGTCATAGACTTCTTTAATCTTCACTGCTGTTTCTTCTTCACTTCCGAAAGCTCCAAAGAACTCAGATAATTCTGCTTTCATGGCATCTGTGATCACATATTCACCGTCTTTTGTCAATGCTGCCATAAATTTGGCACACTGTTTTGCATCATTTCCTGCGATTCTATAGATCATACGCTCTAAGTTACTTGAGATCAGAATATCCATAGATGGAGATGTTGTAACATAGAATTCTCTGTTACGATCGTATTTTCCTGTCTCAAAGAAATCAAATAATACTTTATTCTTATTAGATGCGCAGACAAATTTGCCGATTGGAATACCCATCTGTTTTGCATAATAAGAAGCTAAAATATTACCAAAGTTTCCTGTTGGAACGACTACATTCATAGGTTCTCCGGCCTTTAATGCACCCTGTTTTAATAAATCAGCATAAGCCTTTACATAATATACAACCTGTGGCACTAAACGTCCGATATTGATTGAGTTTGCAGATGAGAATTGGAATCCGTTGTCATTCATCACTTTCGCTAACTCTTTGTTAGAGAACATCTTCTTAACACCTGTCTGAGCATCATCAAAGTTTCCTTTGATTCCGATCACGTATGTATTGTCACCCTTCTGTGTTACCATCTGTTTTTCCTGAATTGGGCTGACTCCAGACTTTGGATAGAATACGATGATCTTTGTTCCCGGTACATCTGCAAATCCTGCTAAAGCCGCTTTTCCTGTGTCTCCAGATGTTGCTGTTAAGATCACGATCTCATTCTTTACATTATTCTTTCTTGCTGATGTTACAAGTAAATGTGGCAGAATAGATAATGCCATATCTTTAAATGCAATGGTTGCTCCATGGAATAATTCCAGATAATATGCTCCATCTACTTTCTTTGTCACTGCGATCTCTTCTGTATCGAATTTGCTGTCATATGCATTATTAATGCATGTCTTTAATTCTTCTTCTGTAAAATCTGTAAGGAATTCTTTCATGACTGCATAAGCAATTTCCTGATAGGACATCTGTGTCAGATCTTCCAACGATACATTTAATTTTGGAATGCTGTCTGGTACAAATAATCCTCCATCGCTTGTTAATCCTTTTAAAATAGCTTCAGAGGCGGTTGCTGTTTCTTCACTATTTCTTGTACTGTGGTATACTAAATTCATATTTCCCTACCTTTTCTTCTATTAAATATACGTGTTTCTGTTGGTTTTTGATTATATCATATGTTGTTCCTGTCTACAACTGATTTTCATGAACTATATCTTATACAATTACAAATGTCAGCATGAGACGGACACCACTGATCAATGCTTTTTCATCAAAATCAAACTTTCCATGATGGTTTGCAGGGTGGTCGCCGCCACCGATAAATGCAAAACATCCATCCATTTCTTCCAGATAATTTGCAAAATCTTCTCCTAACATCATTGCTTCAACATGAGTAAACTCTGACGGATCAAAGACTTCCCCTGCTTTCTCCATGACATCTTCTACAACACCCGGATCATTGATCAGTGCCCCATGGCTTGATTGTTGAAAATCAACCGAAACATCTACTCCATACATCTGTTCATGGGCTTTCGCGATCTCTTTGACTCTGTGCTCGATCATCTCCTGAGCTTGTCTGGAAAATGTTCTTGCAGTCCCTTCAATCTTTGCTTCCCCTGCGATCACATTTCTCGCTGTCCCGGCTTCGACCTTTCCGATCGTTAAAACTGCTGGATCTAATGGATTTAAATTCCTGCTAATGATACTCTGAAAATTCATAACCATGGAAGATACTGCCACTGCAGTATCAATCCCTTCATGTGGTTTCCCTGCATGTCCTGATCTTCCGTATAAATGAACTGCCAGCCAGTTTGTCGCTGCCATTCTTGGGCCTGCTTCCAGTGAAATCTTGCCAGACGGTATACCGTTAAAAATATGGATTCCATAAATGCGTTTCACACTGTCCAAAACTCCTGTCTTCAACATGAATCTGGCTCCTTCTGCGGTTTCTTCCGCAGGCTGAAATACAAGATATACTCTGCGGTCAAGTTCTGATTCATGTTTCTTCAATATCTTTGCTGTTGCAAGTAAGATTGCTGTGTGTCCATCATGTCCACATGCATGCATACATCCGTGATTCAAAGATGCAAAATCAAGTCCTGTCTCTTCCTGTACTTCCAGTGCGTCCATGTCTGCCCTTAATGCGATCGTTTCTTTCTTGCCATTGCCAACAACTGCAATGATTCCTGATGGATCAAAAATCTTATAAGAAATCTCCCATTCTTCCAGATGTTCTCTGATATATTCCATCGTCATCGTTTCATGAAATGCTATCTCAGGACAACGGTGCAGTGCTCTTCGAAATTCGACCACTTCTTCCTGTATCGCATATGCTTCTTCATTTATATCCATATTGATTCCTTTCTTTGTTTCCTTACCTTCCTGTGATCTTCATGATCAAAGCTACGATCACACCGATAATGATCACGGGGCCTAACACAACCATCATTGCACTAAATATATGAAATAGTAAATAAATGATAAAAATAAATATGATCACTGACAGTAGACATCCAAGTTTGAACTTTGTAGAATTCATCGTAAAAATATGTGTGTTACCACCAAACATATCTTCTGGTGTTCCTTCATCCTGTTCCTCTTCGTAATACTCTGTCTGTACATAGTCATCATCCTCACCTTTGGCATCAATGATCGATCTGGCGATCAGTCTTGGACTTCCTAATTCATTCAATACGTCCTGTTCGTTCTTTCCATTTCGGATCTGCTCATTGATATAATCCTCATAGTAATTCATGTTCTCCTGAATCACTGCCTGTGATACCATTCCCTCTAAGGAAGATCTTAACTCCTCCATAAATTGTCTTTTTGTCATATATCATTCTCCATCTTTATTGTAGAAAATCTCTGATTCCTTTAATACATGGCAGACACCATCTTCAATCTGGATCGTTGTCACACCACAGTTTTCCTGTCTTGGCGCATGCCAGTATTCCTTAATCTCTCTCTGATAAATATATGTAAGTAAGCTGTGGATCCATGCTCCATGAGAAAATACTGCTATATGTTGATATTTTTTCTCATTTGGCAAGATCATATCATTGAAAAAATCAGATGATCTTGCGATCACCTCTTCGTGTGTCTCACATCCTTCAATTTTTTTAAATTCTTCTGGCGCATCAAAGAATTTGAGAAATGGATCCTGTCTTTCTCTCAATTCCTTTAACGTTGCACCCTCAAACGATCCAAAACACGCTTCTTGAACCCGTTTATCTTCATATAGCGGAATATTCCTGCCTCCAAGAATGATCTCTGCTGTTTCCTTCGCACGTTTCAACGGACTGGTATATGCGATATCAAATGGAATATGTCTAAGACCTTCTCGCGTAATAAATGCCAATTCTCTTCCATATTCATTCAATTCGATGTCTGAACTTCCCTGAATCTTAAATTCCTTGTTCCAATCTGTTTCTCCATGTCTGATCAAATATAATTTCAAACCAAGCACCTCCAATTTACCAATAGCATACCTTATTTTTCAAATCGAGTCCAGTCTTTCTTCCTTGTGCAATTTTTTGTAAAAATGTGAAAAAACTATGGAATTTTTAACGAACTTTGCTATACTAAAGATATACATATAAACTAAAATTTTAGGAGAGAAAATTATGAACATTCATGTTGGAGACGAAATCGAATTAACAGAAGAAGTAGTTCCAGAAAACACTGCTGAGAAATGGGGAAGCGGAAGCCTTCCTGTTTATGCCACACCTGCCATGATCTCTTTGATCGAGCAGTCTGCAGTTAATCTACTAGCTGGAAAACTTGAGGAAGGACAGACTACTGTTGGAACAAATTTAAACATTGCGCATGTTTCCGCAACACCAGTTGGTGGAACGATCAAATGTCATTGTTCCTTAACAGAAATCGACCGCAAACGTCTGGTATTCCATGTAGAAGTAACTGATAACAAAGGACGTGTTGGAATCGGTACTCACGAAAGATTCATCGTTGCCAGTGAACCTTTTATGGAAAAAGCAGCTAAAAAATTAGAAGATTAATTTTTAACTCTGTGTACGCAAAAGGTGCCGGAATTCTTATTCCGACACCTTTTTCTTATCTTCTTATCTGTTTGTTCCCTTTAAGATTGGAGAAATCTTCTTGTAGATAAAGAATGTGATCACAACACTGCACATTCCTTTGATAAATGTAAATGGCATATTAAACCAGATCAATGCATCCCATAATGTCTTTACATTCTTGTTGATCGCCTGATATGCTCCAAGAATTGCCTGCATTGGCATGAAGTTTGTGTATACTGGATATACAACAAAGTAGTTTGAAAATACACTGACTACTGACATCAGGACTGCTCCTGCTAATGCTCCGATCATTGCACTCTTCTGTGTTTTCTTTCTCTTATAAATAAGTCCTGCTGGTAATACAAAGCATACACCTAAGATAAAGTTAGATAGTTCTCCGACTCCACCTGTCTGTGTATGAAGAAGGTTGATCGCATTCTTGATAAAACATACTGCAATTCCAGATACCGGTCCCATCGCATATGCTGCTAGTAATGCTGGAAGTTCTGAAAAGTCAAACTTGATAAATGGTGGTATCAACATTGGAATTGGAAATTCCAAAAACATCAGCACAGTTGCTAATGCTCCTAACATACCTGTCACTGCGATCGTTCTGATATTGAACTTCGTTCTCTTCATTGTCATTGTGTCTCCTGCCATGATAATTCTCCCTTTCTGATTTAAAATCTTAGATTTATAGGGGCTCCCTATAAATTAAAAAATCCTGTCCATTTATCTACATAAACGACAGGGCTTCTGACTTGATCACATATCTTCTATCTGCATAACATCTTAAGATATGTCATCCAACTACTTCTTTCATCCAGACTATACTGTTGGTTCAGGATTCTAACCTGATCGGCCAAACGCTCGCGGACTTGCCTCTCTTGGAGTATCACCGCCAGTCGAGAATTGATACTTTCGTATCTCACTCTGCCCTGAAGTTGGAGAATCAATCTTCTCTACTTCAATATTCAATTACCAGAAAATGAAAGTGTTTCCTGTTTATAAATTTTATTATAATAACTCCTGTCTGTTTTGTAAAGTCCCATTTCACATTTCCTTATCTTTACACAAAGATTATTATTTGTTAAAATATACACAAGCAAACTTGCTTTATTGTATGAATTGTTAAGGAGAAAACAACTATGGGAATGCACAAAATCGCTAAAATGCCTTCTCCAGAGGAACTAAAAGAAGAGATGCCTCTGAGTGAAGAAGCAAAACAAATCAAAGCTGCAAGAGACAAAGAAATCCGTGATGTATTCACAGGCGCATCTGATAAATTCTTAGTTATCATCGGGCCATGTTCTGCAGATAATGAAACTGCTGTTATGGATTATCTCGGACGTTTGGCAAGAGTTCAGAAAGATCTTGCTGATAAGTTACTGATCATCCCTCGTATTTATACAAACAAACCTCGTACAACAGGTGACGGATACAAAGGTATGGTTCATCAGCCAGACCCTGAAAAAGCACCAGATATGGCTAGTGGACTTCGTTCTGTCCGCAAACTTCATATGGAAGCATTAGAAGAATTCCATATGCCTGCTGCAGACGAAATGCTTTATCCAGGAAACTGGCCATATATGGAAGATCTTTTATCTTATGTTGCCGTTGGAGCTCGTTCTGTAGAGAACCAGCAGCATCGTTTAACAGTTAGTGGATTTGATATTCCTGCCGGAATGAAGAACCCAACTGGTGGTGACTTAACTGTTATGATGAACTCTATCACAGCTGGACAGCACCAGCATGATTTCATTGCAAATGGATATGAAGTCAAGACAGATGGTAACCCTCTGACACATGCCATCTTGCGTGGATCTGTCAACCGTCATGGAAACAATATTCCAAACTACCATTATGAAGATCTGACTCGTGTTGCTTATATGTACGAGAAATTCCAGTTAAAGAACCCTGCTGTTATCGTTGATGCAAACCACTCTAACTCTGGGAAACAATGGGATCAGCAGCCTCGTATCGTACAGGAAGTTCTTCACAGCAGAAGTTTCTTACCTGAGATCAAATCTCTTGTTAAGGGTATCATGATCGAAAGTTATATCGAAGATGGCAACCAGTCCATCGGTAACGGTGTATATGGACAGTCTATCACTGATCCTTGTCTTGGATGGGACAAATCTGCTGCTCTGCTTTACCGCATGGCAGATTATATATAGAAACATAGAAGATCCTAGATATATCACTTCCAAAGGTTCAGGATTCCTGACATGATCGACGGATTGATGAAACTTTCCAGGATGCATCCCAGTATTATAAATGTTATTTCAAACCAAATACTGAAACGAAATAAGAAGGAATGTCTCTGTTCATAGAGCATTTCTTCTTTTTTTTGGGCATAAAAGTTTCTCTTGATCAGCAACAGCAAGGTGATCACATAACAGATAAAATGTGGAAATAAACTCATAAATACAAGAACCAGTCCTTTGATGCCCATTTGCACGATCTGCAAAGATAACATGGATCCAAAGAAAAATGCCATACAAAATGCAAAACTGTATAAAAAAATCCAAGGTTGCAAAAGATATGCCCCCAGATAAATAAATGCATATTGTTTTCCCCTTTTAAACAAAATATAAAAAAACAGACTAATACTTGCTTTATATAGATCCGTATTATTTAAAACCAGTGATCTTACGGTACCTCCATATGCGAGATAATCCTGGTATACAAAATTCGTAAATACACTCCCAAAGATTAACCCAATGATGATCCATAATCCTGAAAAGAATTTCTCTTTTTCCACAATTTTTTCCTCCTGTCATATCTTATGCAGTGCCTGTCTTTTATATTCTGTTTTCCTGATCTAGTCTTTTATTTCTCCATATTCAGATATCCAAGAACTCCTGAAATTGTTTTTGCATCAATGATCTTTCCAGAAAAGATCATATCTTTGATCTCATCGATTGTATATTCTTCTACATCGATAAATTCATCCTCATCCAAATGCTGTTTAGACAGCTTTAGATCAGTTGCAACATAAATCGGAATCTTTTCATCACAGAAACCGATGGCTGTGATCACAGTCATTAGGTGGGTCATTTTTCCAGCAATAAAACCTGTTTCTTCTTCAATCTCTCTTGTGACACACTCCAGAGGTGTTTCCCCGGGTTCAATTCCACCTGCCGGGATTTCCAGTGTTTCCTGATCAAGGGCATTACGGTATTGTCTTACAAGTAAGATCGTTCCTTTGTCTGTAACAGGAACAACAGCTGCTGCCCCTTTATGTTTGACCAGATCCCATGTGACAACTTTGCCGCTTGGAAGTTTTACAATATCCTCATAAAATCCAACAACTTTTCCCTGATGTATCAGATGTTGTTCTAGTTTCTCGTATCCTTTCATAAAAAATCTCCTTTATTTATACTTTTGACACTCACGTTATAAATTGGAAAAAGCGATAGATTTCTCTATCGCTTCTTGTTATTTCGCATAGTCAACAACTCGTGACTCTCTGATCACATTGACCTTGATCTGTCCTGGATAATCCAGATTCTCTTCGATCTGGTTTGAGATATCTCTCGCCAGTAAGATCATATCATCGTCACTGATTTGTTCAGGAACTACCATAACTCGAATTTCTCGACCTGCCTGAATTGCAAAAGTTTTATCAACACCCTGGAAGGAGTCTGCGATCTCTTCCAGCTGTTTTAATCTTGTTGTATAACTTTCCAGTGTCTCGCTTCTTGCACCTGGACGTGCTGCTGAGATTGCATCAGCTGCCTGTACCAGACATGCGATCAATGATTCTGGCTCTTCATCCCCATGATGAGATGCCACTGCATTGATGACAATTGGATTCTCCTTATACTTCTTACACAGATTCACACCAAGTTCTACGTGAGAACCTTCTACTTCGTGGTCGATGGATTTACCAATGTCATGAAGCAGACCTGCTCTCTTGGCCATTCTCACATCGACACCGATCTCTGCTGCTAAAAGTCCGGATAACTGAGCAACTTCCATGGAATGCTTTAACGCATTCTGTCCATAGCTTGTACGGAACTTCATTCTTCCAAGAAGTCTGACAAGTTCTGGATGGATTCCATGAACCCCAAGTTCTAATGTTGCTGCTTCCCCTTCTTCGCGCATCATAGTTTCGACTTCTTTTGTAGCTTTCTCAACCATCTCCTCGATGCGTGCTGGATGGATTCTTCCATCCACGATCAATTTCTCTAAAGCGATTCTTGCAATCTCGCGTCGAACCGGATTAAAGCTTGACAGTACAACAGCTTCCGGTGTATCATCGATGATCAATTCAACTCCCGTAGCGTTCTCAATGGAACGGATATTACGTCCTTCACGACCGATGATCCTTCCTTTCATCTCATCGTTTGGAAGCTGTACCAGCGAAATCGTTGTCTCTGCCACATGATCAACTGCACACTTCTGAATTGCAGTTACCACATATTCCTTGGCTTTCTTTCGGGCATCTTCTTTCGCTCTTGTCTCCATTTCTTTGACATACATTGCTGTCTCGTGTTTCACATCTTCTTTTACTGCTGATAATAATTGCTCTTTTGCCTGATCAGAGGTCAACCCAGAAATTCTTTCCAGTTCCTGTAGATGTTTTGCCTGCAGTTCCTGCAACTGAGCTTTCTCTGTATCGATGTTCTTTTCTTTGGCTGTTAATGACTGTTCTTTGCGTTCCAGCACGGTTGCTTTCTTCTCGACAGTCTCTTCCTTAGAAAGAACTCTCTGCTCATACTTCTGCAGTTCTGCCCTGCGTTCTTTTGTCTCTTTTTCGAAGTCATGTCTCGCTTTTATAGTTTCTTCTTTTACTTCCAAAGAAGCTTCACGTTTCTTCGCATCTGCTGCTTTGATTGCTTCATCTATAATCTCTCTTGCTTTATCTTCTGCATTCCCGATCGTAATTTCCATTGCCTTCTTGCTTCTTGTATTCGCTACATAGGCAGATACCGGAACTGCGATAACCAGAGTTGCGATAATGGCTATAATAATACCAACCACAGGTTTCCTCCTTATTCAATTTTTTGTGTATTCACACTCATTTAATTTTATATGTTTTTAACATAAAAGTCAAGGAAGGGATACCTCTTCTGTTCGAATTATCATTGCTGTTTTTCCTTGGATCGTAAGTCCCCCTCCAAAATCAACGGAATCTCCTGTGATCAGATCAATCCCGCATCCTGCCTGAGCATCAAAATGTGCTGTAAATTCTCCATCACCACAGTTCATTGCAAAAATGATGCGGTCTTCATTCGTTCTTCTCTGGAATACAAGAACATCTGGTGCGATCGCTAATTGTAAGTAATCACCGTATTTTAAAGCTGGTGATCCAGCTCTTACTTTTGCCAATTGTGCGATATAGTTTGTTAATTCATTTTCTACTAAATCTTCTTTATGGATTCTTGGACGTAGGCTGTCATCACTTCCCTGTTCTTTCTTTCCTTCCATTCCCCATTCACTTCCATAGTAAACACCCGGAACTCCTGGCATCGCAAATTCCATTGCATAGATCAATGGTAAATGCTCTTTATCCTCTAACTGACTTGCGATTCTCTCCACATCATGGTTATCTACAAAATTATATAATGGAAGTCCTTTGTACAACGTCCATTCTTCTGGTCCAAACTGACGGTTTAGGGAATATCCGATCTCATGCATATTGTGTGTATTGAAACTTGAATACAAACCTTTATAACATTCATAATTTGTCACAGAATCCAACAGCTCTGGATTCACAAGCTGTGTGTAATCACCATGAAGCATTTCTCCGATCATCAAAAATTCTGGTTTCTTGCTGTGAACAAAGTCAACCAACACTTTCATGAAATTGCGGTTTAACATATAAGCAACATCCAGTCTTAATCCATCAATCCCTAATTTATCGATCCATATTCCGACAGATTCTAATAAATAATTTCTAACCTGTTCGTTGTCAAGATTTAATTTGACCAGTTCAAAATGTCCTTCCCATCCTTCGTACCAGAATCCATCATCATAGCAGCTATTCCCATCAAAATTAATATAGAACCAATCTTTATATGGAGAATCCCATTTCTTTTCTTTCACATCTTCAAATGCAAAGAACTCTCTTCCGACATGATTAAATACCCCGTCTAAGATCACCTGGATTCCTTCTTCATGCATGGCATCACACATCTTTTTAAAGTCTTCATTGGTTCCAAGTCTCTCATCGATCTTCTGATAATCTTTTGTATCATATCCATGATCACTGGATGAAAATACAGGTGAAAAATATACTGCATTCATTCCTAATTTTTTAATATGTTGAATCCAGTCTATCATCTCGAGAATTCCATGAGATGGCTGCCCATCTGTTAATGCTCTTAGTGGAAACACTTGATAAATCATTAATTCGTTCATTTTCATAGTCTCTTTTCCTTTCTGTCACTCTGTGCTTTTTAACGATTCAACCATATCGATTTTCTTCAATTGGAAATACACGAAGGCATTTACAAGAATCGAAAAAGCGATTGTTAGTAAAATACTGTAAATATAGCTTTGCACATAAATCTGCCTTCCAAACATGATCAAGTCAACTTCTGTTGTGAAGATTACGTATTTGTGTAAAATAATTCCTAAAATAATTCCTGCGATCGTTCCAAGGATCGTTAAAAGGATATTCTCTCGATACACATACGCTCCGACTTCACCATCATAGAATCCAAGAACTTTGATCGTTGCAAGTTCCATTCTACGCTCAGAAATGTTAATGTTATTTAAGTTATATAATACCACAAATGCAAGAAGTCCTGCAGATACGATCAGAACAACCACCACAATATTTAAGTTATTGACCATATCTGACATTGTCTTCTCATCGTCGGCACAAAAATGCAGTGTTGAGGCTTCATCTCTTGCAAGAATCTGTTTTCCATTTTCCTGCATCTTTTTCTTAGATATATTCTTTTCAATACAATATATACCTGTCGTTTGTGCTTTTTTATGATACAGTTTCTCATAAAGTTTTGGTGTCATGTAGACTTTATGCTGCATGTAATTTTCTGTGATCTGACTTATTTTTGCTGTGATCTGTTTATCTCCAGACCGTTGGATCTTGATTGAATCTCCTTTTTTCACACCAAGTAGGGACGCTGCCTTTTCTGTTAAGATGATCCCATCATCATCTAACTGATACTTTGTTTTACTCTTTCGATCCTGAAGGCTGATATAGCCATTCAGATCTTTTTTGGACATTGGCTGGATCATCATTGCATCCTGTTTTTTCCCATTAGCACGGATCGTCACTGCAGATTCGCTTACTTCTATCAAATCTGTCATATGTTCTTGTTTCTTTGCATACTGGATCAGATCTTCTTTCTTTGTCTCGCTGATCCCGTCTTTGTGTGTGATCGAGAAATCATAAGTAATGATCTCCCCATACTGCTTTTCTGAGATTGCTGAAATCGAATCTTTGATTCCAAATCCTAAGAGTAATAATGCCATACATCCGCCGATTCCAAAGATCGTCATAAAGAATCTCTTCTTGTAGCGGAAGAGGTTTCGCATCGTTGCTTTCCAGATAAAACTTAATCGTTTCCAGATAAATGGAATCCGTTCTAACAAAATCCTTTTTCCTTCTTTTGGAGCAACTGGACGCATCAGCTGTGCAGGTTTTTCTCTTAATTCTTTATAACATGCAGATAATACTGCTAAAACAACAACTCCAACCGCCAGTCCACCTGCCATCACAGAATATTCGATCTCTAATGGCGTATAGACATCTCCCAGTCCTGTATACATCATTTTATAAGCGTTAATGATGATCCATGGAAGCAGTTTTTCACCGATCACTGCCCCTAGAATACTTCCACTAAGCGTTGCTGCGAGGGCATAGGTCACATATTTCATTGCAATATGAACTCCACTGTATCCCAATGCTTTCATCATACCGATCTGTGTTCTCTGCTCTTCGACCATACGTGTCATCGCTGTTAAGCTTACCAGTGCTGCAACTAAGAAAAAGATGACCGGTACCACTCGTCCTAACGCTGCAATCCTGTCTGCTTCCTGTCCGTATTCCACATAAGACTGCATCTTCTCACGGTTTAAGACATACCATTTCCCTTTCTTGATATCCTTAACATCCTGTCTGGCATCTGCAATCTTCTGCTCGGCTTCCTTGAATTTCTTTTCTGCTTTCTTTCTTGATCTCTTTAATTTTTTCTCCCCGGATGAAAGTTTTGATTCTGCTTTTGCAATCTTTTTTTCTCCGGAGGTGATCTGTTTTCTTGCTGATACTAATTTTGCTTCATTTGTTTTGATCGTTTGCTTTGCTTTCTTTAGCTGGCTGCTTTTTTGATCCAAGGTTGTTTCAGCCTTTGCAATCTTTGTCTTTGCCCTGCTGATCTGTTTTTTCCCTACATTGATCTTGCTTCTTGCTGTCTTGATCTGTTCTTTTCCTGCATTAATCTGTGCTAAGGAAGCTTTCGCTTCTTCCTGTGAGATCATTCCAGCCTGCATGGCACCCTGAATTTGCTGTTCTTTTGTCTGTAAGTTCTTCTCCTGTGTCTTTAGCTTTGCCTCCTGTGTTTTTAATTCTTTGCTTTTTGACCGAATTGTTTGTTTCTGTGTCTTTAACTGCTTTCTGGCATTCTGAATCTGTCTGATTCCTGACTGATACTGAGCTTTTGCATTCTTGATCTGCTGCTCTCCATCAGAGATCTCTTTCTTGCTTTTCGCTAATTTTGCTTTGGAATCTTTGATCTTTTGTCTGGACCTCTTTAGCTTTTTCTCGGCCTGATCTAGTTTCTTATATGCTTTTTTTCGTTCTTTTTTGAATTTCTTTTCTTTCTTGTCGATCTTCTCTTCGGCTTCTTTCTGAACAGATCTTAACCGTTTCTCATTTTCTATTTTGGAAATATCTTTGATCTCTTCTTCCAGCTGTTTTACTTTGTTTTTGTAAGCATCACTGTAAGCTCTCTCTTGCTTCGCTCCCTTCGCAGTCAGATAAACTTCTGTATAGCTATCTGAGGAAAATTCTGATGGTTGCACCACAATAAAGCCTAACAACGTTCCCGTTCCAATACCAGTGCTTCCTCTGGATCTTGAAAGATATTCTGATGAACTTCCGATTCCTGTAATCTTATAGGTTGTATCTTTCAGAGTATCCTTAAGATCATCTTCATTTCCAGAAGACAAATTTAAAACGTCCCCTGTTTTCAGATCATTTTGCTGGGCATACCATTCATCTACCAGACATTCTCCCGATGCTTGTGGAAGTTTTCCATCTATGATCGTTATCTGGTTTAATTTATCAGTCTTCCCCATAACTTTGATTGCATGTTCTTCGTCACCCGTATGTCAAGCCCACGACAAAAAAATTTTATCTTTTTTCAAAGAAAGTTTGGCGATATATCAAGGGCCTTCCTGTGTCTCAATCAGGAAAGCCCTTAATCTCTATTTATTCGGTGTTTTCTCCGGTATCAAAGACATCCTGCATTTTATAGACGATCTCAATCCGGTTTTCAGGGAATATATACACCTTGTCAATTAAGGCATCAATCAGTGATTGTGTCAGACTGTCGGCCTTGGAAACTTCCTTTATGATTTCTCGCCGCTTGACTTTGGCTTCATAGTCCGCCTGAGCCTGTTTGGTCTGTGCCGCTGCCATTGTGCAGACATTCTTCACCCGGACCAGCTCCGCGTCATATCTGGCTTTCTGCTCTTTGTAAGTGCCCAGGTCGATCTCACCGAGGGCAAACTGCTCATAAAGCAGCCGTTTGGCATCCTGCAAAATCTGCACTTTCTTCTCATATTCTGATTGCTGGACCATTTGCAAATCAAGGCTGTCTTTGCCGTCTCCATCAACCCCCAGCACTGTATCTACCTGTGCCCGGATGATTTGAAATACAGCCGTTTCCAATTCCTCCGCCTTGACCGACATACCATGACAGGCAAAATCTGTGTTTACCTGGGAGTGCCGGCAATAGAACTTTGGATATTGTGTAGTCCGTGACAGTGCATGGTCGCAGCAGCCGCAGAACACTTTCCCGCGCAGAGGGTAATCATGCCGTTTTTTGTTTGGGATAGAAAAGCGGCGTATGCCGGCTTTGGCCTGCTCGAATAACTCTTTGCTAACAATCGCCGGGTGATGATCCGGTATCTTGTACCATTCGCTTTCATCTTTCAGCCTTATGCGATGCCCGCCGATCTCGGTAACAGCCCGCTTGCCTATGACATAGGTGCCGATATAGCGTTCATCCTCCAGCATACGCAGGACAGTTGAACTGCTCCATGTTCCATGTGTCCGCGATACATCATAAAAGCTCTGTCCCTTGCTCTTGCGGTATTCCCCAGGTGTAGGGATATTCCGCCGGAACAACTTCCGGGTAATCTCCGCCGCTGTGGTTCCCTCGGCAGCCCACCGAAAGATCAGACGGACAATTTCAGCCACATTCTCGTCAATCTCCATACGTCCATCCGCGCTTTTCCGATACCCATAGGGACAAATCTTACTCTGGTACTCGCCGCGCTGCATTTTTGCGTATTTGGCGGTTTTCGTCTTGACCGACATATCCCGGCTGTAGCACTCACTAATAAGATACTTAAAGGCCACATCAATGCCCCCAGTATCTCCCTTGAAATTGATGGTGTCAAAATCATCACTGACAGAGATAAACCGCGTATGGTACAGGGGAAATACCCGCTCAATGAAATATCCGGTCTCAATGCTGTTACGGCCAAAGCGGGAAAGGTCTTTCACCATGATACAGTCGATCTTTCCGGCCTGAACCATTTCCAAAAGCTCCTGAACGGCAGGACGCTCAAAATTAGCGCCGCTGTGCCCGTTGTCTACAAACTCCAAAACCTCGGCCCGGTCCCATTCCGCCAGCGACATGGCGTGCTCCCGCAGGATCGCCCGCTGGTTGGGAATACTCATGCTTTCGGTTTTCGTGTCCTCCAAAGAAAGACGGATATAAAATGCGATCACAAATTTCTGCATTGTTCCACCGCCTTTCCATATTCCTCAAATTCACTCTTGAAGCGGAAGCTCACACGGATTTCCTTGTCATGGGTAATCTCGATCCTCTCAATCAGCCTGTCAATCAGGGCAGCGGTCAGGGTATGGTCTTTTTCCAGGACTTTTGCATCCTGTTCCAGCTCCTTATATTTGGCAAGCTGGGCGTCCATGACGGCAAGCCCGTTTTCCAAAGTGCTGATCTCGTCGGAGAGTTTGGCAATGACTGCTTCATAATCCTTTTTCATGGTGAAGTATTCTTCGCTGGTAAGCACTTTCTGCACGAAGTTCTCATAAAGGCCACGGACAAAACGGCGGTTCCTATCAATTTCCTGCTTCTTTGCGGAAATGCCCGCTTTCAGATCATCACGCTCTTTCTTCCGTTTTACCTCTGCCTCTAAGACAAAGGAATAATTACCTAAAGCAACCGTCAATTCCTGCTGCAATATGGCAATGACAGCGGAAAGCAAGTCCTTTTCTGTGAGAGACACGCCCAGGCATCCGCCTCTTTCCGTGCGGCTGTTAGTAAGGCAATGGAAGCGGTAAACATCCGACCCTTTCTTCCGCTTATTGCGCTGCCGGTGAAGGCTGCCGCCACAGTGGGTGCAAAACACCTTCCCCTTAAAGATGTTCGGGGTATAAGGGTCAACCTCATGTGCCTTGCTTTCTTCGCACACCTGCCTGCGGTATGCCTTTACTTCCTCAAAAACTTCATGGCTGATAATGGCCTCATGGGTATTGGTGGCGATAATCAGGTTGTCCTCGTCTGCCTGTACCTGCTGGTGGTCCACAATTTTTGTCTTTCCCTGCACCAGATCACCGGTATAAACTTCACTGTCCAGTATCTTTGCAACCGTGCGGGTCTGCCATTTGCCGGAGCCGATCAGGTTTTCATGGGTGATCTCGCCTGTGGCACGTTTCCGGTGGCTGGGCGTCTGTATGCCCTGTTCGTTCAGCCTGCGGGCAATATCATTCAGCCCTACATGCTCATAAGCCCACTGGAAAATCTGAAATACAACCTCGGCGGCCTCCGGGTCAATGAGCAGTTTATGGCAGTTCTCAGGGTCTTTCCGGTAGCCGTAAGGGGCCCGTGCGCCAATGTACTCACCGTCTTTCATGGCCTGCCTTGCCTGGGCTTTGATCTTGCGTCCAATGTCCAGTGCATAGGCTTCATTTATCATGTTTTTCAGGGGCAGCATAATACCGCCGTGAAGGTTGCTGGCATCCGCTGTGTCAAACTGGTCTGTAAGGGCAATAAAGCGTATCTGATGCGCCCGGAAATACTGCTCAATATAGTAGCCGGTATCAATGGAATTGCGCCCCAGCCGGGACAAATCCTTTACGATCACACAGTCGATCAGCCCGGCCTCAATATCAGAAAGCATCTGCTGGAAACCCGGACGGTGGAAATTGGTGCCTGTAGCGCCGTTGTCCACATAGGTGTTGTAAACAACAAATTCCGGCCTTCCTGCCAGAAAGTTTTCCAGCACCAGCTTTTGGTTCTCAATGGAATGTCCGCGCTTTTTGTTGTCCTCCACGGACAGCCGGATATAAAGGGCGGTGCGGATATAGATGGAAGTATCGCACACCGGCGCCGCCGTTTGGTTTTTTCTGCTCTTTCTTGCCATTTATCCCACCATCCTTTCCTTGAACTGCACAACGGTCTCCGCCGCCTGCTTTGCGAGTTTTAATGCTTTTTGGTATTCATCCTGATAGTTGAATTCAATATGTAGGTCATTCTTCCCCAAAACCGTAATGCTGCGTATAAGCTGTGCCACCACCCGGCGATCCAAATCCTCCAGAGTGGAGAACTTCATAAAATGGGCCATCCAGCGGTTGCGCTCGCTCCGGTTTTCCAGCACGTCAGTCAGCTTTTCGTTCAGCTCGGCAATGGCCTGTTTCAGCAGGTCAATATCCGCATTGTACTTGCGCTTATAAGAAAGAAATTCCTCTTTCGTCAAAATGCCGCTGACAAGGTTCTCATAGAGCTTTGTCTTGAAGCCTTCAATCTTTGCCATGCGTTTTTCATTGGCGGCGATCTGCCCGGCATATTCCTGGGCCAGCTCCCGGTTGATCCGTTCCTGGCTGATACCTGAAAGAAGGGCATCCAGGGAGGCCACATTATCAATATGGCCTTTCAGACTGTCCCGGACACACTCAATCAAATCTTCCTCTTTGAGCATGACGGAACCATTGCAGCCGCCTTTCTTTCCTGTCGGGCAGTAGTAATAGTGATACTCCCTGCCTTTGTAGTGGTTGGTTTTCCGGGTCATGCGGCAGCCGCAGCACCCACAGATCAGAATACCGGAAAACAGGTACACCTTATTTTCCTTTGGGGAAGTCCGGGTATCGATCCACTTGATTCTCTGTACCAGGTCGAAGTCGTGCCGCTCCACAATCGCTTCATGGGCATCCTCCACCCGAATCCATTCATCTTCCGGCTTGTTTTCCCGCTCCTTTAATTTGAAGTGGGGTGTGGTCTGCCGGCCCTGCACCAGCGTACCCGTGTAGGTTTCGTCCTGCAAAATGCGGATGATAGTCGTTGCCGACCAGCGGCAGTCCTTTTTATCTGTATATCCACCCTTTGCATGGGGCATCCCCTGGCTCCTTTTATATGCCAGCGGGGAGAGAATACCCAGCCGGTTCAGCTCACTTGCAATATGTGCCGCACTGAACCCCTCCAGGCGTTTCCTGAAAATATCCCGTACCACGCCAGCGGCATACTCGTCAACCTCCAGGCGCTTGTGCTTGTCACCGGTCTTGATGTAGCCATAAACAGCGAAAGCTCCGACAAAATCACCGCTGCGCCGCTTCACATCCAGGGCGCTCCGGGTCTTAATGGAAATATCCCGGCTGTACGCCTCATTCATTATGTTTTTTACGGAAACGGTCAGATCATCGCCTGTGTCATTCAGGGTGTCCACATTATCGTTGATCGCAATAAAGCGTACCCCATAGGCGGGGAATACCCGGCGCATATAGCGCCCTGTTTCAATGTACTCACGTCCCAGCCGGGACAGGTCCTTGACAATGACACAGTTGGCTTTGCCTTCCTTGATAAGCTCCATCATTTCCTGAAATGCTGGCCGGTCAAAAAGGACTCCGCTGTAACCGTCGTCAATCTTTTCGTCCACAACCTCGATCTCTGGGTGCTGGGCGATATAGTTGTCAATCAGTTTTCTTTGGTTTACAACACTGTCGCTTTCCGTTGATTTGTCATCCGTATAAGAGAGACGGATATATTTGATCGCTCTGTAAACCTGCATACAAAAACACTCCTTTCGTCGCGGAAAAATCCCGCAATTCAAGGAGTGCAGTTCGTACATTCGTTATTCAATTCCTTTTCCCAAGAATATTATAACGCTCCCCGCGGGAAAAAGCAGCCCCCAATTCAAAAATTTTTTACCGTAAGACGCCCTGCAAACATTCTTCCAGTGTAGCACCGCCCTGAGCGAAGCTGGCCCGGACAGTAAACTTACCGCACTTGAAGCAGTAGGGGTCTTTGATCTGCCGGACAAACTCGGCGATCCGTTCTTCTCTGGATAAGTCTTTATTGACTGACACATGGCGAATATCCGCCAGCGGTTCAGCAGAAATATCCTTCTGTCCTGATAAAGTATATGGTTCCTGCATGGCATACGCTCCTTTCCGTTCTGCAATATAGTGACATCAAAACCACATGAATAAGCCGGACCCGTCCATAAGGAAGTAGGCCCGGCTCATGGTATCTGATTTCGATTTTGCTATGCCGTATTTGCCACGCGCCCCGGCATGATCCTGACTGTGCAGGAAAAGGGGATGTTATAGGCTGCGGACAGCTTGGCCGCATCATAGCCCCGCCTGTGCCGCTGCTTTGCCAGATCTGGCGAACACCGCAGGAACTTCCCCCAAGTCCTTAGGGGATCGTGAGAAAGTACCATTATAGCCTGTGTCCGTCATCGCGCCCGGCCTGCCACAGCCGGGTCAATGGGTTGCGTGGATCGCTCGGACAGCTTTGTTCATCACCTCCTAAGCTGCCTGTCATTGCGCCGCCCCATTCGTCGCTCGGAACACAGGGGAAGTACCTATAACACCGTATATTCAGTTGTCAAAGAACAGGAGAGGGCGGGCAGTTATGACAATTCACGTCTGCTGTGTGCCGGGGCGTCTGCCACACGGCCACACCCTCCGGGCTTGTCCTGCCGGAAATATGTCCCTCTATTATTCATTTCATTTTTGGGGCTGTTTTTCGGGGTCTGGATTAAATTTCTTCCAGAATTTTTTTCAGGCGCCGAAGCCCCCGCTGGATTCCTTCATGCACGGAGCTGGGAGCGGAATTCTCACTCTTTGCAATTTCCGATAAGCTCATGCCAAGAAAGAAATGGGCGCTGATCCGGCTGCGCTGCTTCTCTGGCAGCATGGCAACCGCCCGATACAGCCGGGCATTTTCTTCTTCCTGTTCCAGAATTTCCGCCGGTGTCAGCACGATCACCAGAGCATCCCGCTCCACATTCTCGTCATAGTCCAGTGAAAAATAAGCCTTGTGCCGGTATGTACGCAGGAAATGAGCTGCCTCACTCAATTTGTATTCATAGAGCAGATCGGCAACCTCGTCCGGCACTTCCACAATCATATCTGTTGTATAAAAAGGGTAATAGTCCCTCAAATTGATTTCTTTCATTAGGGTGTCCTCCAATTTCGATTTTTGAGTTGATAGCTGGCAAATCGAAACCAGAGGGCGGGGAGCGGCAGTGTGGGGTAATATCGCCGCAAGATACAAAAAAGCGCACCCATATAACAATGGGTACGCACCAAATCAAGGCATGTAAAAAAACCTCAAATCTTGTCGAGTTGAAAAATGCCGCAATCCATAACAGACGGATTACGGCATATAGGGCATTATATAGAATAGAATATTTTGGCTGTCCGGTATCTTTTGGCAGCATCCGCACACCCCTCCCCACGAAAGAGGCACGGAATATCTATTATTGGCCTCTTATGGGAAGAAATTATAACGAGCAGATTACTTGAACCTTTCCAAAAGCATTCCGTTTTTGTCCAAGCCGACCGCAAATTCTGATAAAATTCAACATAGTTGGAATCAAAAAACAAGGTCATTAGGAAAGAGGCTTCTTCCTAACGGCCTTGTCATGGTAATGCAAATTTATATCCGATTCCGGTAACGCTTTTAATGTAATCAGGATCATCAGGTCTGATTTTTAGCTTTTTTCGCAGATTGCTCACATGATTGTTAATGGCCTTTCGAGAATAGTAAGTATAATCCTCATTCCAGACCAAATCAGTGATAAGTTCATAGGTAAATACACGTTTGGGATTCATTATAAGCAATGCAAGAATGTCAAACTCTTTTACTGTAAGGGCAATTTCCTGTTCGCGGACAGATACATGACGGTGTTCCAAGCAAAGGTATAAATCTCCTTCCCGAATTTCTGTTAAGGGCTGTCCGTCGGCTTTTTGTCCGATAGCAGAGATAATATGCGACATATCAGCGATAAATCCCCCTCGTTGTTTTACTTCAAGAGCAAAATCTATCATTTCCTGCTGTTGGTCCACATTAAGCAAAACAAAGAGCTTTTCGCCAATCTGTCTGCCATTCTCAGATAAGTCAAATACCGCTAATTTCCCATGTCATCACCTCCCGCGTTAGATAGAAAAAACCAGTGGATAAATAAGTCTTACCCACTGGTCTTGCTTGTCAGCAATCAACCCCATCTGACAGTATCGTCTTGACAATATATCTATTCACCAATATTTTGCTTTCGGTATTCAGCCGGAGAGATCATCATAACATCTCGAAACGCAGTAGCAAATTTGCTCTGGTTCTCATACCCAACCTGATTGGCGATTTCTGTTATTGTCGCCTGTGTCTGCCGAAGCAGCACTGCGGCTTGTCTGATACGGTACTCTTTCATATAGGTTCCAATGGGTTGCCCGTAAATGCCCTTAAATGTGTTTTTCAATGTTGCAGTATTGATAAGAAATTCTTTTGAAAGCTGTTCAATCGTGGGCCGCTCTTGTAAATTAGAAACCAATTTCTGATGAATCTCTTTTATAATCTCTACTTGTGGTGCGGTATATTGCTCCCGCTGTTTTTCTTTTGAGACATCTACCACGCTAAGAAATAAAAGCAATTCTTGAACTTTGAGCTTAAAATAAGATTTCTGCAAAAAATCAGGCACAGAGTATAATTCAGAGAAGATATGTTCAATCTCATTTTTGGCCCGCATGATAAAGCAATTTCCATCAGCACAAAATTTTTCCTTAAAGTCCAGAATATCAATGCCACTTTCAGAAAGTATTTCAGGTGGATTTTCAGTTACTGTATTAAGGTTAATTACTACGGATATTCCACGATAATGTTTTAATGGGAAGGACATTTCAGGCGAGCAGTTGTCCATTGCATGGATAGACATATCACCTTCTCCAAGGTATAGGCACGAACCGCTCAAAAGACGGCAGCCTTCTCGCCCTTCCCGACAATGGTTAATTTCCAGAATGTTTTTATCAAGATTTCCGTCCCATTCACAACTTGTAGCTTCAAAATCATTGTAAATGACCTGGATTCCAGGATAGACTTGATAGACCGTCATTAAGCCAAGCCCATCCGTGCAATCCATTTTATAAACAGTACAATAGCCATCATTATCTTTTGGAATGACCGCAGACAACCCCTTTGAATTCGTAATCGGGTCTGTACTCATAGCAGTCCTTTCTAGCATTCCTGTATTATGGATTTGTTCCGCCAGTCTTTTACTGGCATCTTTTATTATAAAGGTTTTTTTCATTTTGCACCGCTCCAATCAGGAGGATTATCACTCCAATCGGAAATTATAACGCAAAAATGTCCACAGTGCAAATAGGGGAGCCAGCACTTTCAGAAAAAGCACTGGCTCCAAAGCAATTTATTTACTGCAATATTCTCTACCGACACAGCCGGAACAACTGCCGCCGCAGCATGAACCATTCTTGTGATCCCTTCGTACCTTCCGAACAGCCCAGATTGCATAAATAGCTATTGCAACAACGATTACGATTGTAAGAACCATTCCATACTCCTTTCTCGCCTGTTATCAACAAGCCTGTCTACGATTCAACAGGCACCATACAGCAGAAGCAAAAACCATGATAATTGCCAAAGGCCAAAACAGTTTTTTCATTTATGCAACTCCTTTGTTATAGTAGTAATCCAATCTGATAAATGGAGAATGTCACAATCCACGCAACTGCCAACTGGAATACCGCTGATAACAGCATCCACTTTGTACTGCCTGATTCTTTACGGATTGTAGCCAATGCCGCTGCGCATGGAATATACAGTAAACAAAATACCATGAGGCAAAAAGCATTGAGCTGTCCAAACCCAAAAGAACCTAAGATACCTACCAATGTATTCATTCCGGCTCCAGAGTTAATATTAGGTACACCAAAGAGAACGGCACAGCTTGATACCACAACCTCTTTTGCAGAAATACCGGCAATTAAAGCTACTGCTATCTGCCAGAATCCAAGACCAATCGGGGCAAAGAACGGAACCAGCCAATGACCTAAGATAGCGCCAAAACTCTCTGCCATTTCCGTTGTATATCCATGCGGTCCAAAATTAAGGATAACCCACATAGCGATAGACGCCACAAAAATAGTGGTACCGGCTTTTGTAAGATAGTCCTTGATCTTTTCCCACACATAAATTGCCACGGTACGGCTGCTGGGGGCTTTATACTCCGGCAATTCAATCAGCAGATAATTCTCTGACTTTTTCCGATCTATCAAATGGATAACTGCTGCTACCAAGATAGCAACCACCAAACCAATCAGATACATGGAATACGCCACCAACATTGCCTTATCCGCAAAGAACATTTCAGCAAATAGTATGTAGATCGGCAGTCGGGCGCTGCAACTCATAAACGGAGTAATCAGCATGACCTTAAACCGATCCCGCCGGTTTTCTAATGCCCTGGACGCCATGATTGCCGGTACAGTACAGCCAAATCCTAAAATCATAGGTATAAATGCCCTGCCTGACAATCCCAGCTTGCTCATAATTCCTTCCATGACATAAGCAACACGGGCCATATAACCGCTGTCCTCCAGGAACGCCAATGCCAGAAACAGAATAAATATATTAGGAAGAAATGTCAGAATACCGCCAACGCCTGCTATAATACCGTCTACCAAAAGTGACCGCAATACTTCGTTGACTCCTGCTGCTATCAGACCATTGCTCACCAGCTCTGACAGGCCTTCAATGCCCATCTCAAAATATCCTTTCAACCAATCACCGATTGTAAAGGTCAGGAAAAATACCACAGCCATAATCCCAAGAAAAATAGGGATTCCCCAAATGCGGTGCGTCAATGCCCGGTCCACTTTTTCAGTTAGAGCATCCTGCCGGTCTTTATTTACCAGCACTTCCTTGATGATCTCCTGAATAAAATCGTACTTCTCATTGATAATATCTGACTCGTAGTTTCGATCAACTACATCCGGCAGATCAATCGGGTAGCGTTTTGTAATTTCCTGATCCTGCTCCAACAGCTTGATAGCGTGCCAGCGGTAATTTTTTAGGTCGGGATATTTTCTTTTTAGCTCTGCCATGATAAGGTCAATCTTGTCCTCAATGGCATCACTGTAAACCATAGCATACTCCGAATGATGGTCGTGTTTATGCTTCGATTTATATTTATGATGATGAATTAAGCAATCCGGGTCTTTACAATCTTTATGATGTGCTGCTGCATGGAGCAGCACATCCAGCCCCGTCCGCTTTCTGGCTGAAACCGGAATAACGGGAATCCCCAGCATTTCCGGCAGCCTGTGTGTATCAATTTCCATGCCGCGCTTCTCTACAATATCCATCATATTCAGCGCCAGAACAACCGGCTTACCCAGCTCCAAAAGCTGCAGCGTCAGATATAAGTTCCGCTCCAAAGCAGAAGCGTCAGCTACGTCAATAATCACATCGACTTCATCACTTAGTATGAACTGCCTGGACACCTGTTCCTCCATTGTATAGGAGGTCAGGCTATATGTACCAGGAAGATCGACCAAACGAATATTCAGGTCATGGTCTTTAATGGCACCCTCCACTTTTTCAACAGTAACACCCGGCCAGTTTGCAACCTTTAGATTTGCTCCGGTATAAGCGTTGAAAAGTGTGGTTTTCCCGCAGTTCGGGTTTCCGATGAAGCCGATAGTCAAATTTTCTCCCATCGGAATTTACCCCACTAAAATATTTTTTGTAATATTGCGCCCAAAGGCAAAACGGGTTCCCCGTACCTTAACAATCAAAACCCCTCGGCTTTTACTGTTCAGAACAGAAACGGAAGTCCCACGGGTCATTCCCAATGCCTCCAGCCGCTTTTCTATTTTTGTAGGCAACTTAATATCCGTTACCTTATAGTCATTTCCTATACTTCCATCACAGAGGTACATACACATACCTCCTACTGCTTCACATTTACAGTTGCCGGTAATTTACGGAACTCAGAGAGCATCATAATAATGGTAATCACAACAAGGACCGCATCTGTAAGTGCAATAGCCAGCCAGACACCTCTAATACCCATACCGCCAATCATAGGAAGAATTACACAAAGCGGAATGAACAAAATGATCTGACGGAACAGCACCAGCCAGGTTGCCTTATTTGCTTTACCTAACGCCTGGAACAAAGTAACAGCGATCAGGAAACTTCCCTGCAAAATGTACGTACTGAACATAATACGGAAATTCGTAGCTCCCGAAGCAGCAATACCCGGTGTTGTCAGGAACATGGACAAAATTTTGTCCGGGAACAGCTCAACCGGAATATAGAATACCAGAGACAATATTGTTGCTGCGATAATGAAAACACGCGTCAGTGTTTTTACACGGTCATAATCCTTTGCACCATAATTCGTGCCGGCGGCTGGCTGGAATCCCTGGCTGATTCCCCACAGAGGAACAAACGAAAAATTCCAGAAGCGGAGTGCTGCGCCCAAAAGGAGCTGTGAAGTCTCACCGCCATAATTAGAGGCCACACGATAAATCACGGTCTGCTGTACCAAAGTCAAAATCTGCATTAGAAGGGCAGACACACCCACGGAAAGAACCTGGGGGAGCAATTCACCGTCGATACGAATACGCCCTATTTTCACATGGGGGCTTTTCTTTTTGAAATACCACAATGTAACCGCTGCCTGGATAAATTGAGACAGGACTGTTGCATAAGCAGCCGCTTCAATTCCCATACCATAAGGGTTTAGAATCTTAATAAAAATCGGGTCCAGAATGATATTCAAAATAGCTCCGCTGGCAATGATCGTCATTGCCTTTTTAAGCTGGCCTTCTCCACGGATCACCATGTTGGCGCTCTGGAAGAAATTCACGAACAGGGAACCCGCAAAAACGATCCGCAGATATTTTTCAGCATAGTTCAGAATATTGTCACTGGCTCCGGCCAAAGACAAAAGCTGACGGGTAAACACCATACCCACAACCGTATAAATGACCGACAGCAGCAGAACCATAGCAACCAGATTGCCCATGATCTTCTTAATGGTATTTTCGTCTCTCTTGCCAATAGCACGGGACAATACCGAAGCGGAACCTACTCCAAGCATTGCCGCCGATCCTGCGTTTATCAAAGTAAACGGATAAGATACCGATATGGCTCCCATCTGCACATCGCCTACCATCTGGCCTACAAAGATGGAATCCATCATGTTATAAAGCCCAACAACCACCATACCAAGAACCGCAGGTATGCTAAGTTCTATCATAAGCGGCCAGGGATTTTTTGTTAAAAGTTTTGTTCTTGTATCAAGTGCCTGTTTCATCACTGATTCCTCCTGGTCTTTATTCATTTAGCCATGTCTAACCACTTAAAAGTATATAAAATCTGCCTTGTTTTGTACGCTCCTAATTGGAGAAATACCAATCCAAACGGAACAAAAATGGAGCGGAAAGGATTTAACGCCCGTCCGCTCCAAAATGCTATTGCATCATTTTTTCAAGCAATTTCAATGCTTCTTCCAGTTTTGGATTGTCGGCATCCGTCTGTAACGCCTCGCGGACACAAGTTCGGATATGGGCTTGCAAAATTTGCTGATTGGCGCTTCTAAGTAGGGCCTGGGTCGCTAAAATCTGGTTGGAAATATCCACACAGTAGCGATCTTCGTCAACCATTTGCAAAATCCCATCCAACTGTCCTCTGGCAATTTTCAGTTTATGAGATATATCACCTTTCTGCGCTTTCATAGGCACTTACCGGATGCCGATTACTTCATAACCGGCATCTTCAATGGCAGCTTTCAGCGCAGCATCCGTCACAGCCTGGCTCGACTGCACCTGGGCCGTCTTGTTTTCCAGACTCACCTCTACATTCTGGACCCCCGGAATCTCCCGCAGCGCCTTGTCCACATGCTTTACGCAGTTCATGCAAACCATACCTTCAATGCTCAATGTCTTTTCCATTTGAATTTCTCCTTTACTTTTTTCTACGATTACTGTCTGATCTTCCATGACGCTTTTATCATGTAAAATATGTTTGGGCTTAAACCACCGCAGCCGCAGAGCATTTGTCACCACAAACACAGAGCTGAAGCTCATAGCAAATGCTCCAATCATCGGATTCAGCTTTAATGCAAACGGAATGAAAAATACGCCCGCAGCAACAGGGATTCCAATGATGTTATAGATAAACGCCCAAAAAAGATTCTGTTTGATATTGCGGATCACCGCCTTGCTGAGCTGGATTGCCGTAGAAACATCCAGAAGATCGCTTTTCATCAGTACAATATCCGCTGACTCAATGGCAACGTCTGTTCCGGCACCAATCGCAATACCAACATCTGCTCTGGCGAGTGCCGGAGCATCATTGATTCCGTCACCTACCATTGCGACTTTTTTCCCTGCACTCTGCAAACGGCGGATTTCTTTTTCTTTATCCTGCGGAAAAACTTCTGCAACCACACGGTCAACACCAACCTGACGCCTGATTGCCTCCGCTGTTTTCGCATTATCACCGGTCAGCATGACTACTTCCAGCCCTAATGCAGATAGTTCCTGTATGGCCTGCCGGCTGGTAGGTTTTACGACATCTGCTACGGCAATGACGCCAATGAGCCGGCCAGCACGGGCAAAGAACAGAGGTGTTTTCCCATCTTCAGCCATAGACTCTCCAAGTTGCAGTAATGCACCGCCTTGAATACCATTTGCCTCCAACAGCCTCCGATTGCCGGCCAGACAAATATCACCTTCGATCTGACCGGTAATACCCTGACCGGGAATCTGACGAAAATCACTGACCGTAAGGAACGCAAGACCTTCTTTTTCTGCCTCCGATACAATAGCATCCGCAAGAGGATGTTCCGATAACTTTTCCAAAGACGCCGCGATTTGAAGTAATTCTTTCTGGGGTGTGCCGTCCCTGCACATTATGTTCGTAACAACAGGGGTGCCCTGGGTAATCGTTCCCGTTTTGTCTAAAACAACCGTATTGATACCATGTGCAGTTTCCAACGCCTCCGCCGATTTGATTAAAATACCGTTCGTTGCACCCTTTCCGGTTCCTACCATGATCGCTGTCGGCGTTGCAAGTCCCAGGGCACAGGGGCAGGAAATAACCAGCACAGAAATAGCGATAGATAAAGCAAACTCCAAGCCATACCCGGCCAATAGCCAGACAACCATAGCAGCCACCGCGATAGTAATAACTACTGGCACAAATACACCGCTGACTTTATCTGCCAGCTTTGCAATCGGTGCTTTGGAGCTGGTCGCATCATCTACCAGCCGGACGATCTGTGCAAGCGTAGTATCGTCGCCTACTTTTGTAGCCTGCATTTTGAAATAGCCGGATTTGTTGATTGTGGCACCAATTACCTTATCGCCTATATGCTTTTCAACCGGAATACTCTCACCGGTCAGGGCAGATTCATCCACAGACGAAAAACCTTCTAAAACGATCCCGTCTACAGGGATGGATTCTCCTGCCTTAACGATCAGTGTTTCTCCCAACTGAACTTCTGTAGCGGGAATCTGGATTTCAAGTCCGTCCCGCTCCACCGTTGCGGTTTTTGGGGCCAGGTTCATCAATTTGGTAATCGCATCCGAAGTCTTGCCTTTTGCTCGTGCCTCCAATGTCTTACCCAATGTGATAAGGGTCAGGATCATGCCAGCCGATTCAAAGTAAAGGTCCATCATAAAGCTATGAACCGTTGCCATATCCCCATGACCTAAGCCAATACCGATCTTATAGATCGCATAAATGCCGTAAACCGCCGCCGCACTGGAACCTATGGCAATCAAAGAATCCATATTCGGTGAACCATGAAACAGCGTTTTGAAACCTGTCCGATAATATTTGAAGTTGATAAATACCACCGGAATCACCAAAAGGAACTGTGTAAAGGCAAAGGTCATAGCGTTCTCCATACCCAGTAAAAAACCGGGCAGAGGCCAGCCCATCATATGCCCCATTGAAATATAGAACAACGGAATTGTAAAAAGAGCAGAAAGCAGCAGCCGTTGTTTCATCTGCTTATACTCTGCCTGGGCCGTACTGACTTCCGGTTTTGTTGTCCGGTTTTCTGTACGGCTCTTATTCTGGATTCCAGAAGAAATTTGGGGAAACGCCCCATATCCGGCCTTTTCAACAGCCTGAACGATTCCCGCTGTGTCCAGAACCGATTCATCATAAGAAGCAACCATACTGTTTTTCAACAGATTAACAGAAACTTCTTGTATTCCGGGCAGTTTCGCCACACTCTTTTCAATTCTTGAAGAACAAGCCGAGCAGGTCATACCCGTAATATCAAATTGCTCCTTGTGCAAAATCATCCCTTCTTTCTTGATAGATATTTCATGTGCAAGTCCCCCTCCCCCGTGGGGAACTAAGAAGCGTTATGATAAGGGACGTTTGGTATTTTCGGGGGAAAAATACCTGCCGTCCCATTCATAACGTCTGCACAAGCGGTCATTATTTGACCGTGTATCATTATAAGCTCTCAACTTTTCGTTTGTCCGCTCCATAGGGAAGTCTTTTTTATCCAAAAAGGAATCTATTTTTTATTGCCAATCCAATCAGTAGCTTTTCAAATCCAAAGGGGAATATCATCCCCGAACCCGTTGACTTTAGACATTTTCGTGAATATACTGTGGCCATGAACGATTAAACACTCTTTTAATTGTTCAGCCATGTCAAACCAACCAAATGAATTAAGAAAGGAGGTCTTTCGACATGAAAAAGACCATTAAACTGATTGATCTGGACTGCGGCCATTGCGCCGACAAAATTCAGAAGGCCGTACAAAAAATTGATGGCGTCACCCATGTAGAGGTCAACTTCCTTAACCAGAAGATGGTTCTGGAAGCACCCGACGTGAAGTTCGACGCTATTCTGGCCGAAGCAACGACACTGATTAAAAAAATCGAGCCGGATGTAACCGTTAAGGTGTGATGAAAGCTGGACACCGGCTGCCGCTCTGGTAGCCGGTGTCCTTTTTGAAAGGAGAACATCGTTATGACACGAAAACAAAAACGACTGCTAACGCGCATTATCGTGGCGGCGGCTTTATTTCTGGCCGGAAATTTCATTCCTTTGCCAGAATGGGCAGAAATGGGCGTGTTCCTGATCTGCTATGCGGTTGCCGGCTGGGATATTGTGTGGAAAGCAATTACCAACATCCTGCATGGACAGGTATTTGATGAAAACTTTCTTATGACGATTGCCACTGTGGCGCGCTGATCTTAGGTGAACATTCCGAGGGCGTTGCCGTTATGTTGTTCTACCAGGTGGGAGAATGGTTCCAGTCCTATGCAGTGTCCAAATCCAGAAAATCCATTACAAGTCTGATGGATATTCGCCCGGATTATGCCAATATAGAAAAGGACGGCAAACTGGTTCAGGTGGACCCTGACGAGGTGCAGATCGGAGATACCATCGTTGTAAAGCCCGGAGAACGTGTGCCTCTGGACGGAAAGATTATCAAAGGGACCTCCGCCCTCGACACTTCCGCACTGACAGGAGAATCCATGCCCCGTGAAGTTGAGCCGGGAATGGACGTTATCAGCGGTTGTATCAATCAAACAGGTATTCTTACCATACAGACCACGAAGGAATTTGGGGAATCCACAGTTGCCAAAATCCTGGACTTAGTAGAAAATGCAAGCGACAAGAAGGGCAAAACAGAAAACTTTATCAGCCGATTTGCCAGATACTATACGCCGATTGTTGTATTTGCGGCTCTGGCGCTGGCAGTTCTGCCGCCGCTGATCTTACAGCAATCCTTCAGCGTATGGATTTACAGGGCATTGACCTTCCTGGTTATTTCCTGCCCTTGCGCTCTGGTAATCTCCATCCCGCTTAGTTTCTTTGGCGGTATCGGCGGTTCCTCCAAAATTGGCGTTTTGGTTAAAGGAAGTAACTATTTGGAATCCCTGGCCCATGCAGAGACCGTTGTTTTTGATAAAACAGGTACATTGACAAAAGGGTCATTTGCTGTCACTGAAATTCATCCTGTTAATATGAAAGACACGCAGCTTTTGGAGCTGGCTGCATACGCAGAGGACTATTCCAATCATCCTATTTCTCTTTCTATTAAGTCTGCTTATGGAAAAAAGATTGACAGCTCCCGAATCTCCGATGTACAGGAAATTGCTGGTCACGGAGTCCAGGCTGTAATTGACGGGAAAAAGATTCTGGCCGGTAACGCGAAGCTCATGCAGAGGGAGCATATCAAATATTCTCCATCTTCTTCCGTGGGTACCGTAGTTTATCTGGCCTGCAACGGAAAATATGCCGGCTGTCTTGTAATCGAAGATGAAATTAAGGCCGACGCAGCGGCAGCTATCAAAAATCTAAAATCCTCCGGTATTCGCAAAACAGTCATGTTGACCGGAGATGCAGACGCAGTAGGTAAAAAAGTTGCCGGACGCCTCGGTCTGGATCAGGTATATACAGAACTGCTCCCGGCTGATAAGGTTGACCGCGTGGAAGATTTGCTAAAACAGAAAAGTGAAAAAGGCAAGCTGGTATTTGTCGGTGACGGTATCAACGACGCACCGGTACTGGCAAGGGCAGATGTCGGTATTGCTATGGGTGCCCTGGGGTCTGACGCTGCCATCGAAGCTGCCGATGTTGTTTTGATGACAGACGAGCCTTCTAAGATTGCAGCCGTAATGAAAATCGCTCGAAAGACAATCAGAATCGCAAACCAGAATATTGTATTTGCTTTAGCTGTTAAGTTCCTAGTACTCATTTTAGGAGCCATTGGTAAAGCCAATATGTGGGCTGCCGTATTTGCTGATGTCGGTGTTTCGATTATTGCCATTCTGAACGCAATCCGCGCCATGCGCGTAAAGAACCTGGACAGCTCAGTACAGCGGTAATGTTCAGCTATCCCCCCAATAATAAATGCGCCGTTCTCCTAATACAGCGGACGGCGCATTTCGCTTATAAATTTGTTGGACAGGATATTTTGAATAGGGCATCAATGGATTTATGCAACTGTTTTGCCTGAGGCATGTCGGCTAATGTGTAATAAACTTCTTTTCCATCTCTGCGGCTGGTTATAATCCCGCTCTTTTTTAGAATACGCAGATGGTGTGATACAGCGGGAGCACTCATATCAACTGCTGCCGCAATATTACATACACATTCTTCACAATGGCATAACAGCCACAAAATCCGCAGGCGGGTCGGATCGCCAAGCTGTTGAAATAAAAATGATATATCCTTGAAGTCCTCCGCCAAAGGCATTTTCTCCAAAACATTTTCTATATTCTGTCCGTGGTTGTGAGGTAGATTGTAATGTTCCATAGCAATCAACTCCTTCCTGATACAATAATAACGATAACCTTTTTAACTGTCAAACAGCTTCATATAGAGAGGAGGTAAAATATGAGTGACACAGCAAAGACTACATTTTCTACCCCGACACAGCAAGAATTGGAGCAGCTAAGTGAGCTGCACAAGGCTATGGGCGATTACAGCCGTATGAAAATTCTATGGCTCTTAATGGGCCAGGAACTATGCGTTAGCAGTCTGGCAAAACAAATGAACATTACGGAATCGGCTGTTTCCCATCAGCTCCGGGAGCTTCGTATAGCAAGATTAGTCCAGTCGCGAAAAGTCGGAAAGAATGTATTTTACTCTCTGTTAGACGAGCATATTCAATGGGTATTGGAAGAAACATACGCTCATATTTCAGAAAGATAAAACGCAGCCCCCATTCCGTAAACACAAGAGGGGGCTGCGCTAATCTGTTCAATTTTGAATTACAGGCTATCGTAGGAAACCAACTGGCTCAACGGAATACGGGCGCTGTCAAAACGGTCCGTGTCTGCCGCGCCTTCATCGGAATAACCGATTGCCAGGATATTGACCGGCTCCAGATTGGAAGGGAGGCCAAATTCCTTGCTGAGAACATCCGGCTTGAAGTAGCATACCCAAACAGAACCAAGACCCAGCTCCGTAGCTTGAAGCATCATGTGATCTGTCAGAATGGAGGCGTCAATGTCCCCGGTCTGCTTCTTATCGAAGGGACGAACCCAAGCCTTATTATGATCGGCGCAGACGATAATAGCCAGAGGCGCGCCGTATACATTGGCTGCTTTGCCAATCTTAGCCAGTCCTTCCTCGCTCTGAACGGCAATCAGGTGGATGGGTTGGAGATTTGCGGCAGTAGGTGCCACATGAGCAGCCTCCAAAATCTTTTCCAGTTTTTCGGCTTCGACTTTCTTGTCGGTGTAGCTGCGTACAGAATAGCGCTGTTTTGCAATGTTAATGAAATCCATTGTTTTCGGTCCTTTCTATATGAAATTTATGTATGTCAAATCAACCACTGACTATATTGTAGCACCAATCACAGAATCCGCAAGAACGCACTTTTTTGGTAGGCACTACCCAAAAAGATAGCCTCTGCGATAAAGGAGAATGTATTATGAAATGTGAAAAACCCCAATTCAACTGTCCGGTTGAAGCAACCTTATCCCTGATCGGTGGAAAATACAAACCGCTGATACTTTGGCATTTAATCGACCAGCCGCTTCATTACATGGAATTGCAGCGGCTTATTCCAAAGGCGACACCGAAAATGCTTTCGCAGCAGCTTCACGATTTGGAAGATTGCGGTATGATCCACCGTGAAGTGATTCCTGAGAAACCACCCAAAACGATTTATTCCCTGACCGCATTTGGAAAAAGCGTTCTTCCTGTCCTGGACGCAATGTGTAAATGGGGAACAGGATATTTAGATGGCCTGGACGTTCAATCTCCATGCAGCACGGGTAAATAATTATCCTTATAAAATAAGCAGAGATAGTTGAGCTGCAAAACCAACTATCTCTGTTCCTGTTTATATCAATGTTTGCCGGATATAATTACATAAAGCTGCAAAATCAATATCTGGATTCCGGTTAAAAATTTTATGCAGACATTCTTCTGCTTTTCGGTGCAACTCCGGCTTTTTCAAATCATCCAACAAGAAGAAAATGTTGAGCCGCCTGCCGACAACGAAAAGCAGTCTTTCATCTGGTGGCAAAGTTAAGAACCGGTCAATGACCGATAGCATTTCCTGTTTCTCTGTTCGGAGATTACCTCGGACTTCCAGAAGTAAATTGATAATGTGCTCATTTACATAGAAACTGTCCATCTCATGTAACTGCTGCAAAAACAGCTTTTGCTCTATTACAATTTCTTCTTCCGATTGCAGGGTAAAAGAACCCTCCCGAACGAATTCACCCATCTTGGACTCCGGCTTAATTCCTGTGGCATGAACACGAACAAAATCAGGCCGAATGATATTCAATGCTTTTGCCGTTTGGATCGCATTTTCTTCTGAAAGTTCTTTGCCACCGATTCCCAACAAAATAAATTCAGATAGGATCATGTCGGACTCCTTTGCCATACAGCCACTTTTCACAACTGTATCATCATTGAATCCTTTGTTGATGAGCTGCAATATTCTATCCGATCCGGTTTCCATCCCACAATACAAATGATTTAATCCTGCCTGTCGCAACTCCTTTAGCTCTGCCAGACTTTTTCGTGTAATACTGTCCACACGAGCATAGGAAGTAATGTATTCCAAATCAGGAAAACACTTATTAAGCGCTTCTAATATCCGAAGCAAGTAATCCGTTTTTAGCACCAGGGCATCTCCATCCTGTAAAAAACAGGACTTGAATTTTTTATCCTGATACAACTCCGCTTGCCTCTCTATGTCCGCTATCGTTTCCTCAATCGGACGCATAGAAAACTTCATAGATTTATAAAGTCCGCAAAAGTAACATTTGTTCCAGTGGCATCCTCTTGTCACACGAACGAGCAGACTTTCGCTTTCTGACGGCGGACGAATGGGTCCAATTTCTATATCTTTCATTTGATTTTGTCCTCCTTGATGATTCAGAATAAGGGTATCATCGTATATAAGTCTTATCAAGAAGGCACTTTTTTGATAGGTACTATCTGTTTGGGAAGGTTCACCTTCAAAAGTTCTCAAAACATACTGGCAAAAAAGGCAGAGTGGTACACACACTGCGATTTTACTCCGCAAAATTGCTTGTTGGGGAGGCCCAATCCCCCGAAACAGCTCCGTGCCGGAGCTGGCTGTGCGTTTCCCTAGAAGGTTTTATCCGAGCCGCTGGTCTAGAATTTTGAACAACAAAGAAACCGGACAGAGTAGATTAATCCATTTTGTCCGGTTTCCTTATTGAGATGTCATGTAGCAAGGTGTATGTAGGTTCTGTCCTTCCAGATAGTCAATCCCCCAATTACACATTGCATCAATAACGGGAATAATGCTCTGTCCGAACGATGTAAGAGAATATATTGTTTTAGGCGGCTTCTCTGGAATGACCTCTCTGTTTACCATTCCACAATTCTCCAGATCATGAAGCTGCTGTGATAACATTTTTGACGTCGCACTCGGAATCAGGCGTTGAAGCTCCATATAATGCAGAGAACTTTCTCTGAGGTGCCAAAGGATCAAAGGCTTGTATTTACCTCCTATCAGCGAGAGCGTCGCCTCCACAGGACAGTTGAATTTCTTTTCTTTCATGGCAATCTCTCCCGAATCTATCATACTTACTTTTTGGGAAGTCCCTACCCAAAAAGTACATTCTTGCGGATCCTTTCGGCAACCGCTAAAATAAGTTTACAGTGGCTAATGCCATTGCCATTATAACACAAAAATCAAAAGAAAGGACTGAATGTTATGAATTTCATCACGATTGCGAAACAACGCTGCTCAATCCGCAGCTATACGGGAACAAAAGTGGAGCCGGAAAAACTGGAAAAGATTTTGGAGGCAGCCCACGTCGCACCTACCGCAGCAAACCTCCAGCCGGTCCGCCTTATTGTGGTTCAGAGTGAGGAAGGCCTTGCAAAGATCGGCCAGGCCTGCAATATCTATGGCGCACCTCTGGCTGTCATCGTCTGCACAGATCACGACAAAGCATGGGTCCGCCCCTTCGACAAAAAGCAGACCGGAGATATTGATGCTTCCATCCTGACCGACCATATGATGTTACAGGCGACAGAACTGGGGCTGGGAACCGTTTGGGTGTGCTACTTCAAACCTGATGTGCTGAAAAAGGAATTTGCCCTGCCGGCCAACCTGGAAGCTGTCAATATATTGGCAATCGGTTACGCAGACGAAGAACCGGCCAGCCCGGATCGACATGACCAGACGCGTATTCCGGTAAGCCAGTTGGTTTCCTACGATACACTGTAAACGGTACACACTGCGTCAGGAACTTTGATGTCCTGGCGCAGATTTTTTATGGAAGGTGTCTTTCAATGACTTGTTTTTATATCGTCCGACATGGACAAACATTACTCAATAGCCTCGGACGGGCACAGGGCTGGTCTGATTCTCCTTTGACCGGATCAGGTGAGCAGGAAGCAAAGAATTTAGGAAAAAAACTATCCTCTATCATATTCAATGCCATTTACACAAGCGATACAAAACGAGCATTTCAAACCGCAAATATCATTTTAGGGGAAAGCGTACAGCCAGGCATAGATATATGTCAGGACAGCAGATTGCGCGAATGGTGTCTTGGCATCATGGAAGCGGAAAAAAATCCTGTTTTTATGAAAAGCGTGTCCGAATGGATGGGCGGCGTTTCTTCATTCTCCGAAATGAACAGGAGACTCCCAGAAGTAGCCGCTGCCATTAAAGAACATGACACTACCGGGATGGCAGAAACTTTTGAGCAGATAAGGAAGCGGCTGACGGAGGCCCTCATGTCTGCCGCCGCCTCACAATCCACTGATGGCAATATCTTAATTGTAACTCACGCATTTGCAATAAAAACCCTGGTATATCTGTTTGATGTGGAGAGCATGGAACAAACTCCTAAAATTGAAAATGCCAGTATAACCAAACTTTTATATGATGGACGTACTTTCCGATTAGCAGACTGATAAGCCATAAAAACATACTGGCAAGCAATGCAAACTTGTACAAGTTTACTTATTTTCGCAGATTTGCCGTACCCGGCAAACCTGCGAAAACGCTTGTTGGTGACATGTCCCCAAACCCCTGAGATCGTCACCTGCGGTGACGGCTGCGCGTTCCTTCGGAACGCTGAAAACCCAAAGCAGCAGAGAATTATTGCCGGGATTTTTGCTTGTCTTTCTGCTGCTCCTGGGAAGAAGGAATGTCCAGCAGATAGTCCACATTGGCCTTGATATTGTGAAGCTCCTTCATATCAGACCGGGCCTGTTTATAAGCAGCATAGGCTTTCCGTTTCTGTTCCAGCAGACCGGCGTATTCCTCCCGGAGCGATTTGACGGAGGGCAGTTTCGTAATACCCATGCTGTCAAAATATTTCTTCGCCGCCTGGTGCAATAGAATATCTGCCTCATGCTCCGCCCGGAACTTTTTACTATAACCGGCCTTGCGGTAATCCACATAGACCGCCCGCGTTTTTGCATAGTTGACGATCTGCTTCTGCAATTCTCCGTTGGCGGTCATCTGCGATTCCAGTTCCTTGATCTGTGCCGACAGTGCATTAAAGCTGGTGGTAGCCGCCGCCGCTTTTTCCTGCAAATCTTCATAGCTCATATCCCCGTGCTCTTTCAGGTAGATTACCGCCTGGGAGAGCTGTTTTAAGTTAAACACCTTCGCCCAGCGTTCATAGCCCGGCCCCTTACCGGATCGGACCGCCGCCTCAATATCCACCAAAAGCCCAACCTTCGGGATCGGCTTTTGCAAGTAAGTACGGCGGGGTTTTACCGTGCGAGTGCCCTCGATCCGTTCCCGTATGGCCTGCTCGGTATAGTCGCCTTTCAGCGTATTGCACCGGGTATAGTTTTTCTGTCCCGGCACCCGGAGCCGGAGGTTCTTGCGTTCCCGGTTGACTTCGATTCCGGCAGCCTCCAGCTTCTTCAGAAAGTCCTCAAAATCCTTCGGTCTTTCTTCCAGGGCCGCGTCGATTGCCCGGCGAAGCTGCTCCTGGAAGGAGGGCTGTTTCGTATTTCCCAGCCATGTACCATAGTGGTCCCTGCTGGGTTTTGGATTTTCCACGATAGACAGACCGTGCTCCAAACACAGCTTGTCATTCATGTGCCGGATCGCCCAGGTAGAGCCCCAGAAGTTGCGGAATTTCCGGGTGCAGTCAAGGGCAGTGGAATTGATGATGATGTGATTATGAACATGGTGCTTATCCACATGGGTACACACCACAAAAGCATGATTGCCCTTTGTCAGTTTCAGTGCGAGCTCCCGTCCGATCTGGTTTGCTTCTTCCGGCGTGACTTCGCCGGGCTTGAAGGCTTGCCGGAGGTGGTAGGCGATCACATCATCTGCGCCCCGGTCCCGTCCGGTCAGGTTCAAATACTGCCGCTTGGAAAGAAGGAACTCTGCATCCGCGATCCGGGTATCACACTCATAGCCACAAATGAATTTTCCAAAATCCGTTTTCTGCGGATTCTCCACATAGTCAATGATGTCCGCAATGGCCGTAGACACATCCCGGCCTTTTCCCACATGCAGCGGCATCAGCCGTGTAGTCGCCATACCATCCCCTCCTTAATTTAGTTTAGCCGGTTATCGTTCCTGGCTCTTGTGCTGCTTTGGTTTTTCTGCTCTGGCCTGCTGCCCGGTGTTTTTATTCAGGCTGTCACGGACAGAAGGCTTTTTCTCCTGGGCCAGCGCATACTCCTTCCGTGCCTGGGTGAGAAATAAATCTGTAAGTCCGGGGTGGCCGCGGTCCACCACAAAGTAAACATTCCGGTCTTGGCCGAAGCCGTCCGGATTCTCATAGACTGGAATGGTTTTCGCCCATGCTTTGTTATCGCGGGAAATGCGCCCGTCCCAATCTTTTTGCTGGACCGTGTTGGCAAGCACATAAAACATCCGGTCATAGCCGAACTGTTCCAAGACCTGATGTACTGCCTCCGTGCCGAGGCAGTTATCCCGGTAGTGATCGGCAATGGCTTGTTCGATTGCCTCTTTACAGGCGATATTTGCCTTATAGGAAGCACGGTATTGTTCCAGCTCTCCATGCTCACGCGCATAGGAAGCCGGATAGATATATAGCTGTGTTGTGTCTTTCATTTGATCCCTCCAAAATAGAAAAAGCTGCCTTGTGAGACAGCCCCGAATAGTGAAAAAGAGGGCGGGACACCGAAAATGCCCCGCCCGTAAGTTTATCCAAATACAAAACGCTTAAGCGCGTGGTTTGCTCCGCCGATCATCCCGACCAGCCAGGCCGCCGCCATTGGCAGACCGTAGGGGCTTATCAGAAACGCGATCACCAGCCATGCAAGCCCGGCCCACACTCCGGCAGTAAAAAACAGCACCAGCGACGCCAGAAATACAATGCCTGATAAAATCCCCAGCACCGCGCCGGACGCGATCACCAGGAACTTGCACACCAGATAAAGAAGCCCCGTAACCAGGACAAAGGGAAACGCCAACAGTTTGAATATCAGACGCATAGGTCAAGCCTCCTTCCACGGGAAAATATCATATCCCTCTACCAAAATTCTACCGTGCCGGTTCCCGGAAAGCAACGGCTATTTTCTCCGTTTACGAAATGTTTGCAAATCCCCGGAGCAGCTTATCCATGCCATTCCACAGGTCATCCAGTCGGGTACGCAGATCTTCCACATCCGCAGCATAAACGCTGCCGGTCTCATTGGCACGCTGGGTGTACTGGTTCAGGTTGTTGGAGCAGATACGAAGGAGGCGTATCATTTCCTGAATGTCGCCCATGTCCAGGTGAATGATGTAACCGTCCACCGCCATCTTGCGAAGATAGGCAGAAAGATTGGCTACACCGGTCTGTGCCATACGTTCTTTTATTAGTTCCGCCTCTGGCTCGGTAACAAAGAAGTGAAGTTGTACGTTGCGGTTTTCTTTTTTCATCGGTCCAGCCCGCCTTTATAGGGCACGCCTTTACCGGGAGCAGCGACGGCGGCCTGGGCCTCTTTGAGCCTGCCGCGCATGGACGCCTTTTTTAATTTTTCCATGTAATCCTGAACATTGCCCGGCTTTGCATGGTAATCCCGTTTCAGTCGTTCCCGGCGCAGGATCACCGCCAGCTCCCGCTCGCTTTCCGGCGCGTACTGTATGGATTTTGGGGTGCCATGCTCCGGCATAAGTTCATTGATCTGCCGTCTCCATGACTGGTACGGCAAAGTAAACTGTACGCCGTCCTCGAATGTCACCGTTACCCGGTCAATGGGACAGGACAACGATTTCACCCGCTCCACATGGGAAGGGTAATCCAGAGGGTATATGGTGCCGGTCACTTTTCCATCCTGCAAACCATCCAATGTAAGGGCATAAGCTAAAATCGGGTCATTCGTCTGCTCATGGTAGAACATCCACACTTTATTTTCGTTGCTATCCTGTAAATACACCTCCCGCTCGCTCAAACAATAGGTGCCGCAGGGCCGGGACATCCACAGGAGATTGCACTTCTCCGGCTGCATATTTCTGGCAAGGTTTTGGATCAGTTCTTTATCCATGTCAAAATCTTCTTTATAATGCTGCGTATGCAGTTCTACGACTTGGCCCAGAAAGTCCAGCACGTCAACACCTTCAAATTTTGTCCCCATACTCAAAGTCCCCTTTCCGGGACAGGCGGTGTGATCTGCCTCGCCTCATGCTCCGGGCGCTCGGATTTCAGGCGGTCCAGAACAGAGGGCTTTTCTTCCGGCAAGGTTTCCGGTGCAAGCTCCCGGATTTCCTCATGGGTCTGGCCGTCTGTCAGGTCTGGTTTTACCGGGGGCTCGTTGTTCAGCCTGCCGTCCAGCATATTATAATTGCCGGTCTGTCCTTCCTCGTAAAGCTCCGCGTTCCGTAGATAGCTTTCGGGCGGCTGGAAGGGCTGCCCGGCGAACAGAATTTCCCGCTGCGCTTCAAACTGCCGGAGAACGCCGTTTTGCAGCCGGGCAAACTCCGCATACTGATCCGCTGTAAGCCCGCGCTCCAGCATTTCCGCCTGAGTATGCGCCCAGCCCTCACCGTAGAGGAAATAATACATATCCGCCCGGTCGGTGACAAAGCATAGGGAACCGTCGCCGTTATCGTAATAGGAAGTAAGCCCGTCCTGATAGTGATAGCGTTCCTCACGGCCCAGATAGACCCGGTTGTCTGCCGCAAGCATGGCGACCATGCCGGCATAATTGCTGTGTACCGCGGAGCGGATTTCCACCAAAGGGTCCGGCTCTTTCGGAAGCTGCCTGCCGGGAATCTCATTCAGTTTTTCCACCGCCGCGTTTCGGGGCGTCTGTTCCTCATGGGCGCGGGTATCTCTGGCTGGCTGTGTTCCGTCCTTTCGGACAGCGCCCGGTTCCGGTTCCTTTTCCTTTACAAAATAGTGGACGTTGGCAGTCGTGCGGCTGTTACATTCCTTCGCATAAGCCTCGGCTGCCTCCTGGGAAGCAAATTCAAGGGGCTTGCCGTCCTCCTTGCACCAGCTTTCCGCCCGCCCAAAAATCGAAGCGGCGCTGCGCACCGCCCATACACCGTAAGTCTTTTCTTTTTCCATCGGCACCTCCTGTTATCGTTCCTGCTGCTTTTCCGGTTTTAGCCGGGCAGACGGTTCCGCTGTTTTCGTTTCTTTAAGCTGCTGCCGGAGGGAGGGCTTGCGTTCCGGCTCCGTATCTGTGATATTGACGTACTCGCCGATGATACAAAGCGCCTCGCCATAGCTGCCGGAAGCAAATACCCGGTCCTTCATTTCCTTTGCCTGGTCTGTAAGCCCATGCTCCCGCAAAGTGCGGGCAGCGATCCCCACCAGGTTAAAAATATTGCCATCCTGCCCGATTAGCGCGCAGTCCGGCTTTTCCGGCTCCGGCGCCGGTTCCCCGATAAACCCGCCCAGGCGGTTGGGAACAAAATCAGAGAGCCATGTGCCGCCGAAAGTATCATGGGTCTGTAAACGCCACACGGCAAGTTTTCCAATCTCCAGGTCCACACCATCAAAGGGATAGAGCAGACAGGTAAGGCCGTCATACTCAAAAGCGGAAATATCCTGGAACTTCGCACCGTTTTTCAGAATACCGTTCTCGGTAAACATTTCATTGATCCCGTCAAGCCATTCCTGCAGCTCGCCGCCGCAGCCCTGCAAGATCAGGCCGTCTTTTTCCTCCATACGGCGAAGGTCCTCTGTTTCAATATGGTTGATACTCAAAAAATCGCCTCCTATCGTTGTTGTTGGTTTTCTTTCCTGTGCCGAACCGCTTTGCCCTCCGGCGTTTTTCTTAACTGCTGCCGGAGGGAGGGCTTTTGTTCCTCTTTCTGTAAATCCGTAAGGATCGCAGATAAGGGCTGTTCCCACCGGCTCCCGAAGCCCCGTACCACTGTTCCGGCCAGAGCACCGTTTTCCCTGAACATTTCCAGCGTGTCAAAAGCCCGGTCAAAAAGAGAAATATTTCCGGAATCTACACATGGGGCAAAGTGGATCACCCCTTTGGGATAGTTCCTGCCAGTCCCGATCCAGCCCCGTACAAAGCTATCAAAATCCTTTATGATACCAGCAGCCGCCAGTTCTTCCGCATGGCTGCCTGGAAGTCCCTTCGTTTTTCCAAACTGTTTTCCCAGGACCAGCACACCGGTCTTTGGATTGAACAGAAAGCGCCGGTTGTCGATCTGCTGCATGTCAATGGCCTGCGTCCTGGTATCGATCCGCATGATCTCTGGCACAATCGGTATTTTTTCTATAGGCATCCCTCCAAACTGTCATAAAAATAGAGCGCCAAAAAGCGCCCTTTGTCCGCAACTTAACCCCATTTCAGAGGCCGGGAGTATTCTAATATAGGTGCCCCGTAAACAGGGCCTTAAAACCCTTGAAAACACTGGTCTGATTGGGCTAAGTTGCGGACACATCACCCCCTGTTTTGCCGCCTGCGCCGTTTCCGTTCCCGCTCGGATTTCCGTCTGGCAAAGGACCGGCAATAATCGGAGCAATACGCCTGGCTTGTGACCGGAAGGTAAGCCTTTCCGCAGACCGGGCATATCTTCTGCCTGAGAGAAGTATCTTCACCGGTCAAGGCAGATTCCAGCTTTGGCTCCGTAGGCAGCACCGCCGCCCGGAAATAACGGCAGAACGCGCCGGTCCACCATTTATTCAGCATGAAACAGGGACAGTCCAGAGGGAGGCAGAGCTTATCCTGGCAGTCATAATTGGCGCACAAATTCGTCACCAGCCTTCGGATCGCCGTCCGCTCGGATCGTGTCAGTTCCCTTTCCGGTGGGGCGCTCATTTGCGCCCGCCTTTCTTCGCCGGAAATTCCAGCTTGAAATTCACATACTTGCCGCCCGTATCATCCAGCACCACAACCGCGTCATAGGTCCGGCCTGTTTTTTCACTGTAAAGCCCGGACATAGAAACGCGGCCCTCTTTCAGAAGGGCCGCCGCAACGGTTTTTGTCAGGGTTTTCTTCTTACCTGTAAAGAATTTGTTATCTTTCCAGAGGGCAAAGGAGCAGTCCCGATTTTCACAGAAAAATCCCTTTTTGCCCTCATACACAGTGCCGCCGCAGCGGGGACAGGTGCCGACAGCCTCGCGCTGGGTCCCTTTCGCGTCGGGGAACAGGCCGGCAAACCGTTCCTCCGGTGCAGTATGTTCTTTGACAAGCGCCCGGCTCATATCGGCGATCCCTTCCATAAAAGCCTCCGCGCTGATCTCGCCGCGCTCCACCTGTTTTAGTCTGGATTCCCATTCCGCGGTAAGCAGAGGGGATTTGATATTATCCGGCAGGACCGTAATCAGGTTGGTTCCCTTTTCCGTAGGTATGAGCTGTTTCTTCTTTCTCTGCACAAAGTCGGTTGCTACCAGCTTTTCCAGTGTGGCGGCACGGGTAGCCGGGGTGCCTAAACCTTTGCGCTCTGCATCCTCCGGCGCGTCTGCCGCGCCTGCCGTTTCCATAGCTGCCAATAGGGAATCCTCTGTATAGTGCTTTGGCGGGGAGGTCTTGCCTTCCCGGACGCCTGCTGACACCGGTTCAAAGGTCTGGCCCTGGGCAAGCTCCGGCAAGGCCGCGTCTGCGGGGTCTGCCTTTTCCGGTTCCGCCTGTTTCAGCCCCATGCGGTAGAGCCGTTCAATTTCCTTCCAACCTGCCTGCAAGACGGTCTTTCCTTTCGCTGTGAAGGAATGGCCTGCACAATCCAGTACCGCCGTGACCGCCTCAAAGCGGTGCGTCTGGCCGGTGGCGCAAAGGAGCCTCATGGCGATCAGCGTCAGCACATCCCGCTCCCCGGAAGGAAGCTCCGACAAATCCGTCCGGGCAATCTCCACCGTAGGAATGATAGCGTGATGGTCGGTGACTTTGCTGCCATCGGTCACACGGTCAATATCCGGCTCACCGATACAGCCCTTTCCAAAGGGCATGTTGTCCCGCATCCAGAGGATCAGGGAGACGGCGGTGGCCTGCATATCCTCGGTCAAATACTGGCTGTCCGTCCGGGGATAGGTCGCCAGCTTTTTCTCATAGAGGGATTGCACATAATCAAGGGTCTGCTGGGCCGTATATCCATAAATGCGGTTACATTCCCGCTGTAAGGTCGTCAGGTCATACAAATGGGGAGGCTGCACCGTTTTGACCTGCTTTTCCACAGAAAGCACCGTGGCAGTTTTTCCGTCACAGGCCATGCGAATTTTTTCAGCTTCATTTTTCCCGGACAGCTTTTCGCCGGAGGCGGTAAAGCCGCCGCAGGTAATCTCCGGTACATAAAAGGGCTTGCTTGTAAATGCCTGAATATCCGCCTCCCGCTGTACCAGAAGGGCCAGTGTAGGAGACATGACGCGCCCCACATTGAGCGTGACGCCATACAACACGGAGAAAAGACGGGTAGCGTTAATGCCAATCAGCCAGTCAGCCCCAGCCCGGCAGACCGCGGCATCATAGAGACGGTCATAATCCTTACCGGGGCGCAGGTGTTCAAACCCATCCCGGATCGCCGCGTCCTCCATACTGGAAATCCAGAGGCGTTCCATCGGTTTCCTGCACCCGGCATACTCATAGACCAGACGGAAGATCAGCTCACCCTCGCGCCCGGCGTCGGTAGCGCATACAACGGATTCCACCCGTTTGTCCTTCATCAGCCGGCAAAGAAGGTCAAGCTGCTTTTTCTTATCCTTCGGCACCTCGTATTTCCATTCTTCCGGCAGGATTGGTAGATCACCGTAACGCCATCTGGCATACTGCTCCCCATAGGCTTCAGGCTGCGCCAGTTCCAAAAGATGGCCAACGCACCAGCTCACCAGATACCCGCCGCCCTCCAGATAGCCGTCCTTTTTCTCATTCGCACCCAATACCGCCGCCAACGACATGGCGACGGAGGGCTTTTCTGCAATCACTAATTTCATTCTCTTAACCTCCATTTCTATAAGCTCGGATCAGTTTTACCGGCTTGTTTTGCTTTGGGTTTCACAACATCCTTTTCTTGAATCTGCTCCCGGTGATCCGAAAGCTGGTTCAGGACCCCTTTTTTCTTATTGCCAGACAGCTCTCCGGCAATGGTACTTTCCTTAGCCAAATTTACGCGTTGGACATTCAGATCAAAACAACTAAGGTAAGCATGATAATCCCCCTGACCGGGAGAGCAGCGCAGACAGTAACGGTAATTTTCAGTTTCAATGATGTAGCCGTAATTCTGCCGCCAGCCCCCGTCGATCTTGCCGCCATGCTCATAACAGAAGCGGTCCATAGCACGTAAATCCTTCAATACGCTGTCTCGGAGCTGATCGACGACCTGTGTTAATTCCTCTTTGAACGCGGCGCTGTTCAGGCTTTCATCCCCGCGGGGGTGCCAGGTATGCCAAAACTCTTTACCACTTTGTCCAAAGTCAATGCGGACATGGCCGATAGCCCCCATCATCCGGTCTGTGTCCGGGTCCTGCGCATAAAAAATACCTGCCTCACGATTAGAAGCAGGTTGTATGGCAAGCCGGGGCTTAAAGTCAATCTGATATTCCCGGCAAAACTGTTCCAGGCTGATTTCTTCGTCCAGGAAGTTCAGTCCATCTTTCAGCCTCTTATATCCGCTCTCTGGAATCTTTATCTTTTGCGGCGTCAATACAGTCCCCGCATGATTGACGCCAACATGTAGCTCCAGCGTTACCGGCCTGCCAGGATCATTGTCTGAACCACGCAGGTTATAACAGTATAATCCCAGCGGCAGCGTGCTTATATCAACACGGGCATCCGTGAACAGGGCAGGTTTTCCAAACATCTCTATGTGTTCAAACTGTTCCTTCGTTGCGTCCACACTCATTGATTCGATTTCCTCCTTTGCATTTCCTCCATCTGTTCATCCGCCTGCTTTCCGACCTGTAAAAGACACATCAGTACGACGCCGGCTGACATACCGCCTGTAAAAATCAGAAAGTGTGTTATCAGGTTTCACATAAAAATCACCTCCTTCCGGGTATAAAAAAACGCCCACTGTTTAAGTGAGCGTTATGCCAAGCTTTCCTATTCTGTTTACTTTTTCGGGAGATGGATTTCTCCCACAGGAATTTCCCGCAGTTCTTTTTTCATTTGATGAGTGAAGCGGATCGTTCTTACAGTTCCGCCTTTTTCCCGCCCGTCATACACAGCGATTACCCGGTCAGAGTGTTCCACCATATAACGGTTGCGGTGGGAATAGACGCTGGGCTGGTATTCTTCCCGTATCACAACGACATCACGGCAAGCCTCCAGCATTTCATAGGTCCGCCCCTTTGCCCTGAGACTGTCTAACCGTTTTTGATATGGGATTACGGCAATCAGTTCCAGTGAAGGATCATCTTTCTGTTTTTCCATAACCATTTCCACAAAATACTGGTCCACACCTTCAGCAAACCCGCTCATAAAGCAGGTAAAGCCGTCCGCAACCGCCTTTTCGATTTCACGCAGCAGGGCGGCCTTTACATAGTTGACCTGATTCTGCGGCAAATTCCTGTGTCCCGTGACACAGCATACTTTCTTCTCCATCTGGCACCTCCAGTAATAGATTAAAACTACCGTCTTGCTATATTGTAATAGGCTTATTTTAGCAAGTCAATGCAAATACCCTTTTTTATTTAGCGAATATTCGCCTCCTGTAAGGTACAATCTATTATGCAGAAGGAGGTGACTATGATGTATGAAGATTTTGTCCCGGAACGGCTGGCAAAGCTAAGGGCGCTAAAGGGTGTATCGGCCCGTGACATGTCTTTGTCTCTGGGTCAGGCGAACAACTACATCAACAACATTGAGAATAAGAAGTCACTTCCCGCCATGCAGTCCTTTTTCTACATCTGCGAATATCTCGGCGTAACACCCCAGGAATTCTTTGATGAAGAAAATGCCTGCCCGCAGACGCTACAGGAATTCATGGCTGAGGCCAAAAAACTGGACTCAAAATCAATGGAATATATTCTCGGCATTATGAAAGAACTCAATAGCAAACGGTAGAGCGGCCGGCAGTTGGCCGCTTTTCTTATTATTGTACCCGGTAATGTCCTGATAATGTCCAATCCCTATACCGGCGATAATCCATGTTTTGTCCTAAAATGAGCCGCCTTTTGTCTAACGGCGCAGATCCATGCTGCTTTCTTCAAAATGAAATGTAAACTTTTTTCGTACCCCCTTGCATAATCCCTGAAAAGTGGATATACTATAAGTAAGAAAGTAAGAAATTCCTACTTTCAATCTTAAAGCGAAGGAGATGATTATATGCTGGCCGAATTACGTCAGAAATCACAGATCACCATTCCAAAGGAGATCATTGTAAAACTGGGTCTCTCGGAAGGTGATAAACTGGATATTTTCGAGCAGGACGGAACCATCTGCATGATGCCGGTTGTCGTATATCCAAAAAAATACCTCGACGAGCTCCGCGGGGAAATTGACGAGGCAAAGGCTAAGATCGCCTCCGGCGAACAGCCTGTATTTGACAGTGTAGACGCACTGTTCGCAAAATTGGAGGCAGAATGATGGCCTACCAATTTACCTTTACCAAACGATTTCAAAAGCACTTTAAGGATTTGACCGCACAGGAAAAAAAGCAGCTTCAAAACAAATTGCAGCTTTTGGCCGAAAATCCTATGCACCCATCCCTCCGCACGAAACGCATCCAGGGAACCAGGGATTTATTTGAGTGCAGCGTCAACATGGACATCCGCATTATCTGGTATTATGAGGGTGATAAGATCATTATTCTTGTTGATGTTGGACACCATGACATTTTAGACCAGTTTTAAGAACCGGGGCGGCGCTTACATACAGTAGGCGCCGCCTTTTCTCATTCTCCTGTACTGCCAAAGGCGTCCGTTCCCCGGTTATCCGAAAATTCTGTCACAAAATCAGCAATCACCACTGGCATAATGATAAGCTGCCCGATTCTGGAATCTTTATGCAGCGTATGTGTCTCATGGCTTACATTACTGATAATCGCATGGATTTCACCGCGATAGCCGGAATCTACTGGCGGCAGTTCACAGACCAGCCCTTTAACGGCCATACTGCTGCGGGGGAATACATACCCCGCATATCCGTCCGGCACCTCAATTCCAAAGCCAAGCGGAACCTTCGCAATCTCGCCCGGCTGCAAGGTGCAGTCATAGGGCATATACACATCCGCGCCGGCGTCGTTCCCATGAGGACGGAAGGGGCGGTGGTTTTCCGGTACGCCAAAGTCAATCAGCTTGATCTTCATGCGCCGCCTCCTTCCAGAAGTGCCGGATAGTCAGCTTTCAGAATATCCTCCGGCGTCATATCCGGCTTTAGCTTTTGGCCGCAGGTCATTTTCCCTTCCAGGCATTTATCCTGTTGGCAGAACGGACCGGCAAGGGCAGGAGCGAACAGTGTCGGGCTTAATGTGTAAAGCTCCTGCCAGATTTTCAGGAGCACAATTCGGGTTTCGTCCGTATTACGCCGGCACACCCTCTGGCCGATGATATGTTTCCATTGATAAGGCGTGGCGCTGATAACCAGAACATTCCTTAGCCCCTGCGGTGTGGCGTACCCCGCCGCGTCGTGTCCGATTCCTACCGCGCACAGTTCTTCGTAACAGTCCATATCGGATTTACAGCTTTCCAGATACATTTCCTGAATTGCTTTCGGCGCGGTCAGCACTTCGTAGGGTACGGCAAAATCCGCCTGCCCCGTATAATTGCTGTACTGCAAGGACGCGCTCATAAACTTAACTTCGTTCTGGTGTCTTGTGATCTGCGCCAGAAAGCGCCGGCTGGCACCGACAACGGCAACCGTGATTACCGCGAATTTCTGGACCGTGGGGTGCGGAAGGCTGCCGATGGTTGCCACAGTATCATCACTGAACGATTTTTCATAAAGGGCCATCAGATCATCCATTGTGGCGATCCGGTGGCCTCTTTGGGTGAGCCTGGCGGCAAAGACCATATTTTTCTCGGCCTCCTGCACCGCCTGGCAATTCAAAACCTTCACTTCAATTCTGTTGATTGGTATGTCCCTCCTTTACAATGGCTTTCAGTAAAAACAGATAGTTGAGACTGTCTGTAATCTTTTCATCCCATGTGCTCATATCAAAACAGGTATTCTCCGCAAAGCACATGTCATACAGGGAAACGATATGCTTTGCCAGCATCCCGGCAAGAGCCCGCTCCGGCGAACAGTGCTGTAAAGCAGCCGCGGCCTTGAACGCGCCCAGCCGGTCCGTATCGTCCCCTGTGTATTCTTTGGTTTTCTTTTGCAGAATGTCGGCACAGCGCCGCACCTGCTCGTCAAATACAGCATTGACTTCATTTTGTGTAATGTGGCATCCCTCCTTTGAAAAGATGGATTTGTCCCGAATATTGTATAAAATCCGGGACAGTTTTTATTTTACGCACTCGGCAGATAAATCCAGTCGTGCATCAGGCACACACTCGGTTCGTCCTCTCTGGGAACCAGCCGGTAGGTACATTCCCCGTACACCGTCCGTTTGTCCTCAAACTCCATACCATACGCCTTATAAAAGCGGTATTCCAGGTTGGAAATGATACAGCGCAGCGTTTGAAGCGCCTCCCGCTGGGCGGTCACGATCAGGTCCCGGTCAATGCTACGCTTCAAAAACAGCAGCGATTTGTAAAGCTGCACCTCCGTCCGGTACGGGCGGCAGTCCCTATGCTCCAGCCAGTCATTAAAGGCCACAGGTCCGCTCTGGATCAGCTCACGCTCCGGGTGGTAATACTCGTAGCAGTCCAAATTTGCCGTATTCAAAAGGTACAGCATTTCCTTGACTTCATTTTCCGGCATATCATAGAACCGGAGAAGGGAGCGGTACAGGTGGACATAGCCGGGTATCGAAACAATGGTATTCACCATAGAAAAATCCTCCTAAACAGCAGGTGCGGGAGCAGATCGCCCCCGCACCGGTTTTCATATATTCTTTTAATTGGTTACAGCTACCAGTTTCCCCATCACAATGAAGCGGCTCTGGCCTCCGGGCGTACAGGTGGAAAGGGTCAGCACCTTATCACTGGAAGTCACCGTGACATCCGTTTCCACAACGGAACGGCCTGCCATTTCAGACAGCCATGTGGTATAGGCGCCGTCATCCTTCCAGTTAAGACGCCAGGGAGAAGTGTCGCTGCCGGATTCTGCCGGTTTCGCCACAAAGGTTGTGAAAATCTCCATGATATAGCCGCCGTCCGGGGTAACAAGGTACATCTGCGGGTGTTCATCAAAATAGCTCTGTTCGTCATACTGGTTCAGCGTAGCGAACATGGAATCATCCCGCATGTTATGACCGTAGATAATGGTATTGCGGTCTGAAAAGTCTGCCTGATTCTCATAATCCGCAAACAGACATCCGACCTTGCTGTAAGTGCCGTCATACAGGTGATGAAGGTAATACTCGTTGTCGTCTGTCTGCGCCACCGGATAATTGATCGGCGTATCAGGAAGGGCGAGCCATCCGATGATGTCCGGCCCGGTCTCCCTTAAAGCCTCAAAGTCCACCACAGGGAGGACCACAGAAGGGTCCTCCCCGGCAGGTTCCGTTTTGCCTTCCTCCGGTGCCTCGGTCTGTTCCGGCAGCTCTACATGGGAAGCCAGGTCATCATAGGCACCGGCGCTTTTGGTATACTGGCTGATGTCACGTACCATTAGAAAGCCGCTGCCCAGGGCCAGCGCCGCGCAGAGAGAAACCACCGTAATGCCGACAGCCTTTGTCTTAGAGGTGCTTTTGCTGTATTTCCCCTTTTTGAAGTAGAAAGCTGCGAACAGCCCGCCGCCGATCACAGCCAGCGCCAAAAGGCTCCCATACAGGAAAATGAAATTGTCATCCCCGGTCTGCGGTACGGGTTTGCCCGGAGTGGTCGGAGTAGACGGATTGGAAGGTGTGTTCGGATTATCCGGGGTTGTCGGTTCCTCCGGCTTTTCATTGAAGAACTGGACCGTCGCGGTTTCATCCGCCTTGATCTCCACCGTGGCCGCGTCAGGAATGATATAGTCCTTGCTTGCCCGATTCGCAACCTCTGTTACAGTATAAATACCGACACGCAGCCCCTTGACCTCGATCACACCGGATTTCGGTGTGGTAAAGGTTTCACAGTAGGAGCCATCCGCGCTCTTGACCTCAATGGCAAAACCATCCTTTCGCCCGTCGCTGGAATCCTTTGTGATTTTCAGATTGCCGCGGTACGCCTCATTGGTAAATCCGCGTCCGGCCTCGCCATTTTCCACAACTACCGTCTGGCCGTCCTCGGTGATCTCAAAGTAGTAGGCGTTTTTGTCGAGCTGGTAGCCCTCCGGTGCTTTGCTTTCCTTCACGAAATAGCCCTTTGCCAGAAGATTCTCCGCAGTGTGGAATCCAGCGTCCGTTTCCGTAAGCGTTCCCAGCAGCTTATCCTCGCTGTCAAATTCCTTGTTGCCGTTCACATCCTCATAAAGCTCAAATACCGCGCCGGAGAGGAAGCGTATAAAGGTGTTGTTATCTTCGGCCTCCTTCTCCACGGAAGAAGGCTCGTCAACGGCCTCGGTCTTTCTGACCTGCACGCTGCCGCGGATCAGGGTATCATCCACACGGATTTCAATGCTCTGGCCGTCCACACCGATATAAATATGGTGTTCTTCCGGGCTGATGGTATAAAGCGCAGGCGCGGCGATCTCCTTTACGATCCAGTGGCCGTAAGGGATATTCTCAAAGGCAAAGCTGCCGTCCTCACCAGTAGTAACGGTAAACAGCGCGTTTTCCTCGGTAAATTCCTCGGTATCAGGCTTAAACAGGCCCATGACCGCTCCTTCCAGCTTCACAGACTCGCCGCCGTCCGCGTTCTCGCCGTATTTCACACCGTCTACACGCCCGCGGAGCAGGTCATTGGAAATGGCCTCACCCTCGTTTACAAGAATCTGTACCAGCGCCGCCTCCTGGCCCGCGTATTCAAATACCACCGGGTACTCGGTATCGGAAAGGACATAGGCGCCGTTTGTGGTGCGCTCCTTCACATAGTAGCTGCCAAAAGGCAGGTCAGAGGTAAAAGAAGCGTCATATCCGCCCGCCTCATTCGCGGAAACGGAAACCACTTCCAGAAGCCCGCCTGCCGGGATCACGCTGCCATCCGCAGCCGTCAGGTCATCGGAAGCATACAGGCCAAAGGAAATATCCTTGTATTCCTCGCCAAAGCCAATGCCAAAGAGCTCGTCTGTTTCCAGAGCTTTGAACAGGGTAACATCGACCTTCTGGCGCTCGTCATAAAGGCCGATAGCAGTCTGTGTGATCTCCACGGTCTCACCCGCATAGGTAAGCTCCGCATATTCCGGCGTAGTGTTTACGACCATGCCAGCCGGCGCCTGGCGTTCCTCCAGGCGGTAGCGGCCCAGGTACAAAAGCCCGCTCTGTGCTGTTCCGTCGTCCCCGGTGGTAAGGGTTTCCACAACCGTATCTTTTGACGCACGCAGCGTACCGTCGCCGGTATAAATATCCTCGTCGGCGATCACATCATAGACCGCGCCGGGCAGCCCCATGACTTCATACACCGGCTGATACAGACCTTCGTTCTCCTGGACGGAAGCGAACACCTCACCGGTCTTAGTGATGGTGAGCTGTCCCTTTTGGGGCATGTTGTACTGCGTGACGGTCACAACCGCCTCGCTGCCATCAATGGTGAACGGTACGGGCTCACTGGAAAGGACATAACCGTAAGGCGCCGCCACCTCATAAAGTTCATAATCCCCGGTATGCAGAGGTTCCGGCAGCATGAGCCAGCCTTCGTCCGAAACATAGAAGGTATCAAGGGTCTCCGGGTTCGGGTAGAAGATTTCCTGGGTGACAAATTCCCCGGTGGAAAGGTCTTTGATCTGGAAACCCGTGCCGGTCATCGGAATAATGTTCCCGGTTTCGGCGTCGCATTTCTCCACTTTGAGCCTTGCGGTAATGGTGCGGTTATTCAGGATATAGCTGTAGGTCTGGCCGTTTGCGGAAATAAAGACGGTAAAATCAGGAATGAACGCCTTGCCTTCCTCGCCGGCTGTCTGGTGGACCGTGTAATGGCCGTAAGGGAGCATTTTGGAGGAAGCAAAGCCGTCGCTGTCCGTGGTGAGCAGGTCGCGCTCGCTTTCCTTTGCCGCGTCATAGCTGCCCGTTGCCTTCAGGTAGATTTCAAAGACAGCGCCAGCCTCCGGGCGCTCGATCACACCCTCATTCGGTTCCCCCGTATTTTCATCTTCGGACACATCCGGGTCAGGATCGTCCGTATGCTTCACAAGCTGAATATTGCCATAGATCACGGTTTCGGTGACATTGTTCTCCGCGGTGTTCAGTTCCACTTCGTACAGGGAAGGAGAAGCGCCCACCTCATAGACCGTATCATTCAGAAGGTAGCCGGTACTCGGCTCGATCTCACGGAGGGTCCAGTTATCGCCGCAGACATAGTAGCGGGTCATAAAGCTGCCGTCCGGCCCGGTGGTATAGGTATCTACCAGATCGCCGTTATTGAACAGGCCGTAAGTCGCGCCCGCAAGGGTAGCGTCGCCCTGGGCGGTTCCGGTGTCCGCGTCACTCTTTACCACATGGACGCGGAATTTCTTCAAAATATTGCTGAAATGGACAGAGGCAGTCTGGCCGCTTTCCACCGTTACATACTGCGCAGAAGGGGTCACATAGCGGTCTACCGGAATCTCGGTCACAAGGTAAGTACCGGGAAGGAGCTTCTTTGCGATCTGCCCGTTTTCCCCGGTGGTGACATTCTCGTTGACTTCATTTCCCAATATGTCGGTGCCGGAAATGTGGAAGGAAATCCCGGACACAATGCCGTCCTCGCTGGTCTTTACGATCTTTGCGGTGCCGTAGGTCTCGGTCTTGATCTTTACGAAGAAGGAAACCGGGTCGCTGGCGCCGGTCATCATGGTCTGATAACCAGGGCGGCCCCAGATCAGCATGTCGTTGGCAACTGGAATGTCCTTGCGGAATTCAAAGGTCACAGGGTCCATAATCATGTTCTTGCTGGTAAAAGTGTACTTGTTGCCATTTCGGGTAACAGACACGCCGCTGCCGGAAAGCATTTGCAGGTCGATATTCAGGTTGTTGGTGTCGGTAACAGTCAGGGTATAGACCTTTCTGCTGGTGTCCCATTTCAGCTCCAAAACAGGGGCATCCCCCTTTTTCGCTGCGGTAAAGGAAGGGACGGTGGAGTGGGACGCCACCTGTTCCAGAATCCAGTTGTATGCCTTTTCCGCGGGACGCCCGGCAATCACACTGTAATACTGGTCCGCTGAAGCATGGCCGTTGCCGTGTCTGCTGTAGGGGTCGCTCCGAAGCTGCTGCTGGTATTCCCAGAGAATAATCTGCGTCGCAATTTTATAATCGTCCTCATTGATCCCGGAAACAGGAAGGGAGGCGCCGGGTTTCCAGCCATAGATCGCGGTCAGGGTAATGCCGCGCTTGGCAGCGGAAGGGAGCATATTCAGGTAATTGCTGTTGGTCCCATTCTCCGAAGTATAGGTGTTCTCGGAAGTGTTGTAGGGAATCCCGCTCTCCACACAGTAGACCGAATGGGTCACACCGTCCGAATCCGTCAGCATATAATGCCGGTAGGCGCTGCCGCCGGAGCCGGAACGTTTCTCAGTGGTCCCGTCCGAATTGTAAGCAAGAAAATTGGTAGGCGCCGGGGAATAATAATGCTGCCCGTCAGAGCCCACATACTGATCGCCCAGCCAGGAGCTTGCTTTCTGGCCCACGCCTGCCGCAAACGCCTGGGCGGGGAGCAGACTAAAGACGCATACCGCACAGAGTAAAAATGCCACGATCCTGTGCAGACCGCGGCGGTGTGTGTTTGTTTTCATATTCACGATAGAAAGACCTCACTTTCATAAAATAGGTAAGGACGGCGCATTACTCGCCGTCCTCATGGGTGCTATCCTCAAAGTCATCCTCGGAGAGATATTCCGACTCGCCGTAAGCCTCGTCCGGGTCAAAGCCCTCCCCGTAGCCGTCGTCCTCGTCAAATTCGTCCTCGTCCTCCGCCTGCTGCTTCGGGCGCACGATCTTCACATAGTAGCCGACGCCTCCGACTGCAAGCAGGGCAACGATGATAAAGATGATCGTGCCGACGCTGCCGGTATCTTTCTTCGGCTGTTCCGGTTCAGCCGGTTCCTCCGGCTCTGCCGGCTTTTCTTTCCCGATGCAGCCGTTTAAGTCATTCTTGCAGACCGGGCAGCCGGTATTGACTTTTCCGGCCTCACATTTCTCCGTACAGGTGCAGACATCCGCAGCCGGAATCACGCTCACGCTGCCGTCGCCCTTTTCCGCCAGGGCCATCAGGTCCGCCTCGGTAACGCCATTCAGGAAATATACGTTGTTGTCATCACGCTTGCTGTCGATGATAAGATAGAATACATTCCCGGCCTCGGTGGTAATGGTGTAAAACTGTTTATCCCCATCCTCGCCGGTGGCGCTGTCCAGCATGGTCCCGGTTCCCTCCGGGGTGAATGCGCCCTCCGGGACGGAGGAAGTGGTAGGCTCCGGCGTGCCGGAAGGACTGCTACCGGAATTTCCTATACTGCCGGAGCTGCTGCCCTGGGAGCTTGTGCTGCCCGATGTCGTTCCCGTATTGGAACTGCTGCTTTGGGCGCCAGTGCCCGTGCTGCCGGAAGAAGCCGCCTGGGCCTGGGCCGGTTTCGTTACCGGTGTGCTGCTCTGGCTCTGCTGCGTCGCAGCAGCCGGTTTTTCCGTGGGCGCCGGTTCTTTATAATAGGGGTTGTCAAACTTCACGGTATCAGAACGGTTCCCGGCATAATCCACCGCGTAGACGCTCACTTTTTTATCCGTGCCGGCATAATCCTTCAACGCGACAGAGGCTTTCCCGTCCACCAGGGAATTAACACGGGTCTTGTCAATATAGACCGCCTCCACGCCGGAATTGTCGTCGCTGCTCTCGATCTTTACGGTTTCCCCATCCAGCACCGCCGTAAGCGTGGGCGGTGTGGTGTCCTTGCCCCCGGCGGCAAAAACCGTCATGGGTAAGGTCATGGCGCCTATGAGAAAGACAAGCGCCACAAGGAGAGAAATTCGTTTAGTCCTCATGCACTTCCTCCTGTTCCTGCGGCGAAGGTTCCTGTGCCATCTGCCGCGTTTTTAAGAATTCGGCCAATTCCTGGGGCGTCAGGTGGTAGCTGCGGGCCACCGCCACAAAATCGGTGTTCTCCAGCTCCGTTTTCTGTTTCTCCAAATCCCGGAGCCTGGCCTGCTGCTCCGCAATCTTCGCCTTGGTCTTTTCAATGTCTTTTGCCAGTTTTTCAATTTTAGGGTTCAATTTGTTACCTCCATTCTGTTAAGGCAGACGGCCAAAGGTGTAGAAGTGGCTCTGCCAGTAACTTGTATTGATATTTGCGTAAGAGATCGGGTCCCCACAGTGGATCATCATTCCGTTACCCACATAGATTCCCACATGGCTTGCGCCGCTGGTGTTATAGGTTCCCTGGAAGAAAATCAGGTCGCCGGGCCTTGCGTCCGCGCTCGATACAGGCGTACACACGCCCAGAAGCCCGTCCGCGGTAAGCCGCCCGAAGTTCCAGCCGGTATGGTTGACTACCCAGGAAACGAAGCCCGAACAGTCAAAGGAAGTGGAAGGGCTTGCGCCGCCCCACACATACGGATATCCCAGGTACTTTTCGGCCTCCGCAATCATGGCCGCGAACTGTTCATCCGCAAGGGCCTCCGGTGGAATGTCGTAATCAAAGTAGCTGCCGCCTCCGCCCGCGCCAATGTTTGGAAGCCCGGTACTGCTGGTGTCGCCGGTATCTGCAAAATACAGCGGGTTCAAATACTGCCCGTCCACCAGCACCTCCAAGTGCAGGTGCGGCCCGGTGGAATTGCCGGTGCTGCCGACCTTTGCGATTACATCCCCGGCCTTGACTTCCTGGCCCACAGACACAAGAATCTGCGAACAGTGGCCGTATTTGGTGGTAAGGGTATGGCCCTTGTAAGCCTCACCTTCAATAGCGACACACAGGCCATAGCCGCCCGCGTTGCCTGCCAGCGTGACCGTTCCGTCATGGCCGGCTAAGATTTCCGTGCCCTGGGCCATGCCGATGTCAACGCCGGTATGGTAGTTCTTTTCCCCGCTGATGGGGTGTACCCGGTAGCCGTAGTAGCTGGTGACATAGGGCAGCCAGTTTGTCCCAAAGACATTTTTCACATACTGCCGGTTGCCTTTGGTCTGCAATAGAATCTCACAGATTTCTTTCTGCTCGGCACTCATGCGCTGTACCACCAGGTTTGAAAGCGGCGTGGCCGTGAGCTTTACATTTAAGATGTGCCACTCATAAGGTACTTCTTCCTCGGTTTCCTCGCCGGTGTCCGGGTCAACATGGGTCTCTGTCCGGTAGCGGATCTCCGTTTCCTCCGTAAAGGTAAGGGAATACTGCTCATTGAAAAGCTGCCGCAGGACGCCCTCGATCTGCTCATAGGTGAAATTCTGATAAGCAGAAGTGAGATAGCCCATCAGGATATAGGGGTCATGCTCAATAGCGCCGATGTTATAGCGGTACTCGTCATAACCGGGCAGGTCTGTTTCCACACGGTCTATTTTCATTTGCAGGTCTGTTTCCCACTCAGTATAGATAAGCTCCGCATTGTTGATGTCCTGGTCCTCCGCCAGATAGGTAGAGGCGGCGATACTCCCCAAGCCCCCGGTCCCGATATTGGAAAACGAAGAAAACAGCGAAGAAATGAGAAATACCACCAAAAGCAGAAGGACGAGAATGCCGCAGATGACCGGGTGACGCTTGACGGTGTTTACCACCGAAGCAGCGATCTTTTCCGTTGTAACGGCTGCGTCCTTTGCCCGCTTTCCGGTTTTCTGTGCCTCTCTTGCAGCTTTGGCATACTGCCGTTTCAGCTTTTGCTTCTGCCACATCCGGGCAAGGAGATTTTTCTTTAACTCCGGGTGATCCGAAAGAGTCTGCCGGTAGGCAAACTGTGCGTTAGCCCTCGCTGATTTCTGCTGCAGCTTTGTCACCCGGCGGTAAGGCGCTGTTTTATGGCGGTGATACAGGGTGCGCGCCCCGGCCTCACCCACAAGCTCGGTGCGGTGGGCGGCTTTCACGCCAACATTTTCTTCCTCCGCCTGATAGATTTTCTTATGTGCGTAACCGACTGCCGTATTTGCAGCCGCCTTTACCGGGCGCATTGGAAGGGAGCCCTTTACATGGGTCCGCTGGGATTTTACTTCCTGCTCAAATTTCAGCCGTTTTTTTGCTTTGCCGGTCTCCGGGTCGGAAGCCGTCTCCATCCGCAGTTTTTTCCGGGAAGGCAGACGCGCCTCGGCATCCTCCAGCTTCTTTTCCACACGCTCGGCCCTGCGCCTCGCCTGGGTCAGCTTTTTATCCGCCGCCTCCGGTGGCAGCTCGTCAGCGGTAAATTCCAGCTTGGAAGGCCGTTTTGGTTCTCCTTCGGCTGCTCCCGGCTGTTTCTCCTGGGGTTCCTCGGCTTTTGCCGCCTCCTGAAAACGCTGCTGGTATTTGTTGCCGTGCTGGTGCATCCGGCGTCTGCCCGATGTTTCCCCGGCATTTGTACTGCCGGCCTCCGAAGCAGTGGAAGTCTCCAAACTGCCGGAACCGGACAACTCCTGGCTGCCATGACGGGAAAAATCTGCATCCTGGCGCCGGAACCTGCCGGAATCCTGCTGCCTGCTTTCGCGGAAGCTGTCACGCCCGGAAAAATCCGATCCGTTTTGCTGCAGATCGCCGCGGCTGTCCTGAACAGAATCCCCAGACACCGGCTGGGGAGCAGGATAATCCACACCTGAATCCGCTGCCGGAACTGTGCCGGCCTCCGAAGCTCCTTGATACAGGTTCCGCCCTTTATGGCGGTTATCTTCCTGCCCAGGAGCGTCACAGGCTCGGCGCAAATCAAAATCCTGGCTGCGCACCTCGCCGGCCCGGACATCTGTTTCCGTTTTTCTCGCCGGCTGTCGTGCCGCATCATCTTTGGGCCGTCTGAATTCTTTATCACGGGATATATCCATCACCTCCAGTCTGAATCACCTGTGATTGTCTGCTGGCGCTCATGCGCCTGCCACTTCATCCGGCCTTGTGGTAAGGACCGAATACAAAAGGGTGTCCTTCGGGAAGTGATCCACAAAAGGAATGATCACGTTGCCGAAAAACAAAAGGCCCTCGCCGGGGCCGGAATGGGTCACATAGGAAAGCTGGTGGGGCGAAATGCCTAACTGCTTTGCCAAAATCTGCCGGTCTCCCTGAGCCTGGTTGAGCATGTAGATAAAATCCGAGTTCTCGAAAATGTTCTCGATCTCCCTGGAAGCCAGCAGATCCTTCACATTCTGAGTTAAACCACTGGGAATACCGCCCCATTTTCTAAACCTTTTCCAAATTTCGACGCTAAAACTTCCTGTCTGGCCTTTCAGAAGAAGGTGAAATTCATCTATATAGAACCAGGTCGTCTTATGTTTTGAGCGGTTGGCCGTAACACGATTCCAGACTGCATCCTGCATGATTAAAAGACCGATCTCTTTGAGGGCCTTACCCAAAGACTTCAACTGGAAGCACAGTACCCGGTGTTTATTCATGTCAATGTTAGAACGGTGGTTAAATACATTTAAGGAACCGTTGACGTAGATTTCCAGCGCCGTTGCGATATTCTGTGCCTCCGGCTCGCTCTGTTTGCGAAGGAGGTCGTACAGGTCCCCCAAAATCGGCATGTTTTCCGGGCGCGGGTCCTGCAAATAGTCCCGGTACACAAGCCTTGTGCAGCGGTCAATGATCGTCTTTTCAATGGGAGAAAGCCCTTCCTTGCCGCCGATGATAAGGTCACACAAAGACAGAATAAAATCACTTTTCAGGGTGATCGGGTTTTCATCGTCCGAATAGTCCAGGTTAATGTCCATCGGATTGATGTAATTGGTGGAGTTAGGGGAAATGTCTATGACCTGCCCCTGGGCTCCGAACTGCTTTACCAAAGGCCCGTACTCATTTTCCGGGTCTGCTATGATGATGTCGTCCTCCGTCAGAAGGAACACATTGACGATCTCACGCTTGGCAGAGAAAGACTTGCCGCTGCCGGGCGTTCCCAGAAACAGGCCGTTGGGGTTTTTCAGGTTCTTGCGGTTCGCCATGATTAGGTTGTTGCTAAGGGCATTGAGACCGTAATACAAAGCCTCGCCCTCCTGGAACAGTTCGCAGGTGGTAAAAGGCACAAAAATGGCCGTGCTGCTGGTGGTAAGCCCCCGCTCGATCTCGATCTGGTTCTGTCCCAGGCATAAAGAGGACATAAGGCCCTGTTCCTGCTGGAAGTCCAGCCGTTTCAGGGCACAGTTGTATTTCTGCGCCACACCAGAAGCGGCGAAAACATCGTTAAACAGCTTTTGGCGCTTCGGGGCTATATTCTCCACCAGCACCGTCACAAGGAACATCCTTTCATTCCTGCTCTGCAAATCCTGCAAGAGATTTTTCGCTTCTTCGCCATAAGTGGCAAGGTCGGTAGGTATGATGTCCATATCGTAACCAGAGCGGACCGCTTTTTTCTGTTCCTCAATCGTCATTTTCTGCAAATCGGACATCTTGCGTTTGATGTTCTTAATCGCCTGCGCCTGGTCGATAGACTGGATATGAAGGTTCACCGTTACGGCATCATTCAAATCCAGAAGGTCGGCAAGCAGCCGGTCCGTCAGCTCCGGGGCCAAAATCTGCAAGAAGGACACCGCACCGGAATGGTCGCCCACCCGGAAGGTCTTACCGTCCTGAGAGAAGGAGAGGCCGGAAGGGGCGATAAAGTCCTTTGTGGAAAGCCCGGTTTTCGGCAAATCCGACCAGTTAAAATGAAACTTTTCCTGGCCGTCCGGGTGGAACTGGCTGTGCAAAAGCTCCAGGCGTTCCAGCCCGTTCAGGGGCCTTGCCTGCGCGCCCAGGGCCTTGAAGTTCCCCAGCACATCCGTTTCGATCCGTTCCAGACGCATTTTCGCCGTGCGAAGGTCCTCCGCCTCAATCCCGAAAGTGATATACTTCCGCTTGGTAAGGCCGTTATTGCCTTTTTGGAGCTGGTTCTTGAGCATATCCGCGTACTCCCTGCGGATTCCGTCATACTCGTCGCCGCGGGTAGGAATATCTATGCTCCGAACAAAATCCTGCATATTGGCCCGCTGGTTGATGAAGGTAAGCTGCACATGGATCGAGGCGTCAAAGTAATTGAGAAAATCGCAGTAGCCCTCAAAAATCTGCGCTTTGTCATCCGCCTGCGCAAGCTGGTAGTTAATATCAAAGAACTGCACCGTCTTGGTGTAATAATTGCCGCTTACACGGCAGATACCGTCCCGGTACATTTCCTTATAGGGAATACTCTGCTGGACCGTCTGCGGGGCGTCCGCTTTCAGCCCGGAAAAAAAGCCGGGCTTTTTCTTCGGCCCAGCAGGAGAGGCAGTTTTACTTCCTGCCTTTCTTGCTTCGGCGCGGTTTTTTTTGGCCTGCTTTACGTTTCTTTGCAGACGTTTTTCCTGCGCCTCCTGCTGTTTGGTTTTTGGCAATCTGTGATACCTCCTTTTTGGATATAGATTTATAGAGATTTTCCGTCCGGTAAGGGCGGTTCTTCGGCCAGAGCTTATAGCGGAGCCGGTTCCTCAGCAGCTTTTCCGCCGGCTGCCCGTCCTTCTCATACATGGCAAAGAAGAAAAAGGGCATCATCAGGCCGATCATAAGGAGCACCGCCGCTGAATTGCCAATGGCGCCGCGGGTAAAGAAATATACCGGCAGCCCCACTAGCGCGGCCAGACTGAAACAAATAAGCTGGCGCTTTGTCAGGCCAGCGGCAACTTTGGTCTTGACTTTGGTTAAGTCTTTGGGTACGGGTACATAAGGCATTTCATTGTCACCTCCGATCTGCGAGAATCTTTTCTATCCATTCTGCGGCATTGTGATACTGCAATCCACTTCGTTGCCCCACACATCCCAGCCGGGCGTCTGCTGCCTGGCAAAAAGCTCCACCCTGGGCTGATCTCCCATGAGCTTTACGATCTTGTCCCGCACTTCATCGGGCTTCTTACTGTGCTGCTCGATATGGGAGATCACAAACTGGTGGATTCCTGCACACTGGCGTTTTGGGTGCCCGCGTGTTGCCAGCAGGCACACTTCCGCATTAGAGCGGGTCCAGAAACCCATCCCATAAAACCATGTATCGGCTTTCCGGTTCTGCTTCAGCCACAGAAACGCCAGGGTCTTATAGTGGAAGCCCCATGCCTCGATCACCCGGAACGCCTCACTGAGCTGCGGGAAGGTGGCCCATAGAAAAAGCGCACTGTCTTTGGCCGCAAGGTCTGCAACCGGCAGTACGCATATTTCTTCAATGCTCATGGTAGGGTAATGGTTTTCTGCCACGCCTTTTCCGCGCTTCATATCATAGCGCCAGGGCGGGTCCGCGTACACAATGCCATATTTTCCGGCCTCCGCCATCAGCGGGCCTGCTCACTCTTGGCAGGTGCAGGCTTTGCCGGCTGCGTCTTGACCTTTCCGGCATTTTCTTTCAAGGCGCCGGTCAGGGAAGGCTTTTCCGCCGCGCCCCTGGTCGCTTCAAGGGTGGCCTGCAAATTTTCAATCGCCTGGCCGTACCCTTCGATCAGGGCATCATTGAGCTGTCTGCGGAAGTCCGCCGTCACCGGCCAGCAGACATCCCTCCATTTGCCCTGCTTATCCTGGGTGGAAGGCATGTTGACATACAGACCGTTTTCGCCGGAGCAGATACGGAAGCCGTCGATCTTGAAGCAGTCGCCAATCGTCACGTTGGCAAAGGCCAAGAGGTTTCCCATCGGGGCAATCGGGCGCACGGTTACATCCAGCTTCAAGCCTTCGGACGCCTGTGTTTCCGGCTGCATGGGTTCAGTGTTGGTTTTACTCATAATGAAAGTTCCTCCTTGATAAATGTAGTTGTTACCCGCTAATGCGAGTTAAAAATACTTTTTGATAACGAGCCCGTCTTAAAGAGGGCGAAGGCCAGCAGAACGGTATATCCTGCCGTGCCCCAAATCGCACCGTGAATATCGCCGGACGAGGGGATCGACTGGACCAGCACCGCGTAGATTGCGACGCATACCAGGATTAAGAACCCCTGAAATCCCAGAGCAAACAGGGAACGAAGGTAGTTCGTCCCCATCTGTCCCCATTCACGGTTTGCCATTGTGGAAAACGGTATGGGTGCCAGACTGACCGTAAGATATATCTCAATCATACGGCCATACACAATGACGAAGATCACGATGGACAGTACCCACATGCACAGGTTGATGATGTTGGTTTCCAGCCACAGGCCGATCAGCTCCCACATCCCCATTGCTTCAAGCTGCGTTTCCAGGTCAGCCAAAGCCGCTGTGACATCCAGATTTCCGTTTATTACGCCGGCGCTCTGCGATACCACATGTTGGGCGACATCAAACACCGCCATGACAATCGTAAAGCAGTTGGTGAGCAGGTAGGTGGCTACAAAGGTCTTGAAAATCCACTTGAAGATATTGAACGTATCAAAATCGTGCATGTTGTTCTTTTCCAAAATCATCTGAATCAGCTCATATACCAGCACAAAGGTCAGAATAATGCCCGCAATGGGAATGACGACGGTTTCAGAAAGATTCTGGATCATACTGAACACGCCGCCATTCCAGCCCTGCGGGGTCTGTCCGACCTGCCCGGCCACATCCGCGACCTGGCTGTTTACCGATTCAAAAATACTGGTGTACTGCCCGGTGATCGCTTCGATCAGGCCCTCTTTGATCCAGTCTGTTATCCAGTCAAACAGACTGCCCATCGGCTATTAACCGAACAGGCCGGACAGGAGCGGAATCAGCGTGGCACCCACCAGGGCGATACCGCCGCCCGCCATAAGCTGTTTCATACCCTGTGATTTGGCCCCAGGATTGTCATTTCCATATCCTTCCAGAAGGTTGATGACACCCCATGCGCCGAGACCCGCGCCCAGGGCAATCACGAGAATTTTCAAAGTGTCAATCGCACTTGCGAAAAATGCCATAAAATTAGTCCTCCTTAATATTTATAAAATTTATTGTTATGGCCGCATTGGGCCTGAAACGAAAAAAGCCGCCGCCATGCTTAAATAGAAAACCTACAAAAACATGACAGCGGCATAAGGGGCAGGGTAAGACCTGCGGGGAATATTCAGTTGTCAGGGAGAATCACGAATCCGCAATAGGCACCTCCTTTCCAAAGGGTATATAAAAGTCCACCATATAATAAGGAAATAATACAGTGGAATTTTACGCGGTTGTCTGTGCTGCCAGTTCTTCCGGCGTGATCTCATAGTTGGGGTACAACTCTCTGGGACGTACAGGCAGCCTTGTAGACAGGTATTTCTCTATGTCAAAGGCGTTCTTTTCATCAAAATCCGAAAGATATTTGTAATTCGGGTGTTTGATAATATCGTACTTCCGGGACAGGAAGGGACGCACGCCCCTGATCTGCAGGAGGCATTTGCCGCCATCCATCACCGCAAGCTCGTCAACGGACATTAAATCTTTCCCCAGCTTTTGGAAGTTCTGCCCGTGGGATTCCTGGGTACCCTTCGTAACGCTGGTGTTATACATATCAATGGTCTCTTTCCCCAACAGGGCGTTCCAGCTTTTCAAGGTGGTTTCCTCCTTACCGCCCAGGAAAAGAGAAGAATCATGAGGTAAGGTTCAGCTCATCCTTTGCAGGACTTGCGTCCCCTCCCTCCCAAACCGCACGTACACCTCTCGATGTATACGGCTTTCCGCTTATTATATTTACGGTATTAAGAATGAATCAGTTTATGACATTCAGGGCATACCACAAGAGTTTTCCGTCTCCTTTTGCGCATAAGGAGTACCCACTCCG
>OLQF01000127.1_pt1 | contig 67039 bp, 68 predicted proteins | sample 1643171 | NCBI WGS metagenome assembly OLQF01 (sample SAMEA3136702, study PRJEB25190) | human gut metagenome | reverse complement strand
CCTTACCAGGCAGCAGGTGGAAACAGGGCTTTCCGGGGCAAAATGGGAAGGCCGGATGGAAGAGGTCCTGCCGGGCGTTTATATTGACGGCGCCCATAATGAAGATGGTATACAGGCATTTCTGGACAGCGTCCGTGAAGACGGATGCCGCGGGAAAAGGCATCTTCTGTTTTCCGTCGTTTCCGATAAGCGGGCGGAAAACATGATCGGCCGGATCGTGGATAGCGGCCTGTTTGCCGATGTGGCCATCGCCCCGATTGACAGCGCGAGGAGCCTGACGCAGGAGCAGCTTCTTTCCCTGTGGAAGGGAAGGAATCATGCCAGGCTTTATCACAATCCGGAGGAAGCCTGGGATGCGCTGATAAGCGAAAAGGATGAGGCGGATATGGTGTATGCGGCCGGTTCTCTGTATCTTGCAGGCCAGCTGAAGGCATACATGAAGAAGTAAACTGTGAACAGCCCGATATACAGGAGGACAGCAGTATGATAGATTTTGAAGAAGAAATAAAAAAATTTCATCCCAGCCTTGAAGTAGACGAGGTGGAGGAAGCCATATATAACCATGATTTAACGGACCTGACAGACCTGCTGGTGGAAATCGAAAAGAACAGGAAACCAGCAAAGAGCACAGAGGAATAGAGGATTGCCGTTATGAATTGTTATAATTGTGGCGCAGAGCTTACGGAACACGATTTCTGTACGAACTGCGGCGCCGATGTGGCGCGGTATAAGAAGGTCGTCAGCGTATCCAATTTTTACTATAATGATGGTCTGGAGAAAGCGAACGTACGGGATCTTTCAGGCGCAGTTGTAAGCCTGACGGAATGTCTGAAACTGAATAAGATGAATATTGAAGCGAGGAACCTTCTGGGACTCGTATATTTTGAGATGGGCGAAACCGTGGATGCCCTCAGCGAATGGGTCATCAGCAAGAATCTCCAGCCGGAGAAGAACATTGCAGACGCCTATATCGAAGCTGTGCAGAACAGCCCCAGCCAGCTGGAAAACCTGAACCAGGCGATTAAGAAATACAACCAGGCCCTGGTGTATTGCAGGCAGGGAAGCCTGGATCTGGCGTTGATCCAGCTTCGCAAGGTGCTCTCCATCAATTCCAAATTCCTGCGCGCCCATCAGCTTCTGGCCCTTCTTCATATGCATAATGAGGATTGGGATAAGGCGAAAAGGGAGCTTGTGAAGTGCAGCAGGATTGATGTGGGCAACACCATGACGCTTCGTTACATGAAGGAGGTCAACGCCGCCCTGAATGTGGACGAAGGCGTGAAAAATGTCCACAAGGCCGCGAAAACTGAGGATGTTATCAAATATCAGAGCGGAAACGAAACCATCATCCAGCCGCTTGCCGTAAAGGAGCCGAAAAAGAACTATACCGGACTTCTTTATCTGCTTGGCGGCGTGGCAATCGGCCTGGCTGTTTCCCTGACCCTGATTCTTCCCGGCAGGCTCCAGAGCCTGAAAGCCCAGCTGAACGAAGAAAGCAGAAGTATCGGCGAGCAGCTGGATAAGAAAAATGCAGAGCTTACGGATATGCAGAAGCAGCTGGATACCCTGACCGCAAAGAATGATGAACTGAATTCGGAGCTGGAGGTCTATGCAGGTAAGGACGGTACGCTGCAGACTGTTGAGGATCTGCTGAATGCGGCATACACCTACCTGGATACGCCGGAGGATATGGAGAAGATATCCCAGGCGCTGGAAGGAATCGATAAGGAAGCCATGCAGTCCGATACGATTTCCGAGGCATATAAGAATCTGTATGCCAAGCTGCTGGAGACTGTGGGCCCCAAGATTAGCGAGGCTTACACGAACAGCGGGAATAAATCCTACAAGGCGGGAGATTACGAGAACGCCATCCTGGATTTGGAAAAGGCATTTTCCTACGATGAAACCAATGGGGACGCCCTTTTTATCCTGGGCAACGCCTATAAGAAAAAAGGCGACAGCAAGAACGCCGCCAAAATATACAACCAGGTAATTGAGCAATTCCCGAATACGGAAAAGGCCCGCCGGGCCAAGGACTATCTGAAGGAGCTGGAATCCTGAGCCGTTTTTGAAACGGCGGATGCCGAACTCCAGGATGAAAAAATAGATATCCAATTAAATATCACTTACAAAAGAGAACTTTCATGGACGCACGGCCACTGGCCGGATGCGTATGCATGAGGTTCTCTTTTTTTAACGCCGGTCAGACGGGGTTCTGGCAGTAACTGTGAGAAAGGAGAAACATATGGAGGAGGATTTTAAGTCAATGAATAGCAGGGAAAACGATCAGCTGAAGGTGACCAGCCAGGCCGAGGTGGCGGACGCTGCAAGGATGGCGGGCGATTATCAAATTATTGATAACTATCTGTGCATCCGGATGCCGGAGGAGGTGGATCACCACCGTTCCGATGAAATCTGTAAAAATGCGGACCACTATATCCTGGAATCCCAGGTGGGCAATGTGGTCTTTGATTTTGAGGACACCCATTTTATGGACAGCTCAGGAATCGGCATTCTCATTGGAAGATACAAGCTCATTTCCTGCTTCGGAGGAAAGGTTTTTGTGCTTCATGCGGGCAGGCAGATCCGGCGTATGCTCCAGCTTGCCGGGCTGGACAGAATTGTGGAAATCATGGAATGAAACATTCAATCAACGGCGGCTGCCCTGCATTTTGCAGCTGCTTTGGGATTACATTTTGCAGATGCCGCCAGACGGCAGAATGGAGGAGAAATGAACAACGAAATGAAATTGGAATTTGACGCGGTTTCGGAAAATGAGGGGTTTGCCAGAGTGGCCGTAGCCGCCTTCATCACACCGCTTGATCCTACACTGGAGGAGGTGGCGGACATAAAAACCGCCGTGTCCGAAGCGGTCACTAACGCCATTATCCACGGCTATGCGGGCTGGTCCGGGGATGAGCCGGGCAAGGTGGAGGTCAGATGCTGCCTGCGGGGAGATGTTTTACATATCGAAATCGAAGATAAGGGCAGAGGGATTGCGGATGTGGAGCAGGCCATGGAGCCGCTGTTTACCACCAGGCCGGATATGGACCGTTCCGGTATGGGTTTTGCCTTCATGGAGGCTTTTATGGACGATTTGGATGTGACAAGCGAGCCGGGAAGAGGAACTCTTGTAAAAATGGAAAAGAAGCTGGGAACTCTTTCCTGGTCGGAAGATGAGGAGTAGTGCATGGAGGAAATATCAGTACTGATTGCACAGGCGCAGGCCGGGGATAATTCGGCCAGAGAAGTACTGATAGAGAAAAACCTGGGACTCGTTCATCACATCGTGAAACGCTTCTCAGGCCGGGGATACGATATGGAGGATCTGTTCCAGATTGGGACCATAGGGCTGATCAAGGCAATAGATAAGTTTGATCTGTCCTTTGACGTCCGTTTTTCCACCTATGCGGTCCCCATGATAAGCGGTGAAATCAAACGGTTTCTGCGGGATGACGGCCTTGTTAAGGTGAGCCGTACCCTGAAGGAAAACGGTTGGAAGATAAAGCAGGCCGCGGAGCGGCTGGGCCATCAGTACGGCAGGGACGCCACACTGGAGGAAATTTCAGGGGAAACGGGCATTGCCAAGGAGGATATCGTCATGGCCATGGAGGCCAATGTGGAGGTGGAATCCATTTATAAGACCATTTACCAGTCTGACGGCAATGAGGTACAGCTTCTGGACAAGGTGGCGGCAGGGGACTGCCAGTCAGGCTGCCTGGACGAAGAAAAGGAAAAGCTTCTGGATCATATGCTTCTAAACCAGCTGCTGGACAGCCTGAGTGAGACGGAGCGTGAGCTGATTGAGATGCGCTATTTCCAGGACAAGACCCAGACTGAGGTGGCCGGGGTCCTGGGAATCAGCCAGGTACAGGTGAGCAGGCTGGAGAAAAAAATATTGCTGCGCATGCGGGAGCAGCTGGTGTGCTGAAAATTCATTGATCAGGATTTCGGCAGGGTATATAATAAAGTCAAACAGGGTAAGCGTTCGGTTCTTTCACGGTTACCTGAGCTGGTACTTTTGTCTGTGGGATGAATTTTTAAATATGCACTGAAAGAAAGAGGCACATATGAAAAAATGGATTAGAATTCTGGTTCCCCTGTGCGCAGTGGTTGTACTTATCGTGGCCTGCGTAAATCTGGGCGGTATTTTTGTGGAATACAGCAAGGGAGCGGCGGAATATAAGGAGCTGCAGGAATATGTGAATACGGATGCGGCGGCTGCTGCGGAAACGGTGACGGATGCGCCTGAGGATGATTTTTTTATGCCGGAGATAGATTTTGAAGCGCTGAAGGATAAAAATCAGGACTTCAGATACTGGCTATACATCCCGGCCCTGGAACTGAATTATCCGGTGGTCCAGGGGGCGGATAATGAGGCGTATCTTTATAAGACCTTTGAGGGTGAGAAGAACAGCGCAGGCTGCATATTTATGGATGCCGGCAATTCGCCGGATCTGTCGGACAGGAATACGGTGATTTACGGGCATAACATGAAGAACCGCACCATGTTCGGATCCCTGAAGAAGTTTATCCAGGAAGAGGGGATGGCCGACGGGAATCCCTGGTTTTATCTCTATACGGAAGATAAAGCGGTCAGATACCGGATTATTTCCTATTATACGACGGTAAGCGGCAGCGATACCTATCAGTCCGTTTATACGGACGAGGATTATGACAGCTATCTGGATATGATACTTCGGAAATCGCTTTTTAAAGGATATCAGGAAGCGTCCACGCAGGGAAGGCCGGATATGGTCACGCTGTCCACCTGCCACGGAAAAGCCGGCGGCACGGGGCGGTTTGTCGTGCATGGCGTGGTTGATGAAGTCAGGCAGATGAAGTAAGAGAAGTAAGACAGATAAAGATAGATGAAGTGAAACAGATGAAGCCAGACAGATAAAATGAAACAGATGAAGCCGCAGGGAAAACAGGCGCGGACCCGGGCGCCGGCAGGCATGAGCCGGGTCCGGGGCTGTAATTTCCAAAGCTGCAATAAAGAGTTCAGCTGTTCTGTCCCTTCACAATTATTAAATAGTTACATAAAGTAATAAAATTTAAAAATATACTTGCTTTTTTAACTGTATGGGTGTAGTATGAAGTTAGATAAATCATCATACATCATTTAATCATCATATACATCTAATTTAACACTTGGCAAACTTATTGAAAGATAAGGACGCAAAGCTACAGGGCCTTCCCTCTATAAGAGGTTGGCAGCCAGTTGCCTGATACATAGTAAAAGCGTATGTATTTGCAATGATAGCCTTGGTCTCCTTACAGACGCAAGACTATTTTTTTTACTATCAGGCCTTTGCACTTGAAAAAGGCGTGAAAACTACATTTGGCAAACTTATTGAAAAGTAAGGACGCAAAGCTACAGGGCCTTCCCTTCAGAAAGGATGGCAGCCAGCTGCCGGTACCGCATGGTACTGTAAGATAATCGAAGGATTATCACTACTTTTAAATAACCGAATATGCCTAGTAGTTTTCCATCATTTTTCAATCGACACGATTTGAAAGGATGAAGGAAAATGAAGAAAGCAATCATCACCATATTAGCAGTTTTAACAGTTATCGTAACAACAATGGCACCCGCATCCACAATGAAAGCGGAAGCAGCAACAGCAGATCAGACAATGACAATGAATGCAAGACTTCTTGCAAATATCAATAATTTGAGAGCAGAGCAGGGACTTCCCGCACTGACACTTGACAATGAATTAAACAGCTTCGCAGCAGTAAGAAGTGAAGAAATTACATCTCTTTGGAGCCATACCCGTCCCGATGGAACAAGTGGATGCGATATGATAAGCTCCAACAAATGGCGCGGCGAGAACCTTTCCTATATTACATACGGAAGCTTCGGTTTTTCAGAGCAAGAACAGAACACCGCAGCAGACAGCGTATTCGCAAGCCTGAAGGCAAGCCCTTCACATTACAGCAACATGGTAAGCGGCAACTATACTAAGATTGGCATCTATACATATATTACCAACACCGGTTCCGGCGTTAAGCTTTCCACCGCTTACATGTTCTCCAACTAAGACAACTACTTAATTTTGATAGATGATATGATGATGATTGGAAAAGCAGCAGTTTGATCAACTGCTGTTTTTTCATGGGCAAAATTTTTTCATCGCTGGATTTTCAGGAGAATGTGTATAAAAAAGAAAAATCTCCATATTACTAACGTGTGAATGAATCAGCGAAATTATGGAAATGAAAGGCCGGATTGTACAGGCGGGAAGCGCGGTGTTCCCGACGGACGTAAAAGACCGGCCGGAAAGGCGGCGGTATGGCATCACAGGAAACTTTATACCTGAAGCTGGAACGGAATGTGGAGGTAGAAAAGGAGGATGTGCAGCTTTCTGATTTAGGAAAGCTGGTATGTGCGAATAAGGATATCCTGGCTCACGCAAAAGCCATGAAGATATATAAATTCAGGGACACCAAGCCTCAGCGCCAGGTGGTTAGCGTGATGAAAATCATCGAATCCCTTCAGAAGCTGTATCCGGAGCTGACTGTGGAAAACCTGGGCGAGACGGATATCATTATGGAACGGGTCAGGGTGAAACGGGAAAAGGGGCCGGCGCAGTGGCTGAAGATTGCGTTTGTCTGCCTTATCTGTTTTTTTGGAACGGCCTTTACCATCATGGCTTTTCATAATGATATCGGGATCAATAAGGTATTCATGAAGGTTTATGAAATGATAGCGGGAGAAGCGTCAGACGGCTTTACCATACTGGAGGTGGCATACTCCATCGGGCTTGCCATTGGGATTATCGTATTCTTCAACCATATAGGCGGAAGGAGGATTACAAAGGATCCCACACCTATCGAGGTGGAAATGCGCATATATGAGGATGACGTGAACAATGCGCTGGTGGAAACTGCGGACAGGGAGGGAAAGACCATTGATGTTTCTTAAAAGTGTTTTTATGGCTGTCTTTGGGCTGAGCTTCGGCTTTCTGGTATCCGCAGGGGTATTTACCGTATTGATTTCCGTTGGCCTGGTGCCCCGTTTTGCGGGAAAGACCCATACCAGCAAGAAGGTTTTCCTGTATGAGGAAATGGTAGTGGCAGGCACATTATTTGGAAATTTTATCAGCGTTTTTGAGTATTCCTGCCATGTGGGGGAATGGGTGCGAAAAGGGCAGGTGTTCGGCTCTTTTACAGACAGCCTGTGGAAATGGATTAGCGCTGCGGCGGTAATCGTATTCGGCGTATTCGCCGGGATTTTTGTGGGCTGTCTGGCGTTGGCTATTGCTGAGATGCTGAATACCATACCTATTTTTGCACGGAGAATCCAGTTCAGGCATGGGCTGGGTTTTGCGGTCCTTTCCGTGGCCCTGGGGAAAATGGTGGGAAGCCTGATCTACTTTTCACAGCAGATTTTCCTCACCGGGGGATGAAGCGCGGCAAACAGTGGATAATACCGGCTGATTTTTAACGCAGCTGCGGCTATAAGTTAGTGGTTACGGCCTGGTGAAACTGTGGTATACTTTATCTGATAATAGAATTAGCTGGGGAACAGAAGCTGGATGAGGCAGTGGTTAGTGAAGAAGGGCTTTCTGCAGCAGCGGCTAAGAAGGGAAGTGTAATGGAAATAAATAATAAGAAAAATCATTTATCCCATATTTTATTCTTTTTCATTATGCTTCTTTTTGCTGCGGGCTTAACTATGAATGTGCTCTTTTGCAGTAATTACAATCTTTATGGATTATCAGGTAAGACCACTGTAATCGAGGCGCGGGCAAATTCAGAAAGTAGCTTCTCCAATGAAGGCGGCGATAAAACCACCTGTTTTAAGACTTCATTTTTGAGCGAAAATAATTCTGATACTGAAATTATAACGAAGAATATATGTCCAATACCTGTAATTGCGGCTATCACACAAGAATTCAGCCTGTTTCTTTTTATTATTTTAGTTTTTCTTTATTTCTTTTCGGCCTTTTTTAGATTATTGCCCGATGAATGGACATTAATTAATCAAAAGGTACGTCTCGACGATTGAAGCAACTCCTTTTCAAATCCTTACAAGTGTGCCAGTGATTGTAAGCCATTTTTAGAATCAGATAATGGCTTTCTTTTTGTATGCAAATAGATAGCGGGTATAAGCCATCTGTTTATTATGAGAGTGAATCAAAGCAGATATTGAATTGGAGGAATATGAGTGAAAGAAAAGATATATAAATTATTTCTCGTTTTAGTAGTAAGCCTGTCCCTGGGTTCGAATCCCCTGTTTCAAAATGAGATGCGCAAGTTACTTGAAGCTCTTTCGGGAGTAGATAATACACAGGTAATTCAAGAGCTTGATGAAGAAGAAAAACAAAAAGAGTCCGAAGAAATAAGAAAGTTAAAGCATAGGCTTGAAGGGAGCATTTTTGAATCTGAAAAATGATTAAGGTTGAACCATCGAAATTCCTATAGTAGCATAATACATATGTTTAAGAAAGTGGCGAAGTTTGTAATAAATTGTTAAATGCTTCTCTAAATAGCCTGGGCATATTATATGTCAAATATATTAATGGGGGTTTCAAAATGTGTACAAGTTTTGCAGTATACCATCAGGAAAAAGCTGTTTATGGTATGAATTTCGATACGGATGATATTGATTTAAAACTAAAAATCAGTAGTTCCAATGATATGAACCTGTTTTACTTTTCCGCCTTTTTGGAAAATAAATACAGGGATATCGCTTATTTTAATAGTGAGGGCCTTTTTATATTAACTCAGGCAGTAGAATATGGCCCGGGTTTTAAAGCAAGTTGTGACGAAAATAATTGGTTTGCTTTTGATATCTTTGATGAGGCGCTAAAGAAAACAAGAAAAGCATCTGAATTTTTTGAGATTCTTAATAAAAGAGTAATCTCATATCCAAGGAATCCATTATTTCCGGCTTTGGGGCTGCATACTATGATTGCTGATAAAACTGGTGATGCATTTATTCTGGAAGAAGGAAATGGTACAAATATAATAAGCCCTGTTCTTAATGATTTCATTGTTATGACCAATTTCCCAAATGGGAAATTTGAGGAAACAAAATATAATGAGGTATATGGCCTTGGTGCTGACAGATATATTTGTGCTTATGAGTATATCCGGAATAATATCCATAGCTTTGGAATAAATGAAGCTTTTGAAATTTTAAGTAAAACCAGTCAGAAAAATACTCTGTGCACAATCGTATATGAACCAATAAAGAATGAAATTTATATTAGTTTTAAAAAAGATTTAAGCAAAAAATGGAAAATCTCTGTGACCGACAAAACGATCCAATCAATGGATGGATTTTTAAGCAATAATAAAATCCAACTTACAAATGATGAAGTGCTTGTGAATGATCTTATTAGCTTATATAAGTAAAAACCATTTGATTAAAAGAAGATCGGGCAGGCCACTTTGGGGATCAATCCTTCTGGAGGATTTTTGATGTATATTTGTGTCAGGTCGCCGGCGGCGGGGAGGAAGGTCCCTTCCGGCTGCGGTAAACAGAAGGGGGCATCCCCAGCTGCTGGGAAAAGAAGCGGTTGAAATGGGATGCGTCGTACATGCCGATGCGTTCCGCGATCTGCTCGCAGGTAAGGATGCTGCTGTCTAACAGGAAGCAGGCGTATTCCAGCCGTTTCAGGTTCAGATATTTTATGGGGGTGGTTCCCATGTATTTGCGGAAAATGCGGGTCAGATAGGTATGGCTGACATGGAGGTAGCCCGCCAGCTGGCCGATTGAAATATCCTCCGTAAAATGGTGTCCGATATAATACAGGGCCGCGGTGAGCAGCTCCGGAAGCTGTGGGGATACCTGGGTCTGCGCGGCGTCAAGCAGCTCCATCAGAAACGTATAATATAAGCCGGACAGCTCAAAGGGCGTTGAAAAAACGCCCTTTTTTCTGTTGTGAAGGATGGAAATCAGGCGGCCCAGCGGCGCTTCCGTGTGGGAGGCATCAATGGTGTAGATGCGGTGCAGGTGGAAATAGCTGGACAGCTCCTGGCAGCCCGGCACGGATAATTCTATCCAGATGAGCCCCAGCGGCTCCTCGGAGCGGTTGGAGTAGCTGTGGGCTTCCCCGGCGGGGATGATGAAGGCATCCCCCTTTTTCAGAAGATAATTTTCACCCGCAATGTGGAATAGCCCGCATCCGTCAAAAAGAAAATGGACGGTAAAATATGGGTAGCTATTATCCCGGTTGATTTGAAAAAAGGATTCCTGAAAGCCACAGCCCATGCGAACTGCATGGAGAAGAAACGGAAGCCGGGCGCTGTCGGTTTCCGGCGCACTATAAAGAAAGGAAGGAAAATTGTCACGGTTATCAATTGCGTTCATAGTTTTATCCTGTATATTTTAATATGATATTATCCAGTCTATATAATTTTGCCTGGGCTTGCAAGTCTGATAGTTGCTTTTTTTACAAGAAAAGTGATGAATTTGGGAATTCCGGGCGGCTGCGGGGGACGGTAAAATATTGGTAAACCGGACGGGGCACATATTTTAAAGACAGGATATGGATCAATGGAGGAAGGCCCGGGAAAAGGAGGAATTGGGATATGACGTCGAAAGAGAGAGTGAGAGCGGTTATGGAGCATCGGAAGCCGGATCGGATACCGGCGGCCTTTGAGGCGGTGGGGCCGGTGACGGACAGGCTTCTGAAGCATTATGGTTTTACGGAATACGATCAGCTGCTGGAGAAGTATGAAATAGATATTGTGACAGCTTCCCCCAGATATATCGGGCCACCGCTGAAAGCCTGGAAAAACGAAAAGGGGGAGCAGGTGGAGCTGTCCTATTGGGGATATGAGACAACGCTGCATACGACGGCCATGGATACCTATGGAACAACCACTTATTTTCCGCTGCACGGCGTGGAGACGGTGGAGGAGGCGGATGCGGTTCCATTCCCTGATCCGGACTGGTTTGACTACAGCGCTGTCAGGGAAGTGTGTGAAAAAAATCCGGATAAGGCCATTATCGTGGGACATGAGGGGCCTTTCCAGATGGTGACCTTTTTGATGGAAATGGATGAGTTTTTCATGCTGATGCTGGATGAGCCGGAGACGGCGCAGCGGATACTGGATCGGATGAATGAGTTCGAGATGGAATACTACCGCAGGATCTTTGAGGCGGGTGAGGGAAAGGTGGATATCCTGCGCCCTCATGATGACTACGGAACGCAGATTTCTTTGCTGTTTTCCATTGATATGTGGAGGCAGTTCTATAAGGAAAATACTAAAAAACTGGTAAACCTTGCCCATGAGTATGGTGCCTTTTATCAGCAGCATTCCTGCGGGGCCGTGGGGCCGCTCATTCCGGAATTCATCGAATGCGGCGTGGATGCGCTGGAACCGGTGCAGAAGGTGAAGGGGCTGGAGGTGGAGACGCTGGCGGAAAAATACAATGGAAAAATTGTGTTCCACGGCGGTATTGATACCCAGGGGCTGCTTCCTTTCGGAAAACCGGAGGAGGTGAAGCGGGAGGTACGAAGGTTCATGGATTTGCTGGGGAAGGACGGAGGATATATTCTGATGGCAAGCCAGGGCTTTGAGGGCGATGTGCCCATTGAAAATATTGAAGCGGTTTATTCGGTTGACAGGTCGTGCTGAAACTGAAGCGCTGACAAAAGAACGGCTTATTTGTGGCTGCGGCAGCCATAAATAAGCCGTTTCTCAATGTGCGCCTGACGGCGGACATTTCTTTTTCCGATTTTATTATTTTCCGGTCCTGTTATGCAGATCCTTAATCGGAATATTTGCAAACAACGCAGGAACCACGCCGTTGCCGGTTTCGGATTCCGTTTCGGTGATCTGGATATCCAGTCCCTGGGCGTCAATATCCATATATTTGGAAATGACCTGGATGATATCATTTTTAATCTGTTCCATCAGTTCAGGGGAGCAGTTGGCTCTGTCGGAGACCAGTAAAAGTTTTAAACGATCCTTTGCTACCTCGCCGGAACTTTTTTTCCGGAATAAATCCATTAATCTCATGGTAAAGCCCCCCTATTATTTCTTGAACATATCCTTCAGCTTGGACATCATGCCCCTTTTCGCGTCAAGATTTAAAAACGGCACTTCCTCGCCCAGGAGACGTTTGCAGACGTTCATGTATGCCTGTCCCGCCATGCTGCTGGAGCCGACAAGCGGTTCGCCCTGGTTGGTGGATACCACGATCTGTTCATCGTCAGGAACCACGCCGATTAAAGGAAGGGAAAGGATTTCGTTGACATCCTCCACCTTAAGCATGTCACCGCGCTTCACCATATCCATGCGGATCCGGTTGATAATCAGATCAATACGCTGCATTTCATTGGCTTCCAGAAGACCTACGATCCTGTCGGCGTCGCGGATGGCAGAAACCTCAGGCGTGGTTACCACAAATGCGCGGTCAGCGCCTGCAATGGCGTTCTTAAAGCCCTGTTCAATTCCTGCCGGGCAGTCAAGCAGGACATAATCAAAATTTTCCCTCAGCTCATCGATGAGAGCTTTCATCTGTTCCGGGGAAACGGAATCCTTGTCTCTTGTCTGTGCGGAAGGCAGCAGGCACAGATTGGAGTATTTTTTGTGCTTAATCAGCGCCTGGTTTAAGCGGCAGTTGCCTTCCACCACATCAACCAGATTGTAAACGATACGGTTTTCCAGCCCCATAACTACGTCCAGATTCCTTAAACCGATATCGGTATCGATCATGATAACCTTTTTATTAAGCATGGCAAGTCCGGTTCCCACATTTGCTGTTGTTGTGGTCTTGCCAACTCCTCCCTTTCCGGATGTGATAACAATAACTTCACTCATTTAACTAAATCCTCCTGCTAGTTTTCCGAAGGAAAATACGTACTCTGCGAAAACAGAGGTTTTTCCTTCTGTATGTTAGTTGGAAATCTGGTTGTAACTGTGAGGGTATTGAACAGTTACACCTGATTTTATAAATTGTTGAAGCACCCTTTTATAACCGGTTCGATACATATATTCCCGTCTTTGGCGGTGGCCAGCTGGGGAGAGTAAGAACCGGCGGCATTCTCCTTTTTCCTGAGTGTGCGGGGGTTCTTTTCTTTGTCCGGGCTTTTGGCGATCAGATCGCCGATCTGCAGCTGGATAGGCTTCATTTCAAGCGCAAAAATAAAACAGTTGCCGGCTCCGGCAGCTCCTGCGCAGGCGTTTCCCTTCAGTGATCCCAGAATAACGATGCTTCCGTGGGAGATAATTTTGGCGCCCGGATTCACATCTCCGATGAGCGTGATGTTGGAATAGCTTTCCAGAACCTGGCCGGAACGCAGGTTGCCTTTGTAAAAATCAGTAGAGGTCTCCTCCGCTGCGACAGCCTGGGGCATTCCCGCATATTCTGCAGCCTCCAGCTGTGTCCTCATCCGTTCCTCCAGGGCGCTGTCGTCATCTACGATGCATGCAATCCGGATGGAGGTGTTTTCCGTAATGGTCTCTATAATCCGCAGCTGTTCATCAGGAGTCAGTACTCTTCCTTCAAAGGAAAGGGCCATTTGGGCATCTTTAAAGAAGTTTCCTGTTTCTTTGAATTTATCTGTGATAAGCTGCAACAGTTCCGGAAAGGGTATGTGATTGTCGAGAATTAGTTTGATTCCGTACTTATTACGTTTAACGATTACTTCTTTTGTCATGTCTGCTCCATTTTATCCAAAAAAGGACTCTTACTTAGCAATTATACTTGTTTTGTCGGAATATGCAAACCATTTTCGTAATTTTTATCAGAAAATGTTGAATTCAGGCAACTGTTCTGTCCCGTCTGCGGCCATGGCGGGAAGCGCGGCTCCCACGGTGCTTTTCACGGAAGCGAAAATGCGGCTATTTTACCTGATTCGGCATACAATTTACAGAAGAAAGAAAATCCGGCGGCAGGCCAGGCTGCCGCCGGGGAACAAAGTGTGGAGGTTATTATGTGCAGACGAAAATCTACTTATGTTACAGCGATCCTGATACCGCTTGCGGTGGGAGGGCTTTCCGCCCTTTTAAGCAGGAACGGCATGGCGGCGTATCAGACGTTGGAAAAACCGCCGCTGTCGCCCCCGGGAGTGGTGTTTCCCATTGTATGGAGCATTTTGTACATATTAATGGGAATCAGTTCGGCCATGATCTGGTGTTCCGAAAGTCAGGAAAAACCGCAGGCTCTTAAGCTGTATGCGGCGCAGCTTGCGGTGAATTTTTTCTGGAGTATTTTTTTCTTTGCCTTTGGCTGGAGGCTTTTTGCCTTTTTCTGGCTGCTGCTTCTGCTGGTGCTTACGGCAAAGATGGTTAAAAGCTTTTACCAGATCGATAAAAAAGCGGCTTATCTTCAGATACCCTACCTGCTCTGGCTTTTATTTGCGGCGTATCTGAATTTTGGGGTATGGATGCTGAACAGGTAAAATGGTATAATATTTTTCAAGATGCGGATAGAATACGCAGCGGGATGAAAAGAAGGGGGTACGGTATGGATAAAACCTGGTGGAAGGAAAGTGTTGTATATCAGATATACCCGAGGAGCTTCTGTGACAGCAACGGGGACGGAATCGGGGATTTGAAGGGAATTACGGGAAAGCTGGATTATCTGAAGGAGCTGGGTGTTGATGTGATCTGGCTTTCCCCGGTTTATGAGTCGCCCAATGATGATAATGGGTATGATATCAGTGATTATCAGGCGATTATGAAGGATTTCGGGACTATGGAGGATTTTGACCGGATGCTTTTACAGATACATGAGCGGGGAATGAAGCTGGTGATGGATCTGGTGGTGAACCATACCTCGGATGAGCATCCCTGGTTCGTGGAGAGCAGAAAGGGAAAAGAGAATCCTTACAGGGACTATTATATCTGGAAGGAGCCTGTGAAGGGCGGCGCGCCGAATAACTGGGGTTCCTGCTTCGGTGGCTCCGCCTGGGAAAAGGATGAAAAAAGCGGGGAATATTATCTTCATCTTTTTTCTGTGAAGCAGCCGGATCTGAACTGGGAAAATGAGGCGGTGCGCAGGGAAGTATACCGGATGATGAACTGGTGGCTGGACAAGGGTGTGGACGGGTTCCGCATGGATGTTATCAGCCTGATATCCAAGGATCCTGCGTATCCGGACGGGCCGGCGGGGCTGAACGGCTATGCGGCCTTTAATTTCTGCGCCAACGGGCCGCGGGTACATGAGTTCCTTCAGGAGATGCGCCGGGAGGTCCTGGACGGCAGGGATACGCTGACCGTGGGAGAATGCTCCGGCGTGACGCTGGAAGAAGCGCTGAAATATGCGTCGCTGGACGGAAAAGAGCTGAACATGGTATTCCAGTTCGAGCATATGGATCTGGATTTTGACGAAAACGGAAATAAGTGGACGGACAGAAAGTGTAAGCTTTCACAGCTGAAGGAGATTCTGTCCCGGTGGCAGGCCGGGCTGTACAAAAAGGCCTGGAACAGCCTGTTCTGGTGTAATCATGATCAGCCCAGGGTGGTGTCACGCCTGGGAAATGATTCCGCACAGTATCGTGAGGTATCCGCCAAGATGCTGGCGGTATGCAGCCATATGATGCAGGGAACCCCCTATATTTACCAGGGGGAAGAGCTGGGGATGACCAATGCGCCCTTTGCGGATATTTCGGATTTCCGGGATTTGGACAGCATCAATGCTTACCGGGAACTGACGGAAAAAGGAATTTTCAGCAGGGAGGAAATGCTTGGCTACCTGCGCTACAAGTCAAGGGACAACGCACGGACGCCCATGCAGTGGGAGGATTCGGAAAATGCGGGTTTTTCCACCGGAAAGCCGTGGATTATGGTAAATCCCAATTACCATGAAATTAATGCAAAGGAGCAGGTGGGAAGGGAGGATTCCGTTTTTTCCTTCTATAAAAAGCTGGTGGCTATGAGGAAGGAAAGGCCAATAATTGTTTACGGGGATTACCGCCTGCTGGAGCCGGAGTCAGAGGAGCTGTTTATTTATGAACGGGGGCTGGAAAAGGAACGGCTTTTGGTGGCATGTAATTTTACAGGAAAAGAACTGGCCTGGGAACTGCCGGAGGAGATGAAGGGGCGCAGGCCGGAGCTGGTTATCGCAAATTATCCTGATGCGCAATGGGCGGATACGCTGATGCTGCGGGCTTATGAGGCTGTGGTGTGGGAATGGACGTTGGATTGATGGATGCGGATTGGGAAGGTGCGGTTGGATATTATCCAGACTGAAAAAAAGTATATGGAATGACTGCACTTTCTCTTAATTTGTCAGTTATTATGGGATTTTTAAGATGTATTTACTCTTATTCATCTGCGAGATATGGGTTATTATAAAGACATAACATAATTATTTAGCAGATTGGCGTATTTAATGCCTTTATCGCATGGAACTGATGCGGGAGCCGGGGAATTTATCGTTGAAGGCGGATTTCCTTGAGAGGATGCCGTTATAGTTATGATAGAATTAAGATTGCTATGTTCAGTCATATTTGATAGTATGAAGATATCGTTGTGACATGGAGGATTTGAAATGAAAATCAGACATTTAGGATTAGAAAATGTGACTGTTTTTGATAAAATAGAGATAGCATTTGATGAAGGGATAAACATTTTTATAGGTGAAAACGGAACCGGAAAGACGCATATTCTCAAAATCCTCTATGCAGCCTGCCAGGCGGCGGATCCAAAAACATCTTTCTCGGCTAAAATTGTCAGGACAATGCTTCCGGACGAGTTTAAAATATCGAGATTGATTACCAGAAAGCCGGGAAATCATAATTCAGAAATCAAAGTGTCTGCTTTGTCGGAGAAAAAACAAAAAAATCATACTATTACAGCTTCATTTCATAATAAAACGAAAAAATGGGATGCGGAGATTCGGGGAGAAGAAGCCTGGGAAAATGAATTTAAGGATATTAGCAGCATCTTTATACCGGCAAAAGAAATTTTGTCTAACAGCTATAATCTGACGGCAGCTGTCGAAAAGAATAATGTTAAATTTGATGATACCTATATTGATATTATCAACTCTGCAAGAATAGATATATCTGTGGGAAGAAATTCGGCAGAACGTGATAAAAAATTAAAAGCAATTGAAAAAATTGTTGGTGGGACAGTTGTTTATGATGGCCAGAAAGATGAATTTTATTTAAAAATAGGAAATTCGAGGCAGGAGTTTAACCTGGTAGCAGAAGGAATACGGAAAATGGCGCTTCTCTGGCAGCTTGTAAAAAACGGCACGTTGGAGAAAGGTTCGGTGCTTTTCTGGGATGAACCGGAAGCCAATATTAATCCATTATATCTTAGTATTATTACAGATATGCTGTTAGAGCTGCAAAGGGACGGCGTGCAGATTTTTATTTCCACGCATGATTATGTACTTGCGAAATACTTTGAAATTCACAGAAGAGAAGAGGATAGTGTTTTGTTTCATTCTGTGAGCTATGATGAAAAAAGGAATTTGGAATATTCCTGCAATGGCAGGTTTGAGGATTTGAAGAATAATCTGATCATTAAATCATTTAATGAACTTTTAGATGAAATATATAATTCCTGATAATGGAGAAGTAAATGAAGAAGGTATTTACGGAAGAGAATGGATGCTATAGTTTCGACTGTACCAAAGCCTTATGGGCGACAGATGAGATACATCAGGCATATAGTTCTACAGAAGGCAGTTTAAATGATGTTGATTTAGTAATAGAAACTGAAAAGAAAATAATTATGATGGAATATAAAAATGCCTGTATATCCGGGGCGGCAAAACCGGAAGCTTTTCAGCCGGGAGCTGACAAGAAAATAAATAATGTGGTAAAAAAATTCTATGATTCATTGCATTACATGCACCTACTGGGAAAAGAGAAGCCGAAAGAGTTTGTTTATGTGTTGGAATATCCAAATGGGGATTCGGTATCAAGGCGAATGATAAGAAATCGATTAAAAAAGAAACTGCCGTTTCACTTGCAGGATTTGGTTTCTGACAAAGTAAAGCTAATAGAAAAGGTTGATGTTGTTTCCATTAATGAGTGGAATCAGAATGAAGAATATGGTATGTTTCCAATAAAACTGAAAAGTGAAAAATAATTAAAATTGCTCCGGGCTGGAATGTCCGGGGCTTTTTTGCTTTTTTTCAAACTCATCCTTTCGTTATATCACTGTTGCCGGGCCATATCATATAACACCCTTCTTAAAATCAAGGTGTTTCCGTTTTCCGCTTGTATCCTCCTTTCACATATAATATACTGAAATTAAGAACACCGTGTCTGACATGGAAGGGGGAATAAAAATGGGCGGCAGATGGAGCCGGGAAAGAATCAATGCCTGGTATAACGGGCACCCATGGCTGATTGGCTGTAATTATGTGCCTGCGATTACGCTGCATAATATCGAGCTGTGGCAGGATGATACGCGGGAGGAGGTAATGATTTCCGTTGACCGGGAGCTGACGCTTCTGCGGGAAACGAGAATGAACAGCATAAGGATGTTCATGCCTTTCCAGGCCTGGTATTTTGAGCGGGAGCTTTTCTTTAAGAAGCTGGACGAACTGCTTTTGCTGCTGGAAAAATATGAGATAACGCTTATGCCGGTGCTGTTTAATGACTGCGCGCCTTTTGAAAGGCCAAGTCCGGTATTCCCTTCGCAGATGGGGAAGGGATGGCAGCCCTATGATATCGGGCATCATGGGGGAAAGGCGGAGAATCCGTTTACCGGGGAAACGCGGAAAACGGGCTGGATTTTATTTGATGAGGAAGAGTGGAGAGAGCCTCAGTACAAATTTGCAGAGGAAATTATCAGCCGTTACAAAAAGGATCCGCGTATTATTATATGGGATTTATGGAATGAACCGGGTAACAGCAACAGGCATGCGCAAAGTATGGAGTATATGGAGCGTGTATTTGAGATTGCCAGGGAAATTGATCCGGATCAGCCGCTGACGGCGGCGCCCTGGGCATATCCGGAGGGGTTCGGCATTTCCGGGGAGGCGCAGCTGGAGCCGATTCAGAAGCGAGCCGTGGAGCTGTCCGATATAATTACTTTTCATCAATATGAGAATTTTGACCGGGTAAAGCAAGTGGTGGAGGAACTGAAAAAGGAAGGACGTCCATTGGTCAATACGGAGTGGCTGAACCGAATACTGGGAAATAATATCAGGGAGCTCCTGCCGTATTTTTATGAGAACAGGATCGGCAGCTATCATTGGGGGCTGGTGGCCGGAAAATCACAGTTCTACCTGCCGTGGGACTATATGCGGGAAGTAAAGGGGCTGGATCTGTCACTGTGGCAGCATGATTTGTATCATGAGGATTTTACGCCTTACGATGAGGAAGAGATTTCGCTCTTCATCAAATACGGCGGGATGGAAATGCGAAAATGAAAGGCAGTATAAAAGCAGCATAAGAGCAGCATAAAAGCAGGAGGAGAGGAAATGAGGTACAGGGAACTTGGGAAAACAGGGCTTTCCGTAAGTGAGATCGGGCTTGGCGGGGAATGGCTGGAACGGCATGATACAAAAGAGGTTAAGGCGGTGATTGACAGGTGTGAGGAGCTGGGAATCAATATTCTGGATTGCTGGATGTCACAGCCGCAGGTACGTTCCAACATCGGCGCGGCGATTGCGGGCAGCAGGGAGCGCTGGATAATCCAGGGGCATATCGGGAGCACATGGCAGAACGGGCAGTATGTCCGTACCCGTGATTTGGAGCAGGTAAAAATTGCTTTCCAGGATTTGCTGGATCGGATGGGAACGGATTATATTGATCTGGGGATGATCCATTTTGTGGATGAAAAAGCCGAGTTTGAACGGATAATGAACGGGGAGTTCATAGAGTATGTCCGCTCCCTGAAGGAAAAGGGCATCATCCGTCACATCGGCATGAGCACCCATAACCCGGATGTGGCTAAAATGGCGGCTTTGAGCGGGGAAATAGAAATGCTTCTTTTCAGCATTAATCCGGCCTTTGATCTGCTTCCGGCCAGTGAGGATCTGAATGAGTATTTCAAGGAAACTTATGCGGAGCAGCTAAGCGGTATCGCACCTGAGCGGGAGGAGCTGTACCGTATTTGCGAACGGGAGGGTGTGGGTATAACGGTGATGAAGGGCTATGCCGGCGGCCGTTTGTTCCAGGCGGAAACCTCTCCTTTTGGTGTGGCGCTGACTCCTGTGCAGTGTCTGCATTATGCGCTGACGCGTCCTGCGGTTGCCAGTGTGATGGCTGGTTTTGATACGCCGGAGCATGTGGATGCGGCCGTGGCATACGAGACAGCCACCGAAGAAGAGAAGGATTATGCCAGCGTGCTGGCTTCTGCGCCTAAGCATGCATATTCCGGACAGTGTACCTACTGCGGTCACTGTGCACCCTGTCCGGTCAGAATCGATATTGCCATGGTGAATAAGCTATACGATCTGGCAGCCATGCAGGAAGAGGTGCCGGCTACGGTGAAGGCGCATTATGAGCAGCTGTCGGCGAATGCCGGAGACTGTGTCCAGTGCGGCGGCTGTGAATCCAGGTGTCCCTTCGGCGTTCGGATAGTGGACAGGATGAAGAAGACGAGAGAGCTGTTTGGTGCAGGTGAATAAGTAGTGAGGCTACTATGAAAAAGGAAGACGGTGACTGCAGGATGCAGGAATGCGGCAGACAGGGACAGCAGTATGGCTTTGATATGACTCTGCGGAAGGCGGGAATCATCGATTGTGAAGAGCTGTACCAGATGCAGTTAAAATGTTTCCGGGAGCTGCTGGAAAAGTACAGGGATTATGATTTCAGCCCCGGCGCAGAAAAAATAGAAAAGACGGAAAGAAGACTGCGGGAAAAATTTTCTGATTATTATTTTATCTGTCTCGGAAAAGTCCATATCGGTGCGTTGAGGGTAATTCACCTGGAGACGTTATGTATACTTAAACAGATTTATATTTTGCCGGAATATCAGGGAAAGGGCTATGCACAGCGGGCGCTCCGCATGGCCGAAGCCTTGTATCCGTCGGCCTCGCGCTGGGAGCTGGACACAATCCTTCAGGAAGAGAAGCTTTGTCATCTGTATGAAAAAATGGGATATCGTCAAAATGGCCGGACCGAAGAAATCAAAGAAAATATGACATTGGTATTTTATGCAAAAGACGTAACTGTTTAGCAGGCCAGCGCATTTAGCTGTGCAGGCCAGCGCGCAGAAAATAAGCCAACGAAAAACAGGAAAGTATACCATGGAGGCAGGTGATCCGATATGAAAAAAGAAGAATTGATAGCAGCGGGATGTATGGTACCGGATACCCTACAGGAGGCCATGAGATATAGCGGCCGGGAAATGAAGGTGATAGAAGGCAGCAGGGAGGAGCTTGTTTCATTTATTTATCAGCTTTTGAGAGAAAACGGGAAGGAAAATACTTATTTTGACTTTTATTTCGGCACATTGTCAAAAGAAGAAAAACAGAAGGCGCTGTCTGTACTTTCCATAGAGCAGGCTTCCTATCTTTGCGGTTTGAATCTTCCCGATAGCAGGGAGGATGTATATTTTTCATATGAGGAAACGTTGTTTGCCATTGCAGTCAGGCTGTCGGTTACGGAGATGCTTTTTTCCTCCTTCTATTTTCCGATGATACAGAAGATGGTATGGAGCAGCTTTGAGGGAAAATTCCTGTTGTTTTGGTATGGAGAGGCGGAAAAATGCCAATCTTAGTTGATGCCGATGCATGTCCTGTCATTACTATTGTGGAACGGACGGCAAGGGAAAAAGGAATTCCGGTGGTGCTGCTGTGTGATACCAATCATGTACTGCATTCTGATTACAGTGAAATCAGGATAATCGGGGCGGGAGCCGACGCTGTGGATTTTGCGCTGGTAAACCTTTGTAAAAAGGGGGATATCGTGGTGACGCAGGATTATGGAGTGGCGGCCATGGCGCTTGGGAAAGGCGCATTCGGGATACATCAGTCGGGAATCCGGTATACGCAGGATAATATGGATCAGCTGCTGCTGGAACGGCATCTGTCAAAAAAGGCGAGACGGGCCTCTTCAAGGCATCATGGAAAGGGGCCGCATAAACGGACTGCTGAGGATGATGAACGGTTTGAAAGGGAATTCAGGCGGTTGCTGGATAGCATTATGGAGAAGTAAAGAATTTTTTCATTCATTACCCGCAGATAATTAGGATCTGTGATTGAATGAAAGCCAGACAGATGTGAAAAAAGACCGGAGACATCAAAATGCCGCTCCCGGTTTCAGAAACTTCACGCTGTAAGGAAGGCCCCGCCATCCTTACACTTTAATAATTATGCGGCTCTGTCCGCATGCCCGCTTCAGCGGGAGACAGGAGCAGAAATGAATACAAAATTAACAAATGGGGAACTTTGGTATGATACGGAAGGCAATATTCTCCACGCCCATGGCGGGCACATGCTGAAATGGGGGGACAACTGGTACTGGTATGGGGAAAACCGCACGGAAAACAGATATGTAAGTGTATACAGGTCCGCCGATTTACTGAACTGGACCTTTTGCAATCACGTCCTGACCACTGAGTCACCCACAGCGGAGCACCGGGTGAGGACAGATCAGAAGCTGCGCAGTGAAAAAGGCGGCAAAATCAATGTGGAGCGTCCGAAGGTATTATATAACAGGAAAATCGGGAAATTCGTCATGTGGATGCATGTTGAAAACGGAGTGGATTATAACGACGCCGCCTGCGGCATCGCGGTCTGTGATACGCCGGACGGGGATTTCACCTATCTGGGGTGCTTCAATCCCTTTGGCTATATGTCAAGAGACTGTACGCTTTTCGAGGATAAGGACGGCAGCGCTTATTTTATTTCCGCTTCCAGGGACAATGCGGATCTGCATGTGTACAGGCTAACCGATGATTACCTGAATGCGGACTGCCTGGTACATAAGCTCTGGCAGGGCGAATACAGGGAAGCCCCTGCGGTAATGGAAAGAGCGGGGAAATACTACATGTTTTCTTCCTTCTGCACGGGCTGGGCGCCCAATCAGTGCCGCTATGCCTGCGCCGACAGCATGGAGGGACGCTGGAGTACGCTGACGGATATCGGAGACAGCACCACCTACCGTACACAGCCGGCTTTTATCCTTCCCGTGGAAAAGGAGGGGAAGACGGTTTATTATTATGTGGCGGACAGATGGAACGGTAAAGATTACCACGATTCCCGTTATGTAATTCTGCCGCTGGGCTTTACGGAGGATGGCCGTCCCATAATGGAGTATACGGACACTTTTCAGGGACTTTAGAGGAAACGGGGCAGAAGGCTGAAATTATTGTGTGGGCAGCAGCCGGTAAACCCCCTTCGAAGTTTTTTCCAGGATTCCCTGTTCGGTCAGCTTTCTGAGAACCCGCTGCAGCTGACGGCGGCTGCAGTGCAGGTTTTCAGAGGCTTTACCGATATGGACCAAAAGCCCGTCATGGCAGCAATATTGGATATAATGCAGGAGCTTGTCCTCAAGGCTGATGAATTCGGCCTCATTCATTGTGGACAGCTCTATTTTTTTTACAAGAGAACGGAGGGTATAGTGGAGAAAGGCAAGATCCCTGTCAAGGGCAGGCTTGTTTTCATCCAGGGAAAGCGCCACTGCCGCTGTATCGCTTTTGGCTTCTGCAAACAGTGCGGGGAGGCTCTGGTTGACAAATTCCACATCGCCCAGCATCATAAAATCATCGCTGGATGCGATGGGAAACTGGGAACCATCCCTTCTGATAGAATATATGGCCACCGTCCCTTCCACAACAAACTGCAGATATCTGGTATGCTCCGTCGGATGAATGATAGTTTCACCCTTCTCGTAGCGGATGAGGAAAAAGGGCAGATCCCTGGTATCAAAAAAACGGGAAATGCCATATTTTTTCACATATTCCATCACGATTGGCCTGTCATAAATTTTTTTCATATATTTTTTCCAGTAACAGCGCGGCTCTGTCTGAACAGCTGCATCTATCGTAACTGCACGGCGCTTTTTCAGAAACTGTTTTCTCCTTTTTTCTTATTGTGACATATGTCACAACAAAAAGCAATTTTTTCTGCTATAATTCCGGATGAAAAGGCCGTGGCCAGTACAGTTGTGGCATGCGGTGAGAGAAGAGAGGAACGGAAAAATGACTGACGATTTATTTGAAAGGGCGCCGGTGCCCAAGGCATATTTCAAGCTGGCGCTGCCGGTGGTATTCAGCATGGTGATCAGCCTGGTATATAATATGGTGGACACCTTTTTTATCGCCCGGACACAGAATACCAGCATTGTAGCGGGAGTGTCCCTGTGCGCGCCTGTTTTTACACTGATGATAGCCCTGGGAGATATTTTCGGCCTGGGCGGCAGCTCCGTGATTTCCAGGCTGTTCGGTCAGAAAAAGGACGGGGAAGGGAAAAAAGTAAGCGGCTTCTGCTTCTATGCGGCGATTCTGTGCGGGGCCGCAGTCTCGGTGTCCATGCTGCTGTTTCGGACGCCGATCCTGCATCTGCTGGGAGCGGGTAAGGATACCTGGGAGTATGCGTCCCAGTACTATACCTATATGGCGCTCGGCGCGCCTGCGGTAATTCTGTCCCTGACGCCCGGCAATTTGATGAGGACGGAGGGGCTGGCTGTGGAAGCCATGATCGGAACCGTCGTCGGCTCCGTGGTGAATATCATCCTGGATCCTGTTTTTATCTTCGGGCTGGGAATGGGGGCGGGAGGCGCCGCGATTGCAACCGTCCTGGGAAACCTTGTCACAGATATCATCCTGGTGTGTTTTGTCCTGAAAAAGAGCCGGAAGCTTACGCTTTCCATCCATATAAGCGGAGTGAAAAAACAGGATCTGCTGGCTGTTTTCGCCATCGGCATTCCGGCCTCCGTAACGAATCTGATGCAGAGTCTGGGTATGGCCCTCATGAACCGTTATCTGGTGCAATATGGGACGGAAAAGGTGGCAGCCATGGGAATTGCGATGAAGGTGAATATGATTGTCATGCTTATTATGGTTGGCTTTGCCTTTGGCGCGCAGCCGCTGATAGGCTATAATTACGGGGCTGAAAACCGGGAAAGGCTGCGGAAAATTATACGGTTTGACCTTTGCGTGGAGCTGGTATTTTCGGTTGTATGCGCGGGATTGCTGGCTTTGTGTGCCCCGCAGATAATGGGGATTTTCATGAAAGATGCGGGGATTATTGCCTCCGGCAGCCTGATGCTGCGGTGTTTGCTTGTTTCCATGCCCTGTGCCGGTGTGATTCTCGTATTTACCACCGTATTCCAGGCCGCAGGCAAAGCGCTGCCTGCGCTGGTGCTTTCCGTCAGCAGACAGGGCGTTGTCTTTGCGCTGTGCATTTTTATACTTTCCCGGCTTGCCGGTTATTACGGGATCATTGCCTCCCAGGCGGCAGATGTACTGACGGCGGTCATTGCGGTAATCCTTTATATGCAGACGCAAATTGCGGAGAAAAAGTTGTCCCTGCCATAACAGACAGAACCGCGCAAAACAGCTGCTCTTTTTTGTTAAGAGCCCGAACCGGAGCAAAGATGCAGGCGGAAAGGCAGGGGCCGGCTGTGCTCCCGCCTTTGCAGGCGATACATTTTTTAACTAAGCGATGTAAATGAGAAACATTCTCAATTACATCGCTTTTCTTATATTGCTTATTCCCGCCAGGGTATTTATAATAGGATTTGAACAATTCATACCTAAATGGTAGGAAATGTTCAAATCCTTTTCCGTTATTATGGGAAAGGAAGAAATAAGCAGTAATGTCTGCCGGAAACGCCGGCAGGGAAAATAGAAGAGCAGGCCGGTCAGAAAATGACGGAAATGGAGGAACGCTATGACAGAGCAATTATTAAATGTAAACGGACTGAAGGTTAACGTGGAGGACAGGGAAATTCTTCATGGGATAGATTTGCAGATGAACGCGGGAGAGACTCATGTATTGATGGGGCCTAACGGCGCGGGAAAATCCACCCTGGGATATGCGCTGATGGGAAATCCCAAATTTGAGATCACGGAAGGAAGCATTTTTTTTAAGAATAAGGATATTACGGAGGAAGCGGTGGAAAAAAGGGCGACAGACGGCATTTTCCTTTCCTTCCAGAATCCGCTGGAGGTGCCGGGGATTTCCCTGGGCAGCTTTATCCGCAGCGCGTTGGAGAGGCGCAGGGGAGAAAAACTGAGGCTTTGGGATTTCCGGAAGGAAATGAAAAAGGCCATGGAGGTGCTTCAGATGGATGAAACCTATGCGGACAGGGATTTGAATATAGGTTTTTCCGGCGGCGAAAAGAAGAAGGCGGAGATCCTGCAGATGCTTATGCTGCGGCCCGCCCTGGCAATCCTGGATGAAACGGATTCCGGGCTGGATGTGGATGCGGTCCGCACGGTATCCCGGGGCGTGGAGGAATACCAGAAGAATGAAAAGGGCGCGCTTCTCATCATCACACACAGCACGAGGATTCTGGAATCCCTGAAGGTGGATTACACGCATATTCTGGTGGATGGCCGTATCGTGGAGACAGGAGACGCCGGGCTGGTGGAACGAATCAATGCGGAAGGCTTTGAACAGTTTTACGAACAGGCCGTGCGGATGTATCGGCAGTAGGCGCGAAAATGCCGGAAAGGAGTGTTTATGGAAGAAAAAACCTATGTGGATGATATAGACAGAAGCGTTTATGACATAAAAAATGAAGAAAAGGATGTTTACCGGGTAAAAGAAGGCCTGACGCCTGAAATTGTCGCGCAGATTTCCCGGGAGAAAAAGGATCCGCCGTGGATGGAGCTGTTCCGGCTGCAGTCCCTGCAGATTTATAATCAGATGCGGGTGCCTGACTGGGGGCCGTCCCTGGAGGGGCTGGACATGGAGCATATCGTAACCTATGTCAGGCCCAACACGCATATGAGCGCCAGATGGTCCGATGTACCGGAGGAGATCAAGGATACCTTTGAGCGGCTGGGGATCCCGAAGGCGGAGCGTAAGTCCCTGGCAGGCGTGGGCGCCCAGTATGATTCCGAGCTGGTATACCATCATGTAAGGGAGGAGGTGGCCGCCCAGGGCGTGGTATACACGGACATGGAAAGCGCCCTGAAGGGAGAATATGCTTCCATGGTACGTAAACATTTTATGAAGCTGGTACGGCCCAATGATCATAAATTTGCGGCGCTGCACGGAGCCGTCTGGTCGGGAGGCTCCTTTGTATATGTGCCTCCGGGCATTTCAGTCACCGTACCTCTGCAGTCCTATTTCCGGCTGAACGCGCCGGGAGCGGGACAGTTTGAACACACGCTCATCATTGTGGATGAGGGCGCCGATTTGCATTTTATCGAAGGCTGTTCCGCGCCCAAATACAATGTGGCCAATCTGCATGCCGGCTGCGTGGAGCTGTATGTGGGCAAAAAAGCCAGGCTCCGCTATTCCACCATTGAGAACTGGTCCAAAAACATGTACAACCTGAACACCAAACGCGCTGTAGTGGAGGAAGGCGGTGTGATTGAATGGGTATCCGGCTCCTTTGGATCCCACGTATCCTGTCTCTATCCCATGAGTATTTTAAAGGGGAAAGACAGCCGGGCGGAATTTACGGGAATCACCTTCGCCGGAAAGGGCCAGTGCCTTGACACGGGCGCCAAAATTGTCCATCAGGGCGAGAATACTTCCTCCTTTATCAATACCAGATCCATTTCCAAGGACGGCGGGATCAGTACCTTCCGCAGTTCTGTGGTGGTGGCGAAGGATGCCAAGCAAAGCAGGGCGGCCGTTTCCTGCCAGTCGTTGATGCTGGACAGTTTTTCACGCTCAGATACCATACCGGCCATGGATATCCGGACGCCGGATGCGGATATCGGGCATGAGGCCCGGATTGGAAGGATCAGTGAAGACGCGGTATTTTACCTGATGTCGCGCGGCATCGGGGAGGAAGACGCCAGAGCTATGATAGTCAGCGGCTTTGCCGAAAATGTTTCCAGGGAGCTGCCGTTGGAATACGCGGTGGAGATGAACAATCTGATACAGCTGGAAATGAAAGGCAGCATCGGATAGCGGCGCGGAGACGGAAGAAAATTTTCTGCCTGCAGAGGGCCTGCATTTTGTTTTTCAAAACAAGGCGGAAAGCCTCTGCCCGCCGGAGGATCCGTAATTTGCTTTGCAAAACAGTAGGAGGATGAAATGAAACAAGGAATGGAAATGAAGGTTAACAGGCTGCCCATGAGGACATGGAACTGGCTTCATATGAATGACAGCAGCCTTTCAGATATTGATACTGAAATTTACGGAAAAAATATGGTGTCCTGCAATCCGCAGTTTACGCTGCCCGGGCAGGGCGTATCCTGTATCCGGGGAATGAGCGCCGGAACGCTGGAATCCGGTTTTCAGGAAATCCCCACAGGTATGGGGCCGGATATGGATGAGCTTGTGCGGGAAAGTGAAACGCCCATGGATATTTTTCGAATTAAAAGGGGCGCGCATCCCGAAGAGGCGCTCAGGCTTTCCTGGCAATATAAACAGGGAGAAAATTCTCTGCATGCGGTCTGTATTTATGCGGAGGAGGGAAGCAGCATCACGGTGATCATGGAAAACTTTTCAGGCCGTAAGGATTCCGGCAGCGCCGGTATCCAGACGAAGGTTTACGCTGAAAAAAACGCGGCGGTCAGGCTTATCCAGGTACAGCTTTTAGGCGATGGCTTTGCTGCCATGAATGATGTGGGCGGGATTTGTGAGGAAGGCGCTTCCGTAGAACTGTTGCAGCTGCAGCTGGGCGCCAAAACCACTTATGCGGGCGCCCGCATAAACCTGGCGGGAGATGCGAGCCGCATGAAGGCGGATATCGGCTATCTGGGCAAAAACATGCAGAAGCTGGATATGAATTACGTGGCCGAGCATCACGGCAGGAAATCAGAGAGCCAGATGGAAGTGAAAGGCGTGCTGCGGGATCAGGCATCGAAGCTCTTTCGGGGCACCATTGATTTCCACAGGGGCTGCTCCGGCGCGGAAGGCGCGGAAAAAGAGGAAGTGCTGCTTCTGGGAGACGATGTGGTAAACCGTACCATACCGCTGATTTTATGCGGTGAAGAGAACGTACAGGGAAATCACGGCGCCACAGCGGGAAAGCTGGACGAGGAAAAACTTTTTTATTTTTGCTCCAGGGGGCTCAGCCGCGAAGAAGCCTGCGATATGATGGCCCGCGCAGGAATTGATGCGTTATGCGCCCAAATCCCGGATGATACCATTGTCAGACGGGTACAGAAATATCTGGAAGGAGGAAGCCCGGATGAAAAACTGGAATGAACAGGAAATACGCGGAGATTTTCCCATCTTCGGCCGCAGCGGGCCGCTGATTTATCTGGATAACGCGGCAACTGCCCAACGTCCGGCCTGTGTGCTGGAAGCAGAACGTTCCTTTTATGAAAACAGCAACGCCAATCCCTTAAGAGGATTATATGAGCTGGGAATGGATGCCACACAGCGGTATGAAAATGCGAGAAAAACCGTATGCCGCTTCCTCAACGCGGCATGCCCGGAGGAAATAATTTTTACAAGAAATACCACGGAAGCCCTGAATCTGGTCGCTTACAGCTATGCGCTGTCGAAGCTTCGGCCCGACGATGAAATTCTGGTCAGTATCATGGAGCACCACAGCAACCTTCTGCCATGGCAGATGGCGGCAAAGCGCACGGGGGCCGTACTTAAGTTCCTGGAATGTGAGACGGACGGAACACTGACGCCGGAATGTATCCGACAAGCCGTCACTGCGCGGACGAGGCTGGTGGCAGTGGCCCATATTTCCAATGTTTTCGGCAGAGTGAACCCTGTCCGGGAAATTACAGAACTGGCCCACAGGCAGGGAGCTGTTGTGGTGGTGGACGCCGCCCAGAGCGCGCCCCACATCCCCATTGACGTACAGGCGCTGGATGCTGATTTCCTCGCTTTTTCCGGCCATAAGCTGATGGCGCCCATGGGAATCGGCGTGCTGTATGGGAAAAAAGAACTGCTGGAAGCCATGCCTCCCTTCCTGACCGGCGGGGAGATGATAGAAAGGGTAAGCCGCCGGGATGCCGTTTATGCCCCCCTTCCCCATAAATTCGAAGCGGGGACGGTAAATGCCGCGGGAGCGGCGGCCCTGGAAGCTGCAATCCGATATCTGGAAAAAATCGGCTGGGAACGGCTGAAGCAAAGAGAAGATGAGCTGACCGTACTGGCCTTTGAGGGAATGAAGCAAATCCCCGGCGTCCGGATCCTTGGCTCTGCGGATGGAACACAGCACAGCGGGATACTCACCTTCACTGTGGACGGTGTGCATCCCCATGATGTAGCCTCCATACTGGATGCGGATCACATTGCGGTACGGGCGGGCCATCACTGCGCCCAGCCCCTGATGGACTATCTCGGCGTCTCATCCACCGCAAGAGCAAGCATTGCCTTCTATAATACGGAAAATGAAATACAGGCATTTCTTCACAGCCTGCGACAAGTAAGGAGAAAAATGGGATATGGAGAATAGAACTTTTTATCATGAAATACTCATTGACCACAACATGCATCCCGCCCACAAGCACCCCCTTGCCGGGGCGGGGCTGGAGCTGGAGGGCGTAAATCCCAGCTGCGGAGATGATATTGTGCTCAGGCTGAAAATAGAAGACGGCAGGATAAAGGACGGAGCCTTTGAAGGAAGCGGCTGCGCCGTTTCCCAGGCCTCGGCGGACATGATGCTGGATCTGGTCATCGGAAAAACAAAAGAAGAGGCTGTCCGCCTCTCCGGCATTTTCCTGAGGATGATCCAGGGCCAGGCCTCGCCGGAGGAAATCGATGACCTGGAGGAAGCCGCCTGCCTCCAGGACGTAAGCCATATGCCTGCCCGCGTAAAATGCGCGGTACTGGGCTGGCATACTCTGGAAGAACTTTTAGCCAAAGAAAACTGAACCCCGCAGAACACTGCCCGTACATGAAAAAATCCCGGGGCCATACAGGCCGCCGGGATTTTCCAACACTTATTTGTAACTGTCCAACACCTTTGCATTAACGGTTATTTTACATGCTTCTTAATCGCGTCAAAGCTCTCCTTACTGATGACATGCTCAATCTTACAAGCATCCTCAGCGGCAATTTTCTCATCCACGCCCAGCTTTACGAGCCATGCGGAGAGAAGCTGATGCCTTTCATAAATCATTTCAGCGATTTCACGGCCTGACTCCGTCAGATAAATATAGCCTTCCTTAGTCACCGTAATATGCTCCCGCTCCCGCAGATTCTTCATGGCCACGCTGACGCTGGATTTCTTAAAACCCAGCTCCTCCGCCACATCCACCGAACGGACAACCGGGTGTGATTTACTCAGAATTAAAATTGTCTCCAGATAATTTTCAGAGGATTCACCCACTGCCAATATACTCACCCCGCTTCCTGACATAAAGTTACTGTAATCCGAATGAACTAACTGGCGTTAGTATACCATATTTTTATATTATCAGCAAATTTATTTATCCCCGCAGCACGCGACAAACCTGCAGCGTTAGCATCGCTGCGTTTTTAACTGAGTGAGAACATATCCATACAAAAAACCTCCCCCACTACGCCCCTCCTCCCCTTCTCCGGCATTGCAAAACCTCGCCATGCCCTCACCCTTCCCGCTAGTGAGAAATTATTATCAGTAATAATATTGACAACTATTGGAAGTTAGAATATACTAACCGAGAAGAACAGGGAATGAAATCAATCCTCAATATCAAAAAAGAAAGAAGGTGGAATGATGCCTTTGACAATGGTGAATGCAGGTGAACCCAGTGTAATACGTAAAGTTGGCGGCAGGGAGGAAACAAGGCGGTTTCTTGAGAACCTTGGCTTTGTAACCGGCGGCGTGGTAACTGTAGTATCTGAAATCGGCGGTAATATGATAGTGAATGTTAAGGATTCCAGAGTGGCCATCGGAAAAGATATGGCCAACAAAATCATGGTATGTTAGAAGAAAGGGAGACAAGATGAGGACATTAAAAGAGATTCCCTGCGGGGAAAGCGTAAAGGTGACAAAGCTTACCGGGGAAGGCGCAGTGAAAAGAAGGATTATGGATATGGGGATTACGAAGGGGATTGATATTTTTGTCAGAAAGACAGCGCCCCTGGGAGATCCTGTGGAAGTAACTGTAAGAGGTTATGAGCTGTCGCTGCGGAAAGCCGATGCGGAAATGATTTTGGTGGAATAAAATTTTTTGGATAGTAGTTAGAGATAACTAATAAAAGATAGTTAAGACAAATTAAACGACAGGAAACATAGCTGCAATGAGGCGGAAAGAGGTAGAATATGTCAATTAAGATTGCATTAGCAGGAAATCCGAACTGCGGAAAGACGACATTGTTTAATGCGCTGACAGGTTCCAATCAGTTTGTGGGAAACTGGCCCGGTGTAACGGTGGAGAAAAAAGAGGGGAAGCTGAAGCGGTCACACGGAACCGCAGGTTCCATGGATGTGATCATCATGGACCTACCGGGCATCTATTCCCTTTCTCCCTATACTCTGGAGGAGGTCGTTGCAAGAAATTATCTGATCAACGAAAGGCCGGATGCGATTATAAATATCGTGGACGGCACGAATATTGAGAGAAACCTGTACCTTTCCACACAGCTGATGGAACTGGGGATTCCGGTGGTTATGGCTGTCAATATGATGGACATAGTGGAAAAGAACGGCGATGTCATCCATTTTGACAGGCTGAGCAAAAAGCTTGGCTGCGAGGTTGTGGAGATTTCCGCATTAAAGGGAACCGGTATCCGGAAAGCGGCGGAAAAGGCCATCAGCATCGCAGGTCGTAAGGACGCGGCAGTGCCTGTACATACCTTTGCCCCCGAAGTGGAAAGCGTGCTGGATTCCGTAGAAGCAAAGCTGGGCAGCAGTGTCCCGGAAGCGCAGAAAAGATTTTTTGCCATCAAACTGCTGGAAAAGGACGACAAGATTCAGGAGCAGATGGCGCAGGTCCCTGATGTATCTGAAGAAATAAACCGGATTGAAAAAGAATTGGATGATGATACGGAAAGTATTATCACCAATGAAAGATATGTATATATTTCCTCCATTATCAGTGAATGCTACAGCAGGAACAGGAAGCAGGACATGACAGCCTCCGATAAAATCGACAGGATTGTAACCAACCGCTGGCTGGCGCTTCCCGTTTTTGCAGTGGTTATGTTTATCGTTTATTATGTTTCTGTAACGACTGTAGGCACCTGGGCCACGGACTGGGCCAACGACGGCGTATTCGGTGACGGCTGGAGGCTGTTCGGCCTGGAGGTGCCGGGCATTCCTGTTCTTGTGGAATCCCTGCTGAATACGGTGGGCTGTGCGGACTGGCTGCAGGGACTTATCCTTGACGGCATTGTGGCCGGCGTGGGCGCTGTGCTCGGCTTTGTCCCTCAGATGCTGGTGCTCTTTATTTTCCTGGCCTTCCTGGAAAGCTGCGGTTATATGGCAAGGATTGCCTTCATCATGGACAGAATTTTCCGCAAATTCGGCCTTTCCGGAAAATCTTTTATCCCGATGCTCATTGGAAGCGGCTGCGGCGTGCCCGGCATCATGGCTTCCCGTACCATTGAAAACGACCGTGACCGTAAAATGACCATTATGACGACCACCTTTGTTCCCTGCGGAGCGAAGCTTCCCATTATCGCCCTGATTGCAGGCGCGTTGTTCGGCGGGGCCTGGTGGGTTGCACCCAGCGCCTACTTTGTGGGAATCGGGGCAATCATCTGCTCCGGCATTATTTTAAAAAAGACAAAATTGTTCACCGGGGATCCTGCGCCCTTCGTTATGGAGCTCCCTGCATATCACTGGCCTACCGTGGGAAATGTGCTCCGCAGCATGTGGGAGCGCGGCTGGTCCTTCATCAAAAAAGCCGGTACCGTTATCCTGCTTTCCACTATCGTAATATGGTTTACCACTTACTTCGGATGGGTGGACGGACAGTTCAGGATGCTTGAAGCTATGGAAATTAACCACAGCATCCTGGCTAAAATCGGCGGCGCCGTTTCCTGGATTTTCATTCCGCTTGGCTGGGGAGACTGGAAGTCCACAGTGGCGGCTATTACCGGGCTGGTAGCCAAGGAAAACGTGGTTGGTACATTTGGTATTCTTTACGGTTTTGCCGAGGTTGCCGAAGACGGCACCGAAATCTGGGGAACGCTGGCAGGCAGCATGACCGCATTAGCGGCATACTCCTTCCTGGTATTCAACCTTCTGTGCGCGCCCTGCTTTGCGGCAATGGGCGCTATCAGGAGAGAAATGAACAATGCAAAATGGTTCTGGTTCGCAATCGGCTACCAGACAGGTCTGGCATATGTGGTTTCCCTCTGTGTATACCAGCTCGGTATTCTCTTTACGGCAGGCGCCTTTGGCATCGGCACCGTAGTGGCGGTACTTCTTCTTGCAGGCTTCCTCTATCTGCTGGTAAGGCCATATAAGGAAAGATGAAAACAAATTCTGCAGGAAAGATGAAAACGAATTCAGCATGAAAACGAAATCAGCATTGACAAGTCCTGTCCGGCTTGCTATACTGAACAAAATAAACGGCAGGAGGTTGATTAAATATGAGAAAAACTTTTTTCCATGGGAATTTCATAAATAATAAGTCAGCCTGCCATGTGTTGAGATAAGAAGTGTCTTTTTAACAGGATTATTTTAACCACAGTTACAGACTGTGGTTTTTTTGTACGCTTTTTTACCGCAGGCAGGCATTCCGTCCCCATATAAGGAATGTAAAACTGGCTGGAAAGCGTATGGAAAATGGAAAACAGAATATTGAACCTGGGCATACTCGCCCATGTGGACGCAGGAAAAACCACGCTGACGGAGAGTCTCCTTTACCACAGCGGAATTATTAAGAGCAGGGGAAGCGTGGACAGGGGGACCACAATCACGGATTCCCTGGAGCTGGAGCAGAAGAGGGGAATGACAATCAAGGCTTCCACCGTCTCTTTTCCCATAGGCGATGTGAAAATCAATCTGATTGATACACCGGGTCATGTGGATTTTATCGGGGAGGTGGAGCGTTCCCTCCGGGCGCTGGACGGCGTGGTGCTGGTCATATCGGCAAGAGAGGGCGTGCAGCCCCAGACAAGAATCCTCTTTCACCAGCTGAAGAAAATGAAGATGCCGGTCATCCTTTTCATTAACAAAACAGACAGGGTGGGCGCGGACTATGAGGCGGTTCTGACGCAGATCCGTACCCAGCTGTCAACGAGGATTATACAGATGCAGGAGGTTAAGCGGACGCCGCAGCAGGATTATACAATAAGGGAATATGACTGGGCGGACACCGTTTACACGGAGCAGATTATCATGTGTTCCGAAAAGCTTCTGGAAAAGTACCTGGATGGTGGGAAGGTGGAGGCGGAAGAGCTGGAGGCATGTTTAAGGTTCCGCGTGGGAAAAGGGCGGCAGTATCCGGTCTATGCAGGTTCTGCCCTGAAGGATCTGGGAATTGAACAGCTGATGCGGGGGATAGTCCGCTGGCTTCCTGTAAGAAAACCGGAAAACAGCCGTCTTTCCGCCTATATTTATAAGGTGGAGCATGATGAGTGCGGACATAAGAAGGTTTTTTTTCGGGTATTTTCCGGAACGATTTCGCAAAAGGACAGGGTGTCCGCTGCCGGGACGGATCAGGAGATCACGATTAACAATCTGATGACTGTAAGCCGGGGCAGGCAGATACCTGCCGTAAAGGTAGGGGTAAATGACATCGGAATCCTGACGGATATCCCGGCTCTGGCCTGCGGCGGATTTATCGGTGAAGCCTGCGGCGGTAAAAATATGGGGCGCCTGATGGAGCCGATGCTGTGCGTAAATGTGGCGCCGGCGGAGGCTGGGGACAGATACCGGCTTCTGGATGCGCTGAATGTGCTGACGGAGGAGGATCCGTTGCTTAAGGTAAGGGTATCGGAGCAGACAGGGGAAATACTGATGGATTTGTTCGGAAAGCTGCAGATAGAAATCCTCCGGGATACGCTGGCGGAAAGGTTTGGTGTGAAAGCGGAATTTTCCGGGATGAAGACGATATGCAGGGAAAAGCCTGTCTCAGCTGCCTGTGCGGAAATACGAATGGGAGAAAAAAGGAACCTGCACAGAGCGGGAATCGGAATACGGATGGAACCGCTGGAGGCTGGGGAAGGCAACCGGTATGAGACGCAGGTTTCCTTTGGCTTTATAGAGAAATCATTTCAGAATGCCGTGAGAGAGGGGGTATGGAAGGCGCTGGAGGAAGGGCTTGAATATGCCGTGGCGGATACCCGGATTGTATTCGTGGACGCAGACTACGACAGTGTGACGAGTACACCTGCGGATTACCGCAGGCTTGCGCCCCTGGTGGTCAGAAAAGCGCTGCAGCAGGCCGGAGTGATTAAGCTGGAGCCGGTTATGAGCTACCGGCTGTTTGCACCGTCAGGCTGTGAGAAGAGACTGATGGGCAGGCTTGCCAATATGCAGGCTTCTATTGACGATGTGGGCTACAACGGCGATGAACTGGAGATTTCAGGCCAGGTGCCCTTTGATACGGCAAAGGAATTCCAGGTGGAACTAAAGAGCATGACCGGTGGCATGGGAATCTTTGAAATGGAGTTTTTGGAGTATCGAAGATGCAGACAGGAAGGGAATGGCTGAAGCCTTTTCCGGAAGCTGTTTTGCTTGATTTTTCGTTCGGCACAGAATTTGACACCGGCCTGCCGGAATGCTACAATTTACGTTAAAGTCCGGCATATGCGGAAAAATAACAATGCAGACCATTTACCAGATGAAAACAGGAAAAGGTGACAGGTATGGTAACAATAAAAGAAATTGCGGACAGGGCCGGTGTTTCAAGAGGAACGGTGGACCGTGTGCTGAATAACCGGGGAAAGGTGAATCCGGAAAAAGAGGAAAGGGTGCGCCGGATAGCCCAGGAGCTGGGATATAAGCCGAATGTGGCGGGAAAAGGCCTGGCGGCGAGGAAGAAGCATCTGAAGCTGGGTTTTGTCTGTGTGGACGATGAATTTGCGCCTTTTTTTACAGATGTGCTCAAAGGCGCGGAAAAGCAGGCGGAGGAACTGAAGCAGTACGGCGTTGAGGTACTTTTTTTTATTACCAGGATAGAGGAGTTGATGGGTGAAGAGTGCCTGGAGCGTATTGTCAGTGAGAATGCAATGGACGGCTGGGTGATTAACGGCGTTCTGTCCGAGTACTTTACCAGGGCTATGAAGTCATGTGGGAGAGAGCCGGTACCTGTAATTTTTTATAATATGGACGAACCGGGAGCGGACAGGATGGCCTATGTCGGCTGTGACTACGAGAAGTCGGGCCGGCTGGCAGCAGGGGTAGCGGCCCTGATGACCGACGGTAAAGCCCGGGTAGGTGTGGTTTCTGTGGATGACGGTACCATAAGCAGCTTTAAGGCGCGTATGGAAGGCTTCCATATGGAAATCAGTGAAAGGTACCCGGAAATGTCCGTGGTTTCCCAGCAGGTGATGACAAGGGAGAAGGATCAGTTTGATTTTTTTGTAGCAGTGCAGGGAATGGTGGAACGCCATCCGGAAATCAATATTCTGTATCTGGTAAATCCCGGAGATTACAGCATCTGTCAGGCAATACGCAAAGCCAGCACCGGCAGGGACATTAAGATCATCTCCAACGATCTGGTGGAAAAGCAGCGTCAGATGGTAAAGGACGGTGTAATTGCCGCCACCATATGCCAGGAACCGGAAAAACAGGGAGCGCTTCCGCTGGAGCTTCTCTTCAATTACCTGGCGCTTGGCATGGAACCGACGAAGGAATACTATTTTACGGAGCTAAGCATACGTATCAGCCAGAATGTATAGCGCTGCCTGCTTATTCGGAGAACAGAGCTGCGGGGAACCTTCCTGCATGTTATTGGAAAATAAAGAGAACGTCTTGATAAGGAGGAAGAAAATGGGCACAGCAGTCTGTACCGGTTTCTTCCTCTTTTTCAGGGGAAAGAGGCGTTATGCTTTTTTAACTGATTAAAGCCAGCTGAGTCTTCCTTTCATTGCAATTTTCCTGTCCCCTTTTGTTATCCTTCCGATTTCATAGCAGGGGTAATGTTGGGAGATGCGGCGTACTGCATCCTCTTTTCCTTCCTGGGAAACCACCAGGACAAAGCCGACGCCACAGTTGAAGGTCCGCAGCATTTCTTCATCCTCCACGTTCCCCTGCAGCTTAATATATTTGAATACAGGAAGCGACCTGATTTGCGGCAGGCTGATTTCCGCTGTAAGGCCATCAGGGATAATGCGGCAGAGGTTGCCTTCTATCCCGCCCCCTGTGATATGAGCCATGCCGTGGAGATATTCCTGGCCGAACAGTTCTTTAACCGCTTTGTAATAGGGCGTGTGGGGCTTCATAATCTGTTCGATAAATGTCAGGCCGTCTATCCGATCCAGTTTTATCTGAGGCATTTTTTCCATAAGGAGCCTGACAAGAGAATAGCCGTTGGTATGCAGACCATTGGAAGCCACAGCAAGCACGGTATCCCCTTCATTAATGGCGGAACCGTCGATGATGTGGCTTTTTTCTACGATCCCGGCAATGCTGGAGGTCAGTACGTAGACACCTGCATCGATGACCAGAGGCTGTATGGAGGTCTCACCTCCCACAAGAGAGCATTCGTTGTCCCTGCAGGCCTGGGAAATTCCTTTTACCAGTGTTTTGATGGTATCCTTTTCTGCATTTCCGCAGACGATGGTGTCCAGAACGGCCAGCGGCCTGGCACCCATGACCACAATATCGTTCACCAGATGATTGATCATGTCGTGGCAGATTGATTCCGTAAAACCGTATTCCATTGCCAGCTTCTGTTTAGAACCCGGCTCCTCGGATTTCAGCACGAGCACCGGTTCTTTGATTTCAGGAAAATGCAGGTCGTACAGAGAGGCGAAGGGACCCAGGCCATTAAGTACGCGCCTGTCCTTTGTTTCCAGATGCTTTGCCATTTCCTGTTTAATTGTGTCCGTGTAAGTGATGTCAATGCCAGCCTTGCTGTAGGAAAGACCTTCCCCGGTTTTTTCACAGCCGGTGAGAATATCATCTACCTTAACACCCAGCGCCACGGCCAGCTCATAAAGAACCTCCAGATTGGGGTAAGCGCTTCCGTTTTCCCATTTGGAAACTGCCTGAAAGGAGACCTTCAGTTTATCCGCCAGCTGTTGCTGCGTCATTTTCAATTCTTTTCTCTTTTCTGAGATAAAATGTCCGATTTTAATACTGTCCAGCATTGCTCATTCCTCCGTTTCTTATACAGTGATTATAGCCTGTGCGTATGGTCTGTTACAATAACTGCTTTTTTGAGTTTACAGCCGTTTTTCTACTACTGATAGAATTCGGGGGACTTTTTGGAAATTGAAAGTCATGAGCAGGGGACGGTATTGTTGAAGAAAAAATAAAACAAAAAATGCAATGTTTTTGATTTTTCCAGGACAAATATTACATAGATTATTTTGGGCTTTGCAGGTATACTTAGACCGGAAATTGTTTTCCTGTACAGTAAACAGGAAAAAGTCAAAACAGAGGAAATTTGTAAAAAAAACAAAGTTTTTTACAGGCAGAGTAAGGAGAGAAAGTATGATGGAAAAAAATAAAACGCTGATTATCTTTACGGATAGCGGAGACACCATTATTAACGAGGCTTCCCAGGTTTATGATGCACAGGAACCGGGGATTGTAAGCCAGGCGGAGTTTATTGAAAATGCAGGGGAAATACTGCAGCAGCTGCATGAGGAAGGTTACACTGTTGCGCTTGTAGCGGACGGGGAAGAAGCGTCCTTTCAGAATGTTTACAGAAAAAACGGACTGCGCAGCTGCTTCGATGCCTGGGTAGTTTCGGAAACGGTGGGACAGCAGAAGCCGGAGGCAATTATGTTTCAGACAGCCATGGAACAGCTGGGACTGGAGGAAAAGGATAAGAAACGGATTGTCATGATTGGCAATAATCTGAAAAAGGATATTGCAGGGGCAAACCGTTTTGGGATTACCAGCATCTGGCTGGACTGGTCGCCGCGTTATTACAGAACTATAGAGGAAGAGGACTGGAGGCCGGATTATACGGTACATCATCCTTCGGAGCTTCCTGCTTTACTGGAGGAACTGAACAGAAAACTTGAGGATAAAGCGCCTGAAAGATAGTCCTCTGCATTTATTTTAATCCAATTCCGTTCAGGACTTCATTTGTTGTAATTCCGCTGTAATTATATTCTAATTCGCTTATGGAAAATGGGATTACAGCTTTGCCGCCAAGCTTTATGAGTTTATAATTCGTGCGCAGTCGTTCTGCATTTTTTACAATTGATTCTTTTATGGACGGTCTTTCGATACTGTCGGAATTTTCAAGGATGCTTTCCAAATCCCCGAATTCATGGAGAAGCCGGGCAGCGGTTTTCGGACCGATCTTATCCGCGCCTTTTATGTTGTCGGAGCTGTCACCTGTAAGGGATTTAAAATCCGCATACAGGGAAGGTGCGATGCCCAGTTTTTCTTTGATATAATCAGGATCACAGACAACCGTATTTTTGCCGCGGTAGCGTAAAACCTTTATATTTTCATTGATCAGCTGAAAAAAATCACTGTCAAAGGAAGCAATTACCACTGACATTTGTTCCCCATAGGCGTAAGCATAGCCCGCGATTATGTCATCGGTTTCCAGTTCCTGGACCTCCGTATATTTGATATTCATAAACGACAGCGCGGCGTATACATCCGCAAGCTGTGAATAGGGATTATCCGCCTCATCCACCTGCGAGTAATCCGGGCGGTTCGCTTTATAACCGGGAAGCAGAATTGTACGGACATTTGGATGTTCTCCGTCAAAGAGTATTACAACATGGGTGGGGCAGGTCATCCGGATAATTTTAATAGTGGCGCCGACAAAGCCGAGAGTACCCTGGATCGCCTTTCCCTTCCCGTTTATAATACGCGAAGGCATGCCGAAAAACATTTGAAAAAGAAGGTTGGAACCGTCAATAATCAGCAGCTTGTCCATATCTTTATAACCTCCCTGATATCTGATGCCGTGAAAATATTAAAATAGAAGCCGCCGGCAGGATTACGACTGCCGGGAAGGAAAACGGACGCAAAAACAGGGCAAAACAGCGCGAAAACAGATTTGGCAGCGGAAGCGGATATAACGGTGAAAACGGATTTGGCAGCGGATGCGGCGATAATAACAGCCATAGCGGCGGCAATCAGAATAAAATTCCCCTTTTCAATTTTACAATTCTTTATTCATATGTCCATTATTTCAATCCCCATTTTCCTGAGTATATCAGATTATCATAGAATATAACAGCACAGATCTGTATTCACTTTAAGTTTGTTTGCTTTTTTTACGCAATAATTGTAGTACTGTAAAACAGCACTGCATTTGCAGAAATGTGGTGAATATGTAAAATACAGAGTGAAAATGTGTGCGGACACATCATGTTTACGTTTTGTACGAAAAAAATAATAAAATTACAACTTGGTATTTGTGAAAAATGCATAGAAATATTTACGTATAACTTTGCTCTATTGACAAAATGGAAGTGTAAAACTAAAATATAAATATGGTGCTCGTACACACCACTAATTGCAGAGAGAAAATCAACTGCAAAAGGGGAAAAATGCCGGACTTCTGTAATGGCGGGGATGTAAGATCCGGAGACACGGATACCGGGCATACAACGCAGATGCAGGGTTTGGACAAACAGAAAAGGAGTGCAAGGGGATATGCAGGAAAAAAAGTATTTGAAATGGTACAACAAACTGGGGTATGGTTCCGGTGACTGGGCAGCCAATATGGTCTATGCCCTGTTGACAAGCTTTGTTCTGATCTATCTGACGGATACGGTGGGGCTGAATGCAGGTATTGTAGGAACTCTGATGATGTTCTCAAAATTTGCAGACGGCGTGACGGACGTATTTTTCGGCAGCCTGATTGACAAGACCAAGAGTAAAATGGGGAAAGCGCGTCCCTGGATGCTCTGGTCCTACATAGGGAATACAGTATGTCTGATTGCGATCTTTGCGATTCCCTCCAGCTGGGGCGATACCGCAAAATATGCTTATTTCTTTATCGCATACACGCTGCTGAATGCTGTATTCTATACCGCAAACAATATTGCATATGCATCTTTAACAGCGCTTATCACCAAAAACAACAATGAACGTGTGCAGATGGGCTCCATCCGGTTCATGTTTTCCCTGGCAACCAACCTGGTAGTGGCATCCATTACCATTAAGGCAGTGGCATCCATGGGCGGCGGCGCTGCAGGCTGGCGTAACGTGGCAATTGTGTACGGGCTTATCGGACTGGTGGTAAATACCATATCCGTCCTGTCTGTAAAGGAAGTGCCGGATGAAGAAGAAAAGGTGCAGACCTCCGCTGAAAAGGGAGGGGAGGATAAGCTGTCCCTTTGGGAATCCGCCAAGCTTCTGTTTGCGAACAAATATTATCTGATTATTGTAGCTGTTTATGTCCTGACTTATATTCAGACAGGCATTGCGGGCATCGGTATTTATTATATGACCTATGTGCTGGGCAATCCCGCATTGCTGGGAACCTTTTCCGCGGCGCAGATGTTCCCGATGATTATCGGCCTGGCATTTACTCCCTGGCTGGTGAAAAAAGCAAAGGGAATGTATAAGGTAAATCTGTTCGGGTATTGTATCGCTTTCTTTATGAGAATCGGTTTTATTGTGGGCGGAATGATGGGCAATATCCCCATGATGCTGTGCTTCTCCGTTCTTGCCGGACTCTGTGTCAGCCCCCTGACCGGAGATCTGAACGCGCTGATTGCAGCAACCAGTGATTATACCTACAGGACAAAAGGCAAGAGGATTGACGGAACCATGTACTCCTGTTCCTCACTGGGAATTAAGATCGGAAGCGGCATCGGTACCGCATTAACCGGATGGCTGCTCGCAGCCGGCGGTTATATAGCAAACGCGGAGATTCAGCCGCAGTCCTGCATTAATATGCTGAACTTCCTGTATCTGTGGTTCCCGTTTATCATGGTTATAATTATGATAATACTTCTGTATTCCCTGAAGGTGGAAAAAGCAAATGAAGACTGGGATGCGGAGCATGGGAAACAGTAAGAAAAGATTAGGAAAGAAACCGTAAAAACGAAACGGGAATTTTAAATATGTATAATAGTCAGACGCTGCAGGCTGCAAAAAGGCCTGCAGCGTTTGTTGCGGTGGGACAGGGAGGGCGCGCAGGGCATAGCTGTGATGAGATTTCCCGCCCATTTATTAAAGCAGGTTTGTGCCCCGGCTGGTTTATATTCGTTTGCCCTAGAAATTATCTCCTGCAGAATTCTCCAGTTCGCGGATATCGTCAAGGGGTATCATGGTATTAACAATGGATAGCGTTCTGCCGGCGGGATTGAATTTTGAGACCATGCCGGTGAGCTTTACGTATTCACCGTCATGAAAGTAAACGACGGTGATGATATCTCCGGTGTGTATCATCCTCAGCCTGCGGTCCAGCTCTTCCTTGCGCTCCTCTGACAGTTCTGTTTTGGGAACAATGATCCGCTCTTTTTCAGCAAGAGCTTCACGGAAGCCTTTTACTGCATCGAAGGGCATGAAAATTTTAGCACGGTCGGCCTTAGTCTGATTCGCCACTTTTATGACCTCCTATCTGAAGATTCCGTTCTCTGGTAGTTGCGGCATCCTCCAGGTTCATTCCTTTCATGATGGCATTTTTGCCGAATTTTTTCTTGATGTCCAGGACGGCCATCTGTATTTTCCGATCTTTTTCCAGTTCGGCAGGGTCGGTAAAGAGATCGTACTGCTCGTATGCCTCATCCACCACATTGTTAAAGCCGATATTTACGCGGCGGATAGGGGCGGTTTTGTTAACTATTTTCTCATACAGCAGGGAAAAAGCTTTGGTAATGACACGTACGGAGTTGGTCGTTACGGTGAGCGGGGAGGTCCCGTGGGAGGATTTTGCGGTATCCCGGGAATAACCCACGTAAAGAAAAATGGAATCCGTGACAAGGCCCTTATCCACCAGGTCAAGGCAGAGCAGATCCACCATTTCCTTGACGATGAGCAGCCCTTCTTCATAATTATATTCCCGAAACAGCACCTGGCCGCTGGAGAGGGAATTGTTTTTTGATTTATAGGCTTTGATTTCCGCGATGGTGGTGGGTTCCCTTCCCCAGGAATGGTCGATGAGATATTCTGCATCAACGCCGAAGGCTTTATAAAGAAGCTTTTCGTCCATATGGGCAACCTCGCCCATTGAGGTGATTCCCATGGACGACAGCCGGCTGGCAATGCCGGGGCCGATCCGCCAGAAATCGGTAAGCGGCCGGTGATCCCATAAAGTCTTACGGTAAGTCTCTTCATCCAGATAGCCTATAAAATCAGAATTATGCTTTGCTGTGATATCCAGGGCTATTTTGGCAAGATACAGGTTCGTACCGATGCCGCAGGCGGCAGGAAGGCCGGTGGTGTCACGGATGTCCTGAAGGATGCGAAGGGAAAGTTCCCTGGCTGTAAGGCGGTACATAGGTAGATAATCCGTGATATCCAGAAAGGCTTCATCAATGGAATATACGTGAATATCCTCTTTGGCCGCATATTTTAAATAAATGGAATAAATATTGGCGGAGTGTTCGATATATAACTTCATGCGCGGCGGCGCCATGATATATTTCATATTGTCGGGAATCTGGAATACACGGCAGCGGTTCCTGACGCCCATGCTTTTCATGGAGGGGGATACGGCCAGACATATAGTGCCGCTGTGACGTTCAGGATCCGCAACAACCAGATTGGTGGTAAGAGGATCGAGGCCGCGTTCCACACACTCTACGGATGCATAAAAAGATTTCAAATCAATACATAAATACATTCTGTCAGACATTCCCAGGACCTCCAGTCCATATGGATATTATCCTGCACAGGCCTGGCTTAACAGAGTACGCCGCCTGTAAGAGTGAGCAGGCTGCGCCCTGCTGGCATGCCGGGAAGAAAGAAGAAGGGCGGCAGAAAGCATTGCAGGGCAGCCGTATAACTTGATTATAACAGAACTGATGTTCGAAGTAAACAACCAAAAAATTTTTTGATAAATATAGGGAAAATAAAGTAGCTGTGAAAGGGCTGGACAGCTGAATAATTGCAACAGGAGTAACAGATCTGCTATCTGAACTGTTACGAGTATCAAATGGATTTTGTGGCTGCGGCGAACTGCAAGGCTCTAATGCCTCGGGAAAATCCTGGCAAAAAATCCTTCGTTCAGGGCCGGAACCGCCCCTGCACATTTTGTTCAAAGGAATAGCCAAGCTCCAGAAGCTTTCGCTCCCGGCCATATTCCGCAGCAAAGGTCGCGCCCTGGGGGACTCCTTTTTTATCCATGCCAAGGGGCACCGTCAACTGAGGATAACCAGCGGCGGAAACAGTGGCGGAGGCCGTGCTGTTCAGAAAAAAGACGGCATCCAGGCCGTGCTCTGAAAAAAGTGAATCCAGAATTCCCTGCGCTTCCTGTATGGAACCCTTTATGGGGCCGTCATCGCACTGTTCCACCCCGTCCGCTGCTTCCAGAAGATCCTGTCCATAACGGATGCGCCGTCTGGAATCTTCCTGATTATAAGCAATAAGCTCCTTCAGGGTGGTGATGGGAAGACCGTATTTTAACGCATACGCCTCAAAATCCCGGCGGAAGGTCAGATAAATGATATTCTGCACGGATACATCCTGAATGCCGGGGAGCTCCTTTACCTGTGCGCCGGCATGCTCCAGCGCCGTTTTCAGTTGGGTTATCATGTCTTCCTGATTGTAATCATAGGTAAGCAGGCCGATCACCGCGCCGTTCAGGGCGTCTTCCTGTCCGGAAAGATCGGCATAGGAACCGGAAAGGGCGCCGTAGGCGAGGGAAGCATCGCTGACACATTTGGCGATAGGGCCGGGGGTGTCAACTGCCTGAATCAACGGCATGATTCCTTCGGCGGATATGCTGCCCCGGGAGGGCTTGAAGCCTACGACGGAGTTGGCGGCGGCAGGCCCGGAAATGGATCCTGCCGTTTCCGTCCCGAAGGAGACAGGGGCAAGGTTGGCGGTAACAGATACGGCACTGCCGCTGCTGGATCCGGAGGGAGAGATTTTCAGGGGGCCGAAGGGATTGACGGTCTGGCCGGCCTTCCCGCTGTAGCCCGAGGGCATGACGGAGGAAAGGTAATTGGCAAATTCTGAAAGATTGTTTTTCCCTAAGATGACAGCGCCCTGTTCCCGCAGCGTGCGGACAAGGGCGGCGTCCTCCCTGGGAAGGAAGGTGGAAAAGGCTTCGGCCCCGGCGCTTGTTGGAATATCCGCGGTATTGATATTGTCTTTAAGCAATACGGGAATACCGAACAGAGGAGAAGGCGGGAACTGTATGCCTGATTGGAGGAGAGCGCTTCGCGCGGTATCACAGGCCCTGGCCTGCTCCAGAACATCCGCAGCGACCTCCGTTACGGAATTATAGCCATGCCGGCTCTGATCAAGCGTTTTAATGCGGTAGAGACAGATGGCGGCCAGCTCTTCATAGGTCAGCTTCCCCTGGCCCACTGCCTGCTGAAGCTCATCAATGTTTTTTTCAAGAACCAGGCTTTCCTTTTCGGATATCAGGGTATCAATATCCAGATCCTCCAGCTGGCGGTCGATGTCCGCGGTGATTTTACCGCTGTTGTATGCGAGCCATTCTTCGCCCGGAGGAATGACTGCTTTCAGGTAAATGAAAACGCCTGTTATACAGAGAAACAGCAGCAAAAGGATGCCGCCGATTATTTTTCGTTTTCTGCTCATGTTTAACCTCCTGCGGTTCTGCCGTCCAAGCGGCATATTCGGGTTCATTCCATATCTTTAGAATCACCGGATTTATGGAAGATTATACCGGCAGCGGCACATCCGTATAATTGTGAGCAGACATGTCTGGTACGGACAAGGGCACAGGATACAACCAGTGCGTCCGGATGGAGATAACGTAGGGAGGCCGTACGCAGAAAATTGCGGTGCAGTCTTTGCGGGAAGAGGAGGATGCGCCTCTGGCCTGTGTTTATTATCCTGTGATGGAAAGAGGGCAGAGGGCATCACCGTCCATGTGACCGGATGCCTATATGAAGGGGAAAAAGAGGCACGGGTCGTTTTTTATTCAAATTGGATATTTTGAAAAACAAACGCCTTCGAATAATTTTTACAGCATCTCCATATACTGACAAAGATTCTAAGGAACTACAGTTTCCTGTATAACAGAAAGGAATGTCGGCTATGGATGAAAAGCAAAAAAAAGAATATCAGGAGTACGTCAAGCAGGTGACTCCTACACATAATATATGGCTGCAGATGCTGAAGGCCTTTGTGGTTGGGGGAATTATCTGCGTGATAGGGCAGGCGATTCTGAATACCTGCGCCGGAATGGGGCTGGACAAAGAGGCCTCCGGCGGCTGGTCGGCTTTACTGTTGATTCTGATGAGCGTGGTGCTTACCGGATTTAACATATATCCCTCTATTGTAAAATGGGGAGGCGCGGGCGCGCTCGTTCCCATTACCGGCTTCGCCAACTCCGTGGCGGCCCCGGCCATCGAATTTAAAAGCGAGGGCCAGGTATTCGGCGTGGGCTGCAAGATATTTACGATAGCCGGCCCGGTTATCCTGTACGGGATTTTTACCAGCTGGGTGCTGGGAGTGATATATTGGATTTTGAAGCTGATGGGCGTGATGTAATCAATAAGGAAAGGACAGCAAATCAGGCGTATGCCGGTTTGCTGTCCCTTTTTTTGACAATATAAGACGGAACGTGAGGGCTGTTGCTGATGGAGCCTGATGGCACTGGCTCCCGGCTATTTCAGGGCCTTTTCCTCAAACAGGTTGTCCCTGGTGATGTTGTTGAGCCATTTTTCACTGCGGTAATGCTTCAGGACCCATGGCCATTTGACAAATTCATCCGTACACAGCAGGAAGTAAACCCACATGACGGGAAGCTTGAACACAAAGGCTGCAATAAAGCCCAGCGGGACGGCGTAGCACCACATATCAATGGTATCGCAGACAAAACCGAACCGGCTGTCGCCGCCCGCACGGAAAACGCCGGCGATGAGAGTGGTGTTGACGGCGGCGCCCATGACATAGTAGGTGTTGATGAGAAGCATGTATTTCAGATAATGCATGGCTGTTTCCGAAAGCGTGGCGTATCTGAGCACGAAGGGCGTTACAGCCAGAATCAGAAGGCCTCCCAGCGCGCCGCTGAGAATGGTGAGCTTCATTAGTTTTTTCGCATCCTCCTTTGCGGCCTCCAGACGGTTTTCACCGATTACCTTTCCCAGCAGAATGCCGCCTGCGCTGGCGATTCCGAAGCAGAGGATGGTGCCGAAGTTACGCACTACGATTACAAAGGAATTGGCCGCCACCGCATCGGAGCCAAGGTGGCCGATGATGATGGAATAGGTGGAAAAAGCGACGCCCCAGCTCACATCATTTCCCAGTGCCGGCAGGGAAAGCTTTACAAAGTCCTGGAACAAAAGTTTGTTCCGGATGAACATAAACCTGAAATTGAGCTTAATATCCTTGCTGAAAAACGAAACAAGGAAACAGCAGGCAAGCTCCACAATACGGGAGGCTGCAGTAGCAATGGCAACACCCATAACGCCGAGTTTTGGGGCGCCGAAAAGACCGAAAATAAATACGGCATTCAGCAGGATGTTAAGGGAAAAGGCAAGAATATTGAGCGCCATGCTCACAGTAACCCGGCCGATGCTGCGAAGCACGGACAAATAGACCTCCGTAATGCCCCAGCACAGGTAGGTGATGCTCATAAAACGCAGATAGGAGGCTCCCAGCACAATCAGCTCCTGATCGTTGGTAAAAACCTTCATCATCAGTTCGGGAATTAGCAGGGCCACGGACGCGAACGCCAGTGAAATCACGATGGAGAAACGCAGCGCAATCCCTTCCACCACCTCAATGGCATGCATGTCGCCCTTGCCGAAATACTGGGCGCACAGCATGGTGGCTCCCGTGCCAAGCCCGTAATACACCATGAAAAGGATGTTGGCATATTGGGAGGCCAGGGAAACGGCGGAAATGGATGACTGCCCCACATAATTGAGCATGACGATATCCGCCGAGCTGACGGCGGCGCTCAGCAGATTCTGGATAACAATAGGCAGAACCAGCTTGAAAATCTGGCGGTAGAAACCGGTTTCATCGGCAAAGAACTTCTTTTTCATTTGAGTAATCCCCCTCTGTCATTAGAACGCGCTCCATTTGGAGGAACGCTTTTACTATTATACAATAAAAGCGGGAAGGATGTATAGTGGATTCGGGCTGAACGACAGCACATTTGTAACAGTGCAGGCAGGTTTGCGCATTCACTGCGCAAACCGTGAGAAAATATGGCGGCAGCAGGCATCCGCCCCTCGCCGAAGGCGACTTTTAATGGGCGGATGCAGTAACAGTTCGGCCAAAGGGTGAACTGTTACACACATTATTAGTCAGGCCTGTTTTTGATGACCAGTTCAAGCAGGTGAAGATCCTCTGTGGAGGTTATGATTTCCGCGATGGACTTCTTTTTGAATTTGTGAAGGATGCTGTGTATCTGTGACTTGACGGTGGACATCTCCACATGCCGGATAGCACAGATATCAGCTCTTGTATGGCCGGAGGAAAGCAGATACAGGGTATCCAGCTCGGTCACGGTGAGGGAGGAAAGAAGGTTCAGCATGTAAAGGAAGCTGGTTTCATAGGTCTTTACCCGTTTAAATTCACTTCGGATTTTACCGGCGATTTCGGGACGGATGGGAGAGCGGCCTTCGTATGCCGCCTTTATGCCGGATATAATCTCCTCATTGGTGGAGTTCTTCAGCATATAGTCGCACACACCCAGCTGGAAGGCCGAAAAAATCAGTTCATCATCCTCATACACGGTGAGGATGATGATTTTAATGTCGGGATAATGGGCGAGTATTTCCCTGGAAGCACGGATCCCGGCATCCTTTGTTTCCATTTCTATATCCATCAGAATGACATCGGGAACGGCTGACAGGGCGGTTTCAACCGCTTCTTTTCCGCTTTCTGCGCTGCCTACCAGTTCGATATCAGCGCACTGGGACAGATAATATACATATTTTTTCCGGATAGGCTCCAGATCTTCTGCGATGAGCACCCTTATCTTATTTTCCATGAAAACTCCTTTTTTCATTAAATATCTGTGTTATTTTGGGAAGCAGTATCTGAAAGGAGGTACCCTTGCCCAGGACGCTGTGCACCTCAATTTTCCCTTCATGCGCCTGGATGATCCGGTAGGTGAGCGACAGGCCGATTCCCCAGTGCCTGGAGGTGGACTTGGAGGAAAAGAAGGGAGTAAATATTTTTTTAATATTATTCTGTGAAATGCCTGTGCCCGTATCCTGTATTTCCAGGTGTATCCAGTCGTCGGTATAACGCAGGTTGAGGGTGAGAAGCCGGCTGTCAGCCTCGCCGTCCCGGCTGCTTTTTTCCATCATGGCGTCGATGGCGTTTCCTACGATATTGTGGATTGCCTGCTCCAGGTATACGGGATCTGCCAGGGCGATGACAGGGTAATCAGGAAAGTTGCAGCAGATTTTTATATGGCAGGCCTCCTCTTTAAAGGCCTCCAGGACGCGTTCCAGCAGTTCTTTCAAATCAATATCTATCAGATGCAGCTCGTCGGTTTTCGTACTTTTATGGATTTCATCAATCCGGCTGTAAAGCTTTTCGCAGCGGTGTATGGTTTCCTGGACGGATTGTTCGGGACACTCCATGGCGGGAAGCAGTTCCAGCTCCGACTGTATGGCAAGAAGTTCGTTTTTTATGTAATGGCAGAATACCTTGGAGGTGGTTTCCGTGGCGTCAATCTGTTTGGATATTTCAAAGGATTCCACATCAATCTGATGGCTGATGTGGGAGAGCCTGTAAAGGCTGTAGCATATCAGCAGCAGGAAAATAATGAGCACAAAAGGAAATACATTGTAGAATATTACATTGCTGCCCAGATTTATATACCAGAAATAATAGGAATCCGCAAGCTTGGAAATGCGCAGCAGGAACGAAGGCGTTCTTGAGATAAAAGTAAAATAAAAGATGCTGAGCGTAAAAAAGCAGACCGCCATCAGTAAAAAGTTATAGCGGATCAGCTGTATCCGCGGTGAATGATAGAACGATACAAACAGGATAATCACGCTGAAGAGCATAAGCAGGTTATTTCCGCTGCGTGTGATGAGATAAATAACTTTTTCCGCATCATAGAACTGCTGCGATCCCATAACTGAAGGGTATAGCAGATAATAGAGACGGATGTTAACTGAAGGATCGTAAATAAGCAGCTGCAGCATAAGATAAATCCAGATTCCGATTTTTGTGAGCTTTATTGTCCTAGGAGTAAAGGGCGTGTGGAAGCTCAGGGCAAAATATACGCTGGCCAGGACAATGCTCAGGCTTGCAACATTCATGATACGTATGACGTTAAAACGGGAGATGGGCAGGAAAAATAATTTACGCCATAAAGGATCCGGCAGATAGAAATAGTTCTTTATCACATTGTAGTAATAGGCGTCACGGGAGAAATAGATCATCATCCCAATAATGGCAAAAAAGTAAGAAACAAGAACAAGGGTAAAGGAAATGGTATGATGTTCCCTGTGATGTTGGTAAAGCATAAAAAATATGATGAAAAGAAGAATAAAAAGCGCATAAAACATTATAAATCCTCCCCGCATATGTACAAAATGCGAAATGTACGATCACTCTATTAGTATAATATACACAAAGGTTTATAAAATTTCAACCTTTGCACTGGGTATGTTTACATATATACTAAGTCGTGTCAATAAGTTCCACGACAAATAAATAGTATCAGGGAGGAATTGAAATGAAGTTCAAACGTGTATTGGCAATGGCAGTAACGGCAGTAATGACATGCAGTCTGCTTGCGGGCTGCGGTGGAAAAACAGAAAGCGCAGGTACGGTTGATAGCGGCACAGGTACGGCGGCGCAGGATACTGCGGCGGCAGATACAAAGGGCGGTGAAAAGACAAACCTTAAATTCTATATCTGGAGTGATGAAGAAAACTATATTTCCAAGGTAGTTGAGCAATACAATGCACAGAGCGACAGCGTCCATGTGGAAATGATCAGTATTGCAAATGACAGCTATGATGACAAATTAAAGGTTATGATGGCGGCCGGAGATGAAGCGGACATCGTTGATATCAGGGGGCTCGCGCAGGTGACGCAGTACAGGGATACCGGTTCTTTGATGGATTTGACGGAGATGGTGAAAAACAGTGAGCTGGATATCAGCAAATACGGCGCTATGTGGGATTCCAGTTATCCCGATGGACAGATTTTTGCCCTGCCCACAAGGACCACCTGCTGGATGCTGTTTTATAATCCCGACCTGCTTGCAGAGGCGGGCGTTGAGATGCCGGATCAGCTTACCTGGACGGAATATGCGGAGATGGCCAAAAAGCTCACCGCAGGGGAAGGCCCTGACAAACAGTGGGGCGGTTACTGGGTTGACTGGCATACACAGTTCATGGCCACACAGCAGGGCGTGTATGTGAATGCGGATGATGTTACCGCAGTCCAGGATTCCCTGGAGCTTTTAAACCAGCTGTACAATGTGGACAAATCCCATATGAGCCTTGGAGAAATGAAGGCTACGGATACCCAGTATCTTGCAGATTTTGAAAACAAGAGAGTAGCGCTGATGCCTCAGGGTGAATGGATGATCAATATGCTTCTCAACGATATTAATGCAGGGAAAACAGATGTCAGCTGGGAAATCGCTCCGATGCCTATTCCGGACGGCGTGGAACCAGGCACCACCTGGGGACAGTTCCAGTTTGCGGGAATCACCTCTACAACCAAACATCCGGAGGAGAGCTTTGATTTCCTGAAATACCTGTGCGGACCGGAAGGCGCTGCCATTTATGCGAGCACCGGAATGGTACATGCTTATACGGATGAAGGTGCGGAAGCAGCTTATAAGGAAGCCGTGGGAAAGGATTCCGTATCAGTAATTTTCAATGCGAAAAAGGTCCAGGAATCTCCGGCATCCAGCAACTTTGACCAGATTCTTAATATCTACAAGGAAAATGCCGAGCTTTACCTGCTGGGAGAAAAAAGCATTGAGGAAACTATGGATAAGTTCCTGCAGCAGAGAGCGGATCTGATGGGCAAGTAAGAGATAAACTGTGACAAAAGGGGAGCGGGTAACCGTTGAGGCGGGAATTGCTCCCCCTTTTTCAGGAAAGGGTGAGAAAATGGCTAAGAATGCAGCTGTGCCAAAGAAAAAATTTAAAAAAGAATGGCTGAAGGGCTACCTTTTTATCCTGCCGAATTTTATCGGTTTTCTAATTTTTATGGGAATTCCCATTATTATGGGACTGGTAATTTCCTTTACCAATTATGATGGCTTTAAGACCTTTGATTTTGTCGGATTAAGCAATTATATAAAAATGTTCAGCGATGAATATTTTCAGGTTTCTTTTATAAACAACCTGGTTTATACCGGCGTTACGGTGCCGTGTACCATCGTTATTGCCCTGCTCCTTGCGGTGGCGCTGAATGTGGGGATCAAGGGGACAGGATTGTTCCGGACCATGTTTTTCTTCCCGAATATCAGCTCCATGGTTGCAGTCGGTATTGTATGGGCCATGATTTTTCATCCGACCAGAGGGCCGCTGAATCTTTTCCTCAGCCATATCGGGATCAGCAATCCGCCTCAGTGGCTGGTTTCCTCCAGTACGGCGCTGGTGTCAGTCATGATCGTTGCCATTTGGAAACAGGCCGGCTACTACATGGTTATCATTCTTGCCGGGCTCCAGTCCATACCGAAGCAGCTGTATGAGGCCGCTGAAATTGACGGGGCAAACGGGCTGAAAAGATTTTTCCACATCACGCTGCCCATGCTTTCACCTACCATGTTTATGGTTACGATACTGGCGCTGATCAGCTCCTTCCAGGTATTCGATCTGATTTCCATTATGACGGAGGGCGGACCGGGCCGGGCGACCAATGTGCTGGTTTACCGGATTTACCAGGAAGGCTTTAAATACCTTAATTTCGGTTATGCATCTGCTATGGCCTATTTCCTGTTTATTATTATTTTGATCATTACACTGATTCAGTTCAGGGGACAGAAAAAATGGGTTACCTATATGCAGTAAAAGGAAGGAGCTTTCAGCATGCTGACAAAATCATATAAAAGAAAAGTACGTATACAGCATTCCCTGCTGTTTGTCATATTAATGATAATCGGACTGACCATGCTGGTCCCGTTTTTCTGGACATTGTCATCCTCTTTTAAATATGACAGGGAAATTTTTGAATATCCTATCAAATGGATTCCGGAGGTTTTCCGCTGGTCCAACTACCAGGAGGTGTGGACAAGGGTAAATTTCCTCACCTATTATCTGAATACGATTAAGCTGTCCATAATCGTTACGGTCGGACAGGTTGTAACCTGCTCCCTGGCTGCTTATTCCTTTGCAAAGATGGATTATCCGGGGAGAGACAAGATTTTCCTGTGCTATCTTGCAACGATGATGGTTCCCTGGCATGCCATCATGATCCCGCAGTTCATTATCATCAAAAATATGGGCTTTTATGACAGCCACTGGTCCATTATCCTCATGAATCTTTTCAGCGCCTTTGGAGTGTTCCTGCTCAGGCAGTTCATGCTTGGTATTCCGATGGAGCTGTCCGAGGCGGCAAGGATCGACGGCTGCGGGGAGCTGAAAATATACTCTCAGATCATAATGCCCATGTGTAAGCCGGGACTGGCTACCCTGGTTGTTTTTACCTTTAATTTCATGTGGAATGACTATATGGGCCCGATGATTTACCTGAATACGGATAAGCTGAAAACAATACAGATTGGCCTGGCCGCTTTCCGGACGGAATATGGCGCGGAATATGGTTTGATTATGGCGGGAACCGTTTGTTCACTGCTTCCCATGGTGCTGATTTACTGTGTTGCGCAGAAATATCTGATTGAAGGTATTGCGTTCTCCGGCCTGAAAGGGTAACGGGTAATTGCCTGAAATCGAGGCGCTATGGATATGGTTATATTACATAAGGAGGTACACAGGCGTACTAAATGATATGCTCCCTTCCGGGCAGACAAGTGATATAATATAGCTTGTCACCTGGAAGGAAGCATATTTTGCAGTTATTCAAAATATTTTCAGGAACAGCCGCCGGGCGTTCCTGTTTTATATGTTTACAGCAACAGATATAATTAAAAGAATATTGAGATGGAGGACTTCAAATGAAAACAGGCGTGGATTATTATCCGGAACATTGGGATAAATCCCTGTGGGAGCAGGATGCGGACTTAATGAAAAAAAGCGGTGTCAGTCTGGTGCGTATGGCGGAGTTTGCCTGGAGTAAAATGGAACCGGAGGAAGGCGTCTATGATTTTGCCTGGCTGGATGAGGCGGTAAAATTATTTGAAGACAGGAATATTGAGGTTATTTTGTGTACGCCTACCAATTGCCCGCCGCTGTGGCTGTATGAAAAATATCCGGAAGTCTTGCAGGTAGGAAGAGACGGGAAAAGGCAGGAACCCGCAATACGGGGGCATCGCTGCTATAATGCGCCGGCGTACCGCAGATTCATTGAGAAGCTTGTCCGGAAAATGGGAGAGCACTATCAGAATATGGCAAATCTGGCAGCCTGGCAGATAGACAATGAAGTGGATGCGGGATTTTGCTGCTGTGACAGCTGTGCGGAAAAATTCCGGGAGTGGCTGAAAGAGAAATACGGTTCCCTGGAGGCTGTCAACCAGGCGTATCATAATGAGGTGTGGAGCGGAAGCTATTCTGCATGGTCCCAGATTCACCCGCCGCTGGGAGATCGCCCTGTGACACAGTATAACCCGGCCTATATGCTGGATTATCAGCGGTTTATGTCGGACAGTACGATAGATTATGTGAATTTTCAGCAGCGGCTGCTGCGGGAGTATTTTCCGCAGACTCCGATTACCACCAATACCTGGTTCTGTGATCATATGCCGGATTTTTATAAGCTGTTTGACAAGCTGGATTTTTGCTCTTATGATAATTATCCTGCGACGGTGCTGCCGGAAGAGGGATATTATTCTCACGCCTTTCATCTGGATTTCATCCGGGGCGTGAAGCAAAAAAACTTTTGGATTATGGAGCAGCTGAGCGGAACGCCGGGGTGCTGGATGCCTATGGCGCCTACGGTGAAGCCGGGAATGATCAAAGGCTATGGGATGCAGGCATTTGCCCATGGGGCGGATGCGGTCATTAATTTCCGTTTCCGCAGCGCAGTAGGCGGCGCCGAGATGTTCTGGCATGGCCTGATCGATCACAGCAATGTGCCTGGCAGGCGGTATGCGGAATTTGAAGAATTGTGCCGGACGGTGAAAAATCTGAAGCATATGGAAGGAACCGAAATCCGGTCCGGGGTGGCGCTGCTGTGCGGATTTGAAAGTGAATATGCTTTTAGCCTGCAGCTGCAGGCGGAGGGCGCTTACTATCTGGAACAGATGCAGGCTTTTCATAGTGCATTTACCCATTACGGAGTGAATGTGGACATTATTGACCAGGAGGCAGATTTGGGGAAATACCGCATTGTTGTTGCGCCAGCGATGTATGTGCGCTCCCAAAAGGCGTCAGACCAGCTGCACACATTTGCGCAAAACGGCGGCATTGTACTGCTGACGGCCCGCAGCGGAGTGAAGGATGAGCATAATAATTGTATTATGCAGCCGCTGCCGGCCGGTTATTCAGATATGACAGGCTGCTGGGTGGAAGAATATGATGCTGTCGGTAATCGTAAAATTCCGGTAATAATGGATGGTCAGTATTACCAGGGTATGCGCTGGTGTGATATAATCAGAACGGAAAGCGCAGAAACCCTGGCAGTCTATGGGGAGAACTTCTATGCAGGGAAGGCGGCGGTAACGAAAAATTCCTATGGGAAGGGATGCGTTTATTATATCGGAACGGTAGGGCTGCCCGGGCTTTGCCGCAGGCTGGCGGAAGAGATGCTGCGTCAGACGGATATTCCCTACGTGGAGAATCTGCCGGAACGTGTAGAAGTGACGGTTCGCGAAGGCAAGGGGAAGCGCTTCACCTTTCTGTTTAATAATGATGAAGCAGCAAAGGAATTTGATTTCAGGGGAATACCGATGAGGATGGAGCCGTTTGAGATGAAGGTGCTGGAAGGAGGAGAGGTGTAAAAAATGGCAGGCAAGGCAGGAAATGAGGCATCCATCCGATATTTAAAATGAAGGAAGGCAAGGAGAAAAGTATGGGAATTACATATTTTGAAAAAGAAAGAATTTTTAAGCTGGATACGAAAAATACCAGTTATCTGATCGGGATAACAGATGAGGAAAATTTTATTGGGCACATTTATTATGGAAAAAAACTGGAGGATCATAATCTGGCATATCTGCTCAGAACAGAAGAATCCCCTTATGTGCCTTCGGTGAATGCAAGAGACAGGGTATCCTTCCTGGATTCCTTCCCGATGGAATATCCGGGACACGGAACAGGCGACTATCGGGAAGCCGCTTTCAGGGTAAAGACGCAGGCCGGCCATACAGCCTGCAGCCTTTCATATGTCTCGCATGAAATTTTTGCAGGGAAAAAAGAAATTCCGGGACTGCCTGCTTCCTTTGCAAAGACGGGAAAGGACGGTAAGCCGGAGGGGTGCTTTACGTTGGAGCTGCTTTGCACAGACAGCGTGCTTAACCTGACCGCAGTGCTCAGCTATTCTGTTTTTGAGGACACGGATGTAATTGCGCGGCATGTGTCTATACTAAATAACAGTGAAAACACAATCTGGCTGACAAAGGTTTCCTCCATGTGCATGGATATGGATAACCGTGAGTTTGAAGCGATTACCCTGCACGGCTCCTGGGCCAGAGAGCGTCATATCCAGAGGCAGAAGATTGGAATCGGGATGCAGGGTGTCACATCAGGACGGGGGGAATCCGGCCACCAGGATCATCCATTTATTGCATTGGTCACCCCCAATACCACACAGGATACCGGTGAAGTATACGGCGTACAGTTGGTTTATTCGGGGAATTATGAATTCCGGGCGGATGTCAACCAGTATGATTCTGTGAGACTGCAGGCGGGCATTAATCCTGTGGATTTTTGCTGGAAGCTGGAAGCAGGCGCGCACTTTGATGCTCCGGAAGCGCTGCTGACCTATTCTGCCTCAGGGCTTTCCGGAATGACGGCGCACTATCACGATTTTATAAGACAGCATATTATCAGAAGCCCATACAAAGATAAAAAACGCCCCATTCTGATTAACAACTGGGAAGCAACCTATTTTGATTTTAATACGGAAAAGCTGCTTGCCATTGCAAAGGAAGCGGCAGGACTGGGGATTGAAATGCTTGTGCTGGACGACGGCTGGTTCGGCGCCCGCAGCAGTGACAACTGCGCCTTGGGTGACTGGGTGGTGAATGAAGAAAAACTGCCCGGCGGCCTGTCCGGCCTGGCGGAGGAAATCAACAGGCTGGGAATGAAATTCGGTTTGTGGTTTGAGCCGGAAATGGTATCTCCGGACTCCGATTTATACCGCAAGCATCCCGACTGGGCGATTGCAGTGCCGGGCAGGACCCCGGGGAGGGCGCGCAACCAATATGTGCTTGATTTTTCCCGCAGTGAGGTAGTGGACGGTGTATGGGAGATGATGGAACGGGTGTTAAGCTCTGCCAACATCGAATATGTGAAATGGGATATGAACCGGCCGCTGAGTGATCTGGGGAGTGCGGCGCTGCCGCCGGATCGTCAGGGAGAGCTGTCCCACCGTTATATGCTGGGCGTTTATTCACTGCAGGAGCGCCTGGTTTCCAGGTTCCCGAATATTTTGCTTGAAAACTGTTCAGGCGGAGGCGCCCGGTATGATGCGGGCATGCTGTATTACAGTCCTCAGATTTGGTGCTCGGATGATACGGATGCCATCGAACGGCTGGCGATTCAGGAAGGAACGGCGTTGATTTATCCGCTGTCTACCATCGGCGCGCATGTCAGTGACTGCCCCAATCATGCGGTGGGACGGGTGACGCCTTTTGAAACCAGGGGATATGTGGCGCTGGCAGGCACCTTTGGCTATGAACTGGATGTGACCCGTATACCGGAGGAGGACAGGAAACAGATTCCGGCGCAGACCGCCATGTATCATAAGTATAATGATTTGGTGAGAGAGGGCGATTATTTCCGTCTGGCATCCGCTTCTGAAAATCAGATGTATGACAGCTGGCAGGTGGTATCTAAGGACGGAACGGAGAGCCTTGTAACTTTTATCCAGGTAAAAGGCCGTACGGGCCAGCGTAGCAGAAGAGTATTCTTAAGAGGGCTGCACCCGGATAAAAAGTATCGTATCGAGGGAGAAGACGGCGTCTTCGGCGGAGATACGCTGATGTATGCAGGTCTTCAGGTCGCCGGGATGTGGGGCGATTTTCAGGGAAAACTGATTCATCTGGTGCAGGTTTAAGGGGCAGTGAAAATATAACGCAGGAAAAACAATCCGAAGCCGCCGTTTTTTGGCGGCTTCCTTTCCCTTACCCTGTCTGTAAAATTTATGAAAAAAAGAATTCTGGTTTTCCATGGGCTTATGTTTGCATACTTTCCTTAAAATAACCAAATAATAACTGCAGACCAGATAGAAAGGAATGCGGTAAAAATGGAAAAAGACAGGAAAGAAACACCGGTTTCCCCGATTCTGGGCAAGCAGAGCGTGAGCCTTCAGAAACCGGTATACATGATAGACAGCGCCTCCATAGTGGGGAAAAAAGAAGGGGAAGGGCCGCTGGGCGATTTATTTGACCTGGTGGGAGAGGACGACATGTTCGGCGCCCAGACCTGGGAAGATGCGGAGAGCACCCTGCAGAAGGAGGCCCTGGGCACCGCCCTGCGGAAAGCAGGCTGGAGGGCGCAGGAGGTACGTTACCTGTTTGCAGGGGATCTGCTGGGACAGGAAATCGCCACCAGCTTCGGCCTGGTGAACTATGAACTTCCTCTGTTCGGCCTTTACGGGGCCTGCTCCACCTGCGGCCTTTCCCTGACCCTGGCATCGATGATTATAAGCGGAGGCTTTGCGGATAAGGCGGCCTGTGTCACCAGCAGCCACTTTGCCAGTGCGGAAAAAGAGTTCCGTTTTCCTCTTGCCTACGGTAACCAGCGCCCTCTTTCGGCGACCTGGACCGTGACGGGTAGCGGCGCTTTTTTGCTGGGCGCGGAGAAAACAGGGAAGGCCAGGGCCAAAATCACCGGTCTTACGCCGGGGAAAATCGTGGACTACGGACTGAAGGACAGCATGAACATGGGGGCCTGTATGGCGCCTGCCGCTGCGGATACCATTGAGCAGCATCTGAAGGATTTCGGCAGGCAGCCTGATTACTACGATAAAATCATTACAGGCGATCTGGGAAAAGTGGGACAGACTGTATTAATTGACCTGCTGAATAAAAAAGGAATAGACATTTCCGGCCAGCATATGGACTGCGGCATTGAAATTTTCGATGCGGGAGAACAGGATACCCATGCCGGAGGCTCGGGCTGCGGCTGTTCGGCAGTGACATTGTCCGCCTATGTCCTGAAAATGCTGGAGGAGGGCGTGTGGAAGCGTGTATTATTTGCGCCTACAGGAGCGCTTCTGAGCAAAACAAGCTTTAATGAAGGACAGAATGTTCCGGGAATCGCCCATGGGGTAGTGCTGGAAAGTCCGGTATAGATTAGTTTTTATAAGAGTACGTGTATGTGCATCGGGGGCTGCTGATTGCTGCAGGCCCCGATGTTATTGTATGTATTGTATGATGGTGTGGTTGGAAGCCTTACTTTTATGCGATAATACATATGGTATGGGAGAATTTTGTTCGACAGCGGTGTGTTATGGAAGTATAGGAAGTGGCAGATTGGGCCTGGGGATAACAGAGAAACCGGCAGGCTGAGCATCAAAGCACGCGGAACAGACATTGCCAATAACATGCGGCGGCAGTATAATAGCATTGCAGTTCAGTCGTATCCGGCTCCCGTGCGAAACCGGGGAGACACAGAATAAATTAAGCCCAAACTTCCGTCCTTCAATAAAGGCGGTTTGTCATGGGTGGCTGCAGTTACGGATCGGCTGCAGGCTTAGCTGTAACATAACGGCCGAAGAGGAAACGTTGATTACAGGAAATGCAGTTTCAGGAAAGAAGGATGAAGCAATGCGCACAATGGAATTTAAAATGGAACGGCCCGGCCTGTTAAAGGAAGGCGACCATGTAACGGTAACGGAAGGAGTCCTTCCCAGCAACTATTATTATACAATTGACCCTTCCCTTGCCATGTCCGGGAACTATCCCTTCCGGGAAAAACTGTTGTCAAAGGAAGGAGACGTAACGGCCGTCATTGAAAATGAGAGGGGCTTCTATGTAACCGTAGCTTTTGACGAATAAGAAAATGTGCAAAAGCTTTTATATTCCAGGGTTACGAATACCTCAATTATAGCTGATTTTTGACCACAATGATTCTTGCCTGACACGAAATTTGATGGTATGATTGGAAAAGTGAAATTGATTCACATGACAGCAGCTGAAATAAAAGGAGGAAAATATTATGTTAAAGAAAATAGCGACCGATAAAGCACCTGCGGCAATAGGACCTTATTCACAGGCGATAGCAGCAGGAGATTTTCTGTTTGCATCCGGCCAGATTCCGATTAATCCGGCAAACGGTACGATTGAAGCGGAAGGCATCGAGGCCCAGGCAGAACAGGTAATGAAGAATATCGGAGCCATTCTGGAAGAAGCAGGCGTAAATTACGGCAGTGTGGTTAAGACAAGCTGTTTCCTGGCTGATATGGCAGATTTTGCTGCATTCAACAGCGTATATGAGAAATATTTTACAGAAAAGCCCGCAAGAAGCTGTGTTGCGGTAAAAGAGCTTCCCAAGAGCGTTCTCTGTGAAGTGGAAGTAATTGCGTACCTGGGATAATTTATATGAATACAAAAGATAACATTGTACTGATTGGAATGCCCGGCGCAGGCAAGAGCACGGTCGGCGTTGTTCTGGCCAAATGCCTGGGCTATCATTTTTTGGATTCCGACCTGGTTATCCAGGAGGAAACCGGCCGTCTGCTGCATGAAATCATTTCCGAAGAAGGGCTGGACGGCTTCCTTCAGGTGGAAAATGATGTAAACAGCCGGATAGAGGCGAAGCACTGCGTAATTGCCACCGGCGGCAGTGTAATCTACGGAAAAGAAGCCATGGAACACTTAAAACAGATCGGCACAGTGGTCTATCTGCAGCTTTCCTGTGAGGAAATCAACAGACGGCTGGGCGATCTGAAACAGCGTGGCGTGGCTCTGAAGGACGGGCAGACGCTGGAGGAGCTTTATGCAGAGAGAGTTCCTTTATATGAAAAATATGCGGATGTGATCCTTTTCTGCGAAGGAAAAAGAATCCGCCAGATCGTATCCGACCTGTCCGCTCACTTTGCCCTGTGAATTTTTACTTAACAGTATTTCTGAGGATTCCTTTGTAACGATATTTTATGCTGCAAAGGAATCCTTTATACAGTCAAAAAACACATGAGGCCGCGTAACCTTTTCCGGTTACTGTGAAAAAACTGAATGGCTGCCTTTTCTTCTGCACTTTTTACAATTTGTGAATAATTACTATTTCGGATTCTCCAGATATATGGTATAAATAATTGTAACTGTGAGGGGTACTGAACAGTTATAAATATTTCATAATTCTTATTTACTCATCCGGCTGTATCAGCCATTGATTCCATTTTTTATATTTGGTATCCGAAGGAATTGCTTTTTCGACGGGATATGTCTATAATATAACCTGTATAAAGTATACATCTTTTGGATTTACCAACAAGATTTAAGGAGAATGTATACTTGTATGAAGAAAGAAAAAGATTCGGCAGTAAAAAGATTTCTGGAGAATCCGGCCCATTTTTGCGATTTGTTCAATGGATCGCTGTTTGGCGGGAAACAGGTGCTGAAGGCCGGCAGCCTGGAGAGCCTGCCAGGTGAATCTATTGTCAGCTTTGCGGATAAGGACGGCAGGAAGGTAACTGTTAAGAGATACAGGGATGCGGTCCGGAAGGCATGCGGAAATGCCTTGTACGCCATATTCGCTGTGGAAGGGCAGGACAAGGCACACTATGCTATGCCTGTAAGGGAAATGCTCTACGATGCCATGAGCTATACCAGCCAGGTGGAGCAGGCGGCATTAAGGCATCGGGAAAACGGAGACTATCAGAACAGCGCTCAGTTTTTATCAGGCTTTTTCCCTGAGGACAGGCTCGTGCCGGTGGTAACGCTGTGCCTTTATTACGGAACAACACCGTGGGATGGGCCGATGGAGCTTCTGGACATGATGGATATTCCGGAGGAATTTGAGGACATGCGTCCATATCTGTCAAATTACCGGCTCAATTTAATACAGCCGGAAAATGCGGAACCGGATAATTTCCGTACGGACTGGAAGCTTATTTTTTCATTGCTGAAGATGGCCGGCGACGGAACGGGAATGAAGGAGTATATACAGGAAAACAGTGAAATGTTCAGACATATTCCACCGGATACTTACGATATGCTGAAGGCGCTTCTTCATGCGGACAGATGGTGGAAAGCAGACGCAGACAGCGGGAAAGGGGAAACGGATATGTGTAAGGCTTTGGAAGAAATAGAAGAAATGGCAAAACAGGAAGGGGAAATTCTTCTGCTTATCAAGCTGGCCTGCAGGAAGCTTGAAAAAGGGAAAAGCCCTGAGGAAGCGGCAGAGGAGCTGGAAGAAAGCGTGGAAACAATCAGGAAGATTTATCAGGCGGCAGAGGAATTTGCGCCGGATTATGACAATGTTCAGATATATCACAGGCTGAAGAGCGGGAATGATTTTTCAAGCGCGCTCTGAAACAGAAAGACTAAATTTCGGGAAAGAAGGTACATATAAATGAATCAAAACGGCGAAAGCAGCAGGGGCGGACAGATCGGTCACGGCAGAGATCACAGCTACCGAAGTAGTCTGCTCCTTTTTCTTGCGGCATCCATCTGGGGCGTGGCCTTTGTGGCGCAGAGCGTAGGGATGGATTATATGGGGCCGTTTACCTTTAATGGTGCAAGAAGCCTTATTGGAGGCACGGTTCTTCTGCCTCTGATTGCATTCCGTGAGCAGAAACAGAAGAAGGCAGAGACACGTAAGGAAACGGCGGAGGAGAGAAAACAAAGACGGAAGATCACGCTGATTGGCGGCGTCTGCTGTGGTCTCGCCATATGCACGGCAAGTATGTTCCAGCAGATCGGCATACAGTATACCACGGTGGGGAAGGCCGGATTTATTACCACTCTTTACATTATCATTGTTCCCATTATGGGACTTTTCTTTGGGAAAAAAGTGAGAAGAATTGTCTGGGCCGGGGCGGCGATTGCCGCGGCAGGAATGTATCTGCTTTGTGTCAATGAGACACTCAGCCTGAACCGGGGAGATGTGCTTGTATTTATCTGTGCGGTGATTTTTTCCATCCATATCCTGGTGATTGATTATTTTTCACCAAAGACGGATGGCGTGAAGCTCTCCTGCATCCAGTTTTTTGTGGCGGGGATTATCTGTACAATCGGCGCCTTTCTATTTGAAGAACCGACCTGGAGCGGGCTGGTAAGCGGCGCAGTCCCTGTTCTTTATGCAGGTGTTATGTCCTGCGGCGTGGCCTATACCCTGCAGATAATCGGGCAGAAGCACTTGGATCCTACCGTGGCCTCACTGATTTTAAGCCTGGAATCCGTGGTGTCTGTTCTGGCCGGCTGGGTGATTCTGGGGGAGACGCTGAATCTGAAGGAAATATTCGGATGTGTTCTTGTTTTTGCGGCGGTAATCCTGGTGCAGCTGCCGGAGAAGTCCGGGGAGGCGGCGCTTATGTCCGGGGCTGATTCATAAAACAGGTAACTTGCAATCAGCCGTATAAGGTGAATGGGGAAAAATATGTTTTGGCAAGGGGATCCGGTATATAAAAAAATGATGTCTGCAAATCCACAGATAGACAGTGATTATTTGGAAAGGATTTAGCTCACCTGACAAGAGTTAATTTTCCCGATGAATTCAGGGAAAAGATACAGATTGACCTTGTAAAACATTATTATGACAGCCTGTTGAAGCATGGCGTAAAAGATTATACGTGGCAAAGCTGCTTTAAGGATTACCGCAGGGAGATTGCTTCTATGGTTCTAATTCCCATGTGGCAGTATTGCTGCTTTGGGGCAGGCTATGCAGAATGGGGAGAAGATATTGATAAACTCACTGCAAATTATGAGTTTTTTAATTGTGATGAACTGTGCTCTGGTGGTTTGTAAAATTAATCCTTGCACATTCCGTTCATCGTCTTCAAAAATAAAAAAATGAACACCATGATAATTATGGGGCGAACCGTTTTCGCCCCGTTTTTTATGCCCATTTCCTGAAAGATAAAATTCCCCTTATTTTGTCAATACGCAGGAACATATACGATCTGTTTTGTCAAGTTTTTATCCTCTTCTTACCGTAAAATTGTAACTGTTCAGTCCCCGATGTCATTTGGTTACGTAAATTTTCCATTACAGATTTGTTAATAGACTGTTAACTCTTTCTAGCATTTCTGTGATTCCCTTGTTTTGAAACCGCCCCGCAGGTATAGTATAAATAGGGGAAAAAACAGCCTGACAGGCCGGGAAGACATTTGATTTGCCGGCAGGCCAGGTGAGCGGGGGATGAGATTTTTGAAGAAGAAAATATGGTTTGCATTGTTTGCGGCAATCGTTGTAATCAATATTCTGGCATGGAACTGCACGGCGTTTTGTGACTGGCATATCCGGTTTATATTTCCGGTGTCCATTAATACCTATGGCAGACTGATGTCGATCTTTCCTTTTTCCGTGGGAGAGTGGATGATAGCCTTTGGTCTGCTGCTTCTGCTGGAAGCGGTGCTTCTGGCGGCTGTCAGGATTTTTGTGAGAAGGGAATGGCTGAAACGGGTGTGCAAAGGCTTCTATACGGCTTTTGCCTGGATTCTGCTTGCGGTTTTCTGGATTATGACGTGCAACTGCTTTCTTCTTTACCATGCTTCTCCCATTGATGAAAAATATATGCCCGAAAAAACAGAGCGGGGTTATACTGACAAGGAGCTTGCCCTTGTGAGAGATCATATTGTGGAAAAGCTGAATGAACTGACTGTCGAGATGGAACGGGACGATGCCGGCTATCTTGTATATAATGACGAAATTACCGCAGGGGCGATTACCGCCATGCAGGAGCTTGGAAAGGAGTACGACCAGCTGTCCGGCTATTATCCGAGAGCCAAGACCATCCATTCCTCTGATTTCCTCAGCCAGGAACATATGATGGGCTACTACTTCCCGTTTTCAATGGAAGCCAACTATAATAAACGCATGTACATCGTGAACAAGCCGGCAACTATCTGCCATGAGCTTGCCCATTTGAAGGGCTTCATTTACGAGGACGAAGCCAATTTTATCGGTTTTCTGGCATGTATTAACTCCGATGACATCTTCTTTCAGTACAGCGGCTACATGAGCGTACTTAACTATGTGGAAAATGAGTTCCGTGATTCCATTAACCATAAGGCATCCAAGTACTTTGAACATCCGGAAATAGCGAAAAGCGTTTACAGCGATGACCTGTTCCTCACTGCCGAAGCGTGGGAAAAGGTGGAAGAAAAGGCCGTGATCCAGACTGCAACCGTGAAAAAAGCCTCCAATCAGTTCACTGAAGCCACGCTGAAAATCAACGGAGTGGAGGACGGCATGAAAAGTTACAGCCGCGTGGTTACCCTTCTTTTGAAATATTACGACGGAATTTTATATTAAATTACACAGGCTTCATACAGGCCGGATGGTTTTCCAGCCTGTACGAAGCCTGTGTTAAATAATTTAACAATGAATGAAGCAGAACGGCTAAAATCAATTTCCCGCGCTGCTTCTTTTTCTTTTGCCAAAAAGAATATTTTTACGCAAAACTCCTCATACTACAGCGTAGAAAAAAGTATTTGAACGCAAATCACAGAAAGCCCCGCTTCCGCAATCAAATACCCCGCTGCAAGAAAAGGGGTATTTGACCCTCGCGGCAGTCGCCAAATATCCATGCAAGCATGGATACTTG
>OLQF01000124.1_pt1 | contig 68351 bp, 75 predicted proteins | sample 1643171 | NCBI WGS metagenome assembly OLQF01 (sample SAMEA3136702, study PRJEB25190) | human gut metagenome | reverse complement strand
TTTCTTCTAGTCTACACACCTTAATTTTTCTGTCTAGTTAATTGTAGCCTATCCATATTGCAAAATTTAAAGCTGGTGAATTGGATCCTGATAAAGTCGAAAAATTATGGGAACGAAAAAAATAAAACTTTTTTCTTTTTTTTGTATTTAACTCTAAGGTTTAGGATAGAACATGTAAAGAAATTAGAGGAGGAAAACAATATGCAAACAATTACTTTGAATAATGATGTAGAAATGCCTCAATTGGGATTTGGTGTGTATCAAATTCCATTAGAAGAAACAGCTGAAGCAGTCTATCAAGCCATTAAAGCAGGATACCGTCTGATCGATACAGCTTCTATTTACGGAAATGAAAAAGAAACAGGTGAGGGAATCAAACGTGCCATCAATGAAGATCTGGTCACTAGAGATGAACTTTTTATTACCTCTAAATTGTTTATTCTTCAAGCATCAGAGGACAAAGCTAAGGAAACGATTGAACATTCTCTTAAAGTAATGGGATTGGATTATCTTGATCTTTATCTTATTCATCAACCATATGGAGATATTTATGGTGCATGGCGGTCAATGGTTGCTACTCAAAAAGCAGGGAAATTGCGTGCAATAGGAATTTCAAATTTCAAGTCAGCTAAAATGATTGAGTTTGTTGGATTGAATGAAGTAAAACCTCAAATTAATCAAATTGAAGTGAATCCATGGAATCAGCGAATTGAAGATCAGGAATGGCACGAAAAATATGAAGTACAAATAGAAGCTTGGGCACCATTTGCAGAAGGCCGCCATGAACTATTCAAAAATCCAGTATTAGAAGAAATCGGTGAGCAATATGGCAAGTCAATTGGTCAAGTTGTGCTTCGCTGGCTAATGCAAAGAGGGATTGTAGCTTTAGCAAAATCAGTCCATCCTGAACGAATGGCTGAAAATATAGATATTTTTGATTTTGAGCTTTCAAAAGAAGACATTGAAAAGATAACGAATTTAGACATGAAAGAATCTGCTTTCTTTGATCATGACGCACCACAGCAAGTGGAATGGTTTATGAATAGAATGCTAGACACTGAAATTAATGTGGATTAAAGGAGTTAAAAAGATAGGTCCATATGGTTACTTTAAAGTAACTAATTGCTAGCTTTAATAAAACCTTATAAAATTATTTTAGAAAGGAAGTGATTGTTATGAACAAATATAAAAATATAATTATCGGTTTTGGAAAGGGAGGGAAAACACTAGCAAAAGAAATTGCTATGCGTGGTGAAGAGGTATTGATGATTGAAGAATCTGAACTAATGTATGGAGGGACATGCATTAATGTAGGATGTATACCATCAAAATCTTTAATAATTAATGGAGAAAAACATGTAGATATGTCAACGGCACATTCAATAAAAAATAGTTTGACAAGTAAGCTGAGAGAAAAAAATTACAATAACCTTTTTGAGGAAGAGAATATAACTATTTTAAATGGAAAAGCTAAATTTTTATCAGATAAAATCATACAAATCACTAAGACAGATAATACGAAAATACAAGTTGAAGGTGAACGTATTTTTATTAATACGGGCTCAAAAGCTATCAAATTACCTATAGATGGGTTAAATAAAAGTAAAAATGTTTTAGATTCTACAACTGCTATGGAACAAGTAATAGCACCAGAAAAAATAGTTATTATAGGTGCTGGTTACATTGGGTTAGAATTTGCATCAATGTTTAATTCTTATGGAAGCAAAGTTAGTATTTTAGATGCTAGCTCTGAATTTTTACGTAGAGAAAATGAAGATATCTCAACATTAATATATAAAGATTTTTTAGATAAGGGAATTGATATTCAGTTAGGCGTATCTATAAACCATATCATAGATAAGGATAATTATACTGAAGTAATATATACTCAAGCTGGTAAAATAAAGAAAGTAGAAGTGTCTAAATTGCTTGTAGCTACAGGTAGAAAACCTAATACAGATGCCTTAGGATTAGAAAACACAAATATAAAAACGGATAGTCATGGGGCTATTGTTGTAGATGAATTTTTAAAAACATCTGTGGAAAATATTTGGGCAATAGGCGATGTAAAAGGGGGCCTACAATTTACCTATATTTCTTTAGATGATTATAGAATAATCGTGGATTATCTTTATGGTGACAAAAAGAGAAATACTATGAATAGAGGTAATATACCATACAGTGTATTTATAACACCGCCTTTTTCAAGTGTTGGAACAAAAGAAAAAGATCTAGAAAAAAGCAAAGTAAACTATAAAGTTTTTAGTTTACCTGTAAAAGCTATACCTAAAGCCCATATTATTGATCAGACAGTAGGAATTTTTAAAGTAATAATAGATGCAGAAACTGAAAAGATTTTGGGAGCTTCTTTATATGGTGCAGAATCTCATGAATTAATAAATCTTATTTCGTTGGCAATGGATTTTAATATGGACTATAAAGTATTACGTGATAGAGTGTATACCCATCCTACTATGTCGGAGTCTTTAAATGATTTACTAAAATAAAAAATTGAAGTTCATTTCATAACCATAGAAATGAACTTCAATTTTTTAGATTTGTACAATCTAATTCCCTTTGACCCCATAGTTTCATTTGTAAAACAATAGTTGCTAAATCTTTTCCCTTTTCAGACAAATAATAAGTGGACGAAGTAGTATTATTGAAAACTTCTTTTTCATTCTTAACAATCTCATTGTCTTCCAAAAGTTTTAGTTGTTGTTTGATCATTTTTGGAGAACTATTCGGAAGCAATCGGCAAATTTCTCCAAAGCGCATAGATCCTCCGTTTAGGGATTCTATTATTTGGGGGATCCACTTTTTTCCAAGTATATTAGATAAAGCCTCTACAGGGCATTTTTTTTCTACGTTTTTATCCATTATGTAACACTCCTTTCATGAATCATTAAAAATAAATCTGTAGATATCAGTTTTTTTATGAAAGTAATAATTGTTAAAAAGTGTATTAGCGTGTGCAAAAGTACAATTATTTACATACATAAGATGCTCGATGAGTCTATTTCTTAATGCAGATTTGCTCATAAAAAAGTATTGTGCAATTTCTTCGAATGAATAAAATTTTTTTAATGCGTAAAATAATGCTTGGTCATTTGCCATTAACATGCTAGCACCAACATTAGCACGATATTCTTTTGGAAAATCTTCCATCAAGTAACCATTTTTTAAAAGAATATCAGAAAAAGTATGAGTTGCATTATTAATTTTAGGTATATCTATGTAGTAATGTATAACCTCATGCATTTTAGTGAAATTTTTTCGTTCTAACATTAATTATTTGTTTGTTGTTATAATGACTTCATCGTCTACTTTAGAGATTGAACCAAGCATCCGTCTTTTAAGTTGTTTTTGAAACGTGTATTCAACAAATTCAACATCTTCAACTTCTTTTACATATTTTTCAATATCAAAGCATTTAACTTGTTCAATATTTTTGGAAGAGTAGTATGATACTTCTTTTATTAATTCGTTCGAAAAATTAAATGCTTCAAAATAGAGTTCTTTACTAATAAAATCCACCAACAACAGTCCAATCAATCTTTTTTGTTACGTTCCTTTTTTTCTTTTGCTTTTTTTATAAGAAAATCTTGAAAGTCGATTAATTCTTCTTCTAATTCTTCTATATCTTCTATGTCCATATCAGAAGTATTTAGACGAAAATGTGAGATGATATTTTGTCCCACATTTGTTTTTTCTTCAGGGGGAATGGGATTGTTAGTTCTATTTGTAAGGTAGTCTGTTGATACATTATAGAAATCCGCAAATTGAATTAGTTCGTTATCACGAATGGGACGAGCACCTGATTCAATTTTATTATAAACACTTCTATCCATGTGTAGTAAATCAGCTAATTCTTTTTGAGTTAATTCTTTATTTTCACGTAGTTGTTTCAAACGTTCATTTGTTTTAATAATAGTCACCTTCAATCTATTGATTTAATACAGTTTAACATGGATTTAAAATAAATCTTTAAAAAAATCTGAAATAAATCTTGACATTTCTTTTATAGAATATTACACTATGTTCATGAAGATTCGAAATAGAATCTATTGGTTCTTTTATGAATCATGATTAAATAAACAAAAAGCGTTCACGAGGAGAAAATGAATTTCTGTTTCGCAAACACTTATATAAATACTAGACACATTTATTTTAAGCGATTTGACGAAATAATACAAGAATGAAATTTTTGTTCGAGGTTGTAAGTCTTGTTGAGGTGGTGCATACCAGCCGTTGAATGGGATGCAAGGTGGCAGTAGTATCTTTAATTAGAGCCATATTGATGACAGATTAATGCAGAGCTGTCGGATTATTTTCAATAACCATGTCGTGAGACACGTTGGAAATAGTTGCTGAACTAGATTGAATAAAAAAATCTATGCAAGCTCAATAAAAGGAGGAGAGCTGTACACCGTATATTACAATACTATCTAATGTGCCGTTATGTGATGTAAGAGTCACTAGCCATTGAAGATGATTCTATGTATTGTGATGAACGTAAGAATCTAAAATTGAAATACAATTTAAGTTTTTATTTTTAATCGTGAAAAAGATTAAAAAAAATTCAATCTTAACTTTAGTAAGCACAACTGTAATTGTACTTTTTTATTTTAAATGGAAGAACAGAATTTGTTATTAAGTGAATGAGGAGGATAAAAATGAAAGAAGAGTTATTACTTTTTGTTGAGAAGTTTGTTGAACGTATGAAACGACAGAAAAAAGCTTTTTCTATTTCGGATATAGAAAAGAGCTATAACTTAGAACGTAAGAAGTTAGGTAAGAGTGCGGTTAAGTTAACAAACATGGAACGCTTAACAATTGAAAGTCGATTATTAAAAAATCAGATTTTACAACGAACATATAAAATGACAGGTTATCATAAACCATGTCAAGTTGTGTTTTTTAGTTAATAAGAAGAATTGCATAAAGAGAGAAAGGCAGTCAATGGTTGACTGTTTATTTTTGTATAAAAATTAGTGAAAGAAGGAAATTATTTTGGCAAATAGAATTCAAGAAATTGCATTAAGTGATAAAAATTTAGGAAGTAAAATTAAAGCTGTTTATAAAACAGAACGTGATATTTATGTAAATGGAGCACCTGTTCGTGGTCGTGTGTTCACCGCTTCAAGCGAAAAGCAACGTGATTTTGAGATTTTTGTTCCTCATTTACGAAATTCACAAATGTTGAATGGCCGTGAAGAAGTAAAATTAATTGATCCAGTAGCACGAATCAATGTAAAACGGAATAACATTGGAAATAGTCGCTCAATTGACATGGTAGTTTATGCAAAACGTTTAGAAGTAGTTGGAGGTAATAAATAATGGGATTATCATTTGAAAATAACACGATTGAAAATTTTGATGTAGTAGGAACATTTGGTACGATGAATTTCTTAGAAGTAGTTGCAATTAATGAACGTGATGGTGAAGGAAATGTGACTGACGATGTTCGTGAACAACGAGTAACGGTTTATTCTAGCAAATTAAATGACCAAGTAGAAATTGCGATTGATCCAGGCTATGACGTTAGTGATATCAATTATGATGATGAAATCGAGTTGACTGGAAATGTAACAGCTCGTGGATGGCTTAATGCTTACAAAGGTTTTAATGACAATGTACAAACAGAACAAGCGTTTAAAGTCCGTGCAGTGGGTATTAAAAAAGTAGGAGCTGTTAAACCAGCGCAACCTACACTACAAAAAGAAAATAAGAATCAAGCAAATGAGCAAAAATAAATATTAGATTGAGGTAGATTTAATGAGTAAAAGGGAAGAATTAAAAAAAATAGGTGATGAGTTATATAAAGTTTTGGCACAAAACAACGTTACCTTTGAACAAGCAAAAGTAACGCTAAATTATCTTTCGATTAAATTAGATCATGAAATGCAACGAACAATGGTGTCTCTTAAGACGTTGTAAAATAGAGAATACTTTTTTCAGGAATGTAGTATTGAATATTGGAGCTGATAAATTCTAAAATTTTATCATCAATAATTGATTGGAATTTTTCAATTTTGAGTCTTTGGTTGTTGGCAAGAATAATTGTTACGGATTGCATGTCTATTTCACATGCTTTTTCAATTGTTTTTAGCATTATTATAGGACACCTCCTTTTGTTAATATTTTACCACTGAACCAGAAATTTCTGAAAAAATTAATTGGATGTGGGAATTGAAACGAAAGTAAATATCATATTCAGAGGAATCGGTAGCACCGTTTAACAGCTAAAAAGGGCATTCTAACGAGTGCCCTTTTTACTATTAATTTGTGTTAACAAGATTTGTTAATAGACATTAATAATAAAGAAAAGGAGAGGTTAAATGAAACAAGGGAAACGCCTAGTTAGGAAAGAAAAAGAGTTGTTGAAAAGTTGCCGATTGAATCCAACAAATTGGTTAGTAGAAAGACGGTTGAAGAGTAGTGTGATTTTTCTTCATAAAGAAAGTGGTAATTTGAAGGAAATTTATTATTGAAAGGGGGTGGCGGAGAAGTAGTGTTAGACTTGGCGGAAAGAATGGGTGTAAAACAAGAAAAATATAGGAGGTTTTTAGAGAGAAAAATTAGAGTCTATCGTATGTGGCAAAGTTTTAGTTATTATAGTACATTGTATTTAAAACTTTATAACGAAACTAGTGAGTATCTTATCCAGTTTTTATTGTTAGATGATTTATTTTTTGAATGTGATGAAGCTGTTTTAAACTTGTTAGATAATTTTTTAGAACAATTAGTTAAAGCATATAATAATAAACTGCATGAAGATTTTGATAAGGGTGTTTTCTTTGAGGAATACACAAGTAAAGTGAATTGATTGTAAAATTTGAATGCTTTATAATGGCTTTAGAATAGACGTTAGAAGAGGTGAGAAAAATGGTGATGACAATGAATGAAATTAAAGAGCGTGTGAAACCTGTAGCAGAAAAACACAATGTACCAGTCGTTTATGTCTTTGGTTCTTATGCACGTAATGAAGCGAAAGAAACCAGTGATATTGATTTTGCTGTAGATATTACAGGACAATCGGAAGAAGCCTATTGGAATTTGTATGGAGATTTCTTTGAAGAATTAAAAGAAGCTGTAGCGCATGATATTGATTTAGTGGAGCTAGAAACTCTTGTTGATACACAAGATAAACCTGAAAGAAGAGAATTGTTAGCTACCATTTTAAAGGAAGGTGTAAAGGTATTTGAGAGATAGTACAGCAAAGGATTTACGTTTGTTAAGAGGAACGCTGATCTACATTGAAGATATAGAACAGACACTCAATCGTTTTGGAAGGGATTATGAAACCTTCTATCATGATAGAGTGTTTTTTAATGCAATCAGTATGTGTTTAATGCAAATTGGTGAATATACTGTTGGGAACAGTGGCTTTTCAGAAGAATTTAAAGAGAAAAATAGTGGTAAAGTTGATTGGAAAAGACTTAGGAATATGAGGAATATGTTTGCACATTCGTATAGCACAATGAATGAACGTCAGATTTTTCGAATGGCTACAGAATATATTCCAGTGTATAAAGAATTTTGTAGACAAGAATTAGCACGGTTAAAAAAAGAAGGTAGGTAAATGGTAAAAAAATTATTTAGATATAGAGGTAGAAGAATTCGTTATTCTTCAAGAAATTTGTTGGCACTCTATAGAGTGTTATTTTTTATGCCAATTTTTGCTTGTTTAGGCTATTTTGTGGGCTATAAATGGATGTATCCTTTATATCTTTCAAATCCAGCTGATTGGAAAATATATATTGTACCAGCGTTAATCATTATAGGTGTCTCGATAGGCTCAATCGTGTTAATTACATTGCTTGTTAAGGCTTCAATTATCAATTCGGGCTATTTTTCTAAAGTAGAACAACGTCAAGTGTTAGCTCGTATGATTATCGACAATGGCTATTATACGAAGAAGCAAGTTAAAGGTAGTGATGGTAAAACAAAAGAAAAAATAAAGTTCCCAAAAATTTATTATAAGTCTGCAAAAAATAGTATTTTCGTTTCATTTGAAACAGCAGGTAATAAATTTCAGGAAAAATTTGAAACCATTGGTGGTTTTTTGGAAACAGCGTTTCATGCGGACAATTTAAATAAAATTGATGAAAAAGGCTTTATTACCTATGAACTAGCTTCTGATGTTTACAATAAGCGTATTTGGATAAAGGATATGCAAGCTGATAAAGGAAAGGTTCAATTAATGAAAGGGTTGTATTGGTACTTTGATAAAGACCCACATTTATTATTAGGTGGTGGAACTGGCGGAGGTAAAACTTTTACCATTTTATCTCTAATTTATGCACTTTGCCGTGTGGGTGAAATGGAAATTTGTGATCCAAAAAATTCTGACTTGATGGCACTAGGTAAGTTACCAATGTTTGCAGGAAAAGTGCATACAGGAAAAATAGATATTGTTAATTGCTTGAAAAATGCAGTTGAATTAATGAATGCACGTTTTGAAATGATGAATAATAGCCCTGATTACAAAATGGGTAAAAATTATGCGTACTATGGTTTAAAGCCTAAGTTTATTGTGATTGATGAATTTGCAGCATTTAAAGCAGAATTAGCGAATGACTATGCGCTTGATGGCGATGTAGATGAATATTTAACCCAACTTATTTTAAAAGCTCGTCAAGCAGGGATTTTCTTTATCGTTGCAATGCAACGTCCAGATGGTGAATTTATCAAAACGGCTTTACGTGATAATTTTATGTTTCGAATGTCAGTTGGCCGTCTTTCAGAAACAGGTATTTTGATGATTTTTGGTGATGAAAATAAAAATAAAAACTTTAAATATGTTGAAAAAGTTGACGGTCAAAAAGTCTATGGTCGTGGTTATGTTGCAAAAGGAGGTTCAGTAGCAAGAGAATTTTATAGCCCGCAAGTACCACAAGATTTTGACTTCATTCAGGAATTTATCAAGATTTCTAAAGAACTAGGATATGAAGATATTTCAAAAGAAGTTCAAGAAGAAGTATCTCAAAAAATATCAAAACATGTGGATAAAGAAGCCCTTGCTGAAATTGATGAAGAGTTAGAAGCAGGGCAAGCAAAGTTAGCTAAGTTAAGTGAAAAATTTGGATAATAAGAAAGGAGCTTTTTATTGGATTCTAATGAAATAATCAAACACGTTAGAGAACGAGTATATGTTGAAGTCAAGAAACGATATAAAAAGCCTGATTTAGATACACGTATTCGTGACATTCTCTATGAACAATCAGAAAGCTATGTAAAATTAGTGAGGTTTTCTAATGGAAAGCGAATAAAAAAATTAGCTAACCCTGTTGAGTTTGAAAAATTTATGGAAAATAGAGGGGCTAAAATTGTTAAAGAAGTAATCTTTGCTTTGAATAAAAAGGAGGAAAAAGAAAGTGAAATTTAAATCGCAAGGACAAATGCTAAGTTATGTAAAAGAGAAGGAACAAAAAATAATTAAAGAAGTTGAGCGAAGAGCAGAAAAAGAAGGAGTTTCAGATGATAATAGATTACTTGATTATAAGTCTTTAGTGACTTCTATTTTAGAAGCAGAAGCGGTTTATGATGAAGATAGACCAGTTGAGGAAAAGAAATTCCCAACATCACAAGAAGTTGATAAGTATTTAGAAACAAGATTTAAGGAGTATATGAATTCTGCTTGGAAAGAAATGTTTGGTAAGTAGGTGTGAAGTATGTTTTCGTTTGAGGAAGTGATTTTACAACTTGAAAATAAGATTGCACTAAAAACATTAAAAAGCTGGGCGAATAAAATAGAGAGATTAACAGATAAAAAATTTGAAAGGAAATATACGAAAAATTCTAAAGGTTATACCTATTCGTTTAAAGTTTTCAGTTCTAATGATGTTGAATCTTTTTTTAAATTAATTGATCTAAGAAGTAAAAATGTTCCTTTAGATATAGCTATTTCAGATGTTTTTATGTCAGAAGAAGAGAAAAAGAAGAATGAAACTATTTCAATGACAAAAGCAGAGTTTCGAGAAAATCAAGCAACAGTGAAAGAACTAATCGATTTAGTAAAGGATGTACTATCAGATAATGCAGAGATAAAAAAACGCTTGAAAGTTTTAGAAATGAAGCAAGGAATGGTAGGAGAGTAGACTAGAAGTTGCTAGGGATTGTTGCGTGCTTTGTAGATAGAATAGGGGCGGCGCCCCAAGGCGCCCGCCCCTATTCTATCGTTAACAAAAGTAGCAACGTATATCCCAAATACTTCTAGTCGTGAGGGGGGCTTGTCCCACCTCGAAAGTTTCTACCCCCGTTTTATAACATGGGGGTAGAAATTAACATATCATATAAAAAAGTTGCTTAAACACTATGTCTCGCAAGGGATTGAACGATTTTGTTTTTGGAAACTTTTTAGTAGATATTTGGAAACTTTTTTGGAAGTAGGGTTAAATAGTGAGGGGCGTTGATTTAAAGAGATATAGAAAAGAATTAAAATTGAAACAAATAGAAATGTGTGAATTGTTGTCTATCACTAAAGGTTTTTATTCTAATTTAGAATCTGGAAAACGACCGATTACACAAGAGATGGAGAAAAAAATAGTGGAAGTATTGCATATTGATGGTGGTCATGCTTCGGTAGAAGCAAAAATTGACTTTTTGAGAATACGATTTAAGACATTAGATGTTCGGACAGTTATTGAAAAGTTGTTGCACATGGATATGAACTGGTTTACTCATGAATCGAGAGGGTTTTATCATTATACCGAAACGTTTTCTTATAGTGCAATTCGGATTGTTCGGAATCCTGAAAACGTCAATATGGGAATTATGTTGGACTTGTCTGGTGAAGGTTGTCGGCAACTAGAAGAAATTTTTGAAGAGGATAACAATAGATCGTGGACAGAGTTTTTTCGCTCCCTCTATGATGATGATATTTTCGGTCAAGGTATTTTAGTAGATACAAAAATTACACGAATTGATATTGCTCTTGATGAATTGATTGTGAAAGGACAAGAAAATTTTGATTTATATGTTTTGAAAGAAAAAATGGAACTAGGGCTTGTGGATACCACTTTTAAGAATTTTGATTTTAGTGGGGGCTTTGCTTATGAAAATAAAAAAATGGTAAATAAAGGTTTGTCTCTTTATTTTGGCAGTCGTCAATCGCCATTGTATTTTAATTTTTACCAAAAAGATTATGAATTAGCACGAAAAGAAAGTATAAGTGTTGAGGAAGCAAGAGAAAAGCATGAAATTAAAAATAGATATGAAATCCGCCTTTCTGATGAAAAGGCGTTTTTATTTGTGGAATATTTTCTATCAAGTGGTGAATCGTTGGATTGGCTAGTGAAAGAAATTATTAATCAATCTTTGACAGTTTTTGACATTGAAGATGGTACGAAAGTTTATTGCAAAGCTTGGTATGATGTTGTTGATAAATTGGAAGGTTTAAAATTGTCTGTTCAAGGTGAAAAACCGTCTATTGAGAAAACACTTCGATGGTTATCAAATTATTTAGCTCCTTCATTAAAGATGATTAAAGAAATTGATAATCTGTTAGGAACAAATGAATTGATGGAGCGTATTGATTTAGCAGAATTAAAAGATAAACATGAAGAAATAATTGAAATGGTGTGTGTTGATGCTAAAGATTTATTGTTTACTACTAATCAAAATAATAGTGTTCGTTCGTACATGCAACAAGAATTTGATTTAGAGGAAGCATATCCATTTTAAAGATTAAGGGGGATATGGATACACTTGATTCGTTATTTTAAATAGATATGAGTTTAGTTGAAAGGAATGTATGAATTATGAGTAGAGAATTTATTGAACGCAATACTAAAGTAGCAATTGCTATTACTGAAAAAATGAAAAAAGGTAAAAATGATTTACAAAAAACAAAAGAAAAAATTGTTCAATTAGATGAACAAGGGGAATTGACTATTCCTTTTTTAAAGATTACTTTTGAAAAGCTTTCAGAATCAAATGAAGAGCTTTTAAAAGAAATTTCAAGATATGAATATACTTATGTGGTTCATGAAGCAGAAATGACGGTTAAAGAGAAAGCAATTTGGGAAGAATTTTTCAGTTTAAAAAAATTGTATGATAAAGAGCTTTCAGAATTTGTCAGTTTTAAAGAGAAGTATAAATATTTTGAGCCTAAAAATAGTGAAGAATTAAAACAACAAGCTCGAGTGTTGTTAGAAAAGAAAGGGTATATTGTTGATAGTCCTTTTGAAGGTGATTTTGAACGTTGGATTGGTGTTTATGCTAGGCCTAAAGATAAACCAACATATTTAGATCCAACTGATGGAGAAGAAGTTGGTTTGCAAGAATTGTATAGTGTCAATGGGTTTAAACAGGACTTTGCAGAATGGTTTGAAGGAGAAATTGTGGAAGGTAAATTAATTAAAATGGTGTAAGTTAGTAGTAAGGTCTGGTTTAGAAAGGAGTTAAAATGGATAGTATTTTAAGAAAAATTGGTTTCTATAGAGATTTAAAATCTTTTGATTCTTTTAAAAAAGATGTATTAAAAATATGTATTTTTAATATACTACGTGTAGTTTTATCAATGGTAGTGCTTGTAAAATGTATAAGTGTTTTTTTGTCACTATTTAAAAGAGATTCGCGGTTCGTTGAAGTAGCAATAAAAATGCCTTCAATGTTCTTAACGATTTTGTTAGGTATCGTATTTTTGATTCTATTTAACTTACCCGCTCCAACAGAGCGTGTTAAAAAGAAATATAAAGAATGTGCACCAAAAAAAATGGTAGAGGTTAAGAAAGAGTATTTAAGTGATACGCCAGAAATTTTGAAAGATAAGTATGGAAGATTTAATAAGATAAGATATAAATCTAAGGAAGAGTTGACTTCCATTATGGGTATCTCTGTTAGAAATGATAAAGGAGTAGTTGTTAAACAAGAAAGAATTTTGACAGATGTAATAAATTTAAATTTTTTTTCTGGCGAAATTGTTTTTCAAGTGGAACATGTTGAACACTCCTTTTTAATAGTAGAAGAGGAACAGTTTGTTGATGAACGTTTTGATAAATTTTTCTCTGACGAAAATAGAAGAGAATTATCTAGGAAGTATACCTTTTATGTAAATGATGGTGCGCAAGATATTAATGAGTATGTTGTGGGCTAAGAGAAAGGAAGAGTGATAATCTGAAAGTTGAACGTGCGCCATAGTGTTATTTAACTTAAAGAAGTTTGTGATTAAGCGATAGAGAAAACTCTATGGCTATTTTTTATACCAAAAAATAATGATGAAAAGAGGAAATATTTTGAAGAAAACAACGATTATTCAAGGATTAGCAACGACAATTATTTTAGCAGGTATGGCAATGCCAATGATGGTTCAAGCGCAAGAAGGCGGACAAGTTCCACAAACAGTTAGAGCCGACTTTTTTCAACGTGCAAATGCAAGCTCTAACTCAATCATTAATGCGCCGAACGCTTCTGTGGTAACACCAGATGATGAAGCTGGTTCAAAGTATAGTTTTATTGCAAAGTTTATTAAAGGTGTCACTACGGTTGAAACAGGTGGTGATGGGTGGACGAATGATGTTTACGTTAATATGCCTCCGCAAAAATGGGATGGGAAAATCGGTCTTGATGTAACGAAAACGAAGAAAGGACAATCGTGGATTCGTTACAACAATGTAGGTACAGCTGATGATGGGACACCAATTGATTTAAAAATTACCATTCAAGATTGGGAACAATATAAAAATGCACAAAATATGGTGTCAAATAATATTGTTGCTTTTAACAATGTATCCGCAATTGCAACCTACCAAGGTGGTTTCTCATGGGTGAAACAAACATGGACGTATCTAGAACATGGCACAGACAAAGAAAAGCCAGTTTCAGGCTACTATTCATGGATTGATATTGATAATTTACAAGGAATGACGATTGACAAAGATTCGTACAAAGCAATCGATAAATTGTACGTACCAACGAAAGATACAATTGTTAAATATAAAGAAGAAAAAGACGGTGGAAAAACTTTTTATGATTCTGACGATATTCCATTAGATGATGGTGACAACCGTGGTGATTTTACGTTCTTGTATTCTAATCGTTCTCGATTTGATTTCACGTACAGTGAAGATTTCGCGACACGTGAAAAGAATTTAGGGTATCCTTTACCGCAAAAAAATAATAACCAGTATAGTTATTTTGGCTATAGTGCCAAAAAACCAGTTCGGACAGCGCCAATGATTCCTACTAAAACGGTGACAGATAGTGATGAAACAAATGTTGATAAAAATACGTTAGAAGGATTAGGCGAAGTATATAGCTATACGATCACACATAAAGTTCCTGATGAAATGAAAGAATTTTATTATAGCAACTATGAAATGCAAGACGAACTGATTCCTGAATTGGAACGTGTGTCTGATGTGAAAGTCACGGACGAAGTAGGAAAGGACGTTACCAATAAATTTGAAGCGAAGCATGAAGGCAATTTAGTACGTATGGTTGCAAAGGCTGACGTATTAAAAACAGCGGATTTCTATAATCACGAATACAAATTCAATTTCCAAACAAAAATTCGTGAAGGTGCCAGCTTAGATAAGTACCTTATTGATGGCAAGTTACAAATTCCAAATAAAGCAAAAATTATCCAAAACAACAAAGAAGTCCCAACTGATGAAACAACAACCACTGTCACACCAAAAGACCCGTCTATCGCGAAGAAAATCCTTGAAGGCGATAAAGAAGTGGATTTGACCAGTGCCAAAGTGGGCGATGAAGTGACATTCAAATTAGATGTGCAAGTACCAAACACCAAAGATATGACTTCTTTAGTCATTCAAGATGATTTAGAAGATGTTTTAGAAGCGAATAAAGAAGTGAAAGTCACTCTTTCAGATGGGAGAGATATTACGGATCAAGGAAAAATTAGTGTTGATGAAAAAACACAAAAAGTTTCTTGGGCTGCCAATGAACCAAACAAATTAAAAGAAAAACAATTGTTTGTGTACATTAAAGGGAAATTGAAAGACGCAGATTTTTCTCAATATGTCGATGATAAAGGGAATATTATGATTCCAAACGTGGCACAATTGGTGATTAATGATGAACCGACAGATTCTAACAAAGTGAATGTTACAACTCCACAAGAAAAACCAAAAGTATTGCCAAATACTAATATGGATTTTGGAACAAGTGCAGGTGTAGCTACAGTGATTGCAATTTCATTAATTGGTGTGGTCGTAGCAGTGAAACGACAAAAAGATAGCAAAGAGGGCTAATTAATGAAAAAATGGATTGAAAAAAACAAATATTTTGTTGGAGCAATTGGAGTTATTCTCATTGCTCTTTTTTCATTCCTTCTTTTTGAAAACCAACAAAAAGAAGAAGTGAAAGAAGCTATAAATACAGTGGTATCAAGTGGCTTAGAGGAAGCGGAGAAGCCAAAAAAACATGTAGAGACAAAATCTAGTGAAACTGTTCAAAGTAATCAAGTAGATGTTATTACTGGTACGGAAGCACAAGAAGAAACACCTATTCCAACAGTGATTTCTTTAACCGAAGGCGAACGTCCGTCTGTTAAAACGATTCAAAATGCCCAAGAAAATTTTAATGAAGTGTCGGATTCTGTTTTAGGGTCTATTGAAATTGATTCTATTCAATTAAAATTACCTATTTTAATGGGTGATAGTTTTGACAATATGCTTTATGGAGCGTGTACTGTTTTATCAAAACAAACGATGGGAAAAGGAAATTATGCTTTAGCTTCTCACAATGCTGGGTATGAAGGATTACTTTTTACCTCGTTAAATAAAGTTTCTGTAGGAGATTTGGTCAAACTTAATGATCGTGAAGGACATTCGTTCATATATAAGGTAAAAGAGCAAAAGCATGTTGATATGACTGATACAACTATGTTGAATCTAACAAGAAAGCCAACATTAACTTTAATAACTTGTGACCAAGCCACAAAAACAACAGGAAGAATTATTGTGATTGCGGAATTAGTTTAGAGGAGGGAAAAAGTTGGTTGAAAAAATAAGGGAATTGTCAAAAGAAGAATTTGTCAATCAGTACATGTTTGATTTTAAGTCATTAATTTTCAAATCCAATAATCCTGAAAAAATAACAGCTAAACAAGAAAAACTCTTGGAATGTGAAAAGAAAATCGCTGTATTATTTTATGAAACATATAGACGAATGAAGGGGTATCCGCCTGATGAAAAAGAACTGGGGAGGATTGTTCAAAGAAATTTTCTTGACCGTTTAAAGTTATTTCGAGTGGAATATGATGTGATTAGTGAAGAAAAATTTTGTGGTCTACACGTAAAAATGGTCAAACAGCAAATGCCATTAGAAAAGTATCGAGCAGATGATTTATCTTATATTTTAGGACGAGAAAAGAAGATAGCTATTAATTATTTTATCGCACATGATGATTTTCCTATGGGTTATGAAGAACTAATGATAAGTCGTTCTAAACAAGCAGTTACCCAAGGCTTGGAAGAGTTAAGGGGGGGATTTATGGAAAGATACCATAAATATTACAGAAAAATGGAAAGGAGTTGTATTTTATGAATCAACATATTATGCCAATTTTTAGAGAGCATAGTAAATTTTACCAAAGGTATTCAAATGTACCAGTTCCTGAAATGCTTCGCTTGCATGGATTCATAGTTGATGAAATGCCAATTGATGAAGCAGATATTGTTTATATGGAAGAATATAAAAATTCTTTACTTAAAATGGGGATTATTATTGATGAAGTACCTTTTAAGAAGGAATTTGTTGCGCAATACGTTTTTCATGGCGGTATAACTAGTTTGATGGCAGAAGGTCAATATTTGAGAAAGCCTAACGGGGATAAAATGTACAATTCGTATTATTTTTATTTGTATAAAGAAGGCTTTCAAACACATAAGGGGCATGTTAGAGAGAGAGTTTATGTTGAAAAGGCGATTAAATCTACTTTTTTAAAAACGTTTGAAAGTTGTTTGGGCTTATTAAGAGTAGGAGGGGAATATGAATTTAAAGAAAATTAAAAAGAAAGAGAAGAAAGAAAAAACACCAAAGGTTAAAACTTTTTCTCAAAAGAAAGCGAATCGGGTTGTGTTAATTGGCGCTAGTGTTTTACTGGTGATGTCAGGAGTTGGTGCGCTTCGAGCCAATGTGATGGCAAGTAATGTAGATAATTTGTATTCAAAAGTGGATACATTAAGTGAACAATCAAAAAAGAATAAAGTTGATAGAGAGGAGCTTGATTATTCAGCCCTCTCTTTTTATGTCGAAAATTTTGCGAAAGAGTATTTGAATTATAACTCGAAAGCTAGTGATGAAGCGAAAAAGGCTCGTATTGATCGATTATCTAAATATTTATCACTGGATGTAAAAGATGTTGATGAAACAGAAAATCTACAAGGGAATGTCTTACGTACGTTTAAAAATACGTCTTTATCACGTATAGAGAAAATGGAAGATTGTTATTTGGTTTATCTAAATGTGAGTTATGAATGGGAGAAAGATAAAAAGACTGAAAATGTGACACAGAATATGGTTTTACCAATTCGAGTAAAAGACAATTTGTTTTCAATTGTAGGACGTCCTTATTTTGTAGCAAGTAGTTTACCACAAGGGAAAACAGTACCTCTAAAACAGACAGAAAATTCAGTAGATGTTGATGGGAAAGAAAAACAATCTGTAGAGAAATTTTTAAAGATGTTTTTTACAAAATATTCAGTTGGGAACAAACAAGAATTAATGTTGTTAATGAAAAATCCAACAACGACAGCTGGTCAAGACTCGTTTGTTTCAATAGATTCTGGTGATATGAAATTTTTTGATACAAAGCAGAAAGACGTAACAGGGGTTCAAGTATCGGTTACTTTTTCAGATAAAACAACAAAATTAACGCATACAGAGGATTTTTCGCTTTGGTTATCTAAAACGGAGAATTCTTATTTTATTAATACGATGAAACATTACTTTACAGAGAAAGAAGGAAATGACTAATGAATACAGGAAATTTGAGTAATTTTTTAAGTACAAGTTTTATTACAATTATGGCGGCTGGTGTAATTATTTTGATTCTAAAACACTGGAAAGGTGCTGAATGGGCAAAAATTGGTTCCGTAATTGTCATTGCCTTAATCTTACAGGATTTTGCGACGAATCAAGGAAAAAATATTTTTGCAGTTGTTAAATGGTTCCTAAGTTTAGTTGGAATTAAGATGTAGGTGAGTATATGAAATATTACGATTATTCGAGGGGCTTAAAAGCCCCTTATTCAATGCAAGTTATTAAGTCACCTAAGGGTCAAGTGGTGTGGGTATTTGCACAACCTGTTAGCCTATCCTATCTCCTAATTCTATTCTTAGGGATTGTGTTAACTGGTTTGTTTTGGAAAGAAGTACCATTACCACAAATTTTAGGAATTAACTTAAATTTGTTAATCATGGTATTGGTTCCGAATAAAGTTGCTCGTTGGTATTCCGAAAAGGAATTCGAAGGAAAAACAGGCTTTGGTTTTTTAAAAGATGGTTTTGTCTATGTGAAAAATTATGTGTTAGATAGTAGGCCAATTGTAGCTTTTGAACGAGTAAAAGAAATAGAAGAGTTTTCGTTTAAACGATAAAAAATAAAAAGGAGTGTGAATATGCAACTAGAATATCCATTAACGAATCATATGAAAGGAAATATTGTTTTAACACAAGAAAAAACAGCGATAGCTTACTATCGTGTTCGCTCTGAAACCGTAATGTTGACTGATGTTGAAAAGAAATTAAAAACGAAAAGGAAAGTTGCTCGTGCGTTAAATCGTTTAAAAGCAAATGATGGATTTGAAATTAACCTTTTGCCAGTTAATGCCGACATTCGAGGGAAAATGGGTGCTATGCGTTCTTTAATTGATTCTAGTAATTATGAAGTAGGCGTAGATAAATTGATGAAAACGGCAATGGTTTTAGAACAAGAAATGGGCATGGTTTACGAATATACATGGGTAATTGGTGTACCTTTAATCAAAAAAGACTTGGCTGTTGATTTAAAAGAAACCGTTACTAACTCAATTAGTAACGTATCGGAAAAGTTTGTCAAAGGCTTAGGTTTTGATGTAGAACTAGCAGAAGATTGGGAAAAAGATTATCGAGAGCAAGAATTAGAAGTTTACCAAAATCTATCTGAATTGTTAATTGAACGATTAACAGAAGATGAATTGTATTATTACCAAGCGTATCAATTTTTAAAAAATATTCCTCATGAGCGACAAGATGTTCTTTCTAGTCAAAATTTAGATAATTTAATGGCAACAAAAATTAAACCGTTATTTGGCGGGGGATTGCATTTGAATTGTGATTATGGCGAAAGCTATATATCCTATCTTCCAATGGGAGATGTAGGTGTTTTTCTTGATGGTAATCATTTTTTAGAGGTCGTTCAAAAAATGCCTTTCCCAGTCGAAGTGAAGATTCAAGCGACTTTTGCAGAAAGTAAAGGGCAATTAGCACTGTCTGGGCGTTCGTCACGTGCAAGAACCCGCACTAAGAATATCATGCAGGAAGCACACTTAGCTGGTTCTAAACAAAAACGAAAGATTGTTGAAGGTCAATTATCACTTGACGATTTAGACCAAAAAATTGATGATGGTGTGGATATTATTGACTGGAAAGCAGTGATTGTTGTTAGTGGTAGCACGAAAAAACAAATGCGTGCAAGAAAAAAATATTTAATCAATCGTTTTGATAGTTTAGATATTCCACTTATTAAAGCAACGTTTGATAATCCTTATTTATTTCAATCAACCTTATTTGGTAATTTTTTGCGAATGCAGACTTCTCGTTGGCAACACACGTCAACGATTGAATCGTTTGCCGAGTTGAATTTCTTTACTTCACTTCATGCAGGTACGAAGTTAGGCTTTTACCTTGGACGAGTGGATACAACTTTGGAAGAAAAAGCAGATAGAAAATCTATTATTTCTAGTTCAAAAAATCTAATTTTTATGAACATGCTATTAGCAAATAAAGAAGGGGTTGATGGAAAGAAAACAAACAACCCACATTGGGCGCTTACAGGTGATACTGGGAATGGAAAATCAGTGACGGCTAAAACCTTATTTATGCAAATGGCACTTTTAAAAGACAGAGTGTTATACATTGATCCAAAAAAAGAAATGCGAAAGCAATTTATGTACACAATTAATGACCCTGAATATCAAAAGAAATATCCTTTAGATGTTGATTTTGTGAAGTCCTTTAATTTCATCACTTTAGATGTTCGTGATACGAAAAACCATGGCGTGCTTGACCCGATTGTTTTATTTGATGAAACAGAAGCGATTGCAACAACTAAAGCAATGTTAACCAATATATACGAAGGAACATGGAATTTAAAGCAAAAAACAGAAATTAATGAAGCGATTGCGAAAGTTGTTTCGGAACGGAAAGAAGGCAAAAAGGTTGGATTTTGGCATGTAATTGAGCGATTAGTGGAAAGTGAAATTTCTGACGTGAAAGATATGGGTAGATTTATTTTGTCGACTGTTAAAGGTTCAGTTTTAGAATTAGCTTTTTCTCATGGTGATGTTGAGGGTCTATCATTCGATAAGAAAGTAACAATTTTAGAAATTGAGGACTTAGACTTACCAACTGATAAAAATGAAAATTTAGATGAAAATAAACGTCTTTCTGTTACATTGATGTTTGCTTTAGGAACATTTTGTTCGAAGTTTGGTTCAAGAAATCCAAAAGAAGAAACAGTGACGTTCTTTGATGAATCTTGGATTTTTCAATCTTCGCCAGAAGGTAAAGCGATTTTAAAATCAATGAAACGTATTGGACGTTCGTTTAATAATTTCTTAGTATTGATTACACAATCAACAAATGATTTGGATGATAGTGAAGATGGTACTGGTTTTGGTACAGTGATTTGTTTTGATGAAGTTCAAAATCGAGAAGGTGTTTTGAAATATCTCAATTTACCAGTGAACGAAATTAACATGAAATGGGTCTCAAATATGGTTCAAGGTCAGTGTTTAATGAAAGATATGTTTGGTCAGACTAATCGAATTGTTGTTCATGTTGTTTTTGAAGAATGGTTGGAACTGTTCAAAACCGTTGATGATACAGAAGCTTCTAAAATGGAGAACCGCTTTGTTGCATAGGAAGGAAGTGAGAAGATGCAGTATCTAATTGACAGTTATAGTGCGTATACGGTTGATGGTGGTTTGTTGGATAAAGGATGGCAAGTAGTGAATTGGTTCTTTGTAGATATACCATTCTTTATCTTACGAATGTTTGTTTCTTTTTTCCTTTTTTGTGAGAACGTCTTAAACCAATCTAGTTTCTTTGAAGGAAAACAAGAAACAGTATTGAATATGTCAAAAAATGTTCTAAGTGGCATTGGTGGAAAGGGATTTAGAGGTGGTTCTTTACTAGCATTAGCGATTCTTATTAGTGCATATTATCTGCTTTATCATTTCTTTTCCAGTCGTAGAAGCTTTTCAAAAGTATTCCTTCATTATTTAGCAGTTGTTGTTTTGTTTGGTTTTTGGTTTGGCTCTGTATCAACGTCAACAGGCACAACAAGTGGCTCAATGTTCTTGATTCAATCAACTAACGCAATTGCTAAAGGAGTACAAAGTACATTTACTTCAAGTGCTAATTTAGGAACAGAAGGATCTAAAGATGGAGAAGTATATCAAAGTCCAATTTTTGATGCCACAGTAAAACAAACATTTAATTTTGTGAATAGTGGTTCGCTAGATGGAAAAATGGAGAATGGTAAGAAATTAGATGAAGATAAACTACTAGAAAAGCCTAAATTGTCTAAAAAAGAAAAAGCAAAGTTTGAGGATGAAAGAAGTACCTATATAAAAAATAATGAGAAAGATAATCCATACTTCTCACAGGACGGAGCAAAAACAATGGAAAAAGCTTTTGGCGTTGGTGTGGGTTTAGTCAATTTAGCAGTCTTAGCAGTGCCTGTCACGTATATTAATATTATGCTAAATGTAATTCAAATCATTGTTGATTTACTCATTCTTGTTTTTCCGATTATTGCGTTGGTGTCTTTCTTCCCTCGGTGTCAAATGATGATGTTTAAATTTTTTAAATCATTAATTGGCATTTTATTTTTACCTGTAGTTTTCGGTATCTTTTTGTCTGTGTTATTTTGGATTAATAAGTTAATTGACCAAGCGTTTTTAGGATTGATGGATAAAGTAAGTAGTAGTTTATTAATGGTGATGTCTGGTGGTGTTTTTCTTTTAGGAACATTAATTGTTACTGCATTGGTGAAAATTATTTTGTATCGGAAAATTTGGAAAAGCAGATATAAAATATTATCATTCTTTTCTGATGGTCAAGTTCAACAACCTTCTTTTGAATCAAAAATGAGTGAAAAAACAAAAGAAACGTTTGAGCGTACAGGTGAAATTGGTGTTGGAGCAGTAAAAGCAGGAATAGGTGCTTCCACTGGAAATTTAGCGTTGGCTGCTGATGGTGCTAGTCATTTAATGCCAAAGCATGACAAGGCATTGAACTTAGCTCAAGACCATTTTATTGACGATAATGGGCAATTTGCGGGTGTTAAAACAGGATTGAATTCATTGTTGAATCGTTCTACTCAAGAAGAACAACAACCATTAAAAGATGATTTATTGACCGAAAAAGAAATTGTGGAAGTAGAAGAGCCAACTAATGTTGATAACGAGGAATTAGAAGAAATAGAAGATAGAGCTTTAACTGATGAAGTGGATAATTTTGAAGATTTAACAGATGATGAAGCGGATAATTCTTTAGAAGAAATTGATGTTCCAGTCTTAGATGAAACTGTATCTGATTCTGATACTTCTTTAGCTGATGAAAGTAATATTGAGTTAGAGCCAATTATTGAAAATGAACTTGATAGTTTAGATTCAAGTGTAGAATCAAGTGAAAATGATAGAGAGGTATTAAATCAAGAACTTGATAAGCAAGAAATAGCAGACAATTTGAATGTTAGGGTCGATAATTTCGATGAGCTGGCATTTGCTCGTGAAGAACGTGCATTTTTTGATGGTGGAGAGGATAGCGAATTTATCACAAACAACAATGATTCATTAAATAACGTTTATTCATTTTACCAAACAGAAGAAAACTTCAATAATTTAGAACAAACAGAGGAACAATTTTTTGGAAGTGTGGACACGGAAGAATATAATGTTGAGGTTGTAGAGGGCTGATGAAATGTTTATCAGTCTTCTTTTTTATTGAAAGGAGAGATCATGAAGAAATTAGGCAAGGTTTTAATTGTTAGTTGTTTTATTTTTATTCTTCCTTTTTTATTATTTTTAGGTGTATTTTCTTCTAGTGAAAGCGGAGATTCTTCCCAGTTTCAGCCTGCTACACCACAGGAAAAAGTAGCATTAGAAGTTTCTAACTACGTGACGTCACACGGTGGAACGTTGCAGTTTGCTTCCGCTTGGATTGGCAATATGGAACATGAAAGTGGATTAAATCCTGCTAGAATTCAAAGTGATTTGGCTTTTAATCCTTCTATTGCTTATAACGCTAGTTTAGGCGGTTATGGAATTGGATTAGGACAATGGGATTCAGGACGAAGAGTTAATTTATTAAATTTTGCAAAAAGTCAAAAAAAGGAATGGGAATCAGTAGCTTTACAAATGGATTTTGCGTGGAATAAGGATGGTTCTGATAGTGATTTACTTAAAAGAATGTCTAAATCAAAAGATGTAAATACACTTGCGGTTGATATTTTGAAGCTGTGGGAGCGAGCTGGAACAAAAGATGATCCCGCAGAACAAGTAAAAAGAAAGGCTAGTGCTAATAATTGGTATAAACGACTTTCTACAGGTTCCATGGGCGGAGGTTCAGCCAATGTTGGTGGAGGAAAAATTGATGCCTTGGAAAAAGTGATGGGGCAAACTATTAATGGTGGTCAATGTTATGGCTTATCTGCTTTTTTTGTTGAAAAACAAGGAGGTCTACAAATGATGGGTACGGGGCATATGTTTGCGAGTGAAATTGGTAATGATTATCCTTGGAGTTCAATTGGTTGGACAGTCATAAAGAATCCAAATTATTCAGATATTAAAGCAGGAGATGTCATTAATTTTGGTCAAGGGGGTGTGGCTACTAGTATTTATGGGCATACTGGTATAGTGGCAAGTGTTGAAGGTAAAAACAAGTTTACTACTTATGAGCAAAACGCTGAACAAGGTCAAATTGTTGCTAAGTATTCTCGGACTTGGGGATTAGATTTTCCACATGTGACCAGCATAGTAAGGAAATAGGAGGAATTATGAATGACTTTGAGTAAGAAAAGTGGTTTAACTAATCGTCAGATAAAAGAAATCTGTTCGAAATTTAACTGTAGAAAAAATGAATTTGCAGTTCAAAAGTACCAAGATAGTTTTTTATTAGCTGTGAATAATAAAGAGTATCGTGTTAAATTTTCTGAGGGGATTTTTTCAAAGATTATGTATATTAAAGAAGTGCAACGCATTTCAAAGAAAGTAGGTAGAAAATGAAAAAGTTAAGTTTAGTAGTTTTAGTATTAGGTGTTGGATTAATATTTTCTGCTTGTGGAGGAAATACCAAAGGTCATGAAACGGTGGCTTCGTCAACAACTGAATTGGTGACTATGAAACCAGTTGATAATATAAATACTACGAAAAGAAGTGAAGTAACTGAAAAAAGTAGTACCAAGTCTATACAGAGTAAGGATAAATCAACGGAAGAAAAGGTATCTAACACTTACCAGTTGGTAGAGGACTTTGGAAATGCTTATGCTAATTTTTCTAGTATCAATGATCGTAACGAAAAATTGAAGAAATTAATGACTGCTGAATGTATAACGAAAAATGGTATTGATGTGAAAACTGGTGCAAAATTGGAAAGTAAAGGTGAAGTAAGTTCAATATATCAAAATGATAAAAAGGAATACGCAGTCTTGCTTGATTGTGAACAAAACGGAACAAAAACAAGGGTACTTTTACTGGCAAAAGTGAAAGGGAATAAGATAGCAGAAATTACTTATAACTCAGTGAAACAAGAGTATTAATTTTGATATACAATTTTTTGCTTTATTTAATAGTATTACGTTTATATAAGTTAGGAGATGATAAAATGAAAAAGGCAGCTTCAATTGTGTTGATGGTTGTTGCAATTTTTATGATATCTGCCTGTGGTTCTAAATTAGATAAAACAGGTGAAGAATTTAAAGACTCTATAATTAAAGATTCTGCATATGGTGATGAGTATTCAGAAGATAGTTTTAGTTTTTTGATGTATAAAGATAAAGACACTAATCGTTATTTGGCTGATATTTGGGTTCCTGTTAAAGATGAGCCTAGTGCATTGGAGTATTTTTATTATTATGATGAAGATAAGCAGTTAGATAGTACAAAAAGCAAAGCAACTTTTGATGATATGAAAGCTAGTGGTAACTATGAAGTTATCTACAAGTCGGGTAAATTTAAATAGAAATTCAATTTTAATGAACATTTGACATAGGGTAGTGCTAATTAAGTACTGCTTTTTTTTATGTAATTAAATAGAAGGAGATGGTATTATTAATGTTAAGTACTGTGACAAAAAAAGACATTATTAGCCTTGGATTTTCTCCATACCAATCACAACGTGTTATTCGTGAAGCCAAAGCTTTACTAGTAGAAAGAGGTTGCCACTTCTATAGTGGTAAGAAAATCTCTTGTGTTCCTGTGAGTGTAGTTGAAGAAATTTTAGGAATAGAGGTTAATAAAGGTGGCAAAGACATCAAATGTTTATAAAGACAAAAAGACAGGTAAGTATTATTTTGTTGCAAGTTTGGGTTTTGATTTAAAAGGGAAAAGAATACAAAAATTTAAGCGTGGATTTAAGACAGCAAAGGAGGCAAAAAAAGCTTATAATCAGTTTATGATTGATTATCAAGAAAAACGTGAAAAGATTACATTTGGTAATTTTTACGAAGAATATTATAAATGCTGGTACAAAAATCATGTTAAGGAAGGTACTTTTAAGACCAATACAGGTATAATTGAAAATCATTTATCTATCTTTAATGAGGTACAGATAAATGCTATTGAAACAGTTGATTTACAAAAATTGATTAATTATTTATCTGGTGAGTATAAAACTAAAACAGGTGAAAGTTTATCTCCAGAGTATATTAATTTAATCATTTGTAATATTCAATCCGTATTTGAGCGAGCTTTTATTTTTGGATTTATTGATGAAGATATATCAAAAAAAGTAAGTAGAGTTCGAGTTGAAGATAAAGAAGTTAACATTTGGACTATAGATGATATGCAAAAAGTAATGCTGCTTAGTGATGAAAGCGATAGTTTATTGTTCTTTAAAAAAATGTTTTTTAGATTTTTATTCATGACAGGTCTTCGGCTAGGTGAAGCCTTAGCTTTGAATTGGGAAGATGTTGATTTTGACAGTAAAGTTGTTTATATTAATAAGACGATGCTTGTTAAAAATAAAAGAGAGTTTAGAACTACAACGCCAAAAACAAAAAGTAGTATTAGAACGGTATCTCTTGACGATGAAACGCTACGGCTTTTTGAAATATGGAGAGAACAGCAATCTCCTTTAAAAATAAACCTTATATTTTCTATAGATGGTGGAACATTGGCTAAGTCTACAACGCATGGCTGGCTTAAAAAAATTTGTGACTTAGCAGATGTGCCAGTGATTAAGATACACGCTTTAAGACATTCTCATGCTTCTATGTTAATTGCCCTTAAGGAAGATTCACTGGTTATTAAGGAAAGGTTGGGTCATAGTCGTATAACAACCACTTTAGAAAAATATGGGCACCTTTATAATGGAAGAATGAATGATGTTTCTAAGAAATTAACTGATTTAAAAATTTAGAATAGTAATTGTTAGCTTTATTGTTAGCAAATATAATGAAAACTAATTGTAAGCTTTGTTTTAAAGCGATTTAGAAAGGGATTAATAGAAAGTGAAGTATACAGAAATTATGGTTCGCTATGGCGAATTATCAACTAAAGGAAAAAATCGTAAAACGTTTATCATGCAGTTAGCACAAAATGTGAAACGTGCGTTAGCTGATTTTCCAGCATTGAAAATCCATGCAGATCGAGATAGAATGCATATTTTATTAAATGGGGAAGATAGTGAAGAAGTGATTCCAAAACTAAGTAAAGTGTTTGGAATTCAAAATTTTTCGCCAAGTATTCGTATTGAAAAAGAAATGCCAGCGATTCGTGCAATGGTTCAAGAGGTTGTTCGGGAAGTTTATACGCCAGGTAAGACGTTTAAAATTACTGCTAAACGTTCGGACCATTCATTTGAACTTGATTCAAATGGCTTGAATCAAGAATTAGGTGGGGCTGTTATTGAAGCCATTCCGGAAATTCAAGTACAAATGAAAAAACCTGATATCAACTTAAGAATTGAAATTCGTAAAGATGCGGCGTATTTATCTTATGAAACGATTCGCGGTGCGGGTGGATTGCCAGTGGGCACCAGTGGTCGTGGTATGTTGATGTTGTCAGGAGGCATTGATTCACCAGTTGCTGGTTATTTAGCTATGAAACGTGGCGTGGAAGTGGAAGCTGTCCATTTTGCTAGTCCGCCTTATACAAGTGAACAAGCGTTACAAAAGGCTAAAGATTTAGCTGAAAAATTAGTCCCTTATGTAGGAACTATTCAATTTATTGAAGTGCCCTTTACAGAAATTCAAGAAGAAATTAAACGAGTCGTTCCCCAAGGCTACTTAATGACTATTACACGACGTTTAATGTTACGCTTAACAGATGCAATTCGTGAAATGCGGAAAGGTTTAGTCATTATTAACGGTGAATCGTTAGGACAAGTGGCTTCGCAAACACTTCAAAGTATGGTAGCAATTAATGAGGTTACCTCAACACCGATAATTCGACCCGTTGTTTCAATGGATAAGACAGAAATTATCGAAATTGCCGAAAAAATTGACACGTTTGAATTAGCCATCCAACCCTTCGAAGATTGTTGTACAATTTTTGCGCCACCGCAACCGAAAACACGACCTCGCTTGGATAAAGCGCAAGATTATGAAGCGCGCTTAGACTTGGAAGGTTTAATGGCTCGGGCCTTAGAAGGACTCAAAATTACAGAGATTTCAGCAGAAACAGCGAAAGATAAACAAGAAGACGAATTTGCAGATTTCCTATAAGAAATAAATACAGTGACGGTCGCTTAGACGTCACTGTATTTATTTTGTACTTATTTCACAAACAAGTTGCTCGGAGAGGGGAACCGTGATAAACTGAATATGTGAAGTAGGTAACAAGGAGGACAGAGGATGGAGAAAAAAATGCCTAAAGCAACGGCAAAACGTTTGCCGGTTTATTTACGTTATTTAAAAATGTTAGGGGATTCTGGTGTTAAACGCATTAAATCACGAGAGTTTAGTGAAATGATCCAGATTCCTTCTGCAACGATTCGGCGTGATTTTTCCCACGTTGGTGAACTGGGCCGAAGCGGTTATGGTTACGATGTGCCGTATTTAATTGAGGTATTTAGTAATATTTTAAATACGCAAGAAGAAAAAAGAATTGCTCTGATTGGTTGTGGCAATTTAGGCAAGGCATTATTAAAAAATAATTTTAGACGCAACGAGAATTTGAATATTGTCTGTGCTTTTGATAATGATTTGGCTTTAGTTGGCACCACGATTAATGGATTATTAGTTCATGATATGTCTGAGTTAGAAGCATTCGTTCGACAAGAAGGGGTCACGGTAGCCATTTCTACAGTACCAAGTCACCATGCCCAAAAAGCTATCGACAAAATTGTACAAGCGGGTGTGACTGCGATTTTAAATTTTGCGCCAGACCGTGTCAGTGTGCCAGCCAACGTTAGTGTGCAGTATATTGATTTAACAACGGAACTGCAAACACTGATTTATTTTAATGAAACTTTTTCACTAGCAAATAGCCCAAAGCAATAAAATTGTCTTCATAAAAATCCTCTACTATACTTATTATTGAAAGTGGAAAAGGAGGATTTCAGAATGAATGTTACAAGAAAAGGGCACGTATTAGAATTGACAGGTGAGCAGCCTAAAGTTGGCACAAAAGCCCCCGTCTTTTCTTTGAAAAATTTAAACAACCAAGAAATCAACTTGGCAGATTATAAAGGTAAAACGGTTTTAATTAGTGTGGTTCCTGATATCGACACACGTGTTTGTTCACTGCAAACGAAACGTTTCAATCAAGAAGCGGCGAAATTAGACGGTGTTCAGATTATCACGATTTCCAATAACACAGTTGAAGAACAAGCAAATTGGTGTGCCGCTGAGGGTGTCGAAATGGAAATGCTTCATGATACTGAAGACTCATTTGGTGCAGCTTATGGTTTGTATATTCCAGAAATGGGCCGTTTAGCACGTGCTATTTTTGTGATTGACCCAGAAGGAACGTTAGTTTATGAAGAAATCGTCTCAGAAGTTTCGTCGGAACCCGATTATCAACAAGCGTTAGAAGCTGCAAAAAAAGTGTAATCCCTCTAGATTACAAATTGACTTTGCTTGCGCTTCATTGTAGAATGAAGCAAAGACAGCGAACAAGAGGAGTATCATTGGCGTCGTTTTAGAGAAAAAGTCGTTCAGGTGCAAGACTTTTACACAACCAGTGAGAAGGTAGCTTGTGAGTCAATGGTTTGAACACAGTACGTTAGTAGAACGATTCGTTTCGTGAACGTTATCTCACGAATGAGTGGCATTTGAATGAATTCAATTCAAATGCAATTTAGGTGGTACCGCGTAAATAAGATGAATCTACGCCCTAAAATACGAAAGTATTTTAGGGCGTATTTTAGTGTTTAGCCAAAAAAACTCATTTGTAAAATAATTACCGCTCCAAATCGCGTATTTTAAGAAAGAAGGGGAAAAAATGTCAGAAGAAAAAAACTTACCAACGAAATATCAACCGACAGAAATCGAAGCTGGCCGTTATCAAAAATGGCTAGATCAAGATTTATTTAAACCAAGTGGCGACAAAAAAGCGAAGCCCTATTCAATTGTTATTCCACCACCTAATGTAACAGGGAAGCTACACTTAGGGCATGCTTGGGATACAACATTACAAGATATGATTATCCGCCAAAAAAGAATGCAAGGCTTTGATACGTTATGGCTGCCAGGAATGGACCATGCTGGAATTGCCACGCAAGCAAAAGTAGAAGAGAAACTAGCACAACAAGGAATTTCACGTTACGACTTAGGTCGTGAAAAATTTGTTGATCAAGTGTGGGAATGGAAAGAAGAATATGCTTCTCACATTCGTGAACAGTGGGCAAAAATGGGCCTTTCTTTAGATTACAGCCGTGAACGTTTTACTTTAGATGAAGGGCTATCTGAGGCCGTTCGTAAAGTGTTTGTCTCTCTTTACGAGAAAGATTTGATTTACCGTGGTGAATATATCATTAACTGGGATCCAAAAGCGAAAACAGCATTGTCTGATATTGAAGTAATCCATAAAGATATTGAAGGAGCTTTTTACCACATGAGCTACCCATTATCAGATGGTTCTGGCGTTGTTGAAATTGCGACAACGCGTCCTGAAACAATGTTGGGAGATACGGCGATTGCGGTCCATCCAGAAGATGAACGGTATCAAGAACTTATTGGTAAGACAGTTGTCTTGCCATTAGTAGATAAAGAAATTCCAATTATTGCAGATGACTATGTAGATATGGAATTTGGAACAGGGGTTGTAAAAATCACACCTGCCCATGATCCAAATGACTTTGAAGTCGGTAATCGTCATGACTTACCTCGAGTAAATGTTATGAACGAAGACGGCACGATGAATGAACTGGCTGGAAAATACGAAGGAATGGATCGTTTTGCCGCACGTAAAGCGATTGTCTCTGACTTGAAAGAATTAGGTCGCTTAATTAAGATCGAAACAATGAATCACAGCGTGGGCCATTCAGAACGAACAGGCGTTGTCGTGGAACCTCGTTTATCGACCCAATGGTTTGTAAAAATGGGACCATTAGCTGAAAAAGCAATAGAAAATCAAGAAACAGAAGACGCTGTTGAATTTTATCCACCACGCTTCAATCAAACATTTTTACGTTGGATGGAAAATATTCATGACTGGGTTATTTCGCGACAATTATGGTGGGGCCATCAAATTCCTGCTTGGTATCACAAAGAAACGGGCGAGATGTATGTTGGGATGGAAGCACCAGCCGACAGTGAAAACTGGGTTCAAGATAGTGACGTCTTAGATACATGGTTTAGTTCTGCTTTATGGCCATTTTCAACGATGGGTTGGCCAGATGAAGCAAGCGAAGATTATCAACGTTACTTCCCAACAAGCACATTAGTTACTGGCTATGATATTATTGCCTTTTGGGTAAGTCGTATGATTTTCCAAAGCTTAGAGTTTACAGGCGAACGTCCCTTCCAAAATGTCTTAATTCACGGCTTAATTCGTGATGAGCAAGGACGCAAAATGAGTAAATCATTGGGGAATGGGATTGATCCAATGGATGTCATCGAAAAATATGGCGCAGATGCATTGCGTTGGTTCTTATCAAATGGTTCAGCTCCAGGTCAAGATGTTCGTTTTAGTTATGAAAAAATGGATGCTTCTTGGAACTTTATCAATAAGATCTGGAATGCAAGTCGCTTCGTTATCATGAATGTAGAAGGTATGACTGCTGCAGATATTGACTTTAGTGGTGAAAAGACTGTCGCTGATCGTTGGATTTTAACGCGCTTAAACGAAACAGTCGCCCGTGTGACAGAATTATTTGATCGTTTTGAATTTGGTGAAGCAGGTCGCCAATTATACAACTTCATCTGGGATGATTTCTGTGATTGGTATATTGAAATGAGTAAAGAAATTCTTTACGGAGAAAATGAAGCAGCTAAACAAACAACACGGAGCATCTTGGTGTACACATTGGATCAAATCTTACGCTTATTGCATCCAATTATGCCGTTTGTAACAGAAGAAATTTGGGAAAAAATTCCGCATCAAGGTGAGTCATTGGTTGTGGCAGAGTACCCAGTTGTTCATGAAGAATTTAACGATGAAGCAGCAGCTCGAGGAATGGAAGTTCTGAAAGAAGTTATTCGTTCGGTTCGGAATATTCGAGCAGAAGTGAATACACCACTTTCTAAACCAATTACCTTGTTAATTAAAACAAACGATACAGAAGTAGAAGAATTTTTAACAGCTAATACTAGCTATTTAGAACGCTTCTGTAACCCAGAGGAATTAGTCATCAGTCGTGAAATAGAAGCGCCAGAATTAGCCATGTCCGCTGTATTAACAGGCGCAGAACTATTCCTACCATTAGCTGGGTTGATTAATATCGAGGAAGAAATTGCTCGCTTAGAAAAAGAATTAGACAAATGGACAAAAGAAGTCAAACGTGTGCAAGGCAAACTTTCAAATGAACGTTTTGTGTCAAACGCACCAGATGAGGTCGTGGAAGCAGAACGTGCAAAAGAAAAGGACTACCTTGAAAAACAAGAGGCTGTCAAAGAACGGATTGCCCAATTACGTTCAATCTAAAATAGAAAAGACAACAAAACCAAACGTTGGTTTTGTTGTCTTTTTGTTATAATTTGCCAAATAATTGAAACAAATACAACATTAAATAGCTGTAAGTAGCCACAGACCAGAATTTTAATAAAAGAACAATTTTCATGAATTCCTTTAAAGATATATCTGTAATTCCCGCCACTAAACAAACAATATCATCTGGAGCGAAGGGGACTAACATAGTAAAGATTAAGAGCTTTTTGACATTGTGTTCATTTTTGTCTAAAATCTCTTCAAATTTTTTGTATTTATTGGGTGAAAGGATTATTTTTACAAAGCTACGTCCATAGTAACGAACCAGTAAAAAGCCAATAAACTCACCAATGATCAACCCAAGATAGCTATACAAAAGTCCTTGCAAATTGCCAAACATCAACATTCCTGCAACAGAAGAGATTCCTCCAGGTAGAATAGGGATAATCACTTGGACGATTTGTAAAAGAATGAAACACAGAACCGCATAGTTACCAAACTGTTTAATAAAAGCTTGCAAGGAAGCAACAGAATGAAAAATTCCTCTGGAATATCCCCATAAAATTAAGCCGAAGAAAAGCACCAGTCCAACTAGGGGTAACCACCGAATGAGTCCATTTAAAAATTTTTTCTGATTAGTCATGAGTGGCCTCCTGACGTTTTCGACGGTATTTTTTAAACCCAAGATAACCAGCCGTTCCCAGTAAAATCGTTCCGCTAACGGCAGTGCCGAGATAAATCATTCTTGGATGATAGGCAAAGGTTAACTGCTGTTTGCCAGCTGGGACTTCAACAGCTAAAAAGCCACCTAGAATGCGTTGTGTTTTTAAGGGTTCTTTTTGTAGCGACGATTTGACTTGCCAATCTTGGTCATAAGGAATGGACGTATACAGTAACTGAGTGTCATTTCCAGGTACATTCAGTGCGCCATTTAAATGGCCTTTTTTAGTTGCATTCACGTGAAGAGCTTGTTGGCGTAATTTGTCAACCGCACGATTAAAGGCTGTTTGGTCTAAAGTTTGAAGTTGCCAATTGGTTAAATCAACCACTTGTTCAGCAGTTAGTGACAGGGTCACGGTAGTTCCTTTTTCAAAATGCCCTAAATTGAACAGTTGATTGGTTGCAATATAAATCGGCGTCGAGATAACTTGTTGGTTTACCTTCAATTGTGTAACTTTTTTCCATTTTAAATTCGGAATATAAAGATGCAAGTCACCAGTGCTATTCACTTTAAAGGTTGCTTCAATTGTTTCGTTGGTATGATGAGGTTCATTTATCAACGAAGCTGTTTTAAAGTAAGGTTTATCCGTCGGCACGAGCGTTTGCAGGAGTTCTTCTTGGGCATCTAAAGGATTATTTTTTGCTAATTTTAACTTGGTTAATGCGGTTGGCGCCAAAAAGCCCATACCGATCGCTTCATCATTTTCCATGATTTTCGTGGAACCAACTGTTTTTAGCAATTTTTCACTCGTAGGTTTTTCAATTGGTAAAAAGTCATATTTCACATTTAAAAGTAAATTGGTTAGTTGTGAATTATCTACATAGGCAATCCGGCGATCATTTTTTCGATACAAACCTAGCGCACTTAATGTGTCTTGGGTAGTGGCAGTTAAAGTCGAAGTATAGCTAGAAACGCCAGCATAGCCATAAAGTAAAGGATTATTGTAGCCGTTATTGATTTCACGGAACCCTGTTTCTTTGGAAGGAATGACTTGTTTCATGCGATAAAGTTCTGGTGCTGAGGCCATTTTTTCATCGATTAATTGGCTGTGTTTTCGGTAATCTTGGGCAAATGTTGCTTGGCTACCAAAGGGCATATGTTTAAAAGAAATCCAGAAATTCGTTGTTAATTCTGTGCTGACCAGTAAGAATAAAGCCACGACTACATAGTTTCTTAAGGCCTTTTTGTGTGCTAAACGCAAGCAAAAGAAAATCAACCAAATAAAAAGTAAACTTAGCCATAAATAATTGATCGAAATTAAGAGATTCTTTTGTGGACCATAATACAAAGACCCGTAGCCAATGACTAACAGCAGACTAAAAATAATAGGTGCGGTCCAAGGAATGGTCACTTTTTTAAGCCAAACTTCATAGGCAAAGACAATCAATAAAAAGCTAAAGATAAAGACATTTCGGTAAGGGAACCCAGCTGGGCTTTGAAACATGTGCCACACAGTGTTAAAGGCTTCTAACCAAAAGCTTAAAAAGAGAATGAATAAAAGAATTGCTGAAGCTATTCTTTCTTTTAACGCAATTTGTTTCGTTTGAAAATAGGCAACACAGAGGAGTGTCACAAATAATCCAGCAAAAACGGTTGGTAAATGGTCTAAACGCAACTCATAATTAATAGAACCTAAGCCTAATTGCGAGAAGAATGAAGTGTTGAACTTAGGCGTTAAAAAGAACGTCGAGACATCAAAATCTGCTTTTTTTGTATAGAGCATCCCTTCTGCTGCAGGTAATAATAAAAAGCTAGTTGCAGTTCCTGTTAAAAAAGAAACGAGGATGAATAACGGACTTTGTTTAAAAAATTGCCGAATAGCATGGGGGTGGGTATTCTTTTTAAAGAACCAATAGATACTGTAAAAAACAGCAAAGAGACAAATCATATAACCCATGTAGTAATTCGTCACAATCGCTAAAAACAGGGTTATACTGTATAAGCCCCATTTGCGTTGATCCCATAAACGTTGGAGTCCCAATAAGATAAGCGGGAATAGAATCAGTGCATCCAACCACATAAAGTTTTGGCTATAGACGGTGACAAAGCCACAGAAACTATAGGACGTTGAAAAAAGTAACGTGGTGCCATCAACTTTTTGATAGGTGTATTTTAAATAGCTAAACATCGTCGTGCCCATCAAGGCAAGTTTTAAGGTAATAATCCATAAAATTGCTATAGGTAATTGTTCATAAGGAAAAAAGAAAGCCAACACATTAAAAGGGCTCAGTAAGTAATAGGCTGCCAAAGGAACAATCGATTCACCAATCTCATTGGAAAAAGAGTAGAATGTAGTTATTCCCTCGTGAAAAGAGCGTTTTAAAAAACTCAAGAAAGGCATGTATTGTGTGCCTAAATCACTAACTAATAAGTTGTTGTCACCAAAAGGCGCAAGTTGTAATGTCATCCATACAAGCAACAGAAGTAAAAACGGCAAGAAAAAACTTCCTAACCATAAAAGCTTCGATTTGTTTTTCATCAAAATAAGTCCACCTTTATAAAAAAATCATGAATAAGCGTGTTGAACGCTCTAAAAATAGTTTTTAATTGGCTGGCTGGAATGAACCATCCAGAATGTTAGTTTACCATAAGTTCATTAATGTATCCGCTAATAACGCAAAATTATGAAAAATGCAAAAAGTTTTCAAGAAAAAGTTTCAATTGGTTATTAGTGAAAAAGTCACCTAACTTAGTTATAATGTAGAAGAAGACAAGGAGTTGGACAAGATGCAATTAACAATAGAAGAAGCCATTGAATGGATTCATAGCCGGTTACCCTTTGGCTCAAGACCTGGTTTGGATCGGATCAATGCGTTATTAGAAAAAATTGATCATCCAGAAAACAAAGTGTCAACGATTCATATCGCAGGAACCAATGGTAAAGGCTCAACCGTGACATATTTACGCTGTCTATTAGAAGAAATGGGCTTGAAAGTCGGAACCTTTACCTCTCCTTATATTGAATCATTTAATGAAAGAATTGCGATAAATGGTCAACCAATTTCAGACGAACAATTGATTACCTATGTGGAAAAGTATCAACCAATCATTAAAGAATTAGACCAGATCACTGAAGTGGCTGGAATTACAGAATTCGAAACATTGACAGGAATGGCCTTGGACTATTTCGTGAATGAACAAGTGGATATCGCAGTTGTTGAAGTTGGCTTAGGTGGATTACTTGATAGCACCAATGTCGTGAAGCCATTATTGACGGGAATTACGACAATTGGGAAGGATCACACAGAAATTTTAGGTGAAACAATTGCTGAAATTGCCTATCAAAAAGCGGGTATTATTAAAGAAAAAGTCCCAGTAGTAACAGGCAATATTTGTGCTGATGCGCTAGCAGTCATTGAAAAAGTCGCACAAGAAAAACAGAGTCCAATTTTTCGTTTTGGCAAAGAGTATCAAGTGGAATATCTACATCCTGATACACAATGGGGGGAAGTATTTAATTTCTATGGAGAAATGGGCAAACTGACAAAAATTAAAGTTCCCTTGTTGGGGCGTCACCAAGTAGAAAACGCGGCGGTAGCTATTCAATTATTTGACAAGTATTGCCAACTACAACATTTGCCGTTTAAAGAACGAGACATTACTCAAGGGTTGGCTAAAGCGCAATGGCCAGCTCGAATGGAACGTCTTAGTGATGAACCGTTGATTGTTTTAGATGGTGCCCACAATGATCATGCAGTAAAACGCTTAGTTGAAAACTTGCGCAAAGAGTTTCCACAACACACGATTCATATTTTATTTTCAGCTTTAGCAACTAAAGATGTGGATGAGATGATTCAGGACTTAAAGCAAGTACAGAATGCGCATCTTTACTTAACTAGCTTTGATTACCCTAAAGCTATTGCACTTACAGAAATGGAAAAATATGAAGACGATTTAACAGAAATTGTGTCTTTATGGCAATTTGGCTTAGGCGAAATTTTAGAAAAAATGTCGACAGATGATTTATTATTAGTAACAGGTTCATTATATTTTGTTTCTCAAGTAAGAGAATTACTTTTAACTATAGGAGGAAATGATGAAGAAATTTGATGGCGTAATTTTTGATATGGATGGGTTGCTTTTTGATACGGAGTTGATTTACTATACATCTACTCAAAAAGTAGCAGATGCAATGGGGTTACCATATAGTAAAGAAGTCTATTTAGACTATGTTGGGATTTCCGATGAAGAAGTACAAGAGAATTACCGACGTATTTATGCATCCTATGGTCATGACACAGTGGAAGAATTTATCCGCCGTTCTTATGATGATACCCTGCAAGAGTTTCGATCTGGTAACGTACCTTTAAAACCAGGGGTGGTGGAATTTCTCGACTTTTTAGATGATCAAAAAATTCCTCGATTAGTTGCTTCAAGTAACGTCCGTCCAGCAATTGAAATGTTATTAAGCCATGCTGGGATTCAGGATCGTTTTGTAGGAATTGTTTCAGCAGAGGATGTTAAACGAGCAAAACCAGACCCAGAAATTTTTCAAAAAGCACGTCAACTTTTAGGAACAGAAGCCCCGAAAACCTTGATTTTCGAAGACTCATTTCATGGGGTAAGTGCGGCTCATAGTGCGGGCATTCCAGTGATCATGGTACCTGATTTATTGCAACCAACTGAAGTTATCCAAGAGAAAACATTACATGTCTTGGAGAGTTTACATCAAGCGCCACATTATTTAAAATAATAAAAACAACACTCCTTTGCGTAGTTTATTAATGACTAGCAAAGGAGGTTTTTTTATGCAAGTATCGGATCTGTTTATTCGCGAGATGCCGAGTGATTGTTTACCACGAGAACGGCTCTTGGCGATAGGAGAAAAAGCATTATCGAATCAAGAGTTGTTGGCGATTCTGTTACGCACTGGCTCAAAAGAAGCAGACGTGATGACTGTTGCCGCAACGCTGTTAAAACAGTTTAAGCAGCTTTCTTATTTGCAGCAAGCCACGTTGAACGAGTTAATGGCTATTAAAGGCATTGGCCAAGTGAAAGCCATTGAATTACGTGCGGCCATTGAATTGGGGTGTCGAATTTATCAAAGTAGTCAAATCAAATTTGGCAAAGTTACGTCCAGTCAACAAGTCGCTCAACGATTACTCCAAGAGATGAAGGGGCTGCAACAAGAACATTTAATTTGTATTTACTTGAATACCAAGAATGACATTATCCAACAGAAAACGATTTTCAAAGGTTCACTGAATCAAAGTATTGCTCATCCACGCGAAATTTTTCGGGAAGCGGTTAAATATTCTTCTGCTCGCATACTATTAGCTCATAATCATCCATCTGGCAATCCGACACCGTCTCCACAAGATATCCAATTTACCAAACGAATGGAAGAATGTGGCGAAATGATGGGGATTCAATTGTTGGATCATATTATTGTTGGTGATAGCGGATACATTAGTTTGAGAGAAGAGAATTTTTTTGCTTCAGAATGAGGACAATTCTTGCAAAAATATTTTATCACGTGTAAAATGAAAGGGTAATCTTGTTTGGAATTATGTAGACTTTTTAAATTTTTTTAAATATTCTATTGGAAGCGAGCAAAGTTACGACTATTTATGTGCAAATGCACGAGGAGGAACAAAAGAATGGAACAAGGAACAGTAAAATGGTTTAACGCAGAAAAAGGTTTTGGGTTTATCTCACGCGAAGACGGAAGCGACGTATTCGTACACTTCTCAGCTATCCAAGGTGATGGTTTCAAAACTTTAGAAGAAGGTCAAGCAGTGACTTTTGATGTTGAAGATTCAGACCGTGGCCCTCAAGCAGTTAACGTAGAAAAAAACTAATAAAAAATAATCCAAAAACACCTAACGCATGTTAGGTGTTTTTTTGTTAGAAAAAATAGAGAAGAAAAATGGACAAGCATTTTTCTTCTCTATTAAATGAGAGCTTTATTGATCACTAACTGTGGCAGTCATAATCATTGGCAGAATCATTGGATGACGTTCTGTTTGTTCAAACAAGAAAGGCTGTAAAGCGGTCGTCATGGCTTCGCCTAATTTTGCTTCGGTACAGTTTTTATCTTTCATTGCTTCACGTAGAGCATTGAATAAAAGACGTTGGCCTTCATGAATCATATCACCAGACTCACGCATGTAGACAAAACCACGGGAAAGAATGTCTGGACCAGCCATAATTTCTTTATTTTTAATATCAACTGTTGCTACCGCTAAAACTAAACCTTCTTCAGATAAGATACGACGATCCCGTAAAACAACATTCCCGATATCACCGACACCATTTCCATCAACGTACACGTCATTAGCGTTGAAGTGACCAGCAGGACGTGCGCTATCAGCCGTTAAAGCTAAGACATCGCCGTTGCCTATGATAAAGCAATTTTCTTCAGGAACCCCTGTATCTTGAGCGAGCGAAGCATGGATTTTTAACATTCTAAATTCACCATGAACAGGCATGAAATATTTAGGCTTCATCAAGCGAAGCATTAATTTTTGCTCTTCTTGTCCACCGTGACCAGAAGTATGGATATTATTGATTTTTCCGTGGATAACTTCTGCACCGGCTTCAGATAATAAGTTGATTAAACGGTTAACGCTTGTCGTATTCCCAGGAATTGGTGAACTTGAGAAAACAACCGTATCGCCTGGTTGAATACTAATTTGGCGATGTGTACCGTTAGCAATCCGACTAAGCGCGGCCATAGGTTCTCCTTGAGAGCCAGTACATAAAATCATTGTTTCATTTGCTGGCAATTGATTCAGTTCCGCCGCATCGACAAACGTTCCTTTTGGCACTTTGATGTAGCCTAAGCGTTCGCCATTGACAATGGCATTTTCCATGCTACGACCAAAAACAGCAATTTTGCGACCTGTTTTCACGGCTGCATCAGCAGCTTGTTGTAAACGGAAAATGTTTGAAGCAAAACTGGCAAAGATAATCCGACCATCAATTTTTTCAAAGATTTTTAAAATAGAGGTCCCAATTGTTTTTTCGGATTTTGTAAAGGTGGGTATTTCAGCATTGGTACTGTCTGAAAGAAGACAAAGGACGCCTTCTTCACCTAATTTCGCCATTCTGTGTAAGTTGGCTGGCTCACCAACGGGTGTAAAGTCAAACTTAAAGTCACCTGTTGCGACAATGTTACCAGAAGGCGTTTTAACCACAACGCCCAAGGCATCAGGAATACTGTGAGTCGTCCGGAAAAAGCTAATCGCTGTTTTTCTAAAACGAATCACCGTATCTTCATTAATTTCGTGTAATTCCGCTTCTCGCAATAAACCATGTTCATCTAGTTTGTTGGTAATTAAAGCCAAGGCTAGTGGTCCCGCATAGATTGGGATATTCGCTTGACGTAAAAGATAAGGAACGCCACCAATATGGTCTTCATGACCGTGGGTAATAACGAGTGCTTTGACTTTATGCAAATTTTGAACGATGTAGCTATAATCTGGAATCACGTAGTCAATCCCAAGTAAATCATCTTCTGGGAATTTGATCCCAGCATCAATAATGATAATTTCATCTTGGAATTGTACCCCATATGTGTTTTTTCCAATTTCGCCTAAACCACCGATTGCAAAAACGCCAGTTTCGTTATTTTTTATGTTTACTTTCATGTTAAAACTCCGTTAGAGTGAAGTCCGCATGTTCTTGCTCGTAAGCAAGATGTTTTTCGTCTAATAATTGAACGTATTCAATATTGTATGGGGTATTTTCTTCAACTAATTGGCGCACGATTACATCGCTATCGGCTTCCATGTAAAGAGATTTTGTGTCTTCTCTTTTTGGGTTTCTGATTTTTGTTTCTTGATAGTATACTTTGTAAATCATCGATTCATTTCTCCTTCAGCTACTAATAGTAGCAATTTATAGTTTTTTTCATTTTAAGACAGAAAATTAAACACAACAAAACGAGGTGCTGATCACCTAAAAAAGAATGCTCATCAAAAACATCTGTTAATGATGAAATGAAGCCTCGACTTTGCTTCATTCTGGGTATTTGATTTTATGTGTTCTTTTTTCAACCGTCCCGTGTGTTGTGAATAACAACAATTAAGCTTATTTTATCATAGAATGATAAGGAAGTATAGAAACACTCACTGGACTTTTTAAAAAAACAAACTTCTTGTTTCGCCTTATTCTTGATCAAGTTCGAGTGCCTTTTTTTTAGGACGCCAATACCAACTTAAGCCAATCACGTGGGCTAAATAAACAATCGCTAAAGTCGTAGTCATCAACGTATTTCGGACAATTAAACACGGAATGGCAAATAAAAGAAACATGGAAATAAATAGTTTCCATTTGCCTTTACGAGTAATTTTTTTCTCAAAGAAGGCTTCTTGGATATATTTTTGATAATAAGAAGAAGCTAAAAATTTGTTATAAAGTTTATCTGAACTACGCATCCAAAAAAAGGCCGTTAATAAATAAAAACCAGTGGTGGGTAAAAGCGGCAAAAAGATTCCTAACGTGCCTAAAGCAAACGTACAGGAACCGAGAAAAATGAAGAATAATTTTTTCATTCAAAGGGTCCTTTCAGTTTTTCCCAATTATGGCACAATCAAAAGGAAGTAGCAATTTTAATCGTATAAGTAAATCATTAAAATTATCTATTTTTTAGAAAATCTAAAAGAGAAAGGATAGAAAGAGAAAGGCTGTTTTTTCTAGCCAGACAGCTTGTATTACCGATTTCTTTTTGATACAGTGGGAGTACTAGAAAATTTAAAGTAAGATAAGAAGGAGATGATTAATTGAAGTTAATGTGGCGTTACACAATGCGTTATAAGAAATTACTTTTCGCTGATTTTATTTGTGTGTTTGGTTTTATTTTGATTGAATTAGGCTTGCCGACCATTTTAGCACGAATGATTGACAAAGGAATTATTCCTAGAGATATGGACTATATTTATCAGCAAGGGATTTGGATGGTTGTAATTACGATTATTGGTGTCGCAATGAATATTTTGCTGGGGTACTTTGGTGCCAGAATTACGACAAACATTGTTCGTGATATTCGTGATGATTTATTTGAAAAGATTCAAACTTTCTCACACAGTGAATATGAAAGTATTGGGGTTTCTTCCTTAATTACGCGAACTACCAATGATGCATACCAAATTATGCTCTTCATGGGAAATATTTTACGTCTTGGCTTTATGACGCCAGTGATGTTTATTGCCAGTCTTTACATGGTGATGCGAACGAGTCCGTCGTTAGGAATGTACGTTTTAGGTGCCTTGCCTTTTCTGCTGCTAGCAGTTGTCGGGATTGCTCGTTTGTCAGAACCGTTATCTAAAAAGCAACAAAAGAACTTAGATGGAATCAACGGGATTTTAAGAGAAAATCTTTCTGGATTGCGGGTAATACGCGCATTTGTTAATGAAAAATTTGAAGAATCTCGTTTTAATAAAGTCAATGAAACTTACACTAAAAGTTCAAAAAGTTTGTTTCGTTTAATGGCAGCAGCCCAACCAGGCTTCTTTTTCTTATTTAATATTGTGATGGTCTTAATCATTTGGAGCGGGACTGTTCAAATCAGCCATGGGGATTTAGAAGTTGGGAATTTAATTGCTTTTATTGAATATATTTTTCATGCGCTGTTCTCGTTTATGTTATTTGCCAGTGTCTTTATGATGTATCCACGGGCTGCGGTTTCGGCTTCACGGATTCAAGAAGCCTTAGACATGGAACCAGCTATTCGTGAAGAAGAAGGCGTAACAGAAACAGCTACTAAAGGCTATCTAGAGTTTAAAAATGTAACCTTTGCCTATCCTGGACATGCGGAAAGCCCAGTCATCCGCAATGTAAGTTTTAAGGCGTCACCTGGTGAAACAGTGGCCTTTATTGGGAGCACAGGTAGTGGGAAATCAACATTAATTCAATTGATTCCACGGTTTTATGATGTATCAGAAGGTGAAATTTTAATCGATGGAGTGAACGTAAAAGAGTACAAACTTAGTGCATTACGCAATAAGATTGGCTATATTCCACAAAAAGCGTTACTTTTTACTGGTACAATTGCTGATAACCTTCGCTACGGTAAGGAAGATGCGACATTAGAAGAAATGGAACGAGCAATTGACATTGCTCAAGCAACAGAATTTGTTTCACAAAAACCGCAAGGCTATGATGAACCTCTTTCAGAAGGTGGCACGAACTTTTCTGGTGGTCAAAAACAACGTTTAGCTATCGCACGGGCGATTATTCGCAATCCGGAAATTTATATATTTGATGATAGTTTTTCTGCGTTAGATTATCAAACAGATGCAAATTTACGAGCGCGTCTGAAAAAAGAAACAACAGAATCTACTGTTTTAATTGTGGCACAACGTGTTGGAACAATTATGCATGCGGACCGCATTGTTGTTTTAAACGAAGGCGACGTGGTCGGAATTGGCACACATCGTGAATTACTTGAGACTTGTCCAATTTACTATGATATTGCGGCTTCTCAATTGTCAGAGGAGGAATTAGCATGAAACACGCCTTTTCTTCTATGAAACGAATCGGTCGCTATATTAAACCGTACCGAGTGACGTTTTATTTAGTTATTTTATTTACAATATTAACCGTTGCCTTTAATGCAGCGTTGCCTTATTTGACTGGATTACCAACGACAGAAATTAGCCGTAATATTGCAGCTGGCGAATCCATTAATTTTGATTATGTAATCCAATGTTTAATTTGGATTTTAGTTGTGGGAACAGGTTATTGTGTGGCACAATTTTTGTCAGGCTTTTTAATGACGAATGTCGTTCAACAATCCATGCGCGATTTACGTCGCGATATTGAAGAAAAAATCAATCGTTTGCCAGTTTCTTATTTTGATAAGAACCAACAAGGAAATATTTTGTCACGGGTGACGAACGATGTGGATGCTGTCAGCAATGCGATGCAACAAAGTTTTATCAATATTGTTTCAGCAGTCTTAGGTATTGTGATGGCGGTAGTGATGATGTTCTTAATCAATCCGCTGATGGCGATTTTTTCAGTGATTATGATTCCGTTGTCTCTGATTATTTCCAGAACAATTGTTAAAATCTCCCAGAAATATTTCCAAGGAATGCAAAATTCTTTAGGAGACTTAAATGGTTATGTCCAAGAAAATATGACTGGGTTCAGTGTTTTAAAACTATATGGTCGGGAAAAAGAAACCCTTGAAGGCTTTAAACAAGTCAATCATCGTTTAAATGGTTTTGGTTTCAAAGCATCCTTTATCTCAGGATTAATGTTGCCATTGGTTCAGATGACCGCTTATGGGACCTATATCGGGGTAGCTGTCCTTGGTAGTTACTATGTGGTTGCTGGTGTGATCGTAGTGGGGCAATTACAAGCGTTTATTCAATATATTTGGCAAATTAGCCAACCAATGGGGAATATTACGCAGTTGTCTGCGGCTTTACAAAGCGCTTCAGCTTCGACCATGCGGATTTTTGAAATCCTAGATGAGCCAGAAGAAGAACTTAACGAACAAGATGTTCCTTTACCAGAACCTATTTTAGGCTCTGTTGAATTTGAAAATGTCAGCTTTAGTTATGACCCAGAAAAACCGTTAATTCGTAATTTGAACTTTAAAGTTGATGCGGGCCAAATGGTTGCGATTGTGGGACCAACTGGCGCTGGGAAAACAACCTTAATCAATTTGCTAATGCGTTTTTATGATGTAACGGAAGGCGCCATTAAAATTGATGGCATTGACACGAAAAAAATGAACCGTAGTGATGTCCGTTCTGTATTTGGAATGGTATTGCAAGATGCTTGGTTGTATAAAGGTACCATTGCAGATAATATTCGTTTTGGGAAGTTGGATGCCACGGATTATGAAGTTGTGGATGCAGCGAAAACGGCCAATGTGGATCACTTCATTCGGACAATGCCAGATGGGTATGAAATGGAAATCAATTCTGAGGGAGATAACGTTTCCCTTGGTCAAAAACAATTGTTGACCATTGCCCGAGCGGTAATTTCTGATCCAAAAATTTTGATTTTAGATGAGGCGACTAGTTCAGTCGATACACGCTTGGAAGCCTTAATTCAAAAAGCAATGGATCGTGTTATGGAAGGACGAACGAGTTTCGTTATTGCCCACCGCCTATCAACTATTCGTGAAGCTGATTTAATTCTTGTTATGAAACAAGGAGAAATCATTGAAAAAGGTACGCATCATGAGTTGCTGGAACAAGGTGGCTTCTATGAAAAACTATACAATAGTCAATTTGCTGAAGAAGGCGACTATGAGGAATAAAAAGAGGTCGGGACAGAAGCGTTTAACTCCGAGAAATAAGAAGGAATTTCCGAAAATTGTTCTGTAATTTTTGGAGAATTCCGGCTTATTTCCGAAGGAGTTGCTTTTGTTCCCGCCGTTTATCAGTTTTTGAGCGTGGAGCAAAAATCCAAAGTGATTTTTGTCCCACGCTTTTTCTTGTCTTTTTTACTATGAAAGTGAGGAATTCTTGTCTATACTTAATGAAAAGAGGTGACAGAGTTTGAAAAAAGAATATTTTATTGCTGCTAGTGCAGATGTCTATGGAAACGTACAACTAGCGAAGGATAGTAATATTTGGTTTCAGTCGGTCTTAAGAGGTGACAGTAACACAATTACCATTGGTGAAGGTAGTAATATTCAAGATGGCACGATTATTCATGTTGATGAAGATGCCCCGACAATTGTAGGCAAGTATGTAACGGTGGGCCATCAATGCATGTTACACGGTTGTAAAATCGGTGATGGTGCTTTGATTGGCATGGGTTCAACCATTCTAAATAACGCTATTATTGGAGAAAACAGCCTGATTGGTGCGGGCTCTTTAGTGACAGAAGGCAAAATTATCCCGCCAAATGTTTTAGCATTTGGTCGACCCGCGAAGGTTATCCGTCCGTTAACGGCAGCAGAAATAGCCAGTAATCATACGAACGCCTTACATTATATTCAACGAGCAGAAGAATTTCGCCAACAAAAATACCCGAAACTAACATAGAATTAGGAGGAAAATGATGAAGAAAATTAAAGTAATGACGGTTTTTGGAACACGGCCAGAAGCGATCAAAATGGCCCCCTTAATCAAAGTTTTAGAAGAGCAAAGTGAAGGATTTGACTCTGTAGTAGTCGTAACAGCGCAACATCGCCAAATGTTGGATCAAGTGTTAGAAGATTTTCAAATTACACCGAATCATGATTTAAATATCATGAAAGATGGGCAAACCTTAACAGATATTACAAGTCGTGTTTTGAATTTATTAACTGAGGTTCTTGTGACAGAACAGCCGGATATTGTCTTGGTTCATGGCGATACAACCACGTCATTTGCGGCTGCATTGGCTGCTTTTTATCAACAGATTCCAGTGGGACATGTGGAAGCAGGATTGCGGACCTGGCAAAAATATTCTCCGTTTCCGGAAGAAATGAATCGTCAACTGGTAGATGTGTTAACTGATATTTATTTTGCCCCAACTACTCAAAGTAAGGACAATTTAATCAAAGAAAATCATCCAGAAGAACATATTTATGTGACTGGCAATACAGCGATTGACGCGATGGCGTACACCGTTGATGCCCACTATCAAAATGATTTATTGGAAAAAATCCCTACAGACCAACGCATTGTACTAATCACAATGCATCGTCGTGAAAATTTAGGCCTGCCAATGGCAAATGTTTTTAAAGCTGTTCGTCGACTTGTAATGGAACATCCAGAAATTGAAGTCATTTTCCCTATGCACAAAAATCCCAAAGTCCGTGAAATAGTAGCGGAACACTTAGGTGAATTAGCTCGTGTGCATTTAATTGAACCATTGGATGTCAAAGATTTTCAAAATTTTGCAGCGAAAAGTGCGTTAATTTTAACTGATTCTGGCGGTGTGCAAGAAGAAGCTCCTTCCTTAGGGGTGCCAGTTTTAGTTTTACGAGATACAACGGAACGTCCAGAAGGCGTAGCGGCAGGAACATTGAAATTGGTTGGTACAGACGAACAAGTAGTCTATCAAGAGGCGAAAACATTATTGACTGATTCTGATGCTTACCACGCGATGGCGCATGCACAAAATCCGTATGGGGATGGTCAAGCTAGCCGTCGAATCGTTGAAGCCATTACCTATGAAATGCAGCAATCAGATAAAAAACCAGATACGTTTACAGCAAAATAAATAAAAAGGCAGAGAAGCGCTGAAAAATGTGCTTCTTTTGCGTATCTTATTTTGAAGAATCAATTAGACAAAAAATGCTAGAAAGTAGTGAAGTGAAGATGTATCAAACGATTTTATTTGATTTAGATGGCACAATTACGGATTCTGGTAGCGGCATTATGCGTTCTATTTTGTACGCAACAGAACAATTAGGCTGGCCAGCTCCTAGCGAGGAGACGTTACGTTCTTTCATAGGGCCGCCTTTATATGAGTCATTTTTGCACATGGCGCCTTCAGCTGAAGCAGCGCAACAAGCCGTGGGTCATTATCGAGCGTATTATCAGAGAAAAGGTATGTTTGAAAATCATGTGTATCCAGGGATCCCAGAGGTACTAACAAGGTTAAAGGAAGCGGGAGCAAAGTTATACATTGCGACTTCCAAGCCAGAAGAATTTGCTAAAAAGATTATTACTCATTTTGATTTAGATCGTTATTTTACAGGCATCTATGGAGCGAGCATGGACGGTCATCGTTCTAAAAAAGCAGATGTGATTCAGTATGCATTAACGGAAGCTCAATTAGACCCAACCAAAGAAGCAATTATCATGGTTGGTGATCGTAATCATGACATTCTTGGTGCTCAACAAAATGGCTTAGATAGTATAGGTGTCTTGTATGGATTTGGTGAAGAAACAGAATTACAAGAGGCGGGAGCGACATTCCTAGTACAATCGCCTAAAGACTTAGGTGCTATTTTGCTACAAAATTCTTAATAGAAAATGGATTTTCGATAAATTTAGGAGGATTTTAAGATTTATTATCGTTTCAATAGAAAAGCGCCATCATAGGCTTTAAACGTTGTCAATGATGAATTTTTTATCAGGGAATGACGGTCTTTTTATTAAAAACATTTAATTTTAAAGAGGTTTCATGTATAATAGTTTCAGTCATAAACGATAGAATAGTAAGGAGGGTTAGTTTTGGCTAATGATAACCAAAATAACCAAGATCCCAAATCTTCGCTTAGAGATCAAGTAACTGGGTCTTTAAAAGGTAGAAATGATGGCGATCAACCTGATTCCTCTGAAAAAAATGATAGGTCTCCCCAACCTTCATCTGATGAATCACAAGAAACAGCGAGCCGCACAACACAAACACGTGCAGGTTCTAGAGCTGCTCGAAGACGTGGGAAAGACAAGACGACACAGACAGTCGAAGAGCCAACCCCGATTGAAACAGACGAAAAGCCAACAAATACAAAAAAACAAACACGTAAAAAAGAAGATCGTTTAGTCGGTCGTATCGTGTTAATTGTAGTTTCTGTATTGGTTTTAATGATGGCAATCTTTGGGTTTACTTTTTATAAATATGTAGACGCTGGGCTACAACCACTAGACAAGAACAATAAGAAGCTTGTTCAAGTGCATATCCCAGAAGGATCTTCTAATAAGCAAATTGCTGCGGTTTTAGAAGAAAGCAACGTCATTAAAAGCGGAATGGTTTTTAACTACTACGTAAAATTTAAAAACTTAACAGATTTTCAAGCGGGCTATTATCAAATGTCTCCAAGCATGACACTCGATGAAATTGGTGAAATGCTAAAAGAAGGAGGCACGCCAGAACCAACTAAAATTGCAGATGGCAAAGTAACGATTCCTGAAGGCTACGATATAGATAAAATTGGCGAAGCTATTGAAAAAAATACAGATTTCAAGAAAGCAGATTTCATTGCATTAATGAAAAACGAAGACTTCTTCAATCAAATGAAAGCTAAGTATCCTGATTTACTTGAAAGTGCTGCAACTGCAGAAGGTGTTCGTTATCGCTTAGAAGGCTATTTGTTCCCGGCAACTTATGATTACTACAAAAAAGCAACACTTCCTGAATTTGTCGAACAAATGATTGCTAAAATGAACACAGTAATGGAACAATATACGCCGACAATTCATGCAAAGAATTTAACCAATCAGCAAGTCTTAACGTTAGCTTCATTGGTTGAAAAAGAAGGAGTCAAAGAAGCAGACCGCAAACAAATTGCGCAAGTATTCTTTAACCGCTTGGCTGCCGATATGCCAATCCAATCAGATATTTCTATTTTGTATGCTCTAGGAGAACACAAAGAAACTGTAACGTATGCTGACTTGGAAGTGGACTCGTCTTATAACTTGTATAAAAATACTGGTTATGGACCAGGACCATTAGATAGCCCAAGTGAGGAGTCAATTAAAGCAGTCTTGAATCCGACACCAAGTGACTATTTATACTTTGTAGCAGATATTTCTACAGGAAAAGTCTACTTCTCAAAAACATATGAAGAACATCAAGTATTAGTAGATCAGTATGTCAATAATTCAAGTAGTGAATAAAATGAAAACATAAAAGAGCTTGGTGAATCAATTTTGTATGATTCACCAAGCTTTTAGATACTCAAAAAGTAATCTGTTTAACAGAGGGAAAGAGTAGTAACTAGAAATTTATATAAATAAAATTTAGCAAAATCACAAAAATTCAATAATTATATTTACAATTTAGAAAAAGCGTGGTACTCTTTTGTGGATTGAAAGCGGAATTTTTTTCAATAACCAACCAAGAACTACGTATCGTTAAGCGAAAAAGGAGAATTAACATGGTAGAAAAAGTATATCCAATGACTCTTGAAGGAAAAGAAAAATTAGAACAAGAGCTAGAAGAATTAAAAACAATTAAACGTAAAGAAATCGTAGAGCGTATTAAAATCGCTCGTAGCTTTGGGGATCTTTCAGAGAACTCAGAGTATGAATCAGCTAAAGATGAACAAGCTTTCGTTGAAGGACGTATTACAACGTTAGAAAATATGATTCGTTTTGCAGAAATCATCGATAATGATGGCGTGGACCAAGACGAAGTTTCCATCGGTAAAACAGTTACTTTCCAAGAATTGCCTGATGGAGAAGAAGAGGAATACACAATCGTAGGAAGTGCCGAAGCCGATCCATTTTCTGGTAAAATTTCTAACGATTCACCGATTGCGCAAGCCTTAATTGGTAAACAATTAGGCGACCAAGTGATTATTGCAACACCTGGTGGCGACATGACAGTTAAAATTACAAAAGTTGAAGCAAACTAAATAATTGAGTAGGGCAGGCAGCTTCCAAGGCCTGTCCTTTCGCAATCTATGACATTTAGGGCTAAAGTCCTATGGTAACCTGAGGCGCAAACCACTATGATTAAATAAAATAAACGAGTAAAATAAATGACAGAGGGAGGAGGCAAATCTATGAATAACCCTTGGCGCTTTTTTATCGTCGCAGAAGCATTACTTTTTATTCTGGCGTTATGGCAAATTGTACATAATCCTGGATTAGCTGTTTTATTAACAATTGGCGTTTTACTTGTGGCCTACGTTTCCAGGAAAGCATCTAAAACACATTTTAACAACTTTCAATTCGTCCTCGGCGTTGTTTTTATTGTCATTGGTGCAATGAACAGCACGGCTGTTTGGTTTATGTTGATTTTTGGCGTACTCTTTATCGGCTTAAAAGGCTTTGAGATCTCAGGCGTGGATATAGCTGAGCGAGCACCTTGGCGTAAAAAACAAATGATTATGGTGGAGACGGCGGCAAAAGAACCTAAAAATGGCAAACGATTTAAACGCCGCTGGTTTGCCAACGAACGCATTGGTAACAATATCTATGAATGGGACGATATCAATATTGATTTAATCTCTGGGGACACCATTATTGATTTAGGTAATACGCTACTACCGAAAGAAGACAATATTATTATTATTCGTAAAGGTTTTGGCCGCACGCGAATTCTAGTGCCGTTAGGTGTAGCTATTTTGTTAGAACATTCAACTTTTTACGGAACGGTACGTTTTGAAGAAGAAAAATATCAATTGAAAAACGAATCATTAAAAATTTACAGCAATGATTATGATACCAATCTTCGTCGTTTGAAAATTATGACGAACACTTTAGTAGGAGATGTTGAGGTGATCCGTGTATGACCGATCGGATTTCAAGACGCATGATTTCATTATATGCGTCCCTTAGCACCTTTATTGTTATCTTAATTACATTGTTTTCATATTTTCATTCGATTAAACAAAACCGGTGGCTATTAGAGCTTCTTCAGAGAAAAGTCTTTTATCTACCACTAATTGTGCACATTGTTCTCATATCCTTACTAATAGGCTTATTGACCTTTTTACTGATTTCATTGGTTCAAAAAGGGCAATATGGACGGATTGAAGAAAAACTTCGGTTATTGGCCAACGGTAATTATGAAAGTCCAGTCTTAAACAAACCAACGACCAGTGAAAATCAAGACCATTATCTAACCGAAGTCGAACAAGATATTTGGTCGATTAAAAATAAATTATTAGAGATGTCTAAAGAATTGCAATTATTAAACAGTCGACCGCAATTAATGGATGGGCAAACAAAAGAAGAAATTTTAGAGAACGAGCGGCATCGTTTGGCGCGGGAGTTGCATGATTCAGTCAGTCAACAACTTTTTGCAGCCATGATGATGTTGTCTGCATTAAATGAACAAGCACAACGAACAGAAACCCCGGAACCATATCGCAAACAACTAGCCATGGTGGCAGAAATCATTAATGCCTCCCAATCGGAAATGCGCGCGTTACTATTGCACTTGCGTCCTATCAGTCTAGAAGGAAAAAGTTTGCGTAAAGGTATTGAACAATTACTGAAAGAACTACAAACAAAAATTAAAATTGAATTGATTTGGGATGTTGAAGATGTTCATTTAAATAGCAGCATTGAGGATCATCTTTTCCGAATTGTGCAGGAATTACTTTCAAATACCTTAAGACATGCCAAAGCAAAGGAATTAGAGGTATACTTACACCAAGTCGATAAAAACGTGTTATTGCGTATTGTTGATGATGGTGTCGGCTTTGATATGAAGGAACAAAGTAATAAAGCCGGTAGTTATGGCTTAAATAATATCCGAGAACGTGTTGTCGGCATGGGCGGTACAGTTAAAATTATTAGTTTTAAAGGGCAGGGAACCAGCGTTGAAATTAAAGTTCCTGTCATAAAGGAGGAAACTGCAAGTGATCAAAGTAATGTTAGTGGATGACCATGAAATGGTCCGTTTAGGCGTTTCATCATATTTATCTATTCAAGAGGATATAGAAGTCGTAGGCGAAGCAGAAAACGGTAAGATTGGCTATGAAAAAGCATTGGAACTACGTCCAGATGTTATTTTGATGGATTTGGTAATGGAAGAAATGGACGGCATTGATTCAACAAAAGCGATCTTGAAAGATTGGCCAGAAGCCAAGATTATTATTGTGACGAGTTTTATTGATGATGAAAAAGTGTATCCGGCGATTGAAGCTGGTGCAGCGGGCTACCTATTAAAAACATCAACAGCACATGAGATTGCTGATGCAATTCGGGCGACTTATCGCGGAGAGCGTGTGTTGGAACCTGAAGTGACGCATAAGATGATGGAACGGTTAACAAAAAAACAAGAGCCGGTGTTGCACGAAGATTTGACAAACCGAGAACACGAAATTTTAATGTTGATTGCACAAGGTAAAAGTAATCAGGAAATAGCTGATGAACTCTTTATCACTTTGAAAACAGTTAAAACACATGTTTCAAACATTTTAGCAAAACTAGATGTGGATGATCGGACCCAAGCGGCGATTTATGCTTTTCAACATGGTTTAGCCAAATAAATATCAGATAAATCCATAAATAAATTCTAGGAAATCCTTCTAGGAATTTATTTATGGATTTGTTATACTAATTTTAACGAACAGACAGGAGCGGTCAGAAGAAATGAAACAAAATTTTGCAATTATTGGTTTAGGACGTTTTGGCGGCAGCATATGCCAAACTTTGGTGGAAGCTGGTCAAGAAGTTTTGGCCATTGACAGCAGTGAAGACCGTGTCAATGAATATATGAATATTGCAACGCATGCAGTGGTGGCTAACGCCCAAGATGAAATGACGTTGCGTTCTTTAGGGATTCGGAATTTTGATCACGTAGTGGTGGCAATTGGTGAAGATATTCAAGCGAGTATTTTAGTGACACTAATGGTTAAAGAGATGGGGGTTCCCAATGTCTTGGCCAAAGCAGTCAATGAATATCATGCCCGTGTCTTAGATAAAATTGGGGCAGACATGGTCGTTCACCCAGAGCGAGATATGGGTATTCGAATTGCCCATAAACTTGTTTCACGCAATATTTTAGATTATATTGAATTATCTAGCGAATTTTCATTAGCTGAGGTTCGGGTCACCAATCCAAAATTTTACAATAAAACCTTAGCAGAATTAAATTTCCGTCAGCGATTTGGTTTAACTGTGGTAGCGATTCGCCGCTCGAAAACAGAAGTAATTGCTTCGCCAGATGCTTCTGAAATTGTTCGAGAAAACGACAATTTATTAGTTATCGGTGATACCGCAGATGTTGATTTATTAGATGAAAAAATGAATGGCTAAGCACTTTATTCTCTAAAAGCACTGCGCTGTGCTACAATAAATGGCGACAGAGATGTGAAGGAGGAACAAAGAATGAAATTAGAAGTGACACCGAAAGCCCAACAATGGTTTAAAGAAGAAACCGGGGTTCAGCCTGAGACAGGCATTCGTTTTTTCGGAAAAATTTACGGAAAAACACCTGTTCATGATGGTTTTTCCATTGCGATGTCTGTAGAAGCGCCAGATGAGCCAATGATTAAAGAGAACCTAGATGGGATTACCTATTTTATTGAAGAAACAGATGATTGGTTCTTTAAAGGGTATGATTTGATTGTTGATTATGATGAAAAGAATGATGAACCGCGTTATCAATTTGAAGCAAACCAAGAAGATTTAACAAAATAATTTTAGTGCTAAACAAAAGAGGCTGAAGTAGTGCGTAGGACTATTTCTGTTGCTTTCGTTTAACCGCTAGTCAGCCTGAGAAAAAATCGTTTTGGATTTTTTCTCAGGTTCTTTCTATTTAAGTTATTTTTAGTTGGATATCGTTATTTAATAAGGCTATTATATGGTATAATGATAATTAACTGAAGTGTGGAGGAAATAAAATGTTATCAATTGTTGTCCCTTGTTATAATGAGGAAGCAGCGATTCCGCTGTTTTTTGAAGAAGTAGAAAAAATTAGCCAGCAACTGTCTCATTCAGTAGAATATATATTTGTGAATGATGGCTCAAAAGATAAGACGTTAGCTGTTTTAAGACAGCTTTATCGCGAACATCCAGAGAAGGTCCGTTATCTTTCTTTTTCACGAAATTTTGGGAAAGAAGCGGGCTTATACGCTGGTTTAAAAGAAGCAACAGGTGACTTAGTGACAGTCATGGACGTTGATTTACAAGACCCGCCTGAGTTATTACCTCAAATGATTGAGATGATTGAAACCAGTACAGATTTAGATTGTGTTGGCACACGACGCGTAACAAGAGACGGCGAACCGCCCATTCGTAGCTTTTTTGCACGGATGTTCTATAAACTCATTAATCGAATTGCTGAGACGGAAATGGTGGATGGTGCCCGTGACTTTCGTGTCATGACCCGACAAATGGTCGATGCGATTTTAGAGTTATCTGAGTATAATCGTTTTTCAAAAGGGATTTTTAGTTGGGTCGGCTTTAAAACAGAATATATTGAATTTAAAAATCGAGAACGAATTGCTGGAGAAACCTCTTGGTCTTTCTGGAGTCTATTAAGTTATTCAATTGACGGGATTGTCAATTTTTCAGAAACACCATTGAATATTGCTTCATACGTTGGCGCCTTTTCGTGTATTGGTTCTGCACTAGCAATGTTAGTGATTATCTTTCGAACATTAGTTAATGGTGATCCAACAAGCGGCTGGCCTTCAATGGTTTGTATTGTACTTTTTGTAGGTGGTTTGCAACTATTATGTTTAGGAATTATTGGCAAATATATCGGCAAAATTTTCTTAGAAACGAAAAAACGACCAATTTATATTGTAAAGGAATCAGAAAAAGATTCTAAAAAATAACCAAAAAAGCAGAGAAAAATTCTCTGTTTTTTTGTTGTGCATTAAAAAAAGTGTGAATAGACTTTTCAGAAAAACAACATTTTTTACATAAAAAATACATTAACTTTACCTATTTTTATCTTAATGAAACAGCTTTGCTCTCGCGGTTGCAAGAAATAAATGTTAAAATCAAAAGGTATGCTATTAAATGTTTTTTTGGAGGTTGGGTCATGATAGAAGTTATCGACTTGAAAAAAGTATTCGATAATGGGTTTGAAGCGTTAAAATCGGTCAATTTTACGATTGAGCAAGGGGACTTGGTTTGTTTGTTAGGACCAAGTGGGTGTGGGAAATCCACAATTTTAAACTTAATTGCAGGTTTATTGCATCCAAGTGATGGAGATATTCAGTTTCGACAGCAATCGGTTGTCAAAACAGCACCAAAAGATCGGAACATCGGGTTCGTTTTTCAAAACTATGCCTTATATCCACATATGACTGTTCTAGAAAACGTAATGTTTCCTTTGACGGTAGGAAGTAAGAAAGTTCCCAAGGCAGAGGCACAAGCTATTGCCGAAGAATATATGAAACTAACGAATATTGAAGAGTTAAGCCATAAAAAGCCAGGCACACTTTCTGGTGGTCAACAACAGCGTGTTGCGATTACCCGGGCGTTAGTTCAAAAACCAGATGTTTTATTATTAGATGAGCCTTTAAGTAACTTGGATGCACGTTTACGTTTGAAAATTCGTGAAGAAATCCGCCGCTTGGTGAAAGAAGTAGGGATTACAACAATCTTTGTAACGCACGACCAAGAGGAAGCGCTATCAATCAGTGATAAAATTATTTTATTAAACGAAGGGGTTATTCAACAAAATGATGAACCTCAAAACCTTTACTTAGAACCAAATAACTTATTTGTTGCTCAGTTCATAGGTAACCCAATTATTAATTTATTGTCTGTTGAAGTGAAAGACGGCAAAATGTACCACGAAAGTTTTGAAATTCCGCTTGAGCGTTTTGAGCAAGCACGCTTTAAAATGCCAATGACTGACGGGAAATATACGTTTGCTTCTCGTCCAGAAGATGTGTTACCAACTGAAACAGGTCTCTTTACCACAACGACAGATTTAGTGGAATTGATTGGTCGAGAACGTATTTTACGATTTACATTAGGAAATGAACAAGTGAAATCAATTGTAAGTGTAGAAGAAGCGATTGAAGAAGGAGACACTTTATCTTTTGATTTTTCATATAAAAAAGTATTTATCTTTAACGAAGCGGGAGACCGGGTTTACTAATGAAAAAATACAATCCAGAAAATCAACCAAAAGCATGGCTCTTCCTTCTGCCATCATTAGGAATCATTTTACTGTTTAGCGTTTATCCACTGTTTCGTTCTTTGTGGATGAGCTTCCAAAAAGGTTCCTTAATTAACCAACGCTACGCTGGTTTAGAAAATTATCAACGTGTATTGAATGATCCAATCTTCTATAAAGCGTTAAAAAATACAGCGCTCTATGCATTTGCTGTGGTACCGATTGCCTTGATAATTTCCCTAGCAATTGCTTGGATTATCTTTGAAAAAGTTAAACATAAGAGTTTCTTTGAAACGATTTTCTTTATGCCTTATGTAACGAGTACGATTGCCATTGGGATTGTCTTCCGTTACTTCTTTAATGGCGATTATGGAATTGTCAATTACGTCTTAGGCTTTTTCGGCATTCCTTCTGTCAACTGGCTAGATAATGTTCAAATGAGTATGCCGACATTGATTATTTTTGGGGTTTGGACGAGTTTAGCATTTAATATTATTATTTTGTTGGCTGGGTTGAGAAATATTGATGAAGAACATTTTAAAATTGCAAAAATGTTTGGCGCCTCAGACGGCGAAATTTTCCGACGTATTACGTTTCCGCAGCTAGTCCCGACCATTGCCTTTTTATTAACGGTCAATTTAATTGGCGCCTTTAAAGTTTATACACAAGTTTATGCTTTATTCGGTGGTCGTGCGGGGATTGCCAATAGTGCCACAACCGCAGTGTACTATATTTATGACAAATTCCACATTGCAGGACGTCCCGGAATTGCGATGGCCGCCACAGTGATTTTATTTGTGATTATTTTAGTGGTCACTTTCTTACAAAATAAACTCTTAAAGAAAGTGGGGCAATAAGCCAATGAAAAAAGTTTTAACGATTATCGCATTTGTTTTCTTAGGCATTTTAGCCGTTATTACGTTATTTCCATTTGTTTATATGATTTTAGCTGGTTTAATGAGTTACTCTGAAGCGACCAGCATGCCGCCAACCATGTTTCCAAAACAACCACAATGGCAAAACTACACAGAGGTCTTTCAAAAAGCACCCTTTCTTCGGTATTTCTTGAACACAGTCTTTGTTTCAGGCGTTACAACGATTGCTACGGTAGTCACCGCCGTGTTAGCTTCATTCGCATTAACGAGTTTGAAGTTCCGTTTTAAAAATGTGGTCATTGCTTTGATGATTTCGTTGTTAATGGTTCCGTATGAATCTATTATTTTTACCAATTATCAAACGATTGCGCAATTAGGTTTGTTAAATACTTACAGCGCCTTAATTATTCCATTTTTAACTAGTATTTTTTATATTTACTATTTAAACGGTTATTTAAAAGGTATTCCTGATACTTTTTATAAGGCTGCCAAGATTGATGGCGCTAGTGATTTAGAATACATTTGGCGTATTTTAGTACCAATGTCAAAACCAGCGTTGGTAACAGTAGGGATTTTAACATTTATTTCTAGTTGGAATTCTTTCTTGTGGCCATTGTTGGTGACGAACGAGAAAAAATACCGTCTATTGAATAATGGACTATCGGCCTTTGCGACAGAGAGCGGTAGTGACGTACATTTACAAATGGCTGCTGCAACATTAACCGTTATTCCAATTTTAATTATTTACTTGATTTTCAGAAAAGAAATTATCAGAGGAGTTGCAAAAAATGGAATCAAAGGCTAAAACAACTGTGACTTTTCACAGTGGCATTTTAACAATTGGAGGAACCGTGATTGAAGTGGCGTATAAAGATGCCCACATCTTCTTTGATTTTGGTACAGAATTTCGACCAGAATTAGATTTGCCCGATGATCACATTGAAACCTTAATTAATAATCGTTTAGTGCCAGAATTAAAAGACTTATATGATCCACGTTTAGGTTATGAATATCATGGTGCAGAAGACAAAGAGTATCAACACACCGCTGTTTTCTTATCTCATGCCCATTTAGATCATTCACGCATGATTAATTATTTAGACCCAGCTGTTCCGTTGTACACCCTAAAAGAAACGAAAATGATTCTAAATAGTTTAAATCGCAAAGGTGATTTTTTGATTCCATCACCGTTTGAAGAAAAGAATTTTACCCGAGAAATGATTGGTCTTAATAAAAACGATGTGATTAAAGTTGGCGAAATTTCAGTGGAAATCGTACCTGTTGATCATGACGCGTACGGTGCTTCGGCATTACTGATTCGCACGCCTGCCCATTTCATCACATACACAGGTGATTTGCGCTTACATGGCCATAATCGTGAAGAGACTTTAGCTTTTTGTGAAAAAGCCAAACATACTGAATTATTAATGATGGAAGGCGTAAGCATTAGCTTCCCAGAACGTGAACCAGATCCAGCCCAAATAGCGGTTGTCAGTGAAGAAGATCTTGTTCAGCACTTGGTTCGTTTAGAACTAGAAAACCCGAATCGACAAATTACCTTTAATGGTTATCCAGCAAACGTAGAACGTTTTGCTAAGATTATTGAAAAGTCACCACGTACAGTCGTTTTAGAAGCAAATATGGCTGCGTTGTTACTTGAAGTATTTGGAATAGAAGTTCGTTATTATTATGCTGAATCTGGTAAAATACTAGAATTGAATCCAGCGTTAGAAATCCCGTATGACACGTTACTAAAGGACAAAACAGACTATTTGTGGCAAGTTGTGAACCAGTTTGACAACCTCCAAGAAGGTAGTTTATACATTCACAGTGATGCGCAACCGTTAGGGGACTTTGATCCACAGTATCGCGTGTTTTTAGATTTGTTGGCTAAAAAAGACATTACTTTTGTCCGTTTAGCTTGTTCAGGACATGCAATTCCAGAAGATCTGGATAAAATTATTGCATTGATTGAACCTCAAGTATTGGTTCCAATCCATACGTTAAAACCAGAAAAACTGGAAAACCCGTATGGTGAAAGAATATTGCCAGAACGTGGCGAGCAAATTGTTTTATAAATTTTTTTAAGGGAGAGAAAAAAATGAAGTTCAAAACTCTAGCAACAACAGTGTTAGCAACCGCAGCTATTTTCGCATTGGGGGCTTGTGGTAACGGTAATGGGGCCAAAGAATCAAACGATATTGTGAAAGAAGTGAAGGAAGATACGACAATCACTTTCTGGCATGCAATGAATGGGGTTCAAGAAGAAGCGTTAACAAAATTAACGAAAGACTTCATGAAAGAAAACCCAAAAATTAAAGTGGAATTACAAAATCAATCTGCTTACCCTGATTTGCAAGCCAAAATCAATTCGACTTTAACTTCACCAAAAGATTTACCAACAATTACGCAAGCGTACCCAGGCTGGTTATGGAATGCTGCACAAGATGAAATGTTAGTGGACTTAAAACCATATATGGATGATGACACAATCGGCTGGAAAGATGCAGAGCCAATTCGTGAAGTATTGTTAGACGGCGCCAAAATCGACGGCAAACAATACGGCATTCCATTTAATAAATCGACAGAAATGTTATTCTATAATGCTGATTTGTTGAAAGAATATGGTGTTGAAGTACCGAAAACATTAGAGGAATTAAAAGAAGCTTCTAAAACAATTTACGAAAAATCCAACAAAGAAGTCGTTGGTGCTGGTTTTGACTCGTTAAATAACTATTACGCAATTGGAATGAAAAACAAAGGCGTTGATTTTAATAAAGACTTAGATTTAACAAGCAAAGATTCACAAGAAGTCGTGGACTATTACCGTGATGGTATCGAAGCAGGTTACTTCCGCACAGCTGGTTCAGATAAATATTTATCTGGCCCATTTGCAAACAAAAAGGTAGCAATGTTTGTCGGTAGTATTGCTGGTGCTGGTTTTGTTCAAAAAGATGCTGAAGCTGGTGGCTATGAATACGGTGTTGCACCACGTCCTGAAAAAATCAATTTACAACAAGGAACAGATATTTATATGTTCGATAGTGCTACGCCAGAACAACGGACAGCGGCATTTGAATTCATGAAATTCTTAGCTACGCCTGATTCACAATTGTACTGGGCACAACAAACAGGTTATATGCCAATTTTAGAATCTGTTTTACACAGTGATGAGTACAAAAATTCTAAGACAACCAAAGTACCTGCACAACTTGAAAACGCAGTAAAAGATTTATTCGCTATCCCAGTAGAAGAAAATGCTGATTCAGCCTATAATGAAATGCGGACAATTATGGAAAGTATTTTTGCTTCATCAAATAAAGACACGAAAAAATTATTGAAAGATGCAACATCACAATTTGAACAAGCATGGAACCAATAATCAATAAATAAACAGACGTGGGAGGTTGGGATCTGAGTCGTTATGGCTCGTGTTCTAACCTTCCTGTTCTTTTGGTCGGAAGAAGGAGAGAAACAAAATGCAAATAAAAATTTTAGCAACAAGTGATATGCATGGGTATATTATGCCGACAAGTTATAGTGAAAAAAAGATGGATTTGCCTTTTGGAACCGCAAAAGCAGCAACCATGCTGAAAAAGTTACGGGCGTCTGCCAAAGGACCAGTTTTTCAAATTGAAAATGGGGATTTTATTCAAGGTTCGCCGCTTAGTTACTACGTAAGAAAAGCAGAAACACATTCAGTGGAAGCCATCACTAAAATCATTAATCAAATGAATTATGATGTTAGCATTTTAGGTAACCATGAATTTAATTACGGATTAGATTATTTAAAGGAAACGATTGCCAGTTATCAACAGCCAGTTTTAGCTGCCAATATCCTTGGTAAAGATGGACAACCTTATTTCGGTCAGCCGTATGTCATCATAGAAAAACAAGGGATTAAAGTAGCCATCCTTGGCGTGACGACTCAATATATTCCTCATTGGGAACAGCCGGCAACAGTCAAAGATTTAACGTTTAAAAGTGTCGTTGAAACAGCGGCAGAATACGTGCCAAAACTGCGGGAAGAAGCGGATCTAGTTGTTGTCGCTTACCATGGCGGTTTTGAAAAAGATTTAGAAACAGGGGAACCCACGGAATTACTAACAGGAGAAAATGAAGGCTACGATTTATTGGAAAAAGTTCCTGGGATTGATGCCTTAGTCACTGGTCACCAACATCGAGAAATTGCTACAAAACTGAATGGAATACCTGTGATTCAACCAGGTTTTCGAGGAGCTTTTGTTGGAGAAATTACTTTAGAAATTGAACCTATGGCTAAAGGCTATCGCGTTATTGGAAGTGACGCAGCTATTCATCCTGTTGGAAACGAACAACCAGATGCAGAAATTTTAGCTTTGACAACAGCGTTACATGACGAGGTAGAAGAGTGGCTTGACCAACCAGTGGGAAATGTGGAAGGGGATATGACGATTCAAAATCCGAATGCCGTACGCCTCAAAGAACATCCATATATAGAATTTATTAATAACGTCCAAATGGCTTCAAGCGGAACGGATATTTCAGGGACTGCACTTTTTAACAATGAAGGCAAAGGGTTTAATAACCAAATTACGATGCGCGATATCATTACCAACTACATTTATCCAAATACCTTGGCTGTATTGCGTGTCACTGGACAAGACCTCCGTGAAGCGTTAGAACAAAGCGCTACTTATTTTGTGTTAGAAAAAGGCCAACCAATTTTCAACCCGAAATATGTCGATCCAAAACCACAATACTATAATTATGATATGTATGAAGGCATTGAGTATACGCTTGATTTAAGACAACCGTTTGGTGAAAGAGTGACGAAACTTAATTATCATGGCAAAGCAGTGCAAGCAGAAGATGTTTTGGAAATCGTGACAAATCAATACCGAGCAGTCGGTGGCGGAAACTATCAAATGTTCCAACCTGAAAAAATTATTCGAGAAATTCAAATTGATATGACGGAACTGATTGCAGAATATTTAAAAAAACATCCAATCATTCAAGCGTCGACAAATGATAACTTCAAGGTTATCTGGTAAAAAATAGCAAAAAAAGCCTTCAACCATGCAATTACTTGAAAGATGGTTGAAGGCCTTTTTTGAGTTAATAGCCTTTTTTTAAGGAAACTTGGTTTTTGACGAGGGTCTGATCCGTCACAAATTGATTTAAGTTTGGAATAAAAATCGCCAGTAATTTTGATTTGAACTTCGGTGTCATGCCAGAAATATGAGGTGTTAATAAAACATTCTGCATCTCCCATAAAGGGCTATCTTCGGGAAGAGGTTCTTCTTCAAAGACATCTAAGGCAGCAAAAGCAATGGTTTTATTGTTTAAGGCAGTTATCAAATCGTTCGTTGCTACTGAGGCGCCGCGACCAACATTTACGAAAATTGTTTCAGGAGCCATTTTTTCAAAAAGTGCCTGATTGTATAAATGTTTTGTTGTTTCAGTCAAAGGAAGAATGTTCACAACAATGGACATTTCATGGATAATTTTACTCATATTCTTCTGTGAATAGCATTCAATGAAGCCTTCCGTCACATGTCCAGAGGTATTCACGCCATAAACTTGAAGATTTAAACCTTTAGCAAATTTAGCTAATTGTTGTCCGATTTGCCCGGTGCCTACGATTAACATTTTTTGCCCAGAAAGTTGTTGATAGGAAGGGGCTGTTTGATTCCATGTGTGTTGCATTTGTTGTTGGATACTTTCTTGCAGTCCGCGGGTATGTGTTAATAAAACGCCTAAAACATGTTCTGAGATAGAAACACTATGGATTCCGCTACCATTAGACAACAGAATGCCTTTTTCTCTTAATTTATCAAAATCCATATAATCAGCACCAGCAGAAATGAGCTGAATCCATTTTAGGTGACTAGTATCAGATGCTAATAAACGCGGACCAATTTCTTTATGCCAGTCTAACATAATTTCGATGGCCTCTTCTTCAGCAGATGATAAATGATCGGTAGATGTTTTAACTAGATAATTGGGTGCCACAGCTTTCACTTGTTCCAGTTGTTCTTCGTTGAATACTTCATTTAAATAAATAATTGGTTGGTTCATCTTTCTTCCTCCTAGCACTTTTTATTGTATCAAAAATAAATTTAAAAGAGAAAAAGAAAGGCTTTTCAGTAAAGCAGAAAGCCAAGGACAAAAATCCGATTTAGATTTTTGTCCTTGGCTTAAAAACTGCTAAAGTCCAGTGCTAACCTTATTTAGGTACGCCGTTTTCAAATAAACTTGTACTATGAACTGGTTGACGTCGAGCATCGGGCCGTAAGTAATGTAAAGCATTATTTACGGCAGTAGGTGCCTCACCAAATCCTGTAGCGATTAATTTCACTTTTCCCTCATAGGAACAGATATCCCCTACAGCGTATACACCAGGAATGTTAGTTGACATATCGGAATGAACATTAATAGCATTTCTAGAAACGTCTAATCCCCATTCTTTGAGGTGTGTTAAAGAAGAAGTGAAGCCATAATTGATAATTAAATCATCCAGAGGGAGATCCAATGTTTGGTCACCTTTTGTCTCTGTTAATTGGATGCCTGTGAACGTTTCATTTTCCTTTAAAATATCACTAATGATATAAGGAGTTCTGATAGAAACGCTAGATTTTTCCAGTTGTTCCACGCTATGTTCGTGGCCGCGAAATTGTGGGCGACGATGGATAATAGATACTTCTTCTGCGACGTTTTCTAGCATTAAAGCCCAGTCAATTGCGGAATCGCCGCCACCAGCAATCGCAACTTTTTTGCCAGCGAATTTTTTCATGTCAGTCACATAATAATGGATTGACTCACCTTCAAAGGCTTCAACATTTTCGATAGCTAAACGTCGAGGTTGGAAAGCGCCGTTACCAATCGCAAAGATAACCGTTTTAGAATAATGTGTGCCTTTAGTTGTGTCTAAGCGCAAAAGTCCATCTGCTTCCTGTGCAAGGTGTGTGACCTCTTCTTCCAAGCAAACATCGTGCTGAAATGGCTGCATCTGTTTTTCCAAATTGGCAATTAACTCACCGGCTTTAATAGCAGGGAATCCAGGAATATCATAAATATATTTTTCGGGATACAGCATTGTTAGCTGACCACCTAATTGCGGCAGGCTATCAATGATTTTCGTTTTCGCTTTACGAATTCCCGCATAAAAAGCGGCAAATAATCCAACAGGACCGCCGCCGATAATCGTTAAATCATAAATATCTTTTTCATCAGACATTTGAAAATTCCTCCTAATTCATTTAGGGTTGAGACAACTATTGATCGTTTTGCGAACACTTCACAAAATAGCACGGCTTTTCGAAAAAAGCAAGTTTGGCTAACGAATCAAAGCATTCTTTAATCATTGGAAAAAGATCATAGCAATTTTCAGCATTTTTCGATATGATGGAACTATAAAATAATTATCTAGGAGGACATTCTCATGTCACAATTTCCACAATTAGATTTAGAAAATGCTAAAGGACCAAAAGCGGTCATTAAAACAAACCGAGGCGACATCACTGTTCAATTATTCCCAGAACAAGCGCCTAAAACGGTTGAAAATTTTGTTGAATTAGCGAAAAAGGGCTACTATGATGGCGTTATTTTCCATCGTGTGATTCCTGATTTTATGATTCAAGGCGGTGACCCAACCGGAACAGGAATGGGCGGCGAAAGTATTTATGGAGAAGCATTTGAGGATGAATTTTCTCGGGATGTTTTCAATTTGCGTGGCGCATTGTCAATGGCAAATGCTGGTCCTAACACAAATGGTAGCCAATTCTTTGTTGTTACTAATCAAAATGTTCCAGCTCAAATGATGAGTCAGTTAGAAGACGCTGGTTTTCCAGAAGAAATTATTGAAGCTTACAAACAAGGCGGAACACCTTGGTTAGACTTCCGTCATACTGTTTTTGGTCATGTTGTTGATGGTATGGATGTAGTGGATGAAATTGGTGGAGTCCAACGGGATGCCCAAGACCGTCCAACATTTGACGTCGTGATGGACACAGTTGAAATCATTGGTGAATAAGTTTAACCAATTGAAAAAGAGAGTACCAACGAGGGACAAATTCGTTGGTACTCTTTATTTTTTTCTTAAAACGACTAACTTTTTTTTAAAAGCATCCAAATCGCTTCTTTTAATGAAGTCTTTATAGGATACTGAGTTAAAGAATAGAAGGAGAGGAAGCGAATTTGTTAGAAAAATACAGATATCCAATGGCCTTGGCTTTGTTTGCAGTAATACTCCCATTTATAGGAACGTTTTTTACGTATGTAGATCAGCAAGGAATCGTTCATGAACCAGGATTTTATACAATAATAATTGGAGAAATTTTACTTCTATTTTCAGGTATCTGGTTCGTCAGAGTTTATTTAGCTAAACGCAAAAGAAAGAATTAAAAACAGCTGTCCTAAAAACTAGGACAGCTGTTTTTAATTAAAGGCTTTTTTGATACGTAAAAGGCCTTCTTCGAGAGTTTCTTTTGAACAAGCTAAGTTTAAACGCATGTGTTGAGAACCTTGGGGACCAAAACTAATTCCAGGATTTAGAACCACTTTCCCCTTATGAATTAAGGTATCGCGAAGTTCTCGATCCGTTAGTGAATAAGAACTAAAGTCTAACCATAAAAGATAGGTCCCTTCAGGCTCCATTACACGAATGCTAGGCAGCTCTTCACGGAAAAAGGAAAGGGCAAAATCAATATTTTCTTTTAAATAATCAAGTAATGCCGTTAGCCATTCCTCCCCTGTTTGATAGGCAGCTGCCGTTCCCACGTAGCCAAAAGTATTGATGCCGCCTTGATGATTTTTGTCTTGTAAAGATACGAAAGATTGCCGTAGTTTTTCATTAGGAATGAACAGCATTGAATTTTTGATCCCCGCTAAATTAAAGGTTTTGGTTGCCGCTGTTAAGGTAACAGTGAATTCCTTAAATGCTTCATCAGCGACAGTGAAGGAAGTGAAGGTATGCGGTTTGAAAATCAAATCCTGATGAATTTCATCGCTAACCACAGTTACTTGGTGTTTTTGGCATAAACGGCCAATTGCCAGCAATTCTTCTTTTGTCCAAACACGTCCACCAGGATTATGGGGATTACAAAAAAGTAACAGTTTCACCTTTTCTTCGATTATCTGTTGTTCCATTTTAACCAAATCAACTTCATAATGTCCGTTAACTTCTAGTAAGGAATGTCGCACGAGTCTACGCTCATTTTGTTTTACCACATCTGCAAAAGGGGGGTAGACTGGATCACAAATCATGACAGAATCAGCAGGTGCTGTATACGCTTGAACGGTTGTGGCCAAACTGGGTACCACGCCACTATTAAACAAAATTTCTTCTTTTTCAACAATCAATTGATGGTGTTGCCGTTGCCAATCTTGAATTGCTTGATACAGTTCATTAGGTGCAACTGCATATCCTAGAATGCCCTGTTCAATAACTTGTGACAAGGCATCAAGAATAGGCTGATGTACTTTGAAATCCATATCAGCAACCCATAAAGGTAGTAAATCTTTTTCGTGGTAACTCGCTTCAACGGTGTCCCATTTAACACAATTCGTGTGGCGACGCTCAATGGTTTCATTAAAATTAAACATAAGATAACTCCTTTTCTTCTATATAAAGTCTTACTTCCTATAGTATAGTAGATTTTGCTTAAAAGATGAAACAATAGTTTTAACAACTAGGGAAGAAATAATGCACAAACGTTGAAAAAATGCTATTATTTTAAATGAGTAGAAACGGAAAAAGAAATTTATCGTATGAAAAGAGGAAATTTGATGAAGTACAAAATTGGTATGGTACTTTCTGGCACAATTACCGGACTTCAACCATATGGCGCATTTGTTTCTTTAGACGAAGAAACACAAGGACTGATTCATGTTTCGGAAGTACAAGCTGGCTTTACCAAAAATATCCATGGACTCTTAACCGTTGGACAAAAAGTAACCGTTCAAGTTATTGATGTTGATGAATATTCTCAAAAGATTAGCTTATCTTTACGAACCCTTGAAGACAAAGTTCATTCAGTGAACCATCGACGCAAAAAATATTTTACGGATAAGAATAAAAAAATTGGCTTTGCAACCTTAGACAAAGAACTTCCAGAATGGATTGATGAAGCAATGGATAAGTTGCTTGAAAAATAATTCTGTATTTTTTCAGAAAGTGTGTTACAATTTCTTTTGTTAGTGAATCTAAAAATTAATTGAGGTGGATGTCGTGTCTAACAAAAAAGTCGCTGGAACAATCATACTGAACTTAAACGATGGTAGTAAAAAATTTTTGATGCATCCAATAGGTGAAGCGATTGAGTTTGCGATGGCAAAAGTTTCTGATGAGATGACGGGTTTAGCTAGTATGCTACAATGGTTCAAAGAAGAGGTTCAATTGGACGTTACTTCAATTAGCTTAGTAGAATTAACTAACGCGCATATCAATAAAGAAAATGTTCCGCTGTTTGTCTTCGAGATGGATGAACAAGCACTTAAAAATGAAATGGATAAAGACTATACATGGGTAGCACCTGCAGAATTAAAAACGATTTGGTCAAAATATCATATTGAAGGTGTCCCAATGTTTTAAACAAAAAAGAAAGAATCTGTCGATAATCGAACAGATTCTTTCTTTTTTTATGTTGGACGTAAAAAAGTTAATCGAACTATTTCAAATATATGATTCAAATTGTTCGATTTTTAGTAAGGAATTAAACTGTTTTGATAGACAATTAGGATTTAAAAAGTTTAAAAACGAAATAATTGAAAAGAATGAAAACAGATTGAAAACTTCTTTTAATTTTTTTGAAAAAAAGTGTTGACCAAACATCAAAATCTTGATATATTATTACATGTCGCAAGGCGAGTCACACAGCTGAGCGATTCAGAAATCAAT